>Ga0207648_10008063_pt1 | contig 10263 bp, 19 predicted proteins | sample KBSMisM32_FD_184310 | JGI IMG/M metagenome (GOLD analysis project Ga0207648, IMG submission 184310) | Miscanthus rhizosphere microbial communities from Kellogg Biological Station, Michigan, USA - KBS Miscanthus M3-2 (SPAdes) (version 2) | ecosystem: Host-associated > Plants > Roots >... | reverse complement strand
GGTTTGTCCTCAGCCTTCGCGCGGTCGGTGAGGGGCATGTTTCCTCGCTGACCTTTCGCACCGGCTCCATCGCGGCGAACGGGGAGGTGACCGTGGATCCGACGTCGCGTATCGCCACAACACCCTCCGTCGGGATTCGCAGTCTCGGACCGGCGGGCAATGAAGTCTCGCTGACTTTCGCGTCGTCCGATGATATCAGCGAAAGAGTGATCTTTCCCATCACACAGGCCCATTGGCATGGCATTGAAGACGCCCGTTTCGTGGAGTTCAACGAAGACGGCAAGCGGATTTTCTATGCCACCTACACCGCTTATAGCGGCGAGGCGATACGGTCTGAGTTTCTGGAAACCACCGACTTCGTCAATTTCCGGCTGATGCCGCTCAGCGGCACCGCCGCGCAGAACAAAGGCATGGCGCTGTTCCCACGCAAGATCAACGGTAAGTTCGCCATGATCGCGCGGCAGGACAATGAGAATCTCTATCTCGTCTATTCGGACGATTTGTATAGTTGGAATGGCGGAACGGCGATCCTGAAGCCCCAGTTTCCTTGGGAGTTTGTGCAGATCGGCAATTGCGGATCGCCTATTGAACTCGACGAAGGCTGGCTGCTGCTCACCCACGGGGTCGGTCCCGTCCGAAAATACTCCATCGGCGCCGTTCTGCTGGACAAGAACGATCCGTCCAAGGTTGTGGCGCGGTCACACGAGCCGCTGGTTCGGCCTGAGCCCTCCGAGCGGGAAGGCTATGTCCCAAATGTGGTCTATACCTGCGGCGCCCTGCGCCACGGCGAGCGTATCATCTTGCCCTATGCCGTTTCGGACACATCGTCCCATTTTGCAACGATAAAAATTTCCGCGCTGATGCAGGCAATGACCGGTTGAGAAGCGGGAATTCTCCAAGGTCCGCGAACGGTCTAAGCGCGCGCCACCATCCGGCCCATGGGCGTGATGAGCAATCCGCCCATCATCGCCTGGATTAGCCCGAGTTCGACCAGCCGTGCCTGGTGCGCCTTGGGAATCGTGGCAAGTATGAAGCCGCGGCATACACGGGTTAGCGAAGCAAACTCGGCCGACGTCAAGTCCGCGGCATTGGGCATGCGGTGCATCACGCGGGCGACTCCTTCACGATTCATAAGCGCAGGTAACGATCAGTCGAGACACGCAAATAGAGCTCATGTGCCCGGCTTGATATCCAGGAATCGGCAGACCCCGATCGGGGAATAGAAGCGGTCATAAACCAAGGCACAGTCGCTTCCAGAGGTGTGGGGACCATTGAACAAGGTATATGCGGGCGTAGCACGCAGCTCGACCGCAAGCGGCGCGGAACCGGCGACATACCAGCCTGGGCCGTTCCAGCCCTGGGCGTCCGCAACCGTGGCCGCATGGGCCGTGCCTGCAAGGACGAAGGCGAGCGTCAGGGTGACTGCCTGGAAGTGCATTTTCTCCATCATCGCAGCCCGACAAGCTTTGGCAAATGCAATGTGCCCGCCACCCGTGGCGATTGGCGCAGGCCTGTTTCAAGCATTGACTTGGTGCTGAGCTTTGGCGTTGTCGCCTTGGTTTGATCGCTGAAAAGCACGGCGGAGGCGCGGGAGGAGCTGTGATGGATCATGTTGTTCCTTGGTATCGAAATCACCGGATTTTTTCTGAAAGACCGACGCAGGTCGGGCTGCGGTCCATCCAGGCAGGCCGTCTCTCGCGTTTCAGGAGCTGCGCGCTATTGTCGTGCAGGAAACGGGCAGCCTGCTCTTTCAATCCGGGGGCAGATCCTGTGTGCTTGGAAGCAATTTCCCGGAACACCGCCTGCTTGAAACCGTGCGGCAGTTCATTCCAATGCGCGACGACGCTTTGCCCGAAACTGCGAAGAATGTCTTCGGACGCGTATCGGGGAGTCGTATCCGGGACAGCGGCGCGCGCACCGCCTTCATTTTCCCAATTCGACAGCACGCTCGAACTGTCATATCGATCGCGGCCACGTGATTTCACGGTCATGGTCCTCTTCTTCACCTCTAATCGCATCAGGCGCCAACCGCCATCCCGCTGGCAGGGCTGATCGGGATGGCAGAAGGCGATTACCGGTCAGTCAAAGCGCCACTGTCCATCCGAGGCGCGGCAAGCGGTGCCGTTGTGCGTCAGTGCGCGGTCACCGCGATAGGTGGTCACGGTGAAGTCGCGGCACTGGATTCCCGATCGCCGGTAATCGCGCACCGGCTGGAAATAGCCCCGGGCCTGGCCGTGATTCCAGTCATAGCGGCGTCCGACATCCCCATTGAGGCCGTCGGAATATGTGCGGAACGCATAAGGCTGATCGTCGCAGTCGATGTCCTTGGCTACCGTATTGCCGAGCAAACCGCCCAGCACCGCGCCGCCAACGACAGCGCCGCCATTGCCATTGCTCACCGCTGAACCGACCAGGCCACCGGCGGCGGCACCGAAGATTGTGCCGGCAACCGCATTGCCGCGGCGGCAGCTTTGCTCATATTCGCCTTGACGATAATAATTGGCGGACTGGTCGTAACGCATGCTGGCGCCATAACCCTGGCGTTCGTCCTGGTCTCCGCGCCGATCATACTGCGCCCTCATGCGGCGATAGTGGCCATCGCGGTCGTAATATCCACGCTGGTCCGACTGGCTGTAATATCCATTCGGATCCCGGGGACCGTATTGGGCCGACGCGGGCAGCGCAGTCGCCAACAGGGCCGCAGCCGCCGCCATAAGTGTGATTCTGGTTTTCATGAAATTCTCCATAAAGGATTATCGCGCCCGCAGCCGACGGCTGAAGATGACGCACCGGAATCAAATTGAGGGAATACGGCGCAGTGGTAACGCACTCAAGCCGAGTAAGTTTCCCTTCGGTGCCGGGAAAAGCCGGGAAGGCATGGCGAAAAGCCCAAAACCAATCCGGCAGGGCTTAATTTGCCGGGTTGGTTGCACAGACGGGGCAATCGACAGGGGTTCGGGCGTGGCCCGCAACAACCAATATTAGGCCGTAGCGGTGATCTGAAACTGAGCAAGATTGATCAGTTCTTGCGATATTTCGCTCTGACAGAGATTGAGGTCTGATCCGGCGGCAATCGATCCGCTTGGAACTTTGTCTGTCCGATAGCGTTTTAAGTGCGGATTTTGGAAGAGCATATTCAATGCCGCTTATTTATGTAATCGGTGTGTTGATCGTCGTCGGAGTACTTCTCTGGCTGGTAAACAACTACATTCCCATGGACGGCAAAATAAAGAGCATTCTGAACGCTGTTGTTGTGATTGCAGTGGTCGTCTATCTGCTCCAGGTATTCGGAGTCCTTGGTAGCCTCGAAAGCATCAAAGTCGGTCATATCTCGAGCAGATGAAAATTATGCTGTCCCAGGCCGCACACCTGATCGCGGTCTCCGTACGGCAGGAAGCTTCGGGCGGCGACCTCAGCGTAGTGGACATCACAAGGCGCTGACAGACCTCCAGGCGCTACAGCCCCGTTTATCGAAAGGTCATGACAATCCCGCACCTCATTTGGATATTGGTGACTGTACTGCGCTTTGGCGGGTTGTCCCTCATAGTTGTTGGCACCGTCGTTTTTGGCGTGTACTTCGTGGGGGGAAATGCCCGGGCTGCGAGGGCCGGCGATGGCGCCATCCCCGCATCTTGCTGGCAGGGTGCCGGCCCCAGGATTGGGATAGGGATTCTTGCGCTGGGCGCTTCCATGCTATTTTGCGCGTATGTCTTGGCGATGTATTTGCCAAATGGGGTCTGAAGCACTTAGGAAAAGGCCTACTCACATTCCACATTTGTGATTTTTGGCTTCTCTCTTGGAGTCGCTTGCCCAGCAGTCGTCCTTCTGATCGAGGACGGAACCCGTCAGCGGCACCCGCGCTTCAGGTTTTGATGTGAGGCTGCTCGTGAAGGACGAGGTTCAGCAGCGACTTGTGGACCTCGATATGGCCATTATAGCTGATGAAACCCAACTTGCGGAATCGGTTCATGAAAAAGCTGACGCGTGAACGGGTAGTACCTATCATCTCGGCCAGAGTCTCCTGGCTGATCTTGGCGATGATTGGTTCCGCCTTGCCTTCATTGCCGTAATTTGCCAGCAACAACAGTAGCCGGGCCAGCCTCCGCTCGCTGGAATTGAACAACTGGTCGATCAGGTCTGCTTCGACCCGGATCGTGCGGTTCAGGATATGGGTCATGAACATCTGCGAGAACGCCGGTTGCTCCTGAACAAGGCGAATCATTTCCGGCTTTTCGATCCGCACGACCACTGCGTCCGTCATGGCAGAAACGCTCACCAGGCGCAGTACCTGGCCCGCCATGCAGGCTTCACCGAAGAATTCGTCCGGGCCAAGCAGCGAGGCGACCGCCTCCTTGCCGCGATCCGACACCACTGTGATCTTCAATTTGCCCTTCTGGACATAGAAGACAGCGTCAGCGGGATCACCCTGAGAAAAAACGATCTGGTTCTTGCGGTATTTGGCGATCGTTCGTCCAATGTCGGGCCGGGCTAGAAAAGTCGCGAGAGGCAAGTTCGCCGTTCGCTTTGGTTTATTGCGCTCGGGAATCTCCAAGTTCGTCATAGCCGCTAGTTCCTGTCGACGAGCGCATTGGCTTTTTCCATGACGGCACGGCGATCGGTTCCGTCTGGGGCCGCTGCACCATGCAAGGGTGAGTCAGGACGATAGACTAGCATCTTCCAGCCCGACTCGCCCTGCAGGATCTCGATGCGCCATCTTTTGTAGTGGATTTCGTCAACTGCCATGTCGGGCTGCTGATTGCTGTGTCCGATACCGGACATTGCTCCTTAAGTCCTAAGAAGTCCACTCTGGACGACTGTTGCGCGACAAGCTTAATTGACACCGAGCCGCGATAGGATCACGGTCTTGGCATCGGCCCATTGGGCCGGCTGAGAGACAAACGACCTTCCGACGTGGCCGAGCGCTCCCTTCTTTTGAATGGAGGTGAGCATGGCGAGAACCGATCAGGCACGTTGGCAGGCTCGGACCGGTATTGTCGGGTTTCAGACGTTTCGGCTTTTTCGCCTTAACAAATGTCAGCGCCAGAAATCTGTGCTGACGCTGAGACCGCTATGACAAGATATTCAGTTCGCGGCAAGGCGGCGCCTTGCATCAACCGGCTGCTCGCCCTGCTGCCGCGCGCCGATTATGAGCGGCTTCGCCCGCATCTTGACCATACGGCGCTGAAATATCGGCAATCGTTATACCGGGCGCACAGGCCAATCGGCTTTGTCTACTTCATCGAAACCGGCGTCGGCTCGCTGGTGAACACCATGGCGAATGGCGATGCGGCCGAGGTCGGTACGATCGGCAACGAAGGAGTAGTGGGCCTGCCGCTCGTCCTGCAGGACGAGAGAACGCCTACCAGTGTCTATGTCCAGGTGCCGGGCGCTGGTCTGCGCATGAAGGCATCACTGTTCCGGAAGGAATTGGCCCGAAGCGCCTCGCTGCGAACGGTGATGCTGCATTACACCCACGCCTTCTTCAACCAGGTGGCGCAATCGGCGGCTTGCAATCAGTTTCATTCTCTCGAACAGCGCTGCTGCCGTTGGCTCCTGATGACCCACGACCGGATGGCATCGGACAATTTCCTGCTGACGCAGGAATTTCTGGCGATGATGCTGGGGGTCCAGCGGACGGGCGTTACGGAGGCGGCAGGCGGGCTGCAGCGCGCGGGATTGATCACATACCGGCGCGGTCATGTCACGATCCGCAATCGCCGCGGCCTGGAGCACCGGGCTTGCGAATGTTACGCGATATCCAAACGAGAATTCGATCGCCTGCTGGGTAGCAAGACAAGTCGCAAAGCTCTGAATACCCCAAGCAATGGGTATTCGAACTCGATGAGGCGCTAAATGGCAAATAATTTTAGATCGATCTGAATGTTAAGCCAGCTCCGAATGGAAGAAGCGCGCCTGCCGCACCATGTTCCTACGTCCGTGGCTCTCATGCGCCTGCTTGACGATGCGCCGGCAGATCGCGTGAGCCTGGCATGGCTTATCAGTCGACTCGGAAAGCGATCGTTTGGTCTTCTCATGCTGATTGTCGCCACTTTGGGCTTGGCGCCCGCTGTTGCGATGCTCGCCATGCTGCTGTTGCCGTTTCCCGCGATCCAGATGGTTCTGGGACATGAGCGTCCCAGCCTGCCACATTTTCTCGCAAAGCGATCTATTCCGACTCAACGTCTCTCGCGACTGGCTGTGCGGTCGATCCCGTTATTAAGGCGTATGGAAATCTTCATCCACCCGCGTTGGCCTACGCCCTTCGAGGCGACAAAGCGTCTGGTGGGGTTGACCATTCTTCTTTTGGCCGTGACCCTCATTGCCCCTTTTCCGTTCAACATAGTTCCGACACTTGTGATCATATTGATCTCAATTGCCTACCTTGAAGAGGACGGAATGCTGCTCTGCATTTCAATTGCGGCTGCCATCCTCTCACTTTTGATCACTGCGGGCACGGTCATGGCCACAGTGCAGACAACGGGCTTTCTGGAAGGGTTGTGGACGAGACTTTGAATTTGATTCCGCCCGAATGACGACAATTTTTGGATTCGGCCCAGGCCGTCGTGCATCAAGACGCGCTGGTGGTCTGTTTGAGACAGAATTTTGTTTTGAAAACGGGGTAACCTTGGCAATCGGAGTCCACCGGGCGCGCTTGAGAGACCTGGAGCCTGAAATGGCCTCATAACCTCCCTGTACCCAGCAGGAGACACATGAACTATCGCATTTACGTTCTCGACCGGCGCTCTCATATCATGGAGAGTCATGACTTTGAGGGGCGCGACGATGCGGCGGCGCTCGAAAAGGGCATCGTGCTAGGCGCGAGAAATTCAGTCGAAGTTTGGCAAAAAGACCGGCTGATCGCGTGTATCGGCCTAGACGGTGACGTAGCATCAGCTATGCGCTAAATTATTGAGACTCAAGGAAAAATGGAACTATTCGGGCTTTCGTAACTTACTATCCGTATGGGCCAGGCCGCAAGTCAGCGAAGGATTCTGGTCGTCGAAGATGATCCCTTCATTTGCATGTCCGCGGTCACCGCGCTCAATGCCAAGGACAGTGCCGGCGCACTGATGCCGGCGTGTCATGGTGAGATCTGTGTCCCAATTACCGATTTGCAAGTGTCGCGCCCCCAGCAACCATGTGGAGTGAGATACGAATGACCGAAGTCGAGCACAGCCAGCTCAAACAAGCCGTGGAATCCCAGCATGTCGGCAAGGCGACTTTTGTCCAGTCCGTTCCGGTGCTCGAAATGTGCGGCGGTCAGACAATTTCGAGTACGTCTGTCTCGGTCTTCGACTTGCGTGGCACCGCCAGCGGCGCATTTCGCGCCTATGCCTGGGCCCGGGAATCGCCGGATGGGCAACAGACATATTTTGCGGTCTTGCACTCACCCTGGATTGTCGGGCCAACCGATGCAGTCCGCGCGGCGAATGCGGTGGAAGCAAGGGCCCAGAAATAGCCTGCCACTCCGCTCGAGTGCCTCCGATACGTCCGTTCTAACGTATTGAAAACATCAGGACTGCGCGCCGGGCGAGGCGATATCGATTTCGGCGAGAATGCGATCGACGAATCTCTCAGCCTCTTCCATGGCGGTGTTCAGTTCCTTTGTCACATTCCCATTGCGGACGAACTTGCCATCCCTGGTTATGGTGACTTGCCATCCGACCATGAGCGTTTTTTGTTCAAGATCATATCCGCGATAGCTCATACATATCCTCTAGTGGAGACCGATACTAATGTACCCTCTGGAATTTGACCTTGGCTGGCGGCAATAGGAACGCATCATAGCCTGCTGCGCGCCAGGCTTCACGCTGCACGTGCCCGTGGTCCGGGTTAACGATGTTTGCCCACCACTGGGGGGTCACTGCGTTCCTTGGCAATGGCGCGTCAATTATTTCCTCGATCTCGCCAAATGTGAGAATGATTTCGGAATGACTTTGGCGCTTTAGGTATCTGCGAAGGGGTGCGTATTTCGGCATCCTAATCTCTCGATCTGCGGACCACTCTACAGCGTCAGGCCTTTGTGGTCATCGGCTTTGACCGAGCACGATCATCTGGGGCGGGGGTGAACGAGCGTCCTGCCTATCCTCCCAAGCTCCAAGGGAAAGACCGGCCGCAATCAAGGCGACGGCAACCAACGAGACGCGAAAGAGAGTGCGGCGCTCGGTGCCAGCAGTGTTAGCACCGTTATCGTCGGTCATGAGCAAACTATCCGTTGTGGGTGAGCAAGGTTAATAGTTGGGGAGATTGTTTGGTTCCTTACCGATCGCGAGAATCAACCAGCGCGATGGGCCCTGTCGGCAGCTTCGGGTGCTGTTAATGTTTGCCCTGGTGTTGCCGGGGAACGCTGGAAACCAGCGCCCGACCGGCGCTGGTAATCCGAATGTTACCAAGCTGCCGGTAAACCAGCCCAAGCTCTACAAGTCGCGATGCATGCGCGTCGGGAATGGGCTGGTGAAAGATGCCCATTGCTATCTCGCGGAGAGACGCAAGCTCCGAAGATGACAACGATTTAGAGAAAGCCATCCGGCCATAATGGCGCGAGATGGCGCAGATTTATGGTCAAATTCGCTCATGTTGGCAGCACGTGCGGCCGAGGGCTAAGCCGCTGGCCGATCTGTAAGCGGAACAGTAGAACGAACGCCGGGTCGCGGGATGGTCAATTCAGCACATATTTTCTCTGGCGAATGGAAGACTATTCCCCCGTTGGGAACTCCCATTACCAAAACCAAGGCCAGAGGAGCGATTGTGCATGGCTCAATATAGTTGGGATGCAGAAGAGCGGCGACGGGTCAGCATGGCATTGTCCGTGCGGCACGAGACAGCGGCAAAACTCGCGGAATTGCGCCGCGAGACTAGGATCATGCTTGTCAAACTCTTTCACATGCTGGCCAGGTGAAAAATCGTTCCGGACCGCAGCGGTGCGAAAGGCCCGCATCGGAAGTAGGACGAAAGTCGGGATCCGGATGGTCAATTCAGCACAGATTTCCCACGCCGAATGGGAGACTGTTCCCCCGTCGGGGAACATTCCCTGCTTGAGAGACATGAGAGCCTGTCACACAGGTCGCGCGCTCCCATCACAAATGATGGATTTGAGCCATGATGCAAAAGACCAACGAACAACAATGGGCTGATTGGGTGGCCACGCAGGATGTCGGTCACTTCCAGGAACGGCTGAATGCAGAGACCGAGGACGGTAAATTTGAAATCCTCGCTCAGCTGCTCTCCAGAAGGCTGGAACAATTGAAAAAGGCGCCGCAACACTAAATCGCATGTCGAGGCGATTGGGTCTGCGGAGGCCGTGACTGGGAACAACAGCCTCGGCGCATGATGATGCAGTACTGCGCAATCTAATAGCTCCAATGAAGCCGAGCGATCCCCCTAATAGCGAAGAGGAGTGTGAGAATGGCAGCGCGCGGAGGAAATGCCAGGAAGAAGGCCAAGAGGCGCCGTCACGCCAAGTCGCGGAAGTCTGCTGCGGAGGCAGCCGCCACATCCTTACGAGACCGTGATAAATCCCGCGGTCGTTAAACGCCGGAGCACCGGAAGCGCGATCGATGCCGAGAAGTTAGCTGAGTTGAAACAGACTAGAGACGCGCGCACCACCAAATTGGAATCAAGTGTGTACAAACGTCCAGTCACGCACCCTGGGGGAACACCGAGAGATTTTCCGCGCCGCGGACGAAGTTTCAAAAGGGAATCAGGGGAGATTAGCTCCGGAAGGCCGAACGCCGCCGAAATTCTGGTCCTTGCGTTTGGCTATATCAGCATAACGGCGCGGCGATTTTGCTGGGTTCTGCCCGCCCTGGTGCTGCTAGCACTGCCCGCGGCCGCACAAAATCCCACCCCTGTTGGAGTTTGGCTTCACCCCGACAAGCGCATTGAGATCGAGATTGCGCCCTGCGGCGACCGCTTGTGCGCGAAAATCGTTTGGTTTAAACGGCCAAACGGCGACAATGGCCTGCCGCTGGCCGATGTAAAAAACAGGAACCCCGCGCTCCGCTTACGCCCGCTGCTGGGCCTTAATGTTCTGCAAGGCCTTCGCGCTGCCGGTGAGAACAATTGGGAGGATGGCGAAGTCTACAATCCCGACGACGGGGTGAATTATCGGGCGCGGATGTCAATCGACAACGCTGGCGATCTGCGCATACGCGCCTTTATCCTGCTACCCCTGCTCGGCCACACGCTGATCTGGACACCGGTGCGTTGAGCACTGTGATTTTGCCGCTCGCGCTTCGTCGGCTTGCGCCATGCGATATTTGG
>Ga0207648_10008061_pt1 | contig 10265 bp, 7 predicted proteins | sample KBSMisM32_FD_184310 | JGI IMG/M metagenome (GOLD analysis project Ga0207648, IMG submission 184310) | Miscanthus rhizosphere microbial communities from Kellogg Biological Station, Michigan, USA - KBS Miscanthus M3-2 (SPAdes) (version 2) | ecosystem: Host-associated > Plants > Roots > Rhizosphere... | reverse complement strand
GGAACTTGACCCGCGCAATTGGCACACCCTGCAACAAATCGCACTCAGCTATGTAAACTTCGGTCGCTATGGCGAGGCCGAGGCAGCGTTGGATCAGGCGCTCAGCATCGTGCCGGATAACATCGAAACGCGTGTCAATCGCGATGAGATTGAACTTTACTGGAAAGCCGACACCCGGCCACTCCGAAAAGCGATTGATTCCATTCTGGCGCAAGGACCGAACGCAATCGCCTCCGTAGCAGACCTCTGGTTCGAACTCGCGCTGGCCGAGCGCGATTCCGATGCGGCCGAGCGCGCGCTGGCCAAGCTTGGCGAGCACGGGCTCCCTGCCTGGGGAGAAAACACGATTTATTTGAGCACTAGCTTTGGCGAAGGACTGCTCGCGCGAACGACCAAGGATGAGGCACGGGCGCGCACTGCTTTCGAAGCGGCTCGGACGCAACAGGAAAAGCTCGCGCAGGCGCAACCTGGCTATGCGCCCGCGCTTTGCGTGCTCGGCCTGGTCGACGCAGCCCTGGGAAATAAAGAGCTGGCATTGGAAGAAGGCCGCCGCGCGATCGCGCTCGCACCTGTGGAGAAGGACGTCGTGACTGGTTGTCGGATGATTCAATATTTCGCAATCACGGCAGCGTGGGCGGGCGAGAAGGAGCTTGCCCTGCAACAACTGAAAACTGGACTGGCCGCCCCCATGGCGTGTCCCGTTCAGAGCTACGGTGCACTAAAGTTGCTGCCATTCTGGGACCCACTGCGCGGCGATCCGCGCTTTGAAAAAATCGTTGAGTCGTTAGCGCCGAAAGATTCAGAAAGGTGACCAGCCTTTGTTCCGCGACTGCGGGACGACGGCTCTGCGAGCAAGTTGACCAAATAAGAAATTCTTCGTGTTCTTCGTGAGCTTCGTGGTGGAATGACCAATTCGCTCGACGCCCTCCCGACGAGCAACTACAAAGTCGCGCGATGAAGTTGCCTAACTTCTTTTCCGAACTGAAGCGGCGCAATGTGATCCGCGCAGCGGTTTTCTATGTCGGGGCAGTATGGGCGCTCGCGCAGGGTATCTCTCAGCTGGGCCCGTCGCTCGGTGCGCCGGAATGGGCGACCCGTTGGTTTCTAGCTGCCGCGGTGATCGCTTTTCCCCTCTGGGTTGGCTTTGCCTGGTTCTATGAGTTCACGCCGGAAGGTTTGAAGCGCGAGAGTGAGATCGATCCGGCCAAGTCGGTCGCGTACCACACCTGGCGCAAGCTCGACTTCGCAATCATTGGCGTGCTGGCGGTCGCAGTCGTGCTGCTGCTGACAGACCGTTTCGTCCTGCGCCACGGTGTCAACGAGACAACGGACATCCCGATCCCGGAAAAATCGATCGCCGTTCTCCCGTTCGTTAATATGTCCTCCGACAAGGAACAGGATTTTTTCTCTGACGGCATTTCGGAAGAGTTGCTCAATGTGCTTTCCAAAGTGACGCAGCTTCAGGTGGCGGCACGCACTTCGTCGTTCTCTTTCAAAGGCAAGCAGATCGAGATTCCTGAAATCGCACGGCAACTCCACGTGGCCAACGTGCTCGAGGGTTCGGTGCGCAAGAGCGGTGATCAATTGCGGATCACGGCCCAGCTCATCCGGGCGGCCAAGGGTTACCACCTTTGGTCGGAGACATACGACCGCAAGCTCGACGACATCTTTAAGATCCAGGATGAGATCGCAGGCGAAGTGGTGAAACAACTGAAAGTGACGCTGCTTGGCGCGGCGCCGACGGTGCGCCAGACCGATCCAAAGGCTTACACGCTTTATCTCCAGGCGGTGCAGCTTGGGCGGCAGTTCACTCCCGAGGCATTTACGCAATCTGATGCACTTTTTAATCAGGTGCTTGAGCTTGATCCGCGCTATGCGCCGGCTTGGAGCGAGCTGGCGAGGAATTCTCTCAACAAGGGATTCGAAGGGTTGCTGCCCAGCAGCGAGGGCCTCGCTCGTGCGGGTGAGGCGGAGGAGAAAGCGTTGGCGATCGATCCAAACTACGCGCCGGCGCACGCCGGACTCGGGTCGGTCGCGTCCTATAACAATGATTCCGTTGGCGCTGCAAAGCACTTCGAGCGCGCCTTGGCACTTGATCCGAGTGATCTGAGAGTGCTCGACGCGCTTGCTGTGTTTCTTAAATCTCTGGGCCGACTACGGGAGTCACTGGCGCTCAATGAGGCTATCGTGCGACGCGACCCGGTGAACGTGACGGCCCTTAATAACTTGGCCAACGCCCAGCTATTGACGGGACAGTTCGACGCGGCGATCGCTTCGTTCCGTAGCGTGCTGAGGCTGAACCCCGGTTACGCCGGCGCGCACTATTTTATCGGCGAAGCAATGCTGCTCAAAGGCGACGCGCCTGCTGCGCTCACCGAGATCGAGCAAGAGGAGGGCGAGGTTTTGCGGCTGATTGGCCTGTCCATGGCGTATCATGCGCTCGGGCGCAAGACGGAGTCCGATGCCACGCTTGGCAGCCTGATCGCGAAGTTCGAGAACGACTGGTCCTATAACATCGCCTTCGTTTATGCTTTCCGCGGCGAGGCCGACAAGGCCTTCGACTGGCTCGACATGGCGGTCCAACATCAAGATGCGGGACTCTCCGAGATCGCAGTGGAGAACCTTTTCGACAACATCCATTCAGACCGGCGCTGGTTGCCCTTCCTCCGCAAAGTCGGCCGGGACCCTGAGCAACTCGCAAAGATCCAGTTCAAGGTCACTCTTCCGCCGTGAGCATTTTACCCAGGAGAGTTAGACCACGGATTACGCGGATAACACGGATGAAAATATGATCCAGTAGGAATTAAGAGATGGTGCCTGAGCCTTATCCGCGCAATCCGTGGTCCGTTAAAGATTTCGAAAAAAATTGCCACCTAGTTAGACTTAGGAACTGCACATGAACTGGGAAATGCTTGCCGCCATCGGGCAGTTAGCGGCCTTCCTGATAGGAATTCCGTCGCTTATCTATCTGGCGGTCCAAATAAGAGAACAAACCAAGGAGCGCCGGCAAGAAGCGGTCAATGCCCTGACGACTCAATGGGGTGACCTGACGTGTGCGTTGCACGAATCGAGCGAGTTCTCGGCAGTGTTCCTGCGCGGACTACAATCGTTCGACAATCTCGGCCCGGTGGAGAAACTGAGGTTCAGCGCCTTTTTCAACCGGTTCATCAACTATTTCGAGGCGATGTACTTCGCGCATCAGCACGTGATGCTGGGGCAGCAGTCGTGGGGCAAGATCGAACGAACCATGAGCGACCTGCTCGCCTATCCCGGCACGCAGCAGTGGTGGAAAGAACGCAGGCATTGGCACACGGAAGAATTTGCCAGCGTGCTTGACGAGATCATCGCAAAGGGCCACGAACCCAAAGCCTATGCCACCTACAATCTTGGCGATCTGACGGGCCCAGACGAAAAGGCAAAGCTATGATGCGCGTGGCTCCGCCGAGCTTATGGGCGCGAATCGCCGCCTCGCTCGCGCCGAAAAACAATTAAGTCACGAATTACGCAGATAACACGGATGAAGAGATGATTCAAAAGGAGCTAGGCAGCGAAATCCTCGGGCGGGAATGGAGAACCTGAGAGCACGACATATCTGATCTTCATGCTTGAGCCCTATCCGTGCTATCCGTGGTTCGCCTTCTTCGAATAGTCCGCGCGTCGTTGGCGCTCACGAAAAATCGGCAGCGCGGATGTGGTCCTCGCAGGCAGCTTTCCTGCACGGGCGCGTGGATGAGGCCGGCGAGAAATTTTTCGATCATATAACAAGTCTCTGGATGATCTGCGGTGACGCCGGCCAGCGGGCATCCTTGGCTGAGAATGCAGAAACCATCTCCCTGTTTCTCAATCTGTGCCGCCCCGCCGATCGAATTCAAGACGCGCGCCGCGCTTTGCACGCGCGATGCCAGTGGCCTTTCCCGGTGATACTTTCCATACCGCGAAGCCAGCACCTCACCGCTGGTGGCGAGCAACTTCGGCAACTCCTTCGCCGGAAGAACATTTTTCATCGCGGTGATGACCGCGCTGAGTGTGGCGCTGGACGCCTGGGCCAGATATTTCTGTGCCCGGGGAGTGAGTTGATAAATTTCATGGGGACGCCTCCTCCCGGGCTCCGAACCCACCCGATGAACCAGTCCATCCCGTTCCAGTGCAAGCAGATGCGAACGAACGGCGTTCCTGGTCAGCCCAAGGCGAAGAGCGATTTCCCAGACCGTATGGATGCCGCGTTGCAGGAGGTCCACCACCTCAGTCCGGCGGCTGCCAAAACGAGCCCGCTTTAGCTGGGCAATTGGGGCCGAGTTCTTTTTCACGCCCGAAGAATAGCAGAAACTAATCGATTTAATAAGTCAAAATTCATTTGACTATTTAGCGACAAGGTTCAAAATGGGACGCAATGAAAACTGATGTCCTGATTATCGGCGGTGGTCCGGGTGGATCGGCCGCAGCAATGTTTCTCCTTCGCCAGGGGATTACCCCTCTCATCATCGAGCAGGAGGAATTTCCACGCTTTCATATTGGTGAGTCCTTGACCGGAGAGTCGGCGCAAGTTCTCCGTCGCCTCGGGCTCGAAGAGGAAATGAAGAAGCGCGAGTACCCAATCAAACATGGGGTCAAGGTCTACGGAACCAACGCCACCAATAGCTGGTATGTGAAGGTCTCTTCTCGCGATGATAACTGGGAGCTCTATGACAACATCACGTGGCAGGTGCGCCGGAGCGACTTCGACGAGATGATGCAGAAAGAGGCCGTGAAGCGCGGCGCGATTTTGAAGAAGGGCCAGGCAATCCAGGCTCTCAAACACGAAGACGGCAGTATGCGCGGGGTGCTCGTGCGCTGGCCGGATGGGACGACCGAGGAGATCGAGGCGAAAGTAACTCTTGATTGCTCAGGCCAGGCAACTTTCCTCGCCAACCAAAAAGTGACTGGCCCGAAATATCTCGGCAGCTATGACAAGCAGGTGGCCTTTTTCTCCCATGTCAAAGGCGCCATCCGTGACTCCGGAACTGAGGGAGAGAATGCCAAGGATAACACTCTCATTCTTTATCATAACAAGTTCCATTGGGCCTGGTTTATCCCGGTGGATAGCGAAACTGTCAGCATAGGTCTGGTAACTCCTCGCGCCGACTTTCTGAGGGAAAAGCAAACGCCGGAAGAATTCTTCCGCAAAGACATCTACACTATCAATCCCGAATTGAAGCGTCGCATCCCGCAGCTTGATCTCGCGGAGAAGGTGCATGTCGTTCCTAACTACTCCTACCAGGTGCGCGGGTTCTGCGGCAAAGGCTTCATCTGTCTCGGTGACGCCCATCGCTTCATCGATCCGATCTTTTCCTTCGGTGTGACCGTAACCATGCGGGAAGCCGAGCTGGCGGCGCCTCTCATTCGCCAATATCTCGACGGCAAGCTGGAAGATAAGGATAACCCGTTCGAGGAACATATGATCGCCTGTGAGAAGGGGGCCGATAATCTCGAAGACATGATCGACTTGTTCTGGGAGCAACCGTTCGCCTTTGCGACGTTTGTGCACTCACGTTATCCCGACCAAATGACGGATGCCTTTGCGGGCCGTATTTACGAATCCGAGCATCAGCCTTCGCAGGCAATCCTCGCCTTTCGCAAAATGCTGAAACGGACACGCGAATACGATAAGGACGATTACTCGGTGCCAATCGGTTCCCGTTATCATCCTGAGCGGGCAGAGCTTTGGGAACCCAACTCCCCGGTCGACACGACCGAAAAGTGGATGGGTGCTCGATAGGTGGTAGATGATTCATGCAGTTCGGCGGCGCGACACCGCGGTTCGTGTCGCGCCGCTTCGACTGTTATCCTCATCGTGTAAGGTTGGGCCATTCGTCACGATTAATGCACCGCAGCGCCACGCTCTACCTATCTATTGTCGGCTTCGCGGCGCTGGGAATCCTATTCATCCTTCATGCCGGTGATCGGCTGTCCCGCCCCGCTGTTCCCCCTGGCAACAATTCCCAAACTGAGATCGGCAGCCCTGACATTCCACCCGCCGGCGTCTCGCTCAGCGACTCGATCGAGAAGCGCTTGGAGCTGAATGCGGAGAATCCATTGAGCCGGTTTTTCCTGCAACTGTTCGTTGTAATTACGATTTCGTATTCAGTTGGTTGGATTTTCACCCGTTGCGGGCAACCCGCCGTGGTTGGAGAAATGATGGCTGGCGTTCTGCTCGGCCCTTCGCTATTTGGTTTGGTCGCGCCGCACGCCTTCCAGTTCGTTTTCGCCGCCGCATCGCTCGACCCCCTCCACCTTCTCAGTCAGGTCGGAGTGTGTCTCTTTATGTTTGCCGTAGGAATGGAAATGGATTGGGCTGAGCTTCGGCAGAAGGCGTCCACGGCCATCATTGTCAGCCACGCCGGCATCGCCATTCCTTGTCTTCTGGGCGTTGGGCTGTCGTATGCCTTCTACGACCGTCTCGCCCAACCGGGGGCTCCATTTGCCGCCTTCGCGCTCTTCGTTGCCATCTCGATGAGTATCACGGCTTTCCCTGTCCTCGTGCGCATTTTACAGGATCGCGGCATTCTTAAAACGTCGTTAGGCAGAATCGCATCGGCCTGTGCGGCGATCGGTGACGTGACCGCATGGGGTCTGCTCGCTTTCGTCGTCGCGATTGCCGGAGCTGCCGATTTCGCCTCGGCCGTCTTCTGCCTGGGCCTCGTGGTGATTTTTGTCCTGGTCATGTTCCTCGGCCTCAAGCCAAACCTGCCTACTTGGTTGGGCGAAGAAACGCTCACTCAACCCAAGCCGGCCAAGAGCACGCTGGCGATCGTGCTCGCCATCGTCCTTGCCTCCGCGCTGTGCACTCAATTGCTCGGCATTCGCGCACTCTTCGGGTCGTTCGTCGCCGGATTGATCATGCCGACGATAGGTGGGTTTCGCGGCAAGCTCCATGTACGGATCGAATACATCAGCTCCGTGCTGCTCCTGCCGGTCTTCTTTGCCTTTTCCGGTCTGCGTACCCAGATCGGACTTTTGCACGGTCGCGCTGATTGGTTGATTTGCGGGCTCATTATTTTCCTCGCCACCCTTGGCAAGCTCGGCGGCAGCTCCTTTGCCGCACGCCTCGCTGGGATGGACTGGCGCGAATCATTCCAACTCGGCACTCTCATGAACACGCGCGGTCTGATGGAACTCATCGCGCTCAATCTCGGATACGAGCTACACATCCTCTCGCAGCGGGTCTTCAGCATGCTTGTGCTGATGGCCTTGGTCACAACGATTATGACAGGGCCGCTCCTGACCCTCTTTAGTCTTCGCAAGCGCTCGCTCGCTCCAGAGCTTGAACCTCAGGCCAGCCCGGACCTGCAAACATTGGCGTGATTCACGTCTGACGAAAGGTCCATTTGAAGACCTTTGATCAAGCATCGATTTTCTGATCCACACTTTGAGTTTGCTGTGACGCCCCCTGATTCGCCTAGAGTGAGGGTGTGATCCGCGCTGCAAAAGACCGTGCCAGCTATGTTGAATTAACGCAGCTGCCGAATGTCGGCCCGGCCACTGCCGCTGACCTGCGTCTGCTGGGCATTCGCTCGCCCGCGCATCTTGTCGGACGTGATCCGTACGCGATGTACGATTTGCTCTGTAACGTTTCTGGGAAACGCCACGATCCTTGCGTGATCGATGTCTTCATCTCGGTGGTGCGGTTCATGGAGGGCGCGCCGGCCACGCCGTGGTGGCGATACACCTCCGAGCGGAAGGCGAGGCTTCGTTCGAAGCCGAAACGCTGAAAGTCTGAGACGCTAAAACGCGGTCATCCTAGCGCCGCGCCTTTTTGCGGCGTGCCGTAGCGGGCCGGCGGGTTTTCCGGACGGACGAACGGCTTTTTGTTTTCGCTTTGGGCTTCCTTGTCTTGGTGACGCGTGACTTTGTCTTCGCGCGCGACGCTTTCGCGGGACGGGATTTTTTCGCCCCGGACTTCTTCGCGGTGGCACGGGTCGCTTTCCCCGGCCGCATTGACTTCACGATGCGCTTTGCCGCGGGCGCCGCGGCACGGGCGGTTTTCGCCACGACTTTGGCTCCGTGGACCGCTTGTCGTGCGACGCGCTTGACTGCGGGCATCATTGGCTTGTCGCTCTCTGCTCGCTTCCCGACGGCCGCGCCAATAACGCCGCCTACGACCGCTCCCACAGGACCGCCGACTGCGCCGATCACGGCGCCAGTTGCCGCGCCGGCCGCGGTTTTCGAGATCGGCGGGATCTCGATGTTTTCATTCGATCCGGATTGCGACGCAGAGGATTTTGATTTGTTTGCCATAGGATTTGTTTGTTTTTGGCCGAAGCGTTCCGGGAGGAACAACCGGGTCATCCAAGGTTTGATTCGTCTTTCACCTCAGATCCGGTTGGCTCTGGGCGTGTTGTGCTTTCCGCTATTCGAAGCGTTCCGTGCGGCTGAGCAGGTTTTCCCACCAACTGTGGTGCTCCAGATACCAATCGACGGTGCTGGCAATCCCTTCGCGCGCCGTGTGCAAGGGGTGCCAATCCAATTCCTTTTTAGCGAATGAAGAATCGATCGCGTATCGGCGATCGTGCCCGAGGCGATCGGTCACGAATGAGATCAGACTGTGTGGTTTTCCCAATCGGTCGAGAATTAGCCTAACGACGTCAAGATTAACCATCTCGCCGTCGCCCCCGAAGTTGTAGACGGCCCCCGCCTTGCCCTCGAAGAGCGCGGCGACGACTCCCGCGCAGTGATCTTCCACATGGATCCAGTCGCGCACATTCATTCCGTCGCCGTAGACCGGGAGCGGTTGGTCGCTCAACGCCTTGATGATCATGAGGGGGATCAGCTTTTCCGGGAATTGGTAAGGGCCGTAGTTGTTGGAGCAGCGGGTGACGACGACGTCCTGTCCGAAGGTGCGATGACAGGCGAGCGCGAGAAGGTCGGCGCCGGCTTTGCTCGCCGAATATGGGGAACTGGGCTCGAGTGGCGAATGTTCCGTAAATTTTCCGGTTTCGCCTAACGATCCGTAAACTTCGTCGGTCGAAATCTGGATGAAACGTTGGACATCGTGGCGCCGGGCGGCGTCGAGCAGGACGCTCGTGCCGACGATATTGGTGTGAATGAAGTTTTGCGGAGAATTGATGCTCCGATCGACATGCGATTCGGCCGCGAAATTGACGATGGCGTAGAACTGTTCCTCATGCAGGAGCGTGTCCATCTGGTCCACGTTGGCGATGTCGGCCTGGAAAAATTCGTAGCGTTCGCCATGCTCCTCCAAAACGCCATCGAGATTGGCCGGATTTCCCGCGTACGTGAGAACGTCAACATTTGTGATGTACGCCGGCTTGTAATGTTGCAGAATGTAACGAATAAAGTTACTCCCGATGAACCCACAGCCGCCCGTGACCAAGATACGCATTGGAGCGCTACCTAGCAGCGGAGACCAACCCGCGCGAGGAGAAATTGAGTCCCTGCCGCCGCTCGCCGAGCGGTTCGCGCGGATCGACTGGACGTTCTGGGGCATTGTCGCCTTCGGCGCCCTGCTCCGGTTCCTCTTTCTGAGCATGAAACCGCCCCACTTCGATGAGGGGATCAACGGCTGGTTCGTCGATCAGATGATGAAGACCGGGTTCTACCGCTACGACCCAACGAATTATCACGGGCCGCTTCATTTCTACATTCTTTTTCTCTCGCAGGCGCTTTTCGGCCGGCACATTTGGGCGCTCCGGCTGCCGGTCGTGTTGGCAAGCATCGCCTCGATTTTTGTGACGCTGAAGTTCGAACCCTTCGTCGGCCGCACGGTGAGCCGCATCGCCGCGCTCGCGATGGCCATTTCGCCCGCCTTCATTTTTTACGGCCGCTACTCGATTCACGAAGTGTGGTTGCTTCTTTTCTCGATGCTCTTCGTGCTCGGGCTACTTGGGCTCTGGCGGTTCGGTACCCGCGGCTACCTATGGTGTGTCGGAATCGGCATTGCCGGCATGATTCTGACCAAGGAGACTTACATCATCCACATCGGCAGCGCGCTGATCGCAGCGGGTGTCCTATGGGTTTCGCACAGGCTAATCCCTATGTCCGACGTGAAACGGGCGCGCCAGCAGTGGGATCTCGCCGACCTCGCCATGGTGACGGCCACGGCCGCCTTTTTCATCGCCTTCTTTTATTCCGGCACGTTTCTCAATTGGCCGGGGCTGAAAGGACTTTACCTGACGTTTGCCACTTGGTATCAGACGGGTTCGAACGGCAACGGACACGAAAAGCCGTGGCCTTACTGGCTCGAGCTGGTGATGCGCTACGAATGGCCG
>Ga0207648_10008058_pt1 | contig 10266 bp, 9 predicted proteins | sample KBSMisM32_FD_184310 | JGI IMG/M metagenome (GOLD analysis project Ga0207648, IMG submission 184310) | Miscanthus rhizosphere microbial communities from Kellogg Biological Station, Michigan, USA - KBS Miscanthus M3-2 (SPAdes) (version 2) | ecosystem: Host-associated > Plants > Roots > Rhizosphere... | reverse complement strand
CCGGTCGAAGCCTGCCAGTCCTAGGCTCGTCACGTGCCCTCCCCGCCCCGCTCCGAGACCCCCGAGGTGCCGGCCTGGCTGCCGCTCACCGCGGTCGGGGTCACGCTCGTCCTCTGGGCGTCGGCCTTCGTAGGCATCCGGCACCTGGCGGGCACGTTCTCGCCCGGCGCGCTGTCGCTGGGGCGGCTGGTCTTCGGCGCGGTCGCCCTCGGTGTCGCACTGCTCGTGTCCCGCTCCTGGCGTGCTCCGACCCGCCGCGAGTGGCTCGGGATGGCCGCGGTCGGGGTGCTCTGGTTCGGCATCTACAACGTGGCCCTCAACGCCGGCGAGCGTCGGATCGACGCCGGCACGGCGGCGATGCTGATCCAGGTCTCGCCGATCCTGGTGGCGGCGCTGGCCCTCTTGCTGCTGCGCGAGAAGCCGACCGCGTTCCTTGTGGTGGGCATCGCGCTGGCGTTCAGCGGCGTCGCGCTGATCGCGCTGTCGAGCTCGACCGGCAGCAACCACGACGTGCTCGGAGTGGGCCTCTGTCTGCTCTCCGCGGTCGTCTACGCGATCAGCCTGGTGCTCCAGAAGCCGCTGGTCGGCCGGCTCCCGGCGCTGCAGGTGACGTGGGCGGCGTGCACGGTCGGCGCCGTGGCCTGCCTCGCGTTCGCCGGGCAGCTCGTGGGCGAGACCGCGGACGCGTCGCTGGCCGACGTCGGCTGGCTCGCCTACCTGGGGGTGTTCCCCACCGCGATCGCGTTCACGACGTACGCCTTCGCGCTGCGCCACATGACCGCCAGCAGCCTGAGCGTGACGACGTACCTCGTCCCGCCGATCACCGTCCTGCTCAGCTGGGTGTTCCTCTCGGAGACGCCGCCCGCGGTGGCGTACGTCGGCGGCGCGATGTGCCTGGTCGGCGTGGCCGTGGCCCGGCGCAGGACGCGGGCCCGCGAGACCGAGGTGTCCGCCGTCGAGGAGAAGGTCACGGCGTAGGCGGGGCCGCCGGCTGCGGACCCTTCTCCAGCCAGCCGCGGAAGGCGGCCAGGTTGTGGGTGGGCTCGCCGCGCGAGATGCGCCACTCCCACTCCTTGCGGATCGCCGTCGCAAACCCGAGCTCGAGGATCGTGTTGAACGACTCGTCGGAGTAGGTCAGCACCGACCCGAGCAGCCGGTCGACCTCCTCGGCGGTGACCCCGGCCAGCGGCAGCCGGGAGTCGAGGAAGATGTCGCCGGCCTGGTCGACCGCGAAGGCCACCGCGAACATCCGCAGGTTGCGCTCCAGCAGCCACCGGTAGACGACCTGGTGGTTCTCGTCAGGACGCCGGCAGACGAACGCGTGGATGGCGAGGGCGTGGGGGCCGACCTCCAGCCGCACCGGGGTCTTCAGCTTCCGGTCCCCCGGGAGCACCACGTCGAACACGCCCTCGGCGGTCTCGACCCATTCCAGGGCGTCGTCGCCGAGCGCGGCGCGGATCGCCTCTGCGGCGCGGACCTGCTCGGGCGTGGCTGCCGGTTCCCTCACGCGGCCCATCATGCACGGGCCGCGAGCAGGTCCTGCCTCATCATCTGTGCCGCCCGACGGTAGACCTCGATCGTGCGGTCGGCGGTCAGATCCCAGCTGAAGCGGGCCGCCTGCTCCACCGCTCCCCGCGACAGCTCGTCGCGCAGGCCGGGCGTGCGCACGATCCGCTCGAACGCCCGGGCGTAGTCGGCCGGGTCGTGCCCGCTGACGAGCAGGCCGGAGCGCCCGTCGCGGACGGCGGTGGTGAGGCCGCCGACGGCGGCGGCGACCACCGGGGTGCCGACGCCCTGGGCCTCGACCGCGACCAGCCCGAACGACTCGTTGTACGACGGGACGCAGACCGCGGACGCGGCGGCGTACCAGTCGACCAGCTCCGTGCGCGAGACGGGCGGCACGAACCGGACCACATCGGACAGGCCGAGCGATGCGGCCAGCTGCGCCAGCGCCTCAGGCTTCTCCAGCCCCGTGCCGGACGGTCCGCCGACGACCGCCACCTGCAACGTCGAGCGCAGCGAGGGGTCGCGGGCGACCAGCTCGGCGGCGGCCCGGACCAGGATGTCGGGCGCCTTCAGTGGCTGGATCCGGCCGACGAAGACGAGCAGGTGGGCGTCCGGGGCGATGCCGAGCCGGGCGCGCGCCTGCGCCTGCGAGGTCGGGCGGAACACATCGAGGTCGACACCGGGGTGCACCACCTCGACCCGGGTCGCGTCGGCGTCGTAGCTGGTGACCAGCTGCCGGGCCTCGTCGTCGGTGTTGGCGATCAACATGTCGGCCGCCGCCACGACCTGCTCCTCGCCGATCACGCGGGCCAGGGGCTCGGGAGTGTCGCCCTCGGCGAGCGCCTCGTTCTTCACCTTCGCCATCGTGTGCATCGAGTGCGCAAGCGGGATGCCCCAGCGGTCGCGCGCCAGTGCCCCGACCTGCCCGGAGAGCCAGTAGTGGCTGTGCACGACGTCGTAGTGGCCCGGGTCGTGGGAGGCCTCGGTGCGCAGCACGTCGCGCGCGAACGCGCACAGCTGACCGGGCAGCTCACCCTTGGTGAGACCCTCGAACGGCCCGGCGACGATGTGCTGGACCCGCACCCCGCCGGCGGCCTGCACGACGGGCGGGAGCTGCGAGGACGTGGACCGCGTGAAGATGTCGACCTCGATGTCGCGCTCCGCAAGGCGCTTGGCGAGCTCGATCACGTAGACGTTCATGCCGCCGGCGTCGCCGGTGCCCGGCTGGTCGAGCGGAGAGGTGTGGAGACTGATCATCGCCACCCGGCGGAGCCGCTCGGGACCGTCGAGTCGAATCGTCACGCCACACCCTCCTTCACGCGAGCACACTTGATGGCCAAGGGTGAAACCCCCGGGCTCGTTCCGCTATTCCTCCCCCTAGGCTGGGCGCATGAGCGAACGGACCGCCGTCGTCACGGGTGCGAGCAGCGGGATCGGCGCCGCGACAGCCCGCGCACTGGCCGGTGACGGCTTCCGGGTGTTCTGCGCCGCCCGCCGGGAGGACCGGATCACCGCCCTGGCCGAGGAGATCGGCGGCGTGGCGGTGGCCTGCGACGTCACCGACGCCGCCTCCGTCGCGGCACTCGCCTCTGCGGTGGGGCCGCGGCTCGACGTGCTGGTGAACAATGCCGGCGGCGCGTTCGACGCGGCCGGGGTGGCCGAGGCCGACCTCACCGACTGGGCCCGGATGTACGAGGTGAACGTGCTCGGCCTGGTCCGGGTCACCCAGGCGCTGCTGCCCGCGCTCCGCGAGTCCGGCCACGGCCTGGTGGTCAACCTCGGCTCGACCGCGGGCCGCGTGGCCTACGAGGGCGGCGGGGGCTACACCGCTGCCAAGCACGGCACCAAGGTGGTCACCGAGACGCTCCGGCTCGAGCACGTCGCGGAGCCGGTGCGGTTCTGCGAGATCGCCCCCGGAATGGTCCGCACCGAGGAGTTCGGCCTGGTCCGCTTCGACGGCGACGAGGCGAAGCGCGACGCCGTCTACGCCGGCGTCGAGGAGCCGCTGGTCGCCGGCGACGTGGCGGAGGCGATCCGCTGGGTGGCATCGCTCCCGCCCCACGTGAGCGTCGACGAGCTGGTGATCCGGCCCAAGGCGCAGGCGGCCCAGCACAAGGTGCACCGCACCATCTGATCGGCCGACTGGGACATAACCGTCAAGACAGTCAAGACGGTACGGCCGAGCATGGTTCAAGAGGAATCGAGCTCAGAGTATTGCCCCGGGCTCGCCAGCGGTTCATTGTGAAATTGTCGCGCTCGGGCGCCGGCGCCACCGCTTTGGAGGACCCTGTGACCGCTCGTCCCGCCCGCATCGTGAAGCACCAAGTCGTCATCCTTGCGCTGTTCGCTTCGACGCTCGTTCTCCTGGGCGTCGATCCGGCCGCTGCTGCTGGCGGCCCTCTTGTGAGCAGGGGATCGGTACGGCTGTCGTCGCTGGTCTCCCCGGCCGGGTCGGAGGGCATCGCGAATCCCGAGTTCGCCCAGTCCATCGAGGAAGACCACGCCACCGACGGCGGCAAGCCCCCGCCCCGCCACCACCGAGGCCCGAGCGCGACACCGGCTCCGGTTGCCCCGGCCGGCCCGGAGGCCGCAGTGACGTTCGCCGGCCTGAACCACCGCGACACCCGGCTCGCCAACGGCGGCAACCAGTTCTCCAACGAGCCCCCCGATCAGGCGCTGTGCGTCGGCCCGAGTCACATCCTCGAAGGCGTCAACACGGTCATGCGGGTCTATGACAAGAGCGGCGCTCCGGTGTCGCCCACGATCTCCTTCAACGAGTTCTTCGGTTACCCGCCAGCCATCGATCGGACGACGGGAATCTTCGGGGCCTTCATCACCGACCCGGTGTGCCACTTCGACTCAGCGTCAGGGCGCTACTTCCTGGCGGTGCTCACCATCGACCAGGACCCCACGAGCGGCGACTTCACCGGCAAGAACCGCCTCGACCTCGCGGTCAGCACGACGTCCGACCCGACCGGGGTGTGGAAGCGCTACTCCCTGCCCGTGCAGAACGATGGGACGGAAGGTACGCCGGACCACAACTGCGACGGCGACCCGACCCTGCCGCCCGACGTCACCAACCCGTCGGCGTGCATCGGTGACTACCCGCACATCGGCGCCGACCGCAACGGCATCTACATCACAACCAACGAGTACAGCTTCTTCGGCGACGGCTCGAACGGCGGAGCCGCCTACACCGGCTCACAGATCTACGCCATATCCAAGGCCCAGTTGGTGTCCGGCGTCGCGACTCCGACCATCGTCAACTTCAACAGCCCCAAGCTGGGGAAGTTCCGCAGCTTCACGGTGTGGCCGGCCATCGCCCCGGAAGGCAAGGACTCGACCGCAAACGGCGGCACCGAGTTCCTGCTCAGCTCCACGCTCGGCGACGGCTCGGAAACCGGGAACACCGCGGTCTCGGAGGACCGCATCGGCCTGTGGTCGCTCACCAACACCCGGTCGCTGGACGCAGCGACGCCCGCCGTGCGGCTGCAGAACCGGCTGATCAAGGCCGACACCTACACCTTGCCCCCGAAGGCCACGCAGAAGGACGGTCCGACCCCGCTGAAGGACTGCCTCAACGACCGCACCGACCGGTTCGGCCCGGGGCTCGGGTGCTGGGCCCTGTTCGTGGACACTGAGCCCACGCAGAAGGAGGTCACCTCAGTCCTCGACTCGAACGACACCCGGATGCAGCAGGTCGTCTACTCGCGTGGCTCGCTCTTCGGAGCCCTCGACACGGGCGTCACTCCCAAGGCCGGTGACCGCTTGCAGTCGCCACGCGCCGGCGCGCTGTGGGTGGGTGTCAAGCCCACGTTCAAGCACGGCAAGCTGAAGGGCAAGACGGAGCGCAGCGGTTACGTCGCCGTGGCCAACAACGACGTCGCCTACCCGGCGCTCGGTGTCACGTCGTCCGGCCGGGTCGTCATGGCCGCCACCCTCAGCGGAAGGGATCACTTCCCGAGCGCCTCCTACACGGTGGTGACAGACCCACGCCCAACCGTGCGGGTGGTCTCGGAGGGCCTCGGGCCCCAGGACGGTTTCTCGGGCTACCGGGCGTTCGGTGATCCGCCGCGGCCGCGCTGGGGCGACTACGGCGCCGCAGCCATGGACGGCGGCACGCTGTGGGTCGCCAGCGAGAGCATCGAGCAGTCGTGCACGCTCGACGAGTACCTCACGGCCCCGATCGGCAGCTGCGGAGACACCCGCACCGCGTTGGCCAACTGGGGCACCCGGGTCACCGGTCTCAGGTTCTGACGGCTCAAGCCGGCTGGTCGACCGTGGCGGCCAGGCTCGTGGCAACGGTGGCGACGGCGGCGTCGAGCACCTGCGAGACCTGCAGCACCACCTCGTCGGGCTCGTGGATCGGGTCGGCCACGTCGTACTCGGTCAGGGCGGCGCTCGACCTGCGGTCACCGCAGTCGCGCACCAGCCCCTGAGGCGTCAGCCCCGGCGCTGCGGCCGCGGCCAGGGTGGCGAACTCCAGCAGCGTGAACGTACGGCGCAGCGCCGCCGGCACCTCGCCCAGCACCCGGGCCCGGATGTCCCTGGTCAGCGTCAGCACCAGCCCGGTGGGCGGCACCATCCGTTCCTCGAACTGCCGCGCGACGAACCCCTCGGGCGAGGCCCCGGCCTCGACCAGCCGCAGGCCCATCCGACGGTGCATCGGGCGTCCGACCTCCGCGAACACGCCCGCGCTGCCCACGTCGAACCGGTCGGCGGCGCCGAGGTCGGTGAGCCGCGAGCGCAGCAGGATCTCGGCGTACGGGGACCTGCAGACGTTGCCAATGCAGACAAACAGGACAGGGAAGGGCGCCACGGCGGCCACGATAGACTGGCTTGCGCGCCGCTCGGCGCCCCTCCTACCCGGTTCCACCCGTCGGACGACGTCCGCCCGAAAGGCACGCACGCATGAGCTCCCGCACCGACCTGCGCAACGTGGCGATCGTCGCCCACGTCGACCACGGCAAGACCACCCTGGTCGACGCGATGCTCTGGCAGGGCGGCGCGTTCGGCGAGCACCAGCACGTCGACGTGCGAGCGATGGACTCCGGCGACCTGGAGCGCGAGAAGGGGATCACGATCCTCGCCAAGAACACCGCGATCCACTACGCCGGCCCGTCCGCCGACGGCAAGCCGATGACGATCAACATCATCGACACCCCCGGCCACGCCGACTTCGGTGGCGAGGTCGAGCGCGGACTGTCCATGGTCGACGGCATCGTGCTCCTGGTCGACGCTTCCGAGGGTCCCCTGCCGCAGGCCCGGGTCGTGCTCCGCAAGGCGCTCAACGCCGACATGCCGGTCGTGCTCGTGGTCAACAAGGTCGACCGCGCCGACGCCCGGATCTCCGAGGTGGTCGACGAGACCTACGAGCTGTTCATGGACCTGCTCGACGAGTCGCACAGCCAGGACGCCCTGGACTTCCCGGTGGTCTACGCCAGCGCCAAGGCCGGGCGCGCGACGCTGGAGCTCCCCGAGAACGGCGGGATGCCCGACTCCCCCGACCTCGAGCCGCTGTTCCGCACCATCCTGGAGACGATCCCCGCCCCGACGTACACCGAGGGCGCTCCGCTCCAGGCACACGTCACCAACCTCGACGCCAGCCCGTTCCTGGGCCGGCTCGCCCTGGTCCGGGTCCGCGAGGGGACGCTGAAGAAGAACCAGACCGTGGCCTGGATGAAGACCGACGGCAGCAAGCAGAACGTGAAGATCACCGAGCTGCTGGTGACCGAGGCGCTGGAGCGCAAGCCGGGCGAGCAGGCCGGCCCCGGCGACATCGTCGCGATCGCCGGCATCCCCGACATCATGATCGGCGAGACCCTCGCCGACGCCGAGACCCCGGTCGCGCTGCCGCTGATCAAGGTCGACGAGCCGGCCATCTCGATGACGATCGGCATCAACACCTCGCCGCTCGCGGGCCGCGGGCCGACCAAGAACACCAAGGTCACCGCGCGCCTCGTCAAGGACCGGCTCGACAAGGAGCTGGTCGGCAACGTCTCGCTGAAGATCCTCGACACGGAGCGTCCGGACGCCTGGGAGGTGCAGGGTCGTGGTGAGCTGGCGCTGGCGATCCTGGTCGAGCAGATGCGCCGCGAGGGCTTCGAGCTGACCGTCGGCAAGCCGCAGGTGGTCACCCGGGAGGTCAACGGCAAGGTGCACGAGCCGGTCGAGCGGCTCACGATCGACGCACCCGAGGAGTACCTCGGCACGATCACCCAGCTGATGGCGGTCCGCAAGGGCCGCATGGAGCAGATGACCAACCACGGCACCGGCTGGGTGCGGATGGAGTTCCTGGTCCCGGCGCGGGGGCTGATCGGCTTCCGCACCGAGTTCCTCACCGACACCCGCGGCACCGGCATCGCGCACCACGTGTTCGAGGGTTACGAGCCGTGGGCCGGTGAGATCAAGTCCCGTTCGCAGGGCTCGCTGGTCGCCGACCGCACGGGCGCCGTCACGGCGTACGCGATGACCAACCTGCAGGAACGCGGGGTGCTGTTCGTGGAGCCGACCACCGAGGTCTACGAGGGGATGATCGTCGGCGAGAACTCCCGCGCCGACGACATGGACGTCAACATCACCCGGGAGAAGAAGCAGACCAACGTGCGCTCCGCCACCTCCGACAACTTCGAGAAGCTGATCCCGCCGAAGCGACTCAGCCTCGAGCAGAGCCTGGAGTTCTGCCGCGAGGACGAGTGCGTCGAGGTCACCCCCGACAACGTGAGGATCCGCAAGGTGCACCTGGACGCTGGTGAGCGCGCCCGATCCGCGGCGAAGGCCCGGAGAGGCTGACAGAGATCTGCCCATGGAGCATCGGACGGGGGTCCTGGCGATCGGCGCGCTGTACGTCGTCGGGCTGATGCTGCTGGCGTTCACACCGATCTCGTTCGTGCTCAGCGAGCTGACCTTGAAGCTGTACATGGTCGGCGCGTACGAGCTGCACTTGGGCTGGGTGCTGCCCGACTACTACGGATACATGCTCAACGTGCTGCTCTTCGTCCCGTTCGGCGCCCTGGTCGTGCTGATCGCCCGCTGGCCGTGGTGGGCGGCCGCGTTGGTGGCGACTGCGGCGTCGGCCGCGATCGAGGTCGTGCAGTACCTCCCCGTGCTGCACCGGCAGGCCACACTCGCCGACGTGATCTGCAACGGGCTCGGGGCTCTGCTCGGAGCGGTGCTCGCGCATCTCGTCGTACGACGGGACGATCAACACGCCACCAGCACCCCCGACACCTAGTGTGGCGCCCATGGCCATGCCGAACCGGAGGAGCTCGTCGGCCGCATGGTCGACGTCGACCTCCGCAGGTCTCGACATGAGGACACCATGACCCGTCCCCGCGTCGCGATCGCGCACGACTACCTCACGCAGCGCGGCGGCGCCGAGCGCGTCGTCCTCGCGCTGCACCGGGCGTTCCCCGAGGCGACGATCCACACCACGCTGTACGACCCCGACGGCACCTACCCGGAGTTCCGCGACGCCCGCATCGAGACCTCGCCGCTGAACAAGGTCGGCCGGCTGCGACGCAGCCACCGCGCGGCGCTGCCGTTCCTCGCCCCGGTGTCGTCCCGGCTGCGGATCGACGCCGAGGTGGTGGTCGTGTCCAGCAGCGGCTGGGCCCACGGGTTCGCCATCACCGGTCGCCGGCTCGTCTACTGCCACGCGCCGGCCCGGTGGCTCTACCAGCCGGTCGAGTACCTGGGCGGCCCGCCGTACTCCTCGGCCAGGGGGCTGGCGCTCGCCGCGATGCGACCGTTCCTGCTGCGCTGGGACCGTCGCGCGGCCGCCCGGGCCGACCGCTACCTCTGCAACTCGCGGGTGGTCCGCGAGCGGATCGCCGAGGTCTACGGGATCACCGCCGAGGTGGTGCCGGCCCCGGTCGGCATCGACACCTCCGGCCCCACAGAGGTGGTGCCCGCGCTCACTGACTGGGCCGACGGCTACCTGCTCGTCGTCTCGCGGCTGCTGCCGTACAAGAACGTCGACCGCGTCGTCGAGGCTCTCCGGGAGCTCGACGAGCGGCTGGTCGTGGTCGGCGCCGGTCCCGAGCTTGAGTCACTGTCGGCGATGCTGCCGGGGAACGCCCGGATCGTCAGCGACCTCCCCGACAGCCAGATGCGCTGGGTCTACGCGCATGCCCGGGCCCTCGTCGCCCCCAGCCACGAGGACTTCGGCCTGACCCCGATCGAGGCCGGCGCCTGGGGCAAGCCCACGCTCGCGCTCCGGGCCGGCGGCTACCTGGACACGGTCGCCGAGGACGTCACCGGCCTGTTCTTCGACGCCCCGACGCTAGAGGCGATCCGGGCTGCCGTCGTCGCCGACCGCGGCCGGTCCTGGGACCCGGCGGCGATCCGGAAACACATGGAGCAGTTCACCGAGGCCCGCTTCGCGGCGCGGCTGCAGGCCGAGGTCGCTGGACTGCTCCACCGGAAATGAGCCGCCACCTCCGGCCCAAGAGTGACGATCACCCGGTAGCCTCGTGACGGCAGGGACGGGGGAAACCCGTGATGCAGTCGGGGTGTAGACATGACGATCCAGGTTCCGCAACAGGCACGTCAGGCTGACGCGCCCGTCAAGCGGTCCCTGTTGTCCTCCGGACCGGCGAGCTCACGCGTCCTCCTGCCGGTGTTCTGCGTGGCCCTGGACCTCATGATCGTGCTCGCCTCGATCCTGATGGCGTCCGCCCTGCGGCAGTGGCTCCCCTTCCCCACCGGCGCCGACGATGTCGACGAGCTGGTCGCCGAGATCGCGATCTACATTGTCGG
>Ga0207648_10008050_pt1 | contig 10269 bp, 3 predicted proteins | sample KBSMisM32_FD_184310 | JGI IMG/M metagenome (GOLD analysis project Ga0207648, IMG submission 184310) | Miscanthus rhizosphere microbial communities from Kellogg Biological Station, Michigan, USA - KBS Miscanthus M3-2 (SPAdes) (version 2) | ecosystem: Host-associated > Plants > Roots > Rhizosphere... | reverse complement strand
CGCGGCCGGCTCGAGCCCGTCGACCCGATGCACCGCCACCCGATCCGAGTGGCCGATCCCAGGGCCTATGAGCTCTACTTGAAGGGCCGCTACTCGTGGAACCAGTACACCGAAGAGGGGTGGAAGACGGCGATCGGATACTTCGATCAGGCGATCGCCATCGATCCGAGCTATGCCCCGGCGTGGGCGGGCCTGGCCGATTCCTACTACCAGCTCTCCAGTCTCGTCTTGCGGCCGGATGAAGCCATACCGAAGGCCAGGACCGCGGCCCTCAGGGCCCTGCAGATCGATGACGAGCTCGCGGAGGCACACGCCTCCCTAGGCATCATCAAGTCCCAGTACGACTGGGACCGCGCGGGCGCGGAGAAGGAGTTCCGGCGGGCCATCGCGCTCGACGCGAACTACGCGACGGCTCACCAGTGGCTCGGGATGTATTACTTCGCGGGTGGCCGCTTCGACGACGCCCTTGTGTCATTCCAGCGCGCGCGGCAGCTCGATCCGCTCTCCCTGTTCATCTCGATCACGGCGGTGTGGCCCCTGGTCAATCTCGGACGATACGAGGAAGCGATCCCGCAGGTCGAACGGATCGTCGAAATGCACCCGGACGCTGCGGTGGCGAAGGAGTACCTGCACGATCTCCGCGGCGAAATGTATGAACGGAACCACAGGTACGATGCCGCCGTCGCCGAGATGCTGCAGGGATACTGGACGAGCGCGCTCTGTGGGGACAGCCCCGAGGTGAAAGCCGCCCTCGGGAAAGCCTACGCGCTCGCCGGAATGGCGGGTTATCGGCACAAGCAGCTCGAGCTGGCGAAGAAGAAATACGCGGCGGACGTCCACGCGGCGACGAAACGGTCGCCGCCGCCGTACGTCTCCCCCTACCGCCTGGCCGAGCTCCATGCGCGCGTAGGCGAACGGGACCAGGCGTTCGAGGTGTTGGAACAGTGCATCCGGAGCCGGGACGAGAGCCTGTTGTGGCTGAAGGCGGAATCGCTCAAGGACAACTCACCCTGGGAGGGCATTCGTTCCGATCCGCGCTTTGCGGACGTGCTCCGCCGGATCGGGTTGCCTACGTGAGATTCGCGGGTGGATCACTCGTGCTCGTCAGGGGAGCGGCATGAGGGATCTGCTCCGGCGCGTACAAGAGGCCCTTCCGCCAATGACGCGCTGGATCGACCGAATCCACACCGAGCACGCCGCGCGCGCGACTCCCCCGCGCGAGGGGGCGCCGGCGCGCCTCGCCGGCTACTTTCCATCGGCCCTTCTCGATTCCGCGCGCGTGGTGACGGGGGAGTCGCTTCCGTTTCCGCCCGTCGCGGAGTACGGGCTACCCGAGTTCGCGGGCATGGCCACGCCCGACATGGCGGGCATCACGTTCGGACACATGTATTTCCTGCGGGCCGACGATCCGGCGGGCACGGTGCACTTCCACGAGCTGGTTCACGTCGTCCAATGGAAGACGCTCGGGGTGGCCGGGTTCCTCTCGACCTATGCCGTCGGCCTCGCCCAGCACTCCTATGAAACGAGCCCTCTGGAGTCGATCGCGTTCTGGCTCGAGGGGCAGTTCAGTCTGGGGCTCGCGCCCCTCGACGTGAGCGACTTCGTCGCGAGACACGCGCGGGCCGCGCGAGAGGCCGCGGCGCAGGTGTTCCGGAAGCACCACCTGCAGCTGGGCGCCTAGCGCCCGCCCACCTCGAGCACCGCCCCGGCGGAACGCGCCGCGAACTCGGGAGCGTACATCGACTGCACCTCGGCCGGTCCGACCCGGAACCGGCCCGCGGTCGCCGCGCGCACGCGGTAGCGGAACGTGTACTCCCCGGCGGGGAGCCACTCGAAGAAGAAGTTCTCGCCGCTGTCCCGCACTTCTTCGTACAGGCCGAGACCGGTCTGCCACTTGAACCCGGACACGAGCGTGACGGGCTCGAAGCCGGCCCCGCGCGGATCGCGAAGGTGGACGTACTCCGCCGCCTGCTTCGCGCGCAGCGAGAGCTGGACCTCGACCTCGTCACCGGTGGCCAGGGCCGCGCCCTCCGCGATCGGGGCCAGCGTCCACGTCCCTGCGCGGTTCTCGCGGCGGAAGTAGCGCCGTGAGACCGTGAAGAGATCGCCGGCCTCGTCCGCCGGCAGGCGGTCCGTCGCGTAGTGCCACGTCGCGGACGCGAACATCATTCCCGGCGAGGTCTTCTCCACCACGACGGAAGACGCGCGCTCCGCGTCCACGCGCGGGCCGGGGACCACGACCTGGGTGGCCTTGCCCGTGTAGGCGTCGGGCTCGAACGTGAAGGACCGCGTCTCCGTCCCGACCCTCACCGTCGCGTTCTCGCGCACGCCGAGCTGGCCTTCCTGCTTCAGGTAGTGCGCGAGCGCGTAGAGGACCTCGGCCGTGCTGCGCGTGGAGCTCCAGTGGTTCAGCTTCTTGTGCAGGAACAGCCACTGGACGAGACCTTCGCGGCGCGGATCGCGCGGGGCCAGCTCGGCCAGCGTGCGCAGGGCGAACGCGTGCGTCTCGATGGTGTCGTTGTACCAGAGCCAGGCCCGGTCCTCGGGCGCCCACGACGTGCCCGTGTCGGCGTCCGTCTTCGCGGAGTCCATCACGCTGTCCCAGACGAGCTTCGCGTCCGCGGCGCGGCCGCGCCGCTGCAGGGTGAGGGCGAGGTAGCCCTTGAGGTACGGCGAGTGCTGCTTCCAGTGGCGGAACGAGAAGTCGAGCATCTGCTGGCGCTCGGCCGCGGTGAAGACGCCGCCCGTCCACGAGTCGTCCGGATAGCTCGTGAGCACGTACCCGAGGAAGGTCACGAACTCCCACCCGCAATCGCACCTCATGCTGTCGCGGATCCACTCGTCGAGGTAATGGCGGTGCAGGTACGCGAACGACTTCTTCACCATGTCCTTCGGGACGTCGACGCCGAACTCGCGCGCCTTGGACATCCCGTAGACGGTGTAGAGGGTCATGTAGGGCGACGGCGGCCCGCCCGGCCACCAGGGGAACGCGCCCAGCGACGTCTGCGCCTTCTCGAGCTTGGCCAGCGCTTCCTCGCGCGTGGCCCTGGCGATCCGCGGATCGAGGACCTTGGCCAGGTCCTCCGGCTTCTCCGCCCCGCCCTTCGACGCCACGACCCAGGGCGTCTCCTCGAGCTGCATGCGCCGGTTCGGATCGTCGCGGTCCCAGGTCTCGAGCCGCGTGTCCCGCCGGCTCATCTCCGCCGCCATCTTCGCGATCGCGGGATAGCGCGTGAAGAGGCTGGACAGGATGCCCGTGGATACGAAGCGGTTCAGCGTCTGCTCCGTGCACTCGTAGGGGTAGTTGACGAGGTACGGCAGCGCCTGCAGCACGCCGTAGAAGAGCTGGGCGTCGAGGGTGACCACGAGCTGTTCGGTCTGCCGGCTGGGATCGTCCGTCCGCGCGAGAGCGGGGAAGTCGAGCGTGCGCGAGGTCGCGCCCTTCACCGTGACGAACCGCGACTCGACCAGGTGCAGGCGCGAGGGCAGGACGGGAAGGGCGCGCTGCTCGCCGTCGGAGCGGTCGCCGGCGCGGGCCACGACCTTGATGGCGACCGCGCCCAGCCGCTTGGGCGCGACGATCGGCACCGTCACGTTCGCGCTGCCCGCCGCGGGCGCGGCGAAGGTCCGGGGGCGCGTCCGATCCACCCCGAACTCGGCGAGCAGGCTCTCGTGCGTCTCCGGGTCCTCGATCTCGAACGTCAGGTCGCCGGAGAGCGGACCGTCCGAGGCGTTGTTGACGACGATCTTGATCTCGGCCCGATCGCCTTCGCGGAGGAAGCGGGGCAGGTAGGGCCGCACCATCAGCTCCTTGACCGTGCGCGTCTGGGCCTGCGCCGCGCCCGCGCGGAGATCGCGCGTGATGGCGGCCGCCCACACGTTCCAGGAGGTGACGGAGTCGGGCACGGTGAACTCGAAGGTCGCCGAGCCATCCGGCCCGGTCAGGAGCTGCGGCTGCCAGAAGGCCGTCTCGCTGAAGTTGGTACGCAGGGGGACCGCGGCCGCAGGCGGCGGCGGGGCCGCCGCGAGGTCGGCGCTCAGGGTGTCGGCCAGGTTCGACACCTTGCGCTCCTCCCGAGCCTTGGCCGGGGCCATCATTCGGCTGGACTGGACGGTGACTGCCTCCATCGCCATGGGAGCGCCCCCGGCGACACCGCCGACCACGTTGCCGTCGAATCCCAGGTACACCCCGCGGCGCCCGGGTCCGCCGATGGCGTACCCGCTCCAGAAGGCGAGGCGATCCGGCGTCAGGCGTTCACGGACGAACTCCGGTGCGAACGATCCGTCCGACCAGACCACGGTGGCGCGGCCGAGGTTCGCGTAGGCCTCTCCGGCGGCGCTCCGGTTCGGATAGATCGACAGCGCGTTCGCGGGCGCGTGGGGCGCGAACAGGTCGAGCGACCGGTCGTACATGGAGGCCAGCACTTCGGCCGCGGCCGACGCCTCCTGCTGGCGATCCTTGCTGGTGACCGTGATCCGCCACGTCTCGCGGTCTCCGGGGCGCAGCTTGTCGCGGAAGGTCGAGAAAGCGACGGCGAGAGCGCGATCGTCCCAGGGCACGAAGACGGACGCCGCCTGATGCACGAGCTGGTGATCGCGGACGAGGGTGAGCGTCACGCCGAATCCACCGCGGTCCTTCTCGGAGACGGGCAGCTCCAGAACGTCCGCGGCCCGGCCGGAGACGAGATGCCGCACGTCCGTCCTCCGGCCGCCGCGCCAGATCTCGACCGTCATGCGCTGGCCGGGCACGCCGGAGTGGACGAGGACCCGGGCCGTGCCGCCGACGGGGACGGAGGCGCGCTCGACGGACAGCAGGCCGGGCAGCGCGAGCGGCGTGTCGCGGGGCTGCGCGACCACGAGCTCCTGTGTCATCTCGAAGGTCGCGCCGGCGGCATCCCTGGTCTCGTAGTGGAGCCGGTAGGCACCGGCGCCTAGAGGGGGCAGGGCGAGGGCCGCCTCACCCTTGACGTCGTGGGTCACCCTTCCGCTGGCCACCGCCGAGCCGTCGGCCCAGAGCCGCAGTACCTGCCCCGGCGTGTATTGGGGATCGCTGCGGAGGCGCATCTCGTCACCGGGAGTGCGGTAACCGGGACGGGCCTCGGCCCTTCCCGCGGGGACAGGCTGTTCCGCCGGCAGCAGCGTCTGCGCCGGCTGCCGCAACGAGACGAGGCGCCAGGTACCCGCGCCCGCGCGTGGGGTGCCGTCGAGATCGGTGCGGAGGAGGGGCAGGGAAGCCGAGCGGTTCTCGAGGACGAAGCCCGGAGAGTCCGTGAAGCGCGCTTCCACGGATACGAACCCGAGCCGGAAGCGGCGCGTGGCCGACCGCGTCTCGCCTCCTTCATCCGTCACGTCGGCCTCGACGGCGTACGTCCACGTCAGCTCGCGCGCGGCCCGCGCGTCCGCTTCGGGCGTGAAGGAGAGGCTGAATCGGCCGTCCGCGCCGAGGCTGGCGTCACCCGCGGCCACGACGCGAGTGCCCGAGTCGAACGATCCACCCCAGTACCACCACCACCACGGCTGGACGGCCTGCCGCGTGACGCGCCACGCCACCTTGCCCGTGGTCACGGGCAGCCCGAAGTAATAGCGGACGTCACCGCGGAGCGTCGCCTTGTGGTTGAGCCGCATCTCCTGCTCGGGATCGAGCAGGGTCACTTCGAAGGTGGGCCGCTTGTACTCTTCGACGCGCACCGCCGCCTGGCCCGGCAGGGAGCTGCGCACGCGCCATTGGCCGAGCAGGCGTCCCGTGGGGATCGTGAACTCGCCGGCCGCGGACCCGTAGTCGTTGGTCGTGGCCGGCTGGGTCGCGACGACCTGGCCATTGGCGTCGACGAGCTCGACGCTGACGGACGTGCGGGGCGAGGTCCGGAAGCGGGACTCCTCACCGCCGCCCTCGTAGGCCACCACCTTCCACAGCAGCTTCTGCTGCGGCCGGTACACGCTGCGGTCCGTGTAGACCAGTGACGCGTGCGCCACCGGCGGCGCGTTCACGATCGCCCAGGGCACCTGCGCGGAGAGACTGGTGTCGCCGCCGCTGCGCGCGAGCAGGGCCAATTGGTGGCTCCGCCAGTCCTGGCCCGAGACGACGGCGCCCGGTCCCGTGAGATCGAAGGTCACCGTCCCGTCCCCGGCCGCCGTTTGCGTGGCCAGCGGATGATGTCCCTTCTGCCAATCGAGCTGCCACAGCTCGACGCTCGCATAGGGGACGGGAGCCCCCGTACGGCCGGACGTCACGACGACCTCGATGGCGTTCCCCGTCGAGCGTTGGACGAGGACGAGGTCGCTGACGAGCAGGTTCACGGCCTGCGCCTGGTTCGTGCCGTTCCCACGCCGGAAGTCCGCGCGGCTCGAGCCCACCACCACGTAGAGCCCGGGACGGCTCAGGGGCGGCGTCACGAACGTCCGGTGGCGCCGGTAGTCCGGCGTGGGGGGCAGATCGGAAGTCCATTCCGCGGCCGGTCGGCCGCTTTCGATCAGCTTCGGGACGTCTTGCCAGCCGGGAAGGAGGTTGTAGTCGCGCGCCGTGCGCATCCGGCCGGCGAGGTCGACCGCGTACGCGCGAAAGTAGAGCCGGGCGAGGTTCGCGTGATCCACCTCGATCGAGCGGCGGCCCGGCCCGTCGAGGCTCATGGCGGCGAGCTGATAGGCCGGGGCCTCGATTCCCGCGACGATGGCTCGGCACTGGCGTCCCCCGATCGACTCCGGATAGGCGGCCGCGCCGGCCAGGGCGATGGTCCGCGCGCGCACGAGGGCGTCTCCGGCGTCCTCCTCCTTCACGAAGTCCGCGAGCGTCGCCTGGCCCACGGCCCACCATTCGAGGTCCCGCATCGCGGGCAGCCGGCTCTCCAGGTCGTCGCGGATCTCCTTGCGGTCCTCGCTCGCGGTGAACGAGGCATGGAGCCGCCGCAGTCGCTCCAGGCGGGCTTCGAAGGCCGCCTCCCGGCGCCCCGCGGACGCGTGCCAGCTCTCCAGGTCGGTCAGGACGGCGGCGACCCGTGTGAGCGGGTGCGCGGCGGGATCGTCGACGCTCGCCTGTGTCGGGGCGAGCAGCGCCGACAGGTCGAGGCGGTACAGCTCGTGCTGTGGCGGGCTCCAGAGCGCGGTGTCCGCCAGCAGCTCGACGATCAGGTAGGACACGGCGTCGCGCACCGTCCCCCGGATCCGCGCGGGGTAGTTGCCGCGCTGGAGGTAGTCCTGGATGCGATCGACGGGGTCGGCGCCGATGCGGTCGCGTTGCGCCCACACGCGCGCGTAGACGCGCGCCGCCTCCGCGCCGATCTCGTCCGCGGTCCACTTCTTGAGATCGAGCGGATCCTTCGACTCCACGCGCTCCCGTTGCCGGATCTCCCACGAGTAGGCCCGGAGATAGTGGACGAGGGTCTCGCCGTAGAAGAGATCCAGGATCGCGGTGGCCTTGGCGCCGGGCGGCCAAGGGTTCTCGCGCAGGAAACGCACGACGGTCTCGTAGCCGTGCAGGGCAGTTCGGAGCTGGGCTTCGCGCACGAGCGCACGCGCCCACTCGTCTTCGTCGCCGCGGGCCTGGGCGCGGGCGCGGATTTGGGCGACCACCGCGGCCGCCGCCTCGTATTTCTGCTCGCCGGAGAGCCGGTCGGCCTCTTCCCAGGTGGCATTCACGGTCGGGGGGGCCGAGGTGGCGGACGGGGACGGGCGGGGCGGGCCGGGGGGGCGGCGCGTCTGAGGTGCGGCGATCCCCAGGCCCAGCAACACGATGACGATGGAGGACCCACCCAGCACCGCGCGCGATCGCGTCGTTCTCATGGCTGGATTACAAGGTCGGGGGCGCTCTTAATCCGCGAGGTGCTGGCGGTTGGACACCGTTCGCCGCGGCACCGGTCCCTGGGCTTCAGCCGCCGACCACGCCTTGCGTGTTCACGAAGAGCGAATACAGGGACGTGCTGGCCGCCATGAACAGCCGATTCCGCTGCGCGCCGCCGAAGCAGACGTTCGCGCAGCGCTCCGGGAGGTCGATGCGGCCGATGAGCTTGCCGTCCGGATTGAAGACGGCCACACCGTCGAGGCCCTCTTCGCCCATGCCCCAGCCGATCCAGAGGTTGCCGTCGGTGTCGACGCGCAACCCGTCGGGCGTGCCGGGGCCGGCGTCGACCAGCGTGCGCCGGCGGGCGAGCTTGGAGCCGCCCACGACGTCGAAGGCCACGATCGTGCGCGGCGAGGTGCCCGCTTCCACGACGTAGAGGATCGCCTCATCGGGTGAGAACGCGAGCCCGTTCGGGCGGTTGACGTCGGACGCCGCCACCGCCAGCCGACCGTTGCCGGGATCGACCCGATACACGTTCGTTGCAAGCTCCGGCGTCGCGCGGTGACCCTCGTAGAAGCCCAGCACGCCGAACGGCGGGTCCGTGAACCAGATCGATCCGTCCGACTTGCAGACGATGTCGTTGGGCGAGTTCAGGGGCTTGCCCTCGAAGCGATCCGCGACGACCGTGATCGTCCCGTCGTATTCGGTACGGGTGACGCGCCGCGCGTCGTGCTCGCAGGTGAGGAGCCGTCCCTGCCGGTCGCGGGTGTTGCCGTTCGAGTTGTTCGACGGCTTCCGGAAGACGCTGATGGCGCCCGTCTCCTCCTCCCACTTGAGGATCCGGTTGTTGGGGATGTCGCTCCACAACAGGTACCGCCCGTCCCCGAACCACACGGGGCCTTCCGACCAGCGGTACCCGGTGCCCAGCCGCTCGACCTTGGCCGAGTTCACGCGGTACTTCAGGAAGCTGGGATCGAGGATCTTGATGGCGGGATCGGGATAACGGCCGCTGGGCTGCCAGTCCGCGTCCGCGCGCGGGACGATCGCGCCCGCGGCGAGGACGGCGCCGGCCCCGCCGGCCAGGAACTCGCGACGACTCGATCCCATGCTCAGGCCTCCGCGTCCACGGCCCGGATCAGCGCCTTGATGTAGCCGAACGTGTACGCGAAGGCCTGCGCGCCCGCCGTGTCGCCCGCGATCTTCGGCACGTGGTCCGGCATGAGCATGCCGTCGTAGCCCACTTCCTTGTAGACGCGCACGGCCTGCAGCATGTCCACGTCGCCGTCGTCGATGAAGGTCTCTCGGAAGTCCAGGAAGCGGCCCGCGATGTTCCGGAAGTGCACGTTCACGATCTTCCCGCGCGAGCCGAAGTAGCGGATCACGTCGAAGATCTGCCGGCCCGGATCCTCCAGCATCTCGGACACCGTGCCCTGGCAGAAGTTCAGGCCGTGATACGGGCTGGAGCGGATCTCGACGAAGCGCTTCAGGCCCTCCACGCTGCCGAGCACGGTGTGGACGCCGCCCCAGCCCGTGTCGTGCGGCATTCCGGGATCGTGGGGATGGCAGGCCAGGCGGACCTTGTGCTCCTCCGCCACCGGCACCACGCGGTCGAGGAAATACGTGATGCGCTCCCAATAGGCGTCGGCGGGGACGGGGCCAGCCTCCGTGGGCGTGGACGCGCGCGCGCCTGCCTTCGCGTACGAGAACGTGCTGTATTGCGCGCCGCCGCGTCCGGTCGTGGGCTCCGTGCGCACCACGCCCAGGATGCTCATGTTGTATTTCAGGGCCGGGATCCCGGCCCGGGCCGCGTTGCGGATCATGGTGCAGATCGCGTCGATCTCGCGGTCGCGCTCCGGGCTGCGGCCGAGCATCAGGTTCGGGTTCTCCGCGCTCGCGATCGGGTGCGAGCTGAGGGGCAACGGGACGCAGTCCAGCTTGATGCCGAAGGACTCGACGCGCTCGCGCAGCTTTGTCAGGCCCTCGACCGACCATTGCTCGTCCAGGCGCGCGGACGGCAGCGTGCTGCAGATGTTGTTCACGCCCAGCGCGGCCAGGATGGCCAGCGTCGCGTCGGACGAGTCGTGCTGCGTGCCGACTGTCATGAGCGCACGCTTGCGCGCCGCCGGAGCCGGCACCGGCGCGGCCTGCGCGGCCGACCATTCCGCGGCGGCGGCGCCGAGGGCGGCCCCGCCCGCCAGCCGTCCGAAGTCGCGACGGTCCATGGCTGCGCAGCATACGCCGTGATAGCGTTTCGCGAAATGCGCATCGCGCGGCTGCACGGACGGCAGGACCTGCGCCTCCACGACGAGGACAAGCCCCGGCCTGGCCCCGGCGAGGTTCTGGTGCGCGTCGGCGCGGTCGGCGTCTGCGGATCCGATATCCACTGGTTCGCGGACGGCGGGATCGGGGACGTGCACGTGGCGCGGCCGTTCGTGCTCGGCCACGAGTTCGGCGGCACTACGGAAGACGGCCGCCGCGTCGCCGTCGATCCCGCG
>Ga0207648_10008046_pt1 | contig 10272 bp, 9 predicted proteins | sample KBSMisM32_FD_184310 | JGI IMG/M metagenome (GOLD analysis project Ga0207648, IMG submission 184310) | Miscanthus rhizosphere microbial communities from Kellogg Biological Station, Michigan, USA - KBS Miscanthus M3-2 (SPAdes) (version 2) | ecosystem: Host-associated > Plants > Roots > Rhizosphere... | reverse complement strand
CGGGGTGCCCTGAGCGTGTCGAAGGGCAGGCCTGCCTGACGCTCAGGGTGCGGCTGCCAGCCGCACCCACACGAAGTGCAGTTTCTCTTCGGCGGCAGGCTCGAACTGCACATCCTCCACGGCGAACACCGCGCCCGCGTCTGCCCGCGCGCCGGTGTCGTCGCTCAGGTGCAACTGGCCGTGCCGCGTCGCGGGCGAACGCTTCCAGAGCGCTTCGCCGCGGGCGCCAAAATCCAGGATGACGATGGGGCCGCCTTGTGTCAGGCGGATGCGATCCTTCGACCTCGGCAGCCAACTCGACTGGTGGTTCTCCGAGACAAACGCGAACGGCTGGCCCTCGGGCCAGACGCCCCGATCGCGATCGACCACGCCCAGCTCCAGCCAGCCCGTTCCGCGCGACAAGGTGTCAAACGCGCGCGGCGGCGGGTTGTCGTAGCGCCGGAAGCGCGAGTAGCGACGGTAGGCGTCGACCAGCGAGTCGAACGCACGATCAACGGACATCCCGTCGCGCAGGCGAAGCTCGTCGCCGGCCGGAGCGCGGACGCGGCCCTGACTCACTTCCCTGGCGTTTTCGAAATGGACGATGGGCCCTGACGAGGGTGTGCCGTTGCTCACGAACGCCAGGTACTCCTGGCCCGCCACGAGAGGCGCGTCGTTTCGCGCGGCGAGGATGGTCGCCATGAAGCGCGGTGCGATCTGCGCGAGCGGCGCGAAGCGGAGTACGTCCGCGGACGCCTCGCTGACCGTCCAGCAGAAGGATCCGCTTCCGGTTTGCCGGGTCCGTCCGTTTTCGGCAATCCGGATGTGAACGATCGCGTCGGCGAGCAGGAGCTCGTCGAACGCCGGTACCACCACCGCGTCGAGCAGCCCGAGCCCGGCGCAGACAGTCCTGGTCGGAGATTCGATGGCCTGGGCCCCAACCGGAGCCTGTGCCGTCAGGGCGATTGCCAGCGCAGCGACGACAGTCCGGATCAAGGCGTCGCGCTTCCCACGGCCGGGCTATGTAAACATGACAGCCTCGACCTGGTCAAAAAGCCGACACCAAGCTCTTCTGAAAGCTCTTCTGAAACCTGTTCTGACGGCTGAGGCGTCTCACCAGAAGCGGCGCATCGCTTGCACCGTCGTTGGAATCACCTCATGCGTAGCAGCCTCCGTCTTCTGGGTCCTATGCTTGGCGCCCTTCTTGGGGTGTCGGCGGCGTTTGCCTTCTACCAGGTATCAACGGAGCAACGAAGCCTGCGGACCGAGTTCGAGCGCCGCGTGGCGACGCTCGCCGAAGGCCTCGTCGAGACGGTGCGGCCCCTGCTCGCGAAAAATGCTGAGGCCGACCTCCGCCGTATCGTCCAGCGGAACAGCAATCAGGAACGGCTGCTCGGAATGGCGATCTACGACGACGAGGGCAGGCGGGTCGCGGCGACCGATATCGAGAGACTGACGCAGCCGTTCGATGCGTTCAACCTCGTTCAGCAGCATCCGCAGGGCATCGGCGAAATCGTGCGCGCCGGCGACAAGCCGCTGTATTGGTTCGCCCTGCCGGTCTACGAAGACCAGCGGCGGCTCGGCGTGGTGGCCGTCGTCTGCGACGCCAGTGAGATCGAGGCGCAGAGCCAGCGGATCCTGCGAGACACGACACTTCATACGGCCGCCGAGGCGCTCGTGCTCATCGTCGCCGTGCTGATCGTGCGGGCCAGCGTCGCGGGCCAGATCAAGCAGACGGCGGCGTGGGTCCGTTCGGTGCGGGTCGGAAAGCGGACGCCGCTGGCGGTGCACCACGAGGTGTTCTCTCCGCTGACACGTGAGGTGACCGACCTGGCGCGAAGCCTCGACGCCGCGCGCGCCCAGGCCGAGCAGGAGGCGCGCCTCAGGGACGCCAGCGAATCACGATGGACGGCCGAGCGCCTTCGCGTGAGCGTGCAGGCGCGGCTCCAGAACAGTCCTCTGTTCGTGGTCGCCAACCGCGAGCCGTATATGCACGTCCTGGGCGAGGCGGGCGTGTCGGTGCTGGTGCCGGCGAGCGGTCTGGTCACGGCGATGGAGCCCGTGCTGCTGGCCTGCGAAGGCACGTGGGTCGCGCATGGATCGGGGAACGCGGATCGCACGGTGACCGACGAGCACGATCGTGTGCGTGTGCCTCCCGATCACCCGCGCTACACGCTGCGCCGCGTGTGGCTGACGAACGAGGAAGAAGTCGGCTACTACCAGGGGCTGGCCAACGAGGGCCTCTGGCCCCTGTGCCACATCGCCCACACGCGTCCGACCTTCCGGCCGGAGGATTGGCAGCAGTACAAGGCGGTCAATCAGAAGTTCGCCGATGCCGTCATCGAGGAAATGGAGACGGCCGAGCAGCCGGTCGTGCTCGTGCAGGACTACCACTTCGCGCTGCTGCCGCGGCTGCTGAAGGAGCGGCGTCCCGATGCGCGGGTCGCGATCTTCTGGCATATTCCGTGGCCGAATCCGGAAGCCTTCGGCATCTGCCCATGGCAGCAGGAGCTGCTGGACGGCCTGCTGGGCGCCGATCTGATCGGCTTCCACACGCAGTTTCACTGCAACAACTTCCTCGAAACCGTCGAGCGTTTCCTCGAGGCGCGCGTCGAGTGGGAGCGCTTTGCCGTGAGCCGTCACGGACACACGACAGAAGTGCTGCCGTTTCCGATCAGCGTCGCCGGGACCGACGCCGTACCGGAGGAAGACGAGGCGAGCGAGCCGGAAGAGCCGTCCGCGGTGCGCGCGGACCTGCGGCGCAAGCTGGGCGTCGACGTGCTGTTTCTCGGCGTCGGCGTCGATCGCGTGGACTACACGAAGGGGCTCATCGAGCGCTTCCGCGGCATCGAGCGGTTCCTCGAACAGCACGACGCGTTCCTCGAGCAGTTCACCTTCGTGCAGATCGCGGCGCCCAGCCGGACCGCCATCGATCGGTACGCGGACTTCCTTCGCAGTGTCGAGGCCGAAGCCGAGCGCATCAACCGCCGGTTCCAGCAGCACTCGTGGAAACCCATCGTGCTGCTGGTGCGGCACCACTCCCACGAGGAGATCGCGCAGTACTACCAGGCCGCGGATTTCTGCCTGATCACGCCGTTGCACGACGGCATGAACCTGGTGGCCAAGGAATTCGTGGCGGCGCGGACGGACGAAGACGGCGTGCTCATCCTGAGCACGTTTGCCGGCGCCTCGCGCGAACTGTCGGACGCGCTCATCGTCAACCCGTACGACATCGATGCGCTGGCCGACTCCATTCACCTGGCGATCGAGATGAGTCCGCGCGAGCGGACGCTCCGCATGCGCCGGATGCGGCAGGTGATCGCCGAGCACAACGTGTATCGCTGGGCCGCCAACCTGATCACGGAGTTGTGCCGCATCCGCGTGGAGAAACCGGGAAAGGCCGTCGCCCGATGAGCGAACCGTGGTGGAACTGTGTGGCCCTGAAAGTCCGCGCGGCGCCCCGCTGCGCGTTGTTTCTCGATTTCGACGGCACGCTCGCGGAGTTGGTGGACAAGCCCGGCGATGCGCAACTTGCCGAAGCCACCAGGCGGGTGCTGCGAACGCTGGTGCAACGGCCGAAGGCCCGCGTGTTCTTCATCAGCGGCCGGCGGCGGAGCGACCTGGCGAAGCGCGTGGGCCTGCCGGGCTGCCGCTATCTCGGGCTGTTTGGGTTCGAAAGCACGGCACGCGCGGGACGCGGACAGTCGGCGGCCGTGCAGCGCCTGCGCGCGCAAGCCGAGGAGCGCGTCGCCGGACTGCCGAACGTCTGGATCGAAGACAAGGGGCTGGCCTTCGTTCTCCATCATCGCGATGCAGCCCCTCGCGTCCGGGCGCTCGCGCGGCGGCGCGTGGGATTGATCGTTCGATCGAGCACCGCCGTCCGGCAGTTCGAAAGCGCGCACGGCGTCGAAGTCGTCCCGCGAGGCGTCACCGGAAAGGGCGCCGTGGTGAGCCGGCTGCTGCGCGCGCCGGCGCTCCGGCACGCGGTTCCGATTTATCTCGGCGACGACCTGTCCGACGAACCGGCGTTTCGCGCCGCGCGTCACGGCGTCACGATACAAGTCGGACGGCCGCGCCCCACGGCGGCCAGATACCGGCTCGCGGGCGCGAGCGACGTGCGCGAGCTCCTTTCCGTGATCGCGGACGCGCTGAGGTGAACGGCGCCCAGAGATGAGTGAGGCGAGTGGCGTTGAACGAAAACTGAGGCGGGCCTCACGGTCCCGGTTCCGCCCGCGTCCATCGCCCCCCAGCGAAGTGGACCCGGACGGAACCGGAGCCTAGAGCGAACGGGTCCGAAATCTAGGACTCGACTTCGGGTTTCTTTTCCTGCTGTTGTGCGAAGCGGTGGCTCGCGACGCCGCCCTTGCGGCCGGCCGCGCGCGCTTCTTCCTTGGTCCATTCGTGAGCCGTGCCTTTTTCGTGGGCGACTCTGCCGCCCTTGCTCGCGATCTCACGCTGCTTCTGTCGGTCCATCGAGGCAAATCCGCGATCCGCTATTGCCACCGTACCCTCCTGCACGTGCTGTGCGCCCACTTGCTGCGCGGTCCCTTGGGTTAACTTTCTAGCTCTTTGACGTGGCTAACTTTCTGACTCACTGACTTTTTGACGCGTGAAACACGGGGCTGCAACCACCATGCCACGGTACGCGTTTCTAACTGCTGCGATTTCAGACGCTTACGAAGCGTATTTGGTTGCAACCCACGAGGTGGCGCGTAAGCAGCATGAAATTTCTTCACCCCTTGAAACGATACCCCACCCCGAACTTGAAACCTGGGCTGTCGATCACACCAACTTTAATTTCTGTGAAAAGACCTCGACGATGCGCCACGCCGAGAAGAATGTTGAAGCCGCCCCCCGCATCGGTGTCGTCGTGTGAATTGGAAATCACGAGAGCGGGGCCACCGCCCACGTACACGCTCCAGGGTTTTTTGTTCACGGGAATCCGGTAAGCGAATTCGAAGTTCGCGGTGATGAGGGTCGCGTCGTCGCCGACACCCACTTCGAGATTGGGACGGAAACGCAATCGCTCAAGAAGCTCGGCTGTTTCGTAACCGATGCCAAAATAGAACTGATCGGGGTCCGCGCTGACGCCCGCGTTGACGCCCAGCCCCTGCGCCCGGGCCGGTGCGGCGGCCAGGCCGATCACAAAAACGGCACAAGCTATCCAAATTGACTTCATTCGTACCCTCCTACCCCTCGAACGACGATAGAGTCACAGGCGTGCGCAAGGATCGCGCCAGCGTGGTATGTTCGCACCACATGCGTGCGTTCCTCCTGCTCGCGGTCATGCTGGCGTCCGTCGGCGCTGCTGCTCCGCAGGACGAACTGGTGAGGGCACGGCAGCTTTACAACCAGCAGCTGTACAACCTGGCCATCGACTCGGCGAACACCGCCCGCCACACGCCGCAGCTGGCCGACGCGGCCACGCTCGTCGTCGCACGTTCGCTGCTCGAGCGCTTCCGCAAGGAAGCGGCCGCCGCCGATCTCGACGCCGCGCGAACCGAGCTCCAGCAGATTCGCCCGGCCGGACTCTCGCCGTCCGATCAGGCGGAGTTGATCATCGCGCTCGGCGAGCTCCTGTATCTCGACGATCAGCCGGGCGCGGCTGCGGTGGAATTCGAGCGGGCGCTCGATCGCGTCGAGTCGGCCAGCGCGTCGCACGAGCGCGTGCTCGACTGGTGGGCGAGCGCCGTCGATCGGCAGGCGCAGATGCGGCCGGAAGCCGAACGCGCGCCGCTCTACTCGCGCATCATCGCCAGGATGGAGGATGAGCTGCGACGGAACGCCGCATCCGCCGTCGCGTCGTACTGGCTCGTCGCGGGCGCGCGCGGCAACGGCGATCTCGAGCGCGCGTGGGACGCGGCGTTCGCGGCGTGGGCGCGCGCGTCGTTCACGGGCGACCGCCGCCTGCAGCTGCGCGCCGACCTCGATCAAATCGTGACGCAGGCCATCATCCCGGAACGCGCGCGCCTGGTGGCTCCCGCCGGCGGCGCCGCGCAGTCGACGGCCGCGATGCGCGCCGAGTGGGACGCGCTCAAGCAGGTCTGGGGACCCTGAGAATCCTTCCTGCGCGAGCTGCCGGCAGCGGCTAACGTTTCAGCAACTGAGCGGCGAGCGCGGCGGCCTTGTCCGCGAGCTGCTCGGCGAACACGATGTTCTTCCCCTTCATCGCCTCGTCCGCCTGTTCGGTGAACCGCTTCGCGATGTCGTACTGCGCCTGCGCGTCCACGCTCAGCGCGCGGTAATCGATCCGTCCCAGGTCGCGCGTGGCGTTGGCCAGCAGCCCGCGAATGCGCTGCTCGGCCTGCGTCGCGTTCGCCGTTGTCTGCAGCGTGCGGGGCGGGTCGTCCGCCGGCGGAGGCGTGGTCGCGGGAGGCGCGGGCGCCTGGCTGGCCGCGGCGGCCGGCGCCGGCTCGGGCCGCTCGGGACGCGGGGCGATCGGCCGCGGCGCGTTCGGCGGCGTGCGCGGGCTCGGGCCCTCGATCGGCGGCACCTCGGTGACGATCGGTTCGCTCTCGATCGGCGAGGACACCACACGCGCCGGAGGCAGCGGCGTCTCGAGAGGCGGGCCGGCGGGCAGCGCGCTGGCGCGGGCCTTCGCGCAGCCCGCGGCCGCGCCGAGCGCCGCCACCAGCGCGGCCACAGCGGCCATGCGGAAAAAGCCGATCACGCTCCTATTATGAACCCGGACGAGCCGGCTCGCGCCTCAAGCCTGAGGCAGAAGCACACGGAAGGTCGTGCCCCGCCCGGGCGTCGATTGCACCTCGATCTCGCCGTCGAGGAGCTGAATCGCCCGGTACACGATCGACAACCCGATGCCGCTTCCGTTCTCTTTCGTCGTGAAGTACAGGTCGAAAATCCGGTTCAGGTGCTCGGGCGCGATGCCCACGCCGGTGTCTTCGCACAGGATTTCGACGCGCCGCCCGCGGACGGCCGACGCGGCGATGCGGAGGCGCCCGCCCTGGGGCATCGATTGGCAGGCGTTGATCGCCAGGTTGAGGAGCGCCTGCTGCAGCACGCCCGTGTCGACGCTGACGACCGGGAGATCCTCGGGAACGGCCACCTGCACGTCGACCTTGTTCTTGCGGGCTTCGGCCATGACGACGGGCATGATGGCGCTGACCAGGTCCGACGCGGCGGCCGGCTGCAGCTTCAGATCCTCAGGGCGGATGAACCGCAGGAACCCCTGCACGACTTCGTCGAGGCGGCGGATCTGCGCCGTGATGATCGACAGGTGCTCCATCGCGAGCGGCAGATCGCTGGAGCTGAGTTGCTGCTTGAGCAGCTCGAGGTGGATGACGGTGGCGTTCAACGGGTTCTTCACTTCGTGCGCGACGCCGGCCGACAGCCGGCTGAGCGCGGCGAGCTTCTGCGAGTAGCTGAACGAGGAGCGCACCTTGGTCATGTAGTCCAGGTTGCGCGCGACGAGCATCACGGCGGCGAGCCGGTGATCGAGATTGTCGATGACGTGCGTGAGAATCAACCGCTCGCGCGGGGCCGGCAGGCCGTTCTCGTCGACGCGATCGGTCGCGAGGCTCGGGAGGTACGCCGAGATCGGCCCGTGCGACTGGCGGGTCGCTGCCGCCTCTTCCACGGCCTTTCTGTACGGATGTCCCGCTGAAAACAGATCGCGCACCGATCGCGCCACCGGGTCGGGCGGTCCGGGCAGGATGGCGCGCATCGCCTGGTTGGCGAACAGCAGCTTCGCGTCGGCGTCGAAGATCGCCACGGCGTCTTCGAGCGGGTTCTTGTCGGCGTCGAGGCCGCTCCCGAGGAGCGCCGGCGACGGTGGGGGGCGATCGGCGGACAAACGGGCGCTCACGGTGTTGAAGAAATCGCCGAGTTCGCCGAACTCGTCGCGTTGCGGCAAATCCACGACCACCCCGAACTCCCCCTGCCCCAGGCGCGTGAGGCCGCTGCGGATGACGTGAATAGGGCGAAGCGACAACTGTGCCAACACCATGGCGACGAGGCTTCCCCCAATAAGAATGGCAATTGCGGTGATTAGGGCAGGGGTCAGCGACTGTGTGAGGTCGCGCTGGATGAGCAAGGTTGACACACCAATGTGAATCGATCCGAACTCGGCCGTTCCCATCAGCAGCGGCTGGCGAATCTCGAGCGTACGTCCGCCGTCGGTGTAAATCGCGCGCAGCTGGGAAACGGCCCCGGCGTCGAGCAACGCGTTGAGATCGCCATACGGCGGCAGCGGCTGCCCGATGCGGGCGGAGTCGCTGTGCACGATCGAGAGGCTGCCGACGTCGAGGATCGCTGCGTAAGTGACGTTGCTCGAGTACACGCTGGACTCGAGGATGGAACGGAGGCCCGGGTCCGCGCGCAGCGCGGCGATGGGGTCGTGACCGCCCGTCGCCACCACCTCGCGCGCGCGCTGATAGATGGCGCGGGCCAGCAGGTCGCCGCGCGCCTTGCTCTCCACGAGGTAGATGCGCGCGAGCGATACCAGGTAGAACCCGCTCAGGACGACGACCGCCAGGCCGACGATCGAGGTGACGCCGAGCACCTGCTTGGTCTTGATGCTCAGCCGCATGGCATCAGGCGACGCCTTCCTGCTTCTTGATTTTCAGGCGATTGAGCTTGTTGTGCAGCGTCTTCAGGCTGATGCCCAGCAGCTCGGCGGCGCGGGTTTTGTTGTCGTTGGTGTGCTGCAGCGTCAGCAGGATCAGCTGCCGCTCCGCCTCCTCGACCGTCGTGCCCGCGTGCAGGCCCGCGGCGGGCGCGCCCGCGTGCCCGGTGTCCACGAGCGTCGGGAGATCCTTGACCTCGATGAACCGGCCGTCGGCCACAATCGTCGCGCGCTCCATGACGTTGCGCAGCTCGCGGACGTTGCCGGGCCACGAATACCGCTCGAGGATCCGCATCGCCCGATCGTCGACGGCCGCCACTGCCCGGTTATTGCGCGTGTTGAACTCGCTGATGAACGCCTGAATGAGGAGCGGCAGGTCCTCCTTGCGATCCCGGAGCGGCGGCAGGCGAATCGCGAACACGTTGAGGCGGTAGAACAGATCCTCGCGCAGTCTCCCCCGCTGCACCGCCTCGGGCGGATCCGCGTTGGTCGCGGCGATCACCCGGATGTCCACGGCCTGCTCGGTCCGGCCGCCAAGGCGCCGGAACGAGCGCTCCTGCAGCACGCGGAGGAGCTTCACCTGCGTGGGCGGCGTCATCTCCGCGATCTCGTCGAGGAAGATCGTGCCGTGGTTCGCCAGCTCGAAGCAGCCGGGCCGGCGTTCCATGGCGCCGGTAAACGCGCCCTTCTCGTGACCGAACAGCTCGCTTTCGAGCAGCGTTTCGGGAATCGCGGCGCAGTTGATCGGGACGTAGGGTGAATCGCAGCGCGGGCTCAACCGGTGGATCGTCTGCGCGACCAGCTCCTTGCCCGTGCCGGACTCGCCGCTGATCAGCACGGACGCGTCGGTCGGCGCCGCCTGCTCGATGATGTGGTAGATCTTCCGCATCTCGGCGCTGTTGCCGATCATCGCGCCAAAGGCGCCCTGCTCCCGCAGCTGGCGGCGCAGCACCTGGACCTCGCGCAGCGTCTCGTGGCGCTCGACGATCTTCGCCAGCAGGATCCGCAGCCTCTGGAGATCCACCGGCTTGGTCAGGTAGTCGTAGGCGCCTTCCTTGATCGCCTGCACGGCGGTCTCGACCGTGCCCTGGGCGGTCAGGATCACGGTGGTCGTGTGCTCGCCCTGCTCCTTGAGCGCCCGCAGCAGCTCGAGGCCGCTCATCTTCGGCATGACCAGGTCGGTCAGGACGATGCCGGGACGAAACGCGCTGACCTTCTCCAGCGCCTCGTCGCCGTCGCCGGCGGCTTCGACGCTGAAACCCCAGCTGCGAATCAACTGTTCCATCCCCACTCTCGCCGCCGCATCGTCTTCGACGATGAGCACACGTTCGTGGAATTTGTCGCCGATCTGTTTGCTTGACAAGCGCGCGCCTCTCGGTCGCCCGAGTTCGATAGAAACTCGAGGCCTGCCTGTCCAATCTAGCGTGTTTCGAGCGCGGGCGACAATCGAGTAAAGGAGGGGGGTGGGAAGCGCGCGCCGTGCTTCCCACCCGAAATCGGAGGGCTGTGAGAGCTGGAAAAACTGCCGTCCGCTACGCGAGAATCCGAATCACCACGCGACGATTCATGGCGCGCCCTTCCCTGGTCTTGTTCGAGGCCACCGGCTTTGCCGGGCCGTAGCTGATGACGTTCATCCGGTGCAGCGGAATTTGATGCTGCTCGAACAGGTACCGTTTCACTGACTCTGCGCGATCGAACCCGATCTTCTCGTT
>Ga0207648_10008045_pt1 | contig 10272 bp, 8 predicted proteins | sample KBSMisM32_FD_184310 | JGI IMG/M metagenome (GOLD analysis project Ga0207648, IMG submission 184310) | Miscanthus rhizosphere microbial communities from Kellogg Biological Station, Michigan, USA - KBS Miscanthus M3-2 (SPAdes) (version 2) | ecosystem: Host-associated > Plants > Roots > Rhizosphere... | reverse complement strand
CACGCGCCGAATGATGCGATGCACGCGGTGATGGCGGATGGGCGTGTGTTCACCGGCGGCGCGGCGATCCCCGTGATCACCCGAGAGCTGCCGGCAGGGACACCGATCTCGTTTCTCGCCGCCGTCTGGCCGGAAAGAACCGAGCGCCTGTATCGGGCGGTGGCATCGCGGCGGACGCAGATCGGCCGGTGGCTCGGGCAGGAGTCCTGCGCGGTCGATCCGAGCAGGTTCAACGGCGCACGATGACTTCCGACGAGGTCCTCGCTGCTCTCCGCGAGGCCGCCGACCCGAGCCGACTCCCCGGGATGGCGCGCGTCGGGATCCGCATCGACGATGCCCTCGGTGTCCCCGTCCCCGCGATCCGCCGGATCGCCAAGCGCGCCGGGACGGACCACGCGCTTGCCGTCGCGCTCTGGGAGACCGGGATCCACGAAGCGCGCCAGGTCGCCGCGCTCGTTGCCGAGCCCGCGGCCTTCCGGGCGCGTGCGATGAGCGCATGGGCCGGCGAGTTGGACTCGTGGGACATCACCGACCTGCTCGCCGATACGTTCGCGGCCTCGCCGCTGGCACGCCGGATGATCGTCACGTGGAGCCGGGCGACGCACGGATTCACGAAGCGGTGTGCGTTCGCGATGATCGCCCACCTCGCCGTAGCACATCGCGACGAGCCGGATGCGACCTTCTCGACGTTCTTCCCGCTGATCCGCTCGGCGTCCACCGATGCGCGCAACGAGGTGAAGAAGGCGGTGAACTGGGCGCTTCGACAGATCGGCAAGCGCAACCGCGCGCTGCATCAGGAGGCGATCGATGAGGCCGAGGCCCTGCTCACGCTGGGCGATCCAACCGCCCGATGGATCGCCCGCGACGCGCTCCGCGAGCTCCGAGCCCCCGCAACCGTCGCGCGGATCACACGCTGAGCAGTGCGGGAGCGATCTCCCCAAGTCGGGCGAGGTCGGTCTCGGCGTCGCCGTCCGAAGCGCCGATCACTTGCACACACACGTGATCCGCTCCCGCGTCCAGATGCTCACGTACGCGCGCGGCGATCGTGTCGGGCGACCCCCACGCGAATGCCGCGTCGAGCAGCCGATCCGAGCCGCTGCCGGCGACGTCGTCCTCGTCGAAGCCGAGCCGGCGCCAGTTGTTCGCATAGTTCGGCAGGTCCAGGTAGCCCGCCGCCCAGTCGTGGCCCCAGGCACGAGCGGTCGCCTCGTCGGCTCCCGGCATCACCCCGACCTCGACGGCGAGCACGGGCTCGGCGCCGAGCACTGAGCGCGCGTGCGCCGTATGGGCCACGGGCACGAAGTAGGAGTGCGCGCCAAGTGCTCGCGACGCGGCGAGCCGGAGCATGCCGTCGCCGAGTGCCGCAAGCATCCGCGGGGCCGCCGGGCGGGACATCTCCTGCGCGTCCATGACGTCGAGGTAGGCGCGCATCCGCCCGAGGGGCCGATCCCAGTCGATGCCTCGGCGCACCGTCGAGTACGAGTGCCCGACACCGATGCCGAGCACCAACCGGTCGTGGTACGCCTCGGCGAGGAACGCGGCGCCACGGGCGAGCACGTCTGGCTCGCGCGCGGTGATGTTGGCGATGCCACTGGCGAGCGTGAGCCGTCGGCTCGCTCCCAACGACCAGCCGAGGTTCGCGAGGATGTCGTTGGACCCGCCGCCCTCGGGGAGCCACAGAGCCCGATAGCCCATCGCCTCGATCGCCGCCACATCGGCGGCGATGCGATCGGCAGGTCGGTCGTCGAACGTGAACGTCCACGCGCCGACGCGACCGAGCGCCTCGCGCAGCGCTGCATGCTCTACAGACACGCGCGGAGGTTACCGGGTCAAGGTGGCCGAGAGGAGGCGGCGCGGGCAGCCGCCTCCTCTCGGGTTCCGCTCTAGCGTGACTCTTCCCGAACGACCGCCGGCTCGACCACCTCGGGCACCTGCACGACCGCCGCGTGGCCCTCGACGTCCACCTTCGGCAGCCACTGAAGCCACTTCGGCAGGTACCAGTTGCGATCGCCGAGCAGTTTCATCGCCGACGGCACCAGGATCGATCGGACGATCGTCGCATCCAGGAAGACGGCGATCGCGAGGCCGAAGCCCATCTGCTGCAGCCCGGCGATCCGGCCGCTCGCGAACGCCGCGAACACCGCAACCATGATGATCGCCGCCCCGGTGATGATCCCACCGGTCGTCCGCAGGCCGTACGCGACCGCCTCGGAGTTGTCAGCCGTCTTGTCGTACTCCTCTCGGATCCGGCTGAGCAGGAAGACCTGGTAGTCCATCGACAGCCCGAACAGGATCGAGAACAGGAACAGCGGGAGCCACGCTTCGATCGCATCGACCTGGATGAAGTTCAGGGCGTTCGCGATCGAGTGCGCCCATGACGGCCCGCCGTTCTGGAAGATCAACACGATCAGGCCATAGGCGGCGCCGACCGACAGCAGGTTCATCACGATCGCCTTCGCCGGGACCACGACCGATCGGAACACGACCGTGAGCAGGATGAACGACAGCCCCAACACGAGCGCGATCACGATCGGCGTGTAGGTGTTGGAGATGTCGAAGAAGTCCTTGACGGTTGCGGTGTTGCCGCCGGGCGGCTCGCCGCCGACGAGGACGCCGGAGTTCTGCCCGAACGCCTGCGGAACGTAGACGTCACGCATGTTGGTCACGCCGGCGACCGCCAGCTGCCCCGACGTGTCGGCCGCGGCCCCGGACATGGGGAACCGGATCAGCGTGACCGTACCGTCGGAGCTCGTCACCGGCGGCTGCGGTTGCCCGAACGCCGGGTCGTTCGCCACGGCTGCCTCCAAGGTCGTGATCCCCTGTTGGACGTTGGGGTCGGTGGATGCGCCTGGGATCACCACGTCGGTGGTCGTCTGCTCACCCGCCTTCGGGAACTTCGCGACCAGCACATCGAACGCCTGCTTCGTCTGGATGTCGTCGGGGATCGTGGAGATGCCGGAGAACCCGGTCCGGATGCCGCGGCTGTCGTCGATCGGGTTGCGCTGGGTCCAGAACGGCACGGATAGCAGGGCCATGAAGGTGGCGGTCACGATCAACCATGCCCAGGGTCGGCGCATGACCGATCGGCTCTCGCGATCCCAGAACCCCCCGGCGCGCCCTTGTTCGAGGGTGCGCCCGCGCCCGAACACGCGGCCGGGCTTGACGAGGTGATCGGCGAACAACGCCATCAGCGACGGGAGCAGGGTCATCGAGAGTGCGATCGAGATCAGCACGACGATGATCGCGCCGCCCGCGAGACCGCGGAAGATCGTCGTCGGCACGAGCAGCATGCCGGCCAGCGCGATCACGACCGTCAGGCCGCTGAAGAAGACCGCGCGGTTCGCCGTGGCGCCCGACATCCCGATCGCCTCGAGGTTGTCACGTCCTCGCGCCCGCTCCTCGCGGTACCTCGAGACGATGAACAGGGAGTAATCGATGCCGACCGCCAGCCCCATCATCGTGACCAGGTTCGGCACGAAGAAGCTGAACCGCCAGAGCTGCCCGAGCACGCCGATCGTGCCCATCGCGATCGCGATCGCGAAGATCCCCATGATGATCGGCGTGACGCCCGCGACGAGCGAGCCGAACACGATCAGCAACACGACGATCGCGACGAGGATGCCGATGCTCTCGCCCTTGCGCAGGTCTTCTTCTGAGATCTTCTTGAAGTCGGCGGTCGAGGTGGGCTCGCCCAGCTCGTACAGCGTCGTGCCGCCTGTGCTGTAGCGAGCGCGCATCGAGTCCAGGGCGTCGACGATCGTCGCCGTCTTGTCCGAATCGGTGGTGATGATGACGCTGAAGAGCGCGGCGGTGCCGTCCTCGGAGACGATCGGACCCAGCGCTGCCGCCTGCGGATCAGCCGCGTCCTGCTTCGACAGCGGGTACCCGTTCGGGACTTGGAGCACGACCGACCTGTCCAGGCCGCGGAGGTCGTTGAGCGCGGCGTTCACCTTGTCGGCGAACGCCGGGTCCGTGGCCGCTCCCTGCCCGCCGACGAGGATGAACGTCTGGAAGCCGATGTCCTGCTCCAGCTGTTTCTGCTCGAGCAGTTTCTGGGCTTGGATGGCCTCGGGGCTGTTCGTGAAGTCGAAGTCCGTCGTCAATGAGCCGCTCAGCAGCGTCGCCGCGCTCGCGATCCCGAGGACGAGGATCACCGCCCAGATCCCGACCGTCCGCCAGGGATGCCGACTACTGGCTCGAGCGAGTGATTCCGGATTGATCTTCATGTTTCCCCCTCGATCGTTCGGGAATGACCTTGACGTACGGTGTATGCTTACGGTGTACGCAGGATATGTGTACGGCGTAAGTGTGTCAACCCCGCCCGGCCGACCACAGGAAGAAGACTCGACGAAGATGCCGAGAACCGCAACCCCGACGAAGCCCCGCGTCCCGCTCACCCGTGAGCGGATCGTCGACGCCGCGCTGCACATCATGGACACCGAAGGTCTGGATGCCGTGTCGATGCGACGGGTCGCGCGTGAGGTCGGCGTCGAGGCGATGTCGCTGTACAACCACGTGCGTGACAAGGACGACCTGCTGAACGGTGTGATCGAGCAGGTGATGCGTTCCGTCGCGCTCCCGGACGAGCCCGTCGACGGTGACTGGATCGCGTATGGGCGCGACATCGCGTTCGGCTGGCGAACGCTCTTCCGCGCGCATCCGAGCCTGTTGCAGCTGTTCGCGGAGCGCAAGCGCGCCGGCGCATCCGTCGACACGCTCCGCCCGATGGACGCGGCGCTCCAGGCGCTCCGCCGCGCAGGGCTCTCCGACAGCGACGCGGTCCTCGCGTTCCACACGATCGGCGGCTACATCTTCGGCTCGGTGATGATGGAGAGCGGCACCCTCTTCGGTGGTCAGCACGCCCAGACACCGATGCCGGACGTCCCTGCCGACGTCCTGCCGAACATCGCCGCGTGCCTCCCGTTCCTGTGCGATTGCGACTTCGACGCGCAGTTCGAGTTCGGCCTGGACCTGATGCTCGACGGCATCCGGACCAAGATCCGGGCGCAGTGATGCAGATCGACGCGTTCCTCGCAGACTCGGTGCAGGCGACCGGCGGCAAGCTGCACGCGCTCGGCATCGGCTGGCAGGTGATCCAGGTCTCGGCGTTCCCGGTGCGGCACGATCGCGTCGGGCTCGGCTTGGTGGTTCGAACCACCACTGATGAAGCCGGGCCGCACACGTTGACCGTGTCGTTGCTCGACCCATCCGGCGCGCCGAGACCGTTCGGCGATCGCCCGTCCTTCGAAGCGGGGTTCGCCTCGCCGGAGGGCGAGGGAACAGCGACCCTGGCGCTCAACCTCGATGGCTTGATGTTCGAGGCGGAAGGCACGCACGTGTTCGTCCTCGGGATCGACGGTCGCGAAGAGGTGCGTCTGCCGTTCCGGGTGCAGACCCGCCCAGAGCCCCCGACCAGCGAGTTCCGCACCGGCGTGTACCTGTGACCGCCGGATCTCCCCCGCTGCATGTTCCTCGGTAGTCTGGGTACGGTGGGAACCAACGCAGGTCTGACCGGAGAGAGGGGAACCATGACGAACATTCGTGTGTTCATCGTGCTCGCGTGCGCTGCGTCGTTGGCAGCGGTGGGATGCAGCTCGTCGAGCAGCTCGGCTGGCACCGCGGGCGGGGTCGCGGTGACGGAGCAGGACTTCTCGATCGCCGCGAGCCCGAGCTCGGCCCCTGCCGGTGAGGTGAGCTTCGACATCACCAACAACGGGCCGTCCGCGCACGAGTTCCTCGTCGTCAAGAGCGACGAGGACCCCGGGTCGCTCACGGTGAAGGATGGGATCGTTCCGGAGGACTCCCTCGACCTCATCGACGAGCAGGAGGACATCGCCCCGAGCACCACGGCGACGCTCACGGTCGACCTCGAGGCCGGGTCCTACATCCTGATGTGCAACGTCAACGGGCACTACCAGCAGGGGATGCACGCAGGCTTCACGGTCACTTAGGGGACCGGAGCTCCGCCGTTCGTCGGAGGCCGGCGCGGAAGTTCCGCGCCGGCCCCTTCGTGACCAGGCGCAAAACGGTTAGGCAGTCCTCAAGTGCTTCCCACGGTGGGCCGATGCTCCTCACGACCGCCCCGTACGGGGGTTCCTCCCCCCTCACAAGGAGCTAGGTGACCGACGACCCGACCTTGGGCCCCGATCCGCACGCGATCGAGGGCGGCTTCTTCGCATCTGCGGCGGACGCCGATCCCACCGATGTCAGCGCGCGTCTGGCCGACCTCGAAGCGCGCTATCGCGGGTTGATCGACCATCTGCCCGCCGTCATCTACATCGACGGCGCAGGTGATGACGATCCGATGGTCGACGTCAGCCCCGGCATCACGGACCTCCTAGGGGTCAGCCGGGAGGACTACCTCCGCGAAGGCTCCGACTGGGCGGACTACGTGCATCCCGACGATCGGCCTCGTGTCGTCGCCGAGAGCGAGGCGTCGGTCGCGAACGATGAGCCGTTCCACTCGGAGTTCCGTGCCGTCCATGCGGACGGGCGTGTCGTCTGGGTCCGCGAGGACGCCGTGCTCATCAACGATGCCGACGGCCGGCCGCTGTATTGGCTCGGCGTCATGCTCGACATCACCCAGTTCGTCACCGCGGAACGAGACCTCGAACGCGTCCAGAACACCTACTCGACCTTGGTCGAGCAGATCCCGGCGATCGTCTATCAGGACGTCATCGACGAAGCCTGGACCACGGTGTACGTGTCGCCTCAGATCACCACCCTGCTCGGGGTCCTGCCCGAGGAGTGGACCGGCGACAGCAAGCTCTGGTCGGAGATGCTGCATCCCGACGACCGCGACCGCGCGATCGAAGAGGTCGATCGTGGGATCGAGTCCGGCGAACCCTATGCCGTCGAGTACCGGATGGTCGGTCGCGACGGCCGCGTGAAGTGGTTCCAGGACACCGCCGTGATGCTTCGAGACAACGAGGGCAATCCGGCATTCACCCACGGCGTGATGTTGGACATCACCGAGCGCCGCGAAGCCGAGGAGCGCGTGGCGTACCTGGCGTACCACGACAGCCTCACCGGCATGCCCAACCGGGCCATGTTCGACGAGTTGCTCGAACTGTCGCTTGCGCGTGCCCGTCGCGCCGATCGAGGGGTCGCCGTGCTAGCGCTCGACATCGACAACTTCAAGCTGATCAATGACTCCCTCGGTCACGAAACGGGCGACCGGCTGATCGTCCAGATCGCCGCTCGCCTGCAGGAGGCGACCCGCGACACGGACCTGGTCGCCCGCCCGGGCGGCGACGAGTTCCTGATGCTGCTCGCCGACCTGGATCAGATGTCGCCCGTGCTCGACGAGGACGGGGCCGCGATCGCCGCACAGGCCGTCGCGCACCGGGTGCTCGATGCCTTCGAGGCGCCTTTCGAGGTCGACGGGACCGAGCTGTACGTGACGGCCTCGATCGGGATCAGCGTGTTCCCGTTGGACGCCGCCGACGCCACGAGCCTGCTTCGCAACGCCGACAGCGCGGTCTACCTGGCCAAGGCGGGCGGTCCGGGCACCTACGTGCTCAACCACCTCGAGAACGACGGGGCGCTCAGCAAGCTGTCCCTATCGACCCGCCTGCGCAAGGCCGTCGAGCAGAAGGACTGGACGCTGCACTACCAGCCCCTGATCAACCTGTTCAGCGGCGAGATGTTCGGTGTCGAGGCGCTGATCCGCTGGCCGGATCCGGCCGGGGGGCTCGTGCCACCCGGCGATTTCATCCCACTGGCCGAGGAGATGGGCCTGATCGAAGCGATCGGCGCCTGGGTGGTCGATGAGATCTGCCGGCAGGACGAGCTGTGGCGCGCCGACGGGCTCGAGCTCGAGATCGGGTTCAACCTCTCACCGCGACAGCTCTGGCAGGACGACCCGGTCGAGCGGATCGCCGATCGGATCGACGAGGCCGGGATCGATCCCCAGCGGATCACCGTCGAGATCACGGAGTCCACGGCGATGCATGACCCGGAGCGCACGCTCGAGGTGCTGCACGCCTTCAAGGACCACGGGCTCAAGCTCGCGATCGACGACTTCGGCACCGGCTACTCCTCACTGTCTCGCCTGCGCTACATGCCGGTCGACGTGCTGAAGATCGACCGGACGTTCGTCCGCGACGTGAACGTCGACCGCCAGAGCGCGAGCATGGTGTCGGCGATCATCGCGCTCGCCTCGAACCTGCGGATGGACCCGCTCGCCGAGGGCATCGAGACCGAAGAGGAGTGGCGGTTCTTGGCCGCTCGGGGCTGCGCCGCGGGCCAGGGGTTCCTGTTCTCCAAGCCGGTGCCGGCGTCAGAGATCTCCGCGATGCACCGCCGGGCCGGGCTCACGGTCATCGAAGGCGGCCTGGCCGTCTGAGGCCTAGCGGCGCTTCCGCGGACGGAAGCCGCCGCGTCTGCCCTTCGGCCCCCCGCTGAACACCACGCGCGGTGGCGCGACCTTCATCCCCTCGAGCTCGAACTCCGCGTGCAGATCGAGGCGCGCGGCCATGCGGGAGATGTCGCCTTGCTGGTCGGGCGTGACGAAGGTGACGCTCGTCCCCGCGCGTCCGGCGCGAGCGGTCCTGCCGACTCGATGCACGTATGCCTTGTCGTCCATCGGCGCGTCGAAGTTCACGACGAGCGTGATGTCGTCGAGGTCGAGGCCTCGCGCGGCGACGTCGGTGGCGACGAGCACACCCACGTGCCCGTCGGAGAAGCGCTTGAGGGCTCGATCGCGGGCCTCCTGCCGCATGTCCCCATGCAGCGCGAGCGCGTGGAGCCCGTGCGCCTTGAGCTGACGAGCCAACGAGTCCACGGCTCGCTTGGTGTTGACGAAGACGAGGGTCAGGCCGGGCTGGGCGTTGGCGAGCTCGATCAGCTTCTCGATCTTCTCGTGCACGGGCACCGGCACGAAGCGGTGGTCGGCCTCCTCGACGATCTGCCGATCGTGCCCCGCGACCTCATGGAGCACCGGATCGCGCGTGTACACCTCTGCGATCCGCCCCACGGCTCCATCCAACGTCGCGGAGAAGAACATGGTCTGCCGGTCCTTCGGAAGGCGCCGGACGATCCGATCGACCTGGGGCTGGAAGCCCATGTCGAGCATGCGGTCGGCCTCGTCCAGGACGAGGATCTGCACGCCGCCGAGATCGACGAGCCCTCGCGTCGCGAGGTCGTCGAGACGCCCCGGCGTCGCGATCAGCACGTGCGAGCTCCCCACGCCGCGAGCCTGTTCCTTCACGTTCGTCCCGCCGTAGACCGCCTTGACGCGCAGGTTCGTTGCGTCGGCGACCCCGACGAAGTCCTCGCGCACCTGTTGCGCGAGCTCACGGGTCGGCACGAGCACCAAGGCGGCGGGCAGCGGAGACGCGGCGGCGTCCAATCGCTCGACGATCGGCAAGGCGAACCCCAGGGTCTTGCCGGAGCCGGTCTTCGATCGAGCCAGCGTGTCGCGCCCGGCACGGGCGTCTTCCCACACCATCGCTTGGATCGGGAACGGCTCGGTGATGCCGCGGGCTTGGAGCGCCGCGATGACCGGCTCGGAGACCCCGAGGGCTCGGAAGCTCTCGGGTACCTCGGTCACACGTCCAGGCTACCGCACCGGCCCTAGAGCTCGAAGGCGCCGTCGAACGCGCCCACCAGGTGCGACACGATCAGCAACTGGGTGAGCGCGAGGGACTCGCTGCGCTCAGGGTCGTACCCCGGGCGCTTGACGACGCCGATCTGGTCTCGTTGGAGCCGCTCGTCGGGGTGCAACGTCGACCAGAGCGCGTCCTCGAGCTCCGCACCGAGATCGGGCGGGCAGTCGCCGTCGATCTCCAGCACGCTCATGGGCCCGCGCGCATCGGTGCGCACCGACCATCGCACCGGGGTCTCCCCGCGCGCGCGGAACTCCCCGAGCAGCTCGCGCAGAGCCGGGAACGGCAAGGTGGGACGCACCACGAGACGGGCCGACAGCTGCGCCTGCTCGGACTCGCCCGGTGCCCCGTGGAACCGAACGATCACGTCGGCGTAGTCGCGCTGCGGGCGGATGAACTGCGCCGCATCAGCTTCCCGACGCTTGAGCTCGGCGACGACCTCCTTGGGCGAGTACCCACGCTCGAAGACATCGCGCTCGAGCTTCCACCGGTGACGAAGCTCCTCGTCCGGCTCGAGGAACACCGCGACGTCGATCGCATCGCGCACGGTGCGATCCGCGAGTGGCAGCAGCCCCTCGACGATGACGATCTCGCCCGGCTCGATGATCTCGTCCGTCCCGAAGGTCCCGGTGTGGTGGTCGTAGGTCGGCTTCGACACCGAGGT
>Ga0207648_10008043_pt1 | contig 10274 bp, 10 predicted proteins | sample KBSMisM32_FD_184310 | JGI IMG/M metagenome (GOLD analysis project Ga0207648, IMG submission 184310) | Miscanthus rhizosphere microbial communities from Kellogg Biological Station, Michigan, USA - KBS Miscanthus M3-2 (SPAdes) (version 2) | ecosystem: Host-associated > Plants > Roots >... | reverse complement strand
CGGGCCCGAGCTGCGTCTCCGCGACGCCGTCGTCGACGAAGCCCACCGAGCGGTAGAACGCCATGGCGTGCGGGTTGGCCGTTACCGCGGTCGCCGCGACGTCGGCTTCGGCGAGGGTCGGCGCGGCGGATCATGCCCATCTCCGGAGTTCGGAACGGTCGGCCGCGCCGGTCTTGGCGAGCAGCCGCGCGACGTGGGTCTCCACCGTGCGGCGGGACAGGAACAGGCGCTGCGCTACCTCGGCGTTGGTCAGCCCGGCGGCGACGAGGGCGAGCACCTCGGCCTCCCGGGCCGTCACGCCCCGGGCGCGCAGGGCCGGTGCCACCGGGCCTGCTTGGCGGCGGGTCGGCGCGCCCGCCGTGCGCAGCAGGTCGCGGCAGGTGCGGGCCAGGCTCTCGGCGCCCGCGGCTTCGTGCGCGGCGAGGTCGGCGCGCAGGGCGGGCACCGGGTCGCCCCAGCCGTCGGCCACCGCGCCTTCCAGCGCGAACAGCCGCAGGAGCCGGTTCCACCACGGCAGGTGCGCGAGCGCGGCGTCGGCGGCGGCGAAGCGCGCGGCCGCCTCGTCGGCGTGCCCGGCGCGGCCCGCGGCGATCGCGTCGGCGTACTCGAGCGCGGCGCGGATGCCCGTCGCCATGAGCATCTTGTGCCCGCGGAGCGTCTCGCGGGCGGCGTGGTCGCGGTCGCCGACGGCCGTGCGCAGCAACGCCCACAGCCCGATGTGGTCGATGGGGATGGCGGAGCCGTGGGTCAGCAGCGCGGGCACGGCCTGGTCGAACAGCGCGGACGCCGTTGCCAGGCCGTGCCGCAGGAGGTGCGGCATCGCGCGGACCATCGGGCCGAGCACGTTGACCTCGGTGGGCGCGTCCGCGCGGGATTGCGCCGCGGCGAGCAACTCGCCCATGACCGCCTCGTCGCCCGCGAGCCCGGCGTCGACCGCGGCGAACAGCTCGGCCATCGCCTGCAGGCTGGTGAGCCGCAGCCGTCCGGCCCGTTCGGCGGTGGTGCGCAGGAGCGGGAGGGCGGCGGCGGGGCCGTCGACCAGCATCGCCGCGTTGGCCAGCATGAGGTCCGCCTGCACGACGACGACGAGCATGCCCGCCTCCACCGCCAGCTCCCGCGCCGCGAGCAACGACGGCGCGGCCGGGTCGCCGAAGGTGTGGTCGTGGCTGCCGAGCGCGAACAACGCCTGCACGCGCCAGGGCAGCAGCCCGTGTTCGGCGGCGACCTGCGTGACGCGCCGCAGCACCGCGTCCGACGTCGGAGGATCGGCCGTGAACGTGCTGCGGCCCAGCACCATCAGCGACTCGCAGAGCAGGGCGGGATCGCGGACGGTCTCGGCGGCGGTGCGGGCGAGCCGCTCGGCCTGCGCGACGTCACCCGCGCCGTACGCGGCGTCGGCGATGAGCACCATGGAGCGGGGGTCGTCGGGCCGCCCGGCGTTCTCGACGTGCCGACGGGCGTCGGCCCACCGTCCGGCGACGATCGCGGCGCGGGCGAGCCGCAGGCACAGCTCGACGCGTTCCGCACCGCGCAGGCGGTCGACGACGGGCTCGCCGGTTTCGAGGGCCTCCACCGCCCGGCCGAGCAGGGTGAGCACGTGCACGCGCTCGGCGGGCGCGGCGCGCTCGCCCGCCTCGTCGAGGAAGGCGGCGGCGCTGCGCACCGCGCCCCGGCTCACGTCCGCGCGGGCCAGCTCGACGAAGATCTCGGCTCCGCGGGCCGGGTCGCCGGACTCGCGGTAGAGCCGGGCGGCGAGCGCGCGGTCGCCGCGCCCGTCGAGCACGCGGGCGGCCCGGGCGGCCAGCGCCGCGCGCTCGGGCGGCAGCAGGGTGGCGAGCACGGCATCGCGGGTGAGGGCGTGGCGGAAGCGGAGCCGCCCGTCGGCGACGACGAGCAGCCCGACGTCCGCCGCCGCCCGCAACGCCGCGACCACCGCCCCCTCGGTGTCGCCCGCCGCGTCCGCGGGCTCTGAGGCGCTGTCAGCTGGCGCGAGGGCCGCGCCCGCGCCGGTCGGGTCGGGAGATGCAGGCGCCCTCGGCGGCCCGGCGGCTCCGCGGGACCGCGCGCCGGTGATCGCGGCCAGCAACCGCCAGTCGGTGTCATCGACCACGGCGGCGGCGAGCACCACCTGTCGGATCGGCGGCGGCAAGGCGGCCAGCCGTCCCGCCACGAGCCCCGCCATCGACGGCGGCACCCGCGTCGGACCGACCGCCAGCAGCTCCTCGACCAGCAGCGGCAGCCCGTCGGCGCGGGCGACGAGCTCCTCGCGCTCGGCCGCGGACAGCGGGGCTCCGCGGCAGGCCGCCGCCAGTGCGGCCACGCCCTCGGCGTCCAGGCGGTGCAACGGCAGCGTGCGGACGTCGGTGGCGAGGCGCGCGAGGGCGGGGCGGGTGACGTCGTCCCGGGCCGTCGCCACCAGCAGCACGGGCGCGTCGACCAGCGCGCCCGCGAGGTAGCGCACGAGGTCGAGCGTGTCCGGGTCGGCCCAGTGCAGGTCCTCCAGCACGAGCAGCGTGGGCCGCCCGGCCAACAGCGCCAGCACCCCCTCGCCGAGCATGACCGTCGTGTCGGGCGCGCTGGTGTCGGGCGCGCTCGCGAGCGGCTCGTCCGCGATGCCGGGCAGCAGCTTGCGCAGCGCCGCGCGGTAGGGCCGCAGCGCGGGGTCGTCGATGGCGACGCGCGTGCGCAGCAGCCGGGCCAGCGCCTCGGTCACCGCCCGGTAGGTGCCGCCGCCGTCGACCGAGCGCCCGACCAGCACCGTCATGCCTGCCGCGGCGGCCCGCCCGCGCAGCTCGCCTGCGAGCCGCGACTTGCCGATGCCCGCCTCGCCGGTGACGAGCAGCGCGCCCCCCTGGCCGCGGGCGGCGGCGTCGACGAGCCCGAACGCCGTGGCCAGCTCCGCCCGCCGCCCGACCAGCACCGGGCTGCGGGAGGTGGGCACGGCCACAGCCTGGCGTGCCCCACCCCCGCTCGCCAAGCTCCGCCAGGTCGGCTCAACCCCGCCAGCTCCGCCTAGCGCCGATGTCGCCCCGCCAGCTCTGGTCAGCGCAGCGGTTCGCGCCGCAGGCTCCGCTCAGTCAGCGCACCGGCTCGACGGCGTCACGACGCGCTCAGCTCATGCCGACCGTCTGCCGCTCCGGCTCGACGATCCCCACGACGCGCTCGTGGTCCCGCGGGTACGGCGCTCCGATGTACTTCGCGGCGATCCGGTCGACGACCTCCCACGCGGCGTCGCCCACCAGCCACTCGACGACCCGGCCGCGGATGATGACCGGCTCGAACGGGTTGTCCGGCGAGGTCAAGGACAGCGCGACCCGGGGGTCGCGGCGCAGGTTGCGGGCCTTGCGCGAACCGGGGCCGGTGAGGAAGACGACCTGCTCACCGTGGGTGTCGACCCAGAGCGGCACGGAGTGCGGCGAGCCGTCCGGCAGGACGGTGGCGAGGTGGGCGACGGGGGTGCCGTCGAGGGCCCGGCGGACGTCGGGGTTCAGCATGGCGTTCCTCCTCGTTCGAAGTTCCTTGAGGAGACTCTAGAGCATGGAGTTCCTTGAGGGAACCCCGCGCGCTAGACTGGAATCATGCAACGCACGAACTTCGGGGAGTTGGCGTGCTCGATCGCGCGCACGCTCGACGTCATCGGAGAGCCCTGGTCGCCGCTGATCCTGCGCGACGTCTTCGTCGGGTTCACGCGGTTCGAGCAGCTGCAGGCCGATCTGGGCATCTCGCGCAAGGTCCTCACCGAACGGCTCAACCACCTCGTGGAATGCGGGGTGCTCGAACGCAGGCCCTACGACCGGCGGCCGCGGTTCGAGTACGTCCTCACCGAGAAGGGCACCGAGCTGTTCGACGTCCTGATGGTCATGGTCGCGTGGGGGGACAAGTGGCTCGCCGGGGAGGCGGGGCCACCGGTCCTCTACCGCCACCACGCGTGCGGCGAGATCAGCCGGGTCGACCTGCGCTGCGCCCACTGCGGGGAGCCGATGCACGCGGGCGACATCGACGTGCTGCCCGGCCCCGGCGCGGCGGCAGTCGCCACGGCGTGATCGCCGCTGCCGGACCCTGGACCTGGGAGTCACACCGCGACCGCCGCCGGAACGGCCCGGCCGACCGCCGCCCGGACCGCCGAGACCAGCGCAGCCGGGTCGGCGGCACCGTCGTGGCGCCACGCCACCACCCCGTCGGGCCGCACCAGCACCGCCGACTCCGCGCCGAGCCGGTAGGCCCGCCGGATCACCCCCCGGGGATCCGGCAGGTCCCGCCCGACCCGCAGCACCGCGACCGGTATCCCGTCGACGGTCAGGCCGCGCGGGTCCCCCACCACCGCCAGCCCCCCTTCGACGATGGGCCGGCCCGGTTCCCCCGCGCCTGGCCGCGGCCTGACGGCGCCCGGCCCGACGCTGGACTCGATCGCGCCCGGCGGCGCCCACCGCCCCTCCGGCCCGGCGAGCACGGTCATCCGCCCCTCGAACAGGTCGAGCGTCGACCGACGGCTGCGGCCGTCCCGGAACCACGCGTGCGGCGCACGTTCCCCCGGCCGGGCCGTGCGATGGTGCCCGGTCGCGGGCGCCGCGCCGTCGTCGACGATCACCGCGGACCGGTAGGTGCCGCCCAGGTCGCGCGGCAGGCCGTCGTCGGGCTGCCGCTCGGTGGTGAGGCTGCGCAGCGCGGTCGACCGCCCCACCGGCTCGCGCTCGACGGCGTAGCTCGCCAGCAGCCCGTCCCCCGCGATCCCGCGCGCCGCCCAGGCGAGCCGCCAGCCCAGCTCGTGCCCGTCGTGGACGGCCGTGTTCAGCCCGGCCCCCGCGTAGGGCGTCATGCGGTGCGCGGCGTCGCCGACGAGGAAGCCCGGCCCGGCCCGGTACGCGCTCGCCACCGCGGCGGCCATCGTGAAGCCCGACGTCCCCAGCACGTCCGGCGTCCGCCCGATCGCCAGCGCCAACGCCGCGTGGGACGGCTCCCGACCGGCCCGGACGTACCCCCACCGCCCGGACCCCAGCGGCAGCAGCACACCCTCGGCGTCGGGGTGCTTGACGAAGTTCAGCGCGCTCGGCTGCGACGGCATCCCGTCGGCGCGGAAGAGGGTCAGCGTGAACTCCCCGATCACGCCGAGCCGCTCCACACCGATGCCGAGCGCCGTGCGCACGGTGCTGCGCCACCCGTCGGCGCCGACCACGAACCGGGCCCGCACCGCCACGCCGCCGACGACCGCGCGCACCCCGTCGGCCGACGTCCGCAACGCCGTGAGCGCCGCCCCGAAGCGCACGGTGCCGCCGAGCCTGCGCACCTCGTCGACCAGCACCGGCTCCAGGTGGTCCTGCGGGATGACGGCCGGGAGCGCCGGGCTCGCGGCCAGGATCTCCCGCACCGGCGGCCAGGGCAACGGCACCACCTCGTGCGGCGGGTCGGGCAGGCGGTCGGTGATCGTGACGGTCGGCTCGCAGGCGATGCTCCCCCGCAGCGCCGCGTCGGCGACCCCCCAGCCGCGCAGGACTTCCATGGTGTGGATGGAGATGCCGGTCGCCCGCGGCACGGTCGACGGCCCCGCCCGGCGCTCGACGACGAGCACCCGCGCGCCGTGGCGCAGCGCGGAGAGCGCGGTCGCGAGGCCCGCAGGCCCCGCGCCGACGATGAGCACATCAGTGGTGAACATGCCGCCACGGTCGCGCGCCGACGGCCCGGGCACGTCCGTATCGGCTACGTACTTAGACCTCGGCCAGTACGGCCCCGACCAGCCGCTCCACCGTGGTGAAGTCCATCGCCAACACGTTCTTCGTCACCGCGACGGCCACGCCGCGGTCCGGATCCGCCCCCGCCCAGCTGCCGCCCGCACCCGCCCAGCCGAACGCGCGCGGCGCACCCTCCTCGAACGGCAGGCCGAGCGCGAAGCCGAGGCTCATGCGGCACTCGTTGCCGTACACCTGGTCCTCGCCTTCCGCCGACACCGTGGTGACGTCGGCCAGCCGCGGGCTCGTGAGCCACGACGCGTACAGGGCGGCCATCGCCCGCGCGGTGACCTTGGCCCCGGCCGGGATGTCGGCGGCGATCATCCGCGGGTCGGCGCCGAGCGCGGCGGTGGGGAACACCGTGAGCGGCGCGGCCCGCAGCATGGGCGAGTCCGCGGGCACCTGCGACCAGTCCACATCGGACGGAGCGTCCTCCGGCACGGCCAGCCCGGTGGCGTCGGCCATGCCGTAGCGGATCTCGCCGGGGTAGCCGAGCTCGGCGGTGAGGTCGGCGAGGACGTCGCCCAGCTCGCGCGCCGTGACTCGCCGCACGATCTCGCCGCAGAGGTAGCCGAACGTGTAGGCGTGGTAGCCGACCTGCGTGCCCGGCTCCCACCACGGCTGCGCGTCCTCCAGCGCGGCGACCATCGTCGGCCACGAGCAGACGTCGTCGACCGTGACGCCCGCCGGCAGCCCGGGCACCCCCGCGGTGTGGTCGAGCACCTGCCGCACGGTGACGACGTCCTTGCCGTGCTTGCCGAACTCCGGCCACACCTCGACGACGCGGGTCTCCGGGTCGAGGCCCAGCCGGTGCACCAGCGTGGCCGTCGCGCCCTTCCCGATCGACCAGTTGTAGAACAACGTGTCGGGCGTGACGGGTCGCCCGGTGGCCGGGTCCGCCACCCCCGCGACGACGTCGACGACCTGCTTCCCGTCCACGTAGGCGGCCACCTGCACGCCGCGCTCCGCGCCCGACGCCACCAGTTCGTCGGCGATCTCCTGGACTCCAGTCATACCGGAGTCGACTCATCGGACCGGCCGAACTCATCGCCGACGACGGTGACGCAGCACCGACCGGGCGCCGGGTCCAGCACGGCCCGCCGCTCGGTGCCCTCCAGCAGTGCACCGACGAGGTGCAGGTTCATGCCGCACACCAGCGCGGTGTGCTCGGCGGCGAGCGCGTGGAACGGGCAGTTGAGCAGCTCGACCACGCCGTCGCGCTCGTGCGGCTCGTAGCCCAGCGCCTCGAGGCTCGTGCCCGCCCGGCGCCCCACCTCGGCGGCCGCGGTGTGGAGCGCTTCGGGGTCGCCGCCGCCGTCGAGTGCCGCGGCCATGATCTGCGCGGCCAGCTCGTACTGCCGTGGCGGCAGCGTGAGGGACACCTGCCGCGCCGAGCGCCGGTAGAGCTTCGCGGGACGCCCGGCGCCGGGCCCGCGGCGGCCGGTCAGCCGTCGGAACTCGGTCTCCAGCAGCCCGTCGGCCACGAGCCGGTCGAGGTGGAACTTGGCGGTGTGCCGCGGCACGCCCGCGCCTGAAGCGGCCTGGTCGCGGCTCACCGGCTCGGCCTGCGCGACGACCCACCGGTACAGCTCGCGCCGCACCGGGTCGGCCAACGCGCCGAAGACGTCGTCCATTTTCTAAGAGACACTTCCGTTTCCGTAATTCACGTTCTAACGTGCACGGTATCGTCTTTTAGATCGGAGAGCCCGATGGCCCTCACCACCGGAGGCCGCCATGGCTGACACGTTCGCGATCGTCGGAGCGGGGCTCGCGGGCGCCCGGGCCGCCGAAACCCTGCGCGCGGAGGGGTTCGACGGCCGCGTCGTGCTGTTCGGCGCCGAGGCGCACCTCCCCTACGAGCGGCCCGCGCTCTCCAAGGGCTACCTGCAGGGCACCGCGGACGCGCCGTTCGTGCACCCGGCGGAGTGGTACGCCGAGCAGGACGTCGACCTGCGCCTCGGCACGAGGGTCACCGCGCTCGACGCGGCCGCGCACGAGGTCGAGACGGCCGACGGCGACCGCCTGCGCTACACGAAGCTGCTGCTCACCACCGGGTCGAGCGTGCGCAGGCTGGCCGACGCCGTCACGCTGCGGACGCTCGACGACAGCGACCGGCTCCGCGCCGCCCTGCGTCCCGGCGCCCGGGTCGTGATCGTCGGGGCGGGCTGGATCGGGCTGGAGGTCGCGGCCGCGGCGCGGGTCGCGGGCGCCGAGGTGACGGTGCTGGAGCAGGCGCCCGCGCCGCTGCTGGCCGCGCTCGGGCCGGAGATGGCGGCGGTGTTCGCCCGGCTGCACGTCGAGCACGGGGTCGACCTGCGGTGCGGGGTCATCGTGCGCGCCGTGAAGTCCGACGCCGTGCTGCTCGACGACGAGACGATTCCTGCCGATCTCGTGGTCGCGGGCATCGGCGTGACCCCGGACGTCGACCTCGCCCGGGCCGCCGGGCTCGCGGTCGACAACGGCGTCGTCATCGACGAGCACCTGCGCAGCTCCGCCCCCGACGTCTGGGCGGCGGGCGACGTCGCCAACGCCTACCACCCGTTCGCGGGCAGGCACGTGCGCGTGGAGCACTGGGCCAACGCGCTGCACCAGCCCGTCGTCGCGGCGAAGACGATGCTCGGGCAGGACGCCGTCTACGACCGGCTGCCGTACTTCTTCACCGACCAGTACGACCTCGGCATGGAGTACACCGGGTTCGGCGGGGGCGAGGTGGTGGTGCGGGGCGACGAGCGGGAGTTCGTCGCGTTCTGGCTGCGGGACGGTCGGCTCACGGCGGCGATGAACGTCAACGTCTGGACGGGCGTGCCCGAGATCGCGCGCAGGCTCATCCGCGCGGGCACCCGGCTGGACCCCGCCGCGCTCGCCGATCCCGCGGTGCCCCTGGAGGATATGACCGCATGAGCGACGACGAGCCCGGCGACGCGGTGTGCTGGCTCCCCCAGCTCTGCCCGGAGTGCGGGGCCATGCCCACCGGGGAGCACCCCGAGCGCTGCTGGCGCTGCGACGCCGTGCTCACGCCCGGGGACGAATAACGGGTAGCGGCCGCTCGTACCGTCGAGGTGTGCGCGTGACGTTCCGCAAGAACGAGCTGGGCCAGTGCGACTGGGAAGCCGTCCGGGCCCGGCGCACGCGCGTGCCCGGCTGCTGCATGGGCGGGCGGGTGCGCGAGGGGCACCTGCCGCACGACCTCGCGGGGTTCGTGATCGAGGGCGGGTTGGGGCTGCGCCACGGCTTCTGGGGCCTGATCGCCGAGGGCGCCACGTTCAACAGCATGCGCAAGCGCCGCACCCGGGAAGGCCGGGCCCTGATCGCCGCGCACCGGGCCGAGCTGGACGCCGCCGAGGCGCGCGTGCACGCCGAGGAGCACCTGCTCGAACACGGCGGCGACAGCCCGCTGCGCCCGGAGTGGGACGCGATGGTGGCCCGGTGGGCCGCGCTGCCCGTGGGCGGGGCGCTGGAGCTGGAGTGGCCGCAGCCGAGCCGCCCGCTCAGCTCGGGCGACCGCCGTGCTCGCCCGGGACACCAGCGGCGTTCCGGCGCAGGCAAACCCCGCTGAGGTCCGCGCGCGACCGAGCGTGGCCTGCGCGGGGGAACCGCGTCGTCGGCTTCTGACCGCGTGTGCTACTTTCTGACCGTGCGGCCAGAAAATGAGCCGAAGGGTCAGACTTTCATCGAGAAGGCGCGGCGCGCCCAGATCGTCGCGGCCGCGGTCGACGTGATCGCCGAGGTCGGGTACGCCAAGGCGTCGCTCGCCGCCATCGCCGTGCGGGCGGGCATCAGCAAGGGCGTCATCTCCTACCACTTCAGCGGCAAGGACGAGCTGATGGTCACGATCGTGGAGACGATCTACGGCGAGGCGGCCGCGCACATCGTGGGGCGCATGGAGGGCCTGGAGTCGCCGACCGAGCTGGTCCGCACGCACGTCACCGCGGCCGCGGAGTACATGCGCGAGCGGCGGTCGCACGTCGCCGCGCTGGGCCAGATCTTCGCGAACCTGCGGGCGGCCGACGGCTCGCCGCGCTACGGCATGCACACCAGCGACGAGCTGTTCGCCGCGTTGGAGCGCATGTACCAGGCGGGGCAGGCCTCCGGCGAGTTCCGGGAGTTCGACACCCGCGTCATGGCCGTCACGCACCAGGGCGGGATCGACGACATGTTCGGCTACTGGATGGCCCACCCCGAGCTCGACCTCGACGCCTACGCCCGCTCGCTCGCGGACCTCTACGTCGCCGCCGCCCGGAAGGAGAGCCGATGACCACGCCGATGACCACGCTGCAGACCCGAACCCGGCTGAGCTACCTGGACAACCTGCGTGTGGTGCTCACGGCGCTGGTGGTGCTGCACCACGCCGCCGTCACCTACAGCCACATCCCGCTCTGGTACTACTACGAGGCCCCGCACGACGACTCGGCCACCGCGCTCGACGTGTTCCTCGCGCTCAACCAGGCCTACTTCATGGGGTTCTTCTTCCTCATCGCGGGCTACTTCACGCCCGGGGCGCTCGACCGCAAGGGTGTCGGCCGGTTCGCCCGCGACCGCCTCGTCCGCCTC
>Ga0207648_10008042_pt1 | contig 10276 bp, 6 predicted proteins | sample KBSMisM32_FD_184310 | JGI IMG/M metagenome (GOLD analysis project Ga0207648, IMG submission 184310) | Miscanthus rhizosphere microbial communities from Kellogg Biological Station, Michigan, USA - KBS Miscanthus M3-2 (SPAdes) (version 2) | ecosystem: Host-associated > Plants > Roots > Rhizosphere... | reverse complement strand
CTCCGTCGCGGTCGAGCAGGTGGTGCGAGCGGGTGTAGGAGTCGAGGTTGTCGGGCTCGACGGCGTCGAAGCCGTCGCCCGCGCAGCCGCGGATCCACCGCCCGACCACGTCGGAGATCGCTCGCCGCCTCGGCCCGGTCGAGGTGTCGAGCAGCACCTCGCCCGGCCAGCCGGGATCGTGGACGAGCCGACCGCCGTCGCGCAACAGCAGCCTCGGGTGGGTCCGCTTCCACCAGCGCAGCTGGCCCGGCTGCGTTTGGAACGCGTTGACGTAGCAGATGTCGTAGGCGCCCGCCGCCGGTCGCGCCGCCCGGTCTCGGGTCACGACGCTGACTCCGTCGGGCAGGGCGTAGGCCCCGCCGAGCTGATAGTCGAAACCGGCGTCGACGGGGGGAGGGGCAGGAGCCGGGCCGGTCGCCAGGGTCAGCGCGCTGGAGAGTGCGGCGACGTATGTCGAGTCGGCGATGACGCCCGCGGATCTCGTCGCGGTCATGGCGTTCAAGGGCCGAGGCGTCCGCCTGCTGCAGGACTTCAGCGACGACCGGCGCGCGCTGAGCAGCACCGTCGCCGACCTGATCGAGGACGCGGCAGATCGCGCCCAGAGCACCTACGTGGAATGGGATCCCGGCGGCGCCTTCGGAGAAAACGACGACACGTTCAACCTGTTCACGGCGGATCGCCAGCTCGCGGCGCTGCAGACGGCGGTCTCGGACCTGGCGCCGCTGCCGGAGCTGAAGACGCTGATCTATTTCGGCGCCGGCCTGGCGATGGTGGGCACGGGCAACATGGCGCAGCTGCGCGCGACGGTGAACGCCGCGATCCGCGCCAACGTCACGGTGAATCCCATCGACGCGCGGGGACTCGTGGCGACGGCGCCGCTCGGCGACGCCACGCGTCCGTCGCCGGGCGGCATCGCGATGTTCTCCGGCGTCCTCGCCGAGAACATGACGACGCGATTCCAGCGATCGCAGGACACGCTGTATGCGCTCGCGAAGGACACCGGCGGGCGCGCCGTGCTCGACACCAACGACCTGACGCGCGGCATCGTGCAGGCGGCGCAGGCCGTGACCGGCTACTACCTCGTCGGCTACTACACCAGCAACACTGCGCTCGACGGCCGCTATCGACGAGTCAAAGTGACCTTGCGCGAGGGAATCGACGCCGACGTGAGTTACCGCGCCGGTTACTACGCGGGCAAGGTCTTCGAGAAGTTCACGGCGGCCGACAAGGAGCGCCAGCTCTCCGACGCGCTCCGCCTCGAGGATCCCATCACCGAGATCCCCATCGCGCTCGAGGTCAACTATTTCCAGTTGAGCCAGGCCGAGTACTTCGTGCCGGTGTCGGTGCGGATGCCTGGCAGCGAGCTGACTCGCGCGCGATCGATCCGTGGCTTCCGCCTTCAGGCGGAAGGCTTACGCCTTCAGGCGGAAGCTCGAGTCGCCATCGACATGATCGGCGAGCTGAAGGACGAGCACGGCGTGACGCACCGCAACGTGCGGGATCGCATCGAGATCCCCGCCACGAGCGGCAGCGTGCAATATGAAACCGCGTTCACCGTGCTGCCCGGCAACTACGTATTGAAGGTGCTGGCGAGGAACGAGATCACCGGCCGGATCGGCACCTTCCAGACGTCGTTCACCGTGCCCAACCTGGATCGCGAAGCCGCGCGCCTGCCGATCAGCAGCGTCGTCCTCACCAATCAGCGCGTCGGCGCGAGCGACGCGCTCTACACCGTGAGACAGAAGATCGCCGCTGAGAAGGAGAATCCGCTCGTGTGGGAGGGCCGCAAGCTGATTCCGAGCGTCACGCGGCTCTTCAGCGCGAGCCTTCCGCTCTACGTCTTCCTCGAGGCGTACGAGCGGCATGCGACGACCATGCGGCCGCTCGTGGCGTTCGTCGCCTTCTATCGAGACGGCGCGAAGATCCTCGAGACGGATCCGGCTGCGGTCACCGGCGGCTGGAACGCAACGTCCGGAGCCGTGCCGATCCGGCTGACGCTGCCGCGGCGCTCGCTGCCGCCGGGCGCCTACGACTGCCAGGTCACGGTGCTCGATCCCGACGGCGGCCGCGCCGCGTTCTGGCGCGCGCCGATCGCGGTCAGGTGAGCTTCACCGGCTTGCGCAGGTGGAAGCCGGCCGCGTCCTGGTAGGCCTTCGCCAGCGCCAGCAGCTCGGTTTCGCCGAACGGACGCGCGTAGAACGTGACGTTGGTCGGCTGGCCGTTGGCGGCGAACCCGTTGGGCACGTTGATCGCCGGGTAACACGCCAGGTTCGCCATCGTGAAATGGCGCTGCGACGGATTCGTCGCCGTGCCGTCGCCGCCGCGGCCGCCCCCGCGACCCGCGCCACGTCCTTCCCCTCGTCCGGCGCCGGCGCCGGCGCCGCGCGCGGCTTCGGCCGCCGCGGGATCGCCCGGCGTCTCGGCGCCGCGACCCCGTCCGCCGGTCGGCCCGGGCGTGCCGCCGGTGTTGTTCGAGCCGACGAGGTAGACGTCCACGTTGCGCGTCGCCTCCTCGAGCTTCGTCATCATCATCATCCGCACGCGTTGCTGCTGGAGGTACTCGACCGCCGGGGTCAGCCAGGCACTCTTGCGATTGCCGCCGCGCGCGCCGGTCAGCTCGCCCGAACGCGTCATGTGATCGAAGAAGACGGCCGACTCGACGCCCAGCGCCGCGACGTTGGTGTTGAAAGCCGGCACCGCGATCGGCACGGGCGCCGCCACGCCGAGCGACTTCAGGACGTCGAGCAGCTGCTCCGCGTTGCGCTTCGCATCCTCATTGGTCAGCTCGTCGAACGATTCCTTGATGATGCCGACGCGCAGCTTCTTGATGTCGAGCTGCGCGTCCCAGTTGAACGGCAGGTCCGAGACGCTCATGTCGCGGCCGTCGGGCCTGGCGATCGCCTGCATGACGATGGCGCAGTCTTCGGCGTAGCGGCAGATCGGGCCGAGGCGATCCTGCGTCCACGACAGCGCCATGACGCCGTAGCGGCTGATGCGGCCGAAGGTGGGCCGCAGCCCGGCCAGACCGCAGCGAGCCGACGGGCTCAGGATCGAACCGCTCGTCTCCGTTCCGACGCCGAAGGCGACGCAGCCGGCGGCGGTGGCCGACGACGGTCCCGCCGAGGACCCGCTCGATCCGACCGCCGGATCCCACGGGCTCTTCGTCTGGCCGCCGAACCAGTTGTCGCCCGAGGCCAGCTCGCCGGTGGCCAGCTTCGCGATCAGCACGGCGCCGGCGTCGCGCAGCATCTCGATGACGCTGGCGTCGTAGTCGAGCGCGCGCGTCTTGAACGACGCGGTCCCCCACGTCGTCGGATAGCCCTTCACCGAGATGATGTCCTTCGCGCCCCAGGGGATGCCGTGCAGCGGGCCGCGGTACTTTCCCGCGGCGATCTCCGCGTCCGCCTGCTTCGCCTCCGCGCGGCCGACGTCGTCCAGGAACGTGACGACGTTGTTGAGCGTGGCGTTGTAGCGATGGAGCCGCCCGAGATACATCTCGGTCAGCTCGAGCGAGGTGACCTTGCGCGTTCGCAGCAGCTCCGCGAGATGGCGGACGGGCCAGAAGGCGACGTCCTCGAGATTCGCCGGGCGCCGGACCGCCGGCGCGGCACTGAGGCGGAACGGACGCTTCGTCCTGCTCACGTCGATGCCGGGGACGATGGCGCTGAAGTGGAACGGCGGCGAGACGTCGTTGGGGATGTCCATCTGCCGGACCGCCTCGTAGCGCGCGAGGGCCTGGTTGGCGCCGTTGACCATCCCCTGCCGCTCGGTCTCGGTGGCCTCGATGCCGGCCAGCTTGAGCGCATCGGTCACCATCTCCAACGTGATACGTTGCGTCCCCTGGTCCTGCATGCGCGCCCACAACACGCCCGGCGCGAGCGTCGCGCCAAGGCCAATTCCAGCGAAGTGCGTCATGAAGCGGCGGCGGGTATCCGCCAGGGCGCGGGCCTCGTTCGAAAGCTGCATGCGGTCTCCTGGTGGCGGCATTGTATCCGGGCGCACGGCCCGATTTGCTACTCTGTTGCCAGATCTGCACCTGGACAATCCGGCCACTGGGGGATTCTTGTCACTGGTATTGGACGGGCCGACGACCTGCAGCCGGCGGCGACACGCGCTCGCGGCGATCGGCATGTCGCTGTGCCTGTCGGCGTGTGGATCGGGCGCCGCGCCAACGGCGCCTTCCGCCCCCGCGCCCGGCATCTTCGCCACGGGGCCCGAATCGGTCACTCTCGTCGTGGGCGATCGCGGGTGGGTGTTTGCGCTGGCGGCCGCGAACCAGTCAGCGGCGCCTCAGGAAGTGACCGACGCCACCATCTGGGATTCGAGCAATCCCGCGGTCGCCTCGGTCCAGGGCAATGTCATCCGGGCGCTGTCACCGGGTGAGACGACGGTCCGCGGATCGTATCGGGGCCTGACGGGCCAGACGCGGGTTTCGGTCTTCGCGACGTCGGCGATCCGCCAGTTCACGATTCCCACCGCCCTGATCTGCTGGCCGGGCGAGACGTTCTCGTGGGACGCGCAGGTCACGCTCGACACCGGGACAGTCATTTCCCCTGACGCCGTCACCTGGCGATCCTTCGACGACCGGATGCTGTCGCTGGCGCCGGTCGAACAGAAGTTCGCCACCGGCAACTTCGGCACTTCCGCCACCGTCGCCTGCCGCGCCTCCGGTTCGACGACGATCGAAGCGTCGTATGCGGGACGCACGGCGGTCAGCGCCGTGACGGTCAGGGCGGCACGAGACCTCGTCGAGATCCGCGGGATCTCGCAGTCGTCGACAGCGGGCGGCATCACCGACGGCGTCACGGTCTTCTATCTCCTCGACACGGCGTCGACCGCCGAGATCCGCTTCCAGAGCCGCGACGCCGCCAATCCGCAAACCGTGCTGGCCACGTCGTCCAGGACCGTATCGCGCGGCGGCGGCACCGTGAACTTGCAGAACAGTGTGCCCGCCGGCCGCAACGTGTGCGAGGCGGTCGAGTTGTTGATCGCGGGCAGCGCCCCGATCCGCGCCGCCGGCAGTTGCGGCTTCTGACCCCCCAGCAGCAAACTCAGAAAACACCGAGACGCGCAGAGAAGGCAGGCCACGGATGAAGGCCACAGACAAACACGGATAAACACGGATAAAGACAGAGCAGATCTGACTTCCTGCGTCACCGCACGCGCGGCGAAGACAATTGAGAAATGATGGCCGTCGAGCGCTGCTCGTGGCGCCGCCCGCCTTCGGCGGGCGCCGGGGAGGAGACGCGAAGCGCGGCACCACGAGCAGCGTTCAGCGGCCCTCAACTCCTCTGCGGCCTCCGTGTTCTCCGCGGATCGGCGAAGGGAGCTCCGCGTGAAACGTCTTCGCCGCGATCAAGCGGCGAGGCCAGCCAGGCGTGGCGAATTGACGACTATATCGACACTCTGTATAGTCTTACGACCATGAAGCGAAAGCCCGAGGCGCTGCTGCCGCTGACGCCGCCGATGTTCCAGGTGCTGATCGCGCTGGCCGACGGCGAGAAGCACGGCTACGCGATCATCAAAGAGGTGGCGCGGCGGACCGGCGGGGCCGAGCAGCTGCGCGCCGGGACGCTTTACACGATCATCCGGCGCTTCGTGCAGGAGGGGGTCATCGTCGAGTCCGACCAGCGGCCGGACCCGGCGCTGGACGACGAGCGGCGGCACTACTACCGGCTGACGGACTTCGGCCGCGAGGTGGCGCGCGCGGAAGGGCAGCGCATGCAGACGGTGCTCGGCATGGCGCGCGCCAAGAACCTGATCCCCAGGGGACGGCCGGCATGAACGGCGATCGCTGGTACCGGCGCCTGCTGCGGCTGCTGCCGTTCGACATGCGCACCGACTACGGCCGCGACATGGAGCAGGTCTTCCGCGAAGAGCGGCGCGAGGCCCGCGCGCGCGGCGCGCACGGACCGGTGATGGCGTGGGCCCACGCGGTCGGCGACATCCTGGCGATCGGCCCGCGCGAGCACGCCGCGCAGGTGGCGCAGGACGCGCGTTACGCGGTCCGCAACATGCGGCGGCAGATCGGGTTCGTCGTCATCGCGCTACTGACGCTGGCGCTGGGCATCGGCGCGAACACCGCGATCTTCAGCGTCGTCCATGCCGTGATGCTGGCGCCGCTCCCCTACGGCGAGGCGGAGCGGCTGGTCTCCGTCTCGAACCACTGGCCCGGCAACACCCGCGGCGGCCTGTCGGATCCCGAGTATCTCGACTACGCCGAGCGCAGCCGCGGCCTGCGGATCGCCGCGATGTCCGGCGTGGCCATGAATCTCGTCGGCGGATCGGGCGATCCGGAGCGCGTGACCGGCGCACTCGTCACCGCCAACACGTTCGAGGTGCTCGGCGCGCAGCCGGTGCTCGGCCGCGGGTTCGCCGAGGGAGAGGACCGCGAGGGACGCACGAACGTCGTGCTGTTGTCCGACGCACTGTGGCGGCGGCGGTTCGCCGCCGATGCCGCGATCGTCGGGCGCGTGGTGAACGTCGACGGTATCCAGTGCACGGTGATCGGCGTTCTCGGTTCCGCGTTCCAGCTGCCCATCGAGTTCCAGGGCGCGGGTGGCATCGACGTCATCCGGCCGATCCGTCTCGATCCCGGTGCACCGCGCATCAAGCGCGGCGGCCACTACCTGAACGGCGTCGCGCGGCTGCAGCCAGGCGTCACCGTCCGCGCCGCCGCGGCGGACATGGAGGGCATCAACGCCGCGCTGATGCGCGAGTACCCGGATCAGTACCGGCAAGGGGGCTTCGGGATCGACGTGCTGCCGCTGCGGGAGGCGCTGCTTGGCGATTCGCGGCCGGTGATCCTGATCCTGGCGGGCGCCGTCGGCCTGGTGCTGCTGCTGGCCTGCGCCAACATCGCCAACCTGCTGCTGGCGCGCGGCGAATCGCGCGGCCGCGAGCTCGCCGTCCGCACCGCGCTCGGAGCCAGCCGCTTTCGTATCGTCCGCCAGCTGCTGACTGAATCGGTGCTGCTGTCGCTGGCCGGCGCCCTCGCGGGGCTGGCCGTCGCCAGCTGGTGCCAGCGCGGCATCCTCAGCGTCGCGCCGGGCGCGCTGCCGCGCCTCGCCACCGTGACGCTCGATCGCCCGGTGCTGCTCTTCGCTGCGGCGCTCGGCGTCGCCACCGGCGTCCTGTTCGGGCTCATCCCCGCGGCGCGCCTGTCGCGCGTCCCGGTCACCGCGTCGCTGAAGGACGGCGGACGTGGAAGCACCGACGCCGGCCGCCGTCGCGTGCGGCAGGCGCTCGTCGTCTCGCAGGTCGCGATCGCCGTCGTGCTGCTGGTCGCGGGCGGACTGCTGCTCAAGAGCTTCACCCGCCTGATGGCGCAGCCCGCGGGCATCGACACGTCGCGGGTGCTGACGTTCCGCATCTCGCTGCCGGCGGCGCGGTACGGCGGACGCCCGGAAGTGGCCGGCTTCTTCTCGCGGCTGCTCGAACGCGTCGGGTCGCTGCCGGGCGTGCAGTCGGCCGGCGCCGCCACCGGCCTGCCGCTCGCGCTCGCGTCCGGCGACTGGAGCTTCGACGTCGAAGGACGGCCCCGGGTCAACGGCCGCCACAGCGGCGCCGCGGACTGGTACGTGGTGACGCCCGGCTATTTCGAAACGCTCGGCATCCACGTCGTCCGCGGACGAACGCCGGTCGCGTCGGACGACGAGGGAGCGGCGCCGTCGGTTTTTCTCAACGAGACCGCGGCGCGCGTGTTCTTCCCGAACGAAGATCCGATCGGCCGGCGCCTGCAGATGACGCGCACCACCGGCGCGGAGCAGCCGTGGCGAACGATCGCCGGTGTCGTCAGCGACGTCCGCCAGCGCGGGCTCGACGAAGCGCCGCGGGCGGAGCTGTTCATGCCGTACCGGCAGTTCCAGCACTTTGCCGCCGGCGTGCAGGCGCGCGCGATGACGGTGGTGGCGAAGACCAGCGGCGATCCGCTCCCGCTCGGCACGGCGGTGCGCGAGCAGCTGCGCGCGCTCGATCCGGAAGTTCCCGCCGCGCAGATGCGCGACATGGAGATGGTGCTGTCGCAGTCGGTGGCGCCGCAGCGCCTGAACGTGCTGCTGATCGGCGCGTTCGCCGTCCTCGCCCTGGCGCTCGCGCTCATCGGGCTCTACGGCGTCATCGCCTACACCGTCCAGCAGCGCACGCGCGAGATCGGCGTACGGGTGGCCGTCGGCGCCTCGCGCGCGTCGGTGCTGCGGCTCGTCATCGGCGACGCCATGCGACTGACCGCGATTGGCGTCGCCCTCGGGCTGGCGTTCGCGCTCGCGTTTGGCGGCGTGCTCGCCAGCCTGCTGTTCCAGGTCGGGCCGCGCGACGTCCAGACGCTGGCGATCGTCGGCGTCCTGCTGCCGGCCTGCGCCGCGCTCGCCAGCTACATCCCGGCACGCCGCGCCATGCGCGTCGATCCCGTCGTCGCCCTCCGCGGCGACTAGACTTCCGGCTAAAGCCGGAAGCCACATGTAGCGGCGACTAGACTTCCGGCTAAGGCCGAAGCCACATGTGGCGATTCGTGGCTTCCGCAGCTCCGTGGCTTCCGCCTTCAGGCGGAAGTGGACGGTTAGGTCCCGCTGCCGATCGTGAAGGGCACCGTCGCCAGGGTCTTGTCCCACGTGATGGCGATGTTGCCGCCGGTCTTCGTCACGTCGAGGAACTCCCAGGTCAACTCCTCGTGCGAGTGCGCGAGCGTCTCCAGCTTCATCTTCGCGCGCAGCACGTCCTTGTCCGGCGTATAGCCGTAGGCGCCCCACAGCGCGGTCTTGTTGTTCGGATCGTAGGTCTGCTGCGCCGGCCAGCGCGACACCACGAACGTCCAGTCGTTCGGCTTCACGTCGATGAACAGCGTGTAGTCCCCCGCCGGCACGGTGCCGGTGCCGATCTTCAGCGGGACTTCGCTCTTGAGCTGCGTGGACACGTCGGCGCCGGCGCGCCAGAGCGGCGCCCCGATCAGCAGGCCCTTGCCGTACTCGGCGCCGGTGCCGAAGAGATCGCGGCCGCGCTTGAGCGGGCGGCCCGACGTGATCTCGATCCACTTCGCTCCTTCGTAGGTGCCGCCGCCGACGACGAACGTGCGCGAGCCGACGTTGGTCCAGGTGCCGCCGACGTGCGCCGCGGCCGAGCCGCGCGGGCTGAGCGCCCGCTTCTCTTGGGCGGGGAGCGCCGCCACACAGACGATCACCGCGCATGCACACGCCACCGCCGGCCAGGTCAGATTGGATCGGACGTTCACGGTTCCCCTCCTTGAAAGACGACAGCATTCTGACGCCGGCAGGCCGCGCGGCGTGCCCGGCAGGCGGGCCATGGGCTGAAAACGGTGGGACCAGCCACGGGACGGTTCGCGGCGCGGGCGGTCCGGTTCGCTGCACGGCGCCTGCGCCCGGCGAGGCCGCTGCGCTACAGTGGCCGGCGATGCCGCGACAGGCGTGGGTATGGGGCCGGTGGACGACGCTGCTGCCGGTGGCGGTGGCGTTCTGGAGCCTGATCGCGCTGATGAACGCCACCCAGATGTACATCGGGTTCAGGGGAGAGGGGCTGCCCTTCGCGAACGGCCTGACCCCGTTCCTCAAGTGGCAGGAGCCGCTATGGCTGGTATGGGCGCTGCTGACGCCGGTGGTCGCCTGGCTCGCCGCGCGCTACCCGCTGCGCGTCGCGGCCTTCCCGATCCTGGTGCACCTGTTCGCCGGACTGGCCTGCGCGCTCGTTCGCAGCGCGGCCGGCGAGTTCATCACGATACACCTCGCGCCGTTCCCCAGCGGGCAGGATCCGCGGACCTATCTCGAGCGGCTGGTCGGGCGCATGACCTCCACGCTGCACATCGAGCTGCTGGTCTACTGGGGACTGGTGACGGTCTTTCACGCCTTCGACTTCTACGCCAAGTACCGCGATCGCGAGATCGCCGCGACGCGCCTGGAGCGGCAGCTGGTGAGCGCGCAGCTCGAGACGCTGCGGCTGCAGCTCGATCCCCACTTCCTCTTCAACGCGCTGCACTCGATCGCGACGCTGATCCGAGAGCGGGAGAACGAGCCGGCGGTGAAGATGCTCACCGATCTCTCGCAGCTGCTCCGCCAGTCGCTCAACACGTCGGGCCGGCAGAAAGTGCCGCTCAGCGGCGAGCTGGACATCCTGCGCCACTACATCGACATCCAGGAGACGCGCTTCCCGGATCGCTTACACGTCGCCCTCCAGGTGGAGCGTGACGTCGAACAGGCGCTGGTGCCGACGCTGATCCTGCAGCCGCTGGTCGAGAACGCGATCCGCCACGGCATCGCGCGGCTGGATC
>Ga0207648_10008040_pt1 | contig 10277 bp, 8 predicted proteins | sample KBSMisM32_FD_184310 | JGI IMG/M metagenome (GOLD analysis project Ga0207648, IMG submission 184310) | Miscanthus rhizosphere microbial communities from Kellogg Biological Station, Michigan, USA - KBS Miscanthus M3-2 (SPAdes) (version 2) | ecosystem: Host-associated > Plants > Roots > Rhizosphere... | reverse complement strand
AACTGGGACCGCCACGTGTTGTACTTCGAGGTCAAGGACTAGCGGCGAGCCCTACCATCCGCGCGCTCACGTCCCAGAGGCGGGTCGCGAGCGACGCGTCGCGGGCGAGTGGCGCCGGATCGACGACCTTGCCGTCCTCGAAGTACTTCCCGGTGACACCCTCGAGCTCGGGGCTGGCCGCGAGCTGCACGATCCGCTCGCCGCCCTTCTCGGCGCTGATGAAGAACGGCCGCAAGAGGACCTGGATGATGGGCTTGGCCCAGAGGGGTGCGCCCGACCAGATGTTCGTGTCCACGGAACCGGGGTGGAGGCTGTTGGACGTGACGCCGGAGCCGGCCCGCCGGCGCGCGAGCTCGTTCGCGAACAGGATGTTGGCGAGCTTGGAGCGGGAGTACGCGCGCATGATCGAGTAGCCGCCGCGCTCGAAGCCGAGATCCTCGAAGTCGAGGGTGCCGCGCCGATGTCCGACGGAGGCCACGGTGACCACGCGCGCGGGCGCGCTCTTCACGACGAGGTCGAGGAGCAGGTTCGTGAGGAGGAAGTAGCCGAGGTGGTTGACGGCGAAGGTCGTCTCGATGCCGTCGGCGGTGACGGTCCGCGCCTTGTTGACCCCGCCCGCGTTGTTCACGAGGACGTCGAGGCGATCGGCGCGCGAGCGCACGGCGTCCGCGAGCGCGCGCACGGAGGCCTGCGACGCGAAATCGGCCAGCAGGTACGAAACCTCCTTGGAGCCGCTCCGGGACGCGACGTCGGCCCGGGCCGCCTCGGTCTTGGCCTGGTTCCGTCCGACCATGATCACGCGCGCGCCCTGGCGGGCGAGCGCGACCGAGGCCTCCAGCCCGATGCCGCTGGTCGCGCCCGTCACGAGGACCGTCTTGCCGCGAATGTCCCAGGCCACGCTCGCCTCCTTCGATCCCGGCATTCTACGGGCATAGAATCACGCCACAGCTCCGGGCGGTTTCGAAGGAGGATTTGATGAAGCGCTTTCCGATCGCTGCCGTCGTGTCCCTGGGCGCGGCCGTCGCCGTTCTCGCCCCCACCGCCGGCGGCACGCAGACACCCGCCCCGCAGTACTTCGTGCTCCACCAGGAGAAGGCGAAGCCGTCCATGGTCAAGGAGTACGAGGCGACGACCAAGGAGTTCGTGGCCCTGGTGAAGGCCAACAAGGCGAAGATGCCCCATTTCAGCTTCAACGCCTTCGTGAGCCCCGACTTCCTGTACAGCTACGTGTCGCCGATCCCCAACTTCGCCGGAATGGACGCGATCAACGGTGACTTCGGGGCGCTGGTCCAGGCGGCGGGAGCGGCCTTGACCGACCTCAACAAGCGCGGCGGCGTGGCCATGGAGCGGGTGGACGAGTCGGTGATCCAGCGCCTGCCCGAGCTGTCGTACGTGCCCGCCGCGCCTCGGCTCGAGGGGCAGGCGCGCTACTACCACTACGGCTTCTACTACGTGATCCCGGGACGGGAGCCGGAGGTGGAGGCCCTGGGCCAGGAGTACTTGAAACTGTTCAAGGCCAAGGGGATCAAGAACGGGTACACCGTCTACAAGGGCGTGATGGGCGCGGACATGCCCTACTACTTCGTCTCCGAGGGCGCGCTCGACGCCGCCGACTTCCAGGCGGAGGACGCCAAGACGGCGGCCGCGGTGGGGCCGGAGCTCCAGGCCCTCGGCGCGCGGCTGATGGCGCTCACGCGCCGGTACGAGACGCGCGAGGCGGTGCCGCGCCCGGACCTGTCCGTGCCTCGGTAGGGATGGCCGTCGACCGCCGCACGTTCCTGGCCGCCCTGGCCGGAAGCGCGCTCCTCCCCGCCCCGCGCGCGGCCGCCACCGGATGGCGCGCGCGCGTGGCGACCGTCGACATCACGCCACGGCGCTCGACGTGGATGGCGGGGTTCGCGGCGCGCACTTCGCCCTCGCAGGGGGTCGAGCGCCCCCTGCACGCGAAGGCGCTCTGCCTCGACGACGGGGCCGGGAGCCGCGTCGTGCTCGTCACGCTCGACCTCCTCGGCCTCACCACCGGGGTCGGCGCGCGCATCGCGGAGGAGGCGCGGCGGCGCCACGGCCTGGCCCGAGCGCAGCTCCTCTTGAATTCGAGCCACACCCACTGCGGCCCGGTCATCGACGAGATGCTGGCCGTGGCCTACGACATGACGGACGCGCAGTGGCGCGACGTGCGCGCCTACACGCACGAGCTGGAAGGCAAGGTCGGTCGCCTGATCGGGTCGGTCCTGAAGCCCGGATCGCCGGTCGTGCTCCGGTACGCCGAGGGGCGCGCCACCTTCGCCGCCAACCGCCGCGTCCAGTTCACGCCCCTGGGCCCGGTGGACCATCGCGTCCCCGTGCTGCGTGTGGACGGCTACCGGCGCCCGCTGGCGATCGTCTTCGGCTACGCCTGTCACAACACCACGCTGCGGGCCGACTTCGTGCGCTTCCACGGCGACTACGCGGGCGTCGCCCAGGCGGAGCTGGAGCGCCGCCATCCCGGCGCCACCGCGCTCTTCGTCGCCGGCTGTGGCGGCGATCAGAACCCCGATCCGCGGGGCACCCTCGACCATGTGGACCGCTACGGCGCGGCCCTGGCCGATGCCGTGGACCAGTCGGGGCCGGTCGACCTCGTCCGTGGACCGCTGCGCGCGGCGTATCGAGCCGTAGACCTGCCCTTCGCGCCGCCGCCCGATCGCGCGGGCTGGACGGCGCGCCTCGAGGATGCCGATCCCTACGTACGCCGCCATGCGCGCCTGATGCTCGATCGCCTCGATCGCGACGGCCGCCTCCAGGACGTCCAGCCGGACCCCGTCCAGCTCTGGCGCCTGGGTGCGGGCCTGACCCTCGTCGCCATGGGCGGCGAGGTCGTGGTCGACTACGCGCTGCGCCTGGCCCGCGACTACGCGGGCCAGCGGTTATGGGCGGCCGGCTACAGCAACGACGTGTTCGGCTACGTGCCCTCGTTGCGCGTGCTGGAGGAGGGCGGATACGAAGGCGGGGGAGCGATGATCTACTACGGCAGGCCGGGGCCGTTCGACCGTTCCGTCGAGGAGCGGATCCACGCGACGGTGCGGGCGCTCATGGAGGAGACGGAGCCGGGAAGGAGCACCACATGACGAATCGGGTCAGCCGTCGGAAGTTCCTGGGGACGGTGGCGGCGGGGGCGGCGGCGGCGGCGCGGCCCGCGCGCATGGATGCGGCGCCCACGGTCGCGACCGGCCCGAACGGCACCGGTTTGCCCGCGCTCCTCGGCGGCCCGCCCGTGCGCACGGCGCCGTTCCCCGCCTGGCCCATCGCGGATGGGCGCGAGGAACAGGCGCTCGAACGCGTGCTGGACAGCGGCAAGTGGGGCCGCGGCCTCGGCGAGGAGGTCAAGCGGTTCGAGCGCGCCTACGCCGCGCTCACCGGCGCCCGCCACTGCCTGGCCACCGCCAACGGCTCCACGGCCCTGCTCACGTCGCTCTACGCTCTCGACGTCGGGGCGGGAGACGAGGTGATCGTCCCGCCCTACACCTTCGTGGCCACCGTCAACGCGGTGCTCCTGCGCGGAGCCCTCCCGATCTTCGTGGACACCGACATCGAGACGTTCCAGATCGACGCGCGGAAGATCGAGGCCGCGATCACGGAGAGGACGCGCGCGATCGTGCCCGTGCACCTCGGCGGGTCCGCCGCCGACCTCGACGTCATCCTGCCCATGGGACAGCGGCGCGGCGTGCCCGTGCTCGAAGACGCGTGCCAGGCCCACCTCGGCGAATGGAACGGGCGCAAGGTCGGTACGCTGGGCAAGGCCGGCTGCTTCAGCTTCCAGGCCAGCAAGAACCTGAACTCCGGCGAGGGCGGCGCGATCGTCACCGACGACCCGGCCTTCATCGAGGCCTGCTACACGTTCCACAACAACAGCCGCACGCGCGCGACCTCGGGCGACAACTTCTCGTACCGCGGGCCGGGCGGGAACTTCCGCCTCACCGAGTTCCAGGCCGCCATCCTGCAGGCGCAGATGACGCGCCTCGACGCGCAGTCGCGGACACGCGAGACGAACGCGGCCTACTTGAGCGGGCTCCTGAAGGAAATCCCGGGACTCACGCCGGCCCGCATGTACGCGGGCTGCACGCGCAACGCCTATCACCTCTACATGTTCCGCTACGACCCGGCCGCGTTCGCCGGGCTCCCGCGGTCCCGGTTCCTGGAGGCGTTGAAGGCGGAAGGCGTTCCCGCCGCCGGCGGCTACGCGCCCCTGAACAAGGAGGCGTTCCTGGAGGACACCCTGACCAGCCGCGGCTTCCGACGAATCTACGGCGAGGGCGCCTTCGCGGACTGGCGCGAACGCAGCCGGTGCCCGCAGAACGACCGGCTCTGCGCGGAGGCGGTCTGGCTCGGGCAGACGATGCTCCTGGGTCCGCGTTCCGACATGGACCAGATCGCGGAAGCGGCGCGCAAGGTCCAGGCCCACGCCGCGCGGCTCGCCCAGGCGTGAGCTTCGCGCGCCTGGCCGCGCTCGCGCTGGCCTGGGCGGCCGCCGTGCACGCGGCGACGGAGCCGCCGGCGGCTCCACGCCTGATCGCGCGCGTGTACGACTCCGGTTTCGCGGATGCCCATGACACCTACAACGGGATCGGCGCGGCCCGCGACGGGCGCATCTACTACGTGCTCAGCTCCGAACGCCACGACGTGGCCGCGCAGATGTTCGTGCTCGATCCGGCCTCCGGCCGTCCGCGCCGCGTCGCCGACCTGGACGAGGCCACGGGACAGAAGGGCCGCCATCTCATCGCCCAGGGCAAGAGCCACGTGAACTTCGTGGAAGCGGGCGGCAAGCTCTACTTCGCGACCCACATCGGCTTCTACTCGATCGTGGACGGCATGGAGACGATGGGCATCCCGCCCGCCGGCTTCTCACGCTATCCCGGTGGACACCTGCTGGCCTACGACCTGGCCACGGGGCGGATCGACGATCTCGCGATGGCCCCGGAGCAGGAAGGCATCCTGACCATGAACGTCGACGGGCGGCGCGGACGGATCTACGCCCTCACCTGGCCCACCGGCGTGTTCTTCCGCTACGACCTCGCCTCCCGCGAATCGAAGACGCTGGGCCGGTTCTTCGAGAAGGGCGAGAACGGCAAGGGCCAGGAGTACCGGACGATCTGCCGCTCGCTGGCCGTCGATCCGGACGACGGGTCCGTGTACTTCACGCGGGGCGAAGGCACGATCTTCCGGTATCGCTACGACCGCGACGCGGTCGAGCCCGTGGCGGGCGACGATCTCAGGAAGGACTACTTCGGCCAGTACGACCCGACCTCGGCCGGGCACATGGCCTACAACTGGCGGCAGACCGCGTATCGCGCGGCGGACCGCCTGTTCTACGGCGTGCACGGGAACTCGGGGTACCTCTTCTCGTTCGATCCGCGGGCGGAGCGTGTCGAGGTGCTGGACCGCATCACGTCGGAGCCGTCGCGGCGCAGCGGCATGTTCGACCAGTTCAGCTACGGCTACCTGGGGTTCACGCTCGGGCCGGACGGCCGCACGCTGTATTACCTGACGGGCGGTCCCGTCTACAAGGACGGCCGGCGGGTGGCGGGGAAGTCGAGCACCGCGAAGGGCGAGGCCAAGGGCACCGAGGACCTGCACCTCGTCACCTACGACATCCCGGATCGCCGCTACACGGACCACGGGGCCGTGTTCTACGAGGACGGCGGGCGCCCGAGCTACGTCAACTCGATCGCGGTCGGTCGCGACGGGACGGTCTACACGATCGCGCGGATCCCGAAGGGCGACGGTTATCGCGTGGACCTGGTCAGCCTGAGGCCCGCTAGTTCTGTATCCAGGTGACGCCCGTCGGCGTCTGCTTGGAGGGCACGAGCTTGAATCCCTGCTCGGCCGCCCACTTCCGCGCGGGCTCGGAGATCTTCGGATCCTTCGCGAGGATCAGGTCCTGGGCGACGGCGAGGTCGCGGCTCTGGTTCAGCAGCTCGACCAGCACCTTCTCGTACGCGGGTGGGCGCTTGCGCGCGTAGAACGCGGCCGCGCCCGCCATCTTGCCGTAGTCGCGCCGGTCATAGGCGGCCATCAACGCCTGCTCCGCGCGCGGGCTCGGGATGTCGGCCAGGGCCGAAGCCGCCTCCCAGGCGGTGGCGGGCGTGTTGAGCTTCGCGATCAGGCCTGTCACCTGGCGATCGTCGACGGCAGAAACGGCCGCCGGACGAGCGGAAGGGCCCGGGGCGGCAGGAGAGGCGGCGGCGCGTGAAGTAGCCGGGCGCGCGATCGTCGTCGCCGGCGGTACGGTCTGGCGCGAGACAGTGGGAGGCGGGGCCGCCGTCGGCGGGACCATGGCCTCGGGGCCGCGCATCAGGTACCAGGCGCCGGCGCCACCGGCCGCGATCAACACCGTCGCCACCAGCATCATCGACGACGACGAGGCCGAGGCCAGCGTCGTCGGCAGGGCCTGGCCACAGTTCGGGCAGGCGGTGACGACCGTGCTCGTGACGTTGTATTGGCAGGATGGGCAGATCCGCGCGCTCATGCGGCACCTCGCGAAGGCAAAACGGCCCCAAAGCTATCACCGATGCTATCCTCGCGGTCGGAGAGACCCCATGCGCCACTTCATCCGCCGCGTGGCCCTGACCCTGGCCGCCGCGGGCGCCGCCACCGCGATCGCCACGGGCCAGCCGGCCGCCCCCATCCCCACGCCCGCCGAGGGCGACTTCGTCCTGAGGGACTTCGCGTTCGATTCCGGCGAGCGCCTCCCCGAGCTGCGGATCCACTACCAGACCCTGGGGACGCCGCACCGCGGCACGAACGGACACGTGGACAACGCCGTCCTCGTCCTCCACGGCACGGGCGGGACGGGCAAGCAGTTCCTGACCCCGAACTTCGCGGGCGTGCTCTTCGGGCCCGGCCAGCTCCTGGACACGAGCCGCTACTTCGTCGTCATGCCGGACGGCATCGGCCACGGCGGCTCGAGCAAGCCCAGCAACGGGCTGCGCATGCGCTTCCCGCACTACGGCTATCCCGACATGATCCGCGCCCAGCATCGTCTGCTCACCGAGGGCCTGAAGGTCGATCACCTCCGGCTCGTGATCGGCACCTCGATGGGCGGCATGCACACGTGGCTGTGGGGCGAGACCCAACCCGACTTCATGGACGCGCTGATGCCGCTGGCCTCGCTGCCCACGCAGATCGCGGGACGCAACCGCATGATGCGCCGCACGGCCATGGACTCCATCCGCAGCGATCCGGAGTGGAAGAACGGCGACTACGAGTCCCAGCCCAAGGCGGGGCTCACCGGCGCCATCTACACGCTGCTGTACATGGGCAGCAGCCCGCTCCAGTGGCAGAAGAACGCGCCCACGCGCGACGCCGCCGACCGTTACTTCGACGAGCAGGTCCAGGCGCGGCTCAAGACCATGGACGCGAACGACACCCTGTACCAGTTCGACGCCTCGCGTGACTACGATCCGGGACCCGCCCTGGAGACGATCCGGGCGCCCCTCGTCGCCATCAACTCCGCCGACGACGAGGTGAACCCGCCGGAGCTCGGGATCCTGGAGCGGGAGATCCGCCGCGTGCCGCGCGGGCGCGCGGTGCTGCTGCCCATCTCCGATCAGACGCGGGGCCATGGCACCCACTCCTGGCCCGCGATCTGGCAGGACCACCTGGCCGCGCTGCTGCGCGAATCGGACCCCCAGGCGAGCGCCTCGCCCGCACCGTGAGCGCCGTCCTCCTCGTCGCCGCCATCCTGGGCGGCGTGGCCGCGACGTATTACGTGGACGAGGACGCGCGGCTGCCCGCGCGATTCGCCATGGGCGTGCCCCTCGGTATCGTCGGCTGGGGGCTCGTGGGCTACGTCCTGGGCTGGGCCTTCGGCCTTTCGATGGGCACCGCCACCGTGGCCGCGGCCATCGTCCTGACGGGGCCGCTCTGGATGTTGCGCCGCCGCGGCGGGCTCTCCGCGATTCGCGAAGATCTCGCGTACGCGCGCCACGACACGGCGGGGGCGATCCGCAATCCGAGGCGCGGCTCGATCGTGACCATCCTCTTCTACGCGTTCCTGCTCGTCCTGGTCACGCGGGTCCTCGACCGCGCGATCTTCGAGTCGCCGGAAGGCGGGGGCGTGTTCACCGGAGTGGCCCACAACCTGGGCGATCTGCCCTTCCACCTTTCGATCGCGACGTCGTTCCTGTACGGCCGCAACTTCCCGCCCGAGCACCCGGAGCTCGCGGGCGCGCGGCTGACCTATCCGTTCGTGATCGACCTGGTGGCTTCCATGCTGATGGCGGCGGGGGCGAGCGCCCGAAAGGCCTTCCAGCTCGAGAACGTCGTGCTGGGCTGGGCGCTCGTCGGCCTGCTGCATCGCTTCGCGCTGCGCCTCACCCGGGATCGCCTGGCCGCCGTGATCGCGCCCTGTCTCGTGATCGCCAGCGGCGGAGTGGGCTTCCTGTGGCTGGCCCGCGACGTGGACCCGGCCGCGGACGGCCTGATGGGGCTCCTGCGCCACCCGACGCACGACTACACGATCCTTTCCGCGGGCCCGCTGCGCTGGGGCAACCTGGCCATCACGATGCTCGTCCCCCAGCGGTCGTTCCTGCTCGGCCTGCCCCTGTTCCTGATCGTGGCGACGCTGTGGTGGGAGGCGGTCACGGACGAAGACCGTGCGCGCGCGCGGCGGCGCCTGTTGGCCGCGGGCGCGATCACGGGGATCATGCCCCTCGCCCACGCCCATGCCTTCACGGTGGCCATGAGCGTCGGCGTCGCTCTCGCGCTGCTCTTCCCGGACCGGCGTGGCTGGCTGCGCTCGATCGGACTCGCGGCCGCCCTGGCCCTGCCCCAGGTCCTGCTCCTCGTCACGGGCAGCTCGATGCAGTCCCGGCAGTTCCTGGGCTGGCAGGCCGGATGGGACCGGCGCGAGCTCGGCCTGGTGCACTTCTGGTGGCTCAACCTCGGCTTCTTCATCCCCGCGCTGATCGCCGCCGTCGCCTGGCGGGGCCGAGAGCCGGTCGTCGGCAACCGCCTGTTGCGCTTCTATGCGCCGTTCGCGCTCTGCTTCTTCGTGCCGAACGTGCTGCGCCTGTCCCCCTGGATCTGGGACAACATCAAGTTCATGGTCTGGTGGCACGTGGCCTCGGCGGTGCTGGTCGCGCTCCTCCTCGCGCGGCTCTGGCGGCTCGGCCGGGGCGCGCGGGCGGCGTCGGCGGCGCTGTTCGTCCTCCTGGTCGTCTCCGGATCGCTCGACCTGTGGCGCGTCGCTTCGGACAAGATCGTCCTGCCCGTCATTCCCCCCGAGGCCGATGCCTTCGCCCTCGACATCCGCGAGAAGACACCGGCCGGGGCGATGATCCTGCACGCGCCCGCGTACAACTCGGAGGTCTACCTCACCGGGCGCCGGACCCTCTACGGCTATCCCGGGCACATCTGGTCGCAGGGTCTCGACGCGGGGACGCGCGAGGAGGACGTGAAGAAGATGTACACGGGCCACCCCGACGCGGGCACGCTCCTGGAGAAATACGGCATCGACTTCGCGGTGGTCGGCCCGCACGAGCGCGAGATCGAAGGTTTCGACGACCGCGCCCTGCGGCGCGTCGAAGAGGTGGCGGAGCGGGGGCCCTATCGGCTCTACCGCGTCCGCTGACCGCCGCGGCCGAGTGGTAGAATCGCCGCCACCTCGAAAGGGCGTGGCGTCCATGTCCGAAGCCGATTCCACGGCCACCGCCCCGCGCGCCCGCGCGGTGCCCCGGGCGAAACGCGAGACCAAGGCCCCGGCCCCCTCGCCTTTCTTCTCGCGCAACGTCCTCCGGGCGATCCGCGACTCGGCGACTTTGAAGGACCTGATCTTCATCGCCGAGCCTTGGGACCTCGGACCGGGCGGTTATCAGCTCGGCAATTTTCCGACCGGCTGGCTGGAATGGAACGATCGTTTTCGCGACGTTGTTGCTCGTGTTCGTGGGACCGGCGAGGTCCCTGGCACAGCAGCAAACGGGCGAGATTTACGGACGCGCCGCGGACACGTCCGGCGCGCTGCTGCCAGGGACCACCGTCACCGTCGACAGCCCCAGGCTGTTCAAGCCGCGCGTGGCGATGACGTCCGCAGTGGGCACCTACCGCATCCCGGAATTGCCGATTGGCACCTACTCAGTCACGTTCGAACTTACCGGCTTTCGCGCGGTCTCCTTCCAGGACATCCGGGTGACGATTGGCTTCCGCGCCCAGGTCAACGCGACCCTGGAGCTCTCGACCGTGCAAGAAGTCGTCACGGTGACCGACGGCAGTCCGCTCGTCGATTCGCGCGAGGCGGGCACGAC
>Ga0207648_10008037_pt1 | contig 10277 bp, 9 predicted proteins | sample KBSMisM32_FD_184310 | JGI IMG/M metagenome (GOLD analysis project Ga0207648, IMG submission 184310) | Miscanthus rhizosphere microbial communities from Kellogg Biological Station, Michigan, USA - KBS Miscanthus M3-2 (SPAdes) (version 2) | ecosystem: Host-associated > Plants > Roots > Rhizosphere... | reverse complement strand
GGCCCCGGGACAGTACGAGATGCCGGACTCGCTGCGTGACGCGCGCGTCGGCGCGGCGACCGCGCTGGAAATCCGCTGGCCCAGGCCATGAGCGGGAACCCGAACTCCGCGCTCGAAACGGACGACCTGAGCATCACGGTGCCCGGCCGCATGCTCGTCGACCGCTGCAGCTGTGCGTTCGCCGCCGGCGAGTTCGTCGCGCTGCTCGGCGGCAACGGCACCGGCAAGTCGCTGCTGCTGCGCACGCTCGCCGGGCTGCGCCCGCCCGCGCGCGGTTCCGTGCGCCTGCGCGGCTCGCCGCTGCCGTCGCTTGCGCGCCGCGACATCGCCGCGCGGCTCGGGTTCCTGCCGCAGGATCCCGACGCGGCACCACAGGGTGTGCTCGCGGAATCGGTGCTGCTCGGCCGGTTCGCGCATCTCGGCCTGCTCGAGACGCCGGGGAAGGACGATGACGCGCGCGTCGGCGCGGCGTTGGCGCACGTCGGTCTCGCGGCGCCGGTGACGCTGATATTCGCGCGGCTGCTGCAAGGTTTCAGCGTCGGCGGCGAGTACGGCACCAGTGCGACGTACATGAGCGAGGTCACGCCCGCGCATCAGCGCGGCTTTTATTCGGGGATTCTGTACGTCACGCTGGTCATGGGTCAGCTGCTCTCGCTGGCGGTGCTGCTGGTCTTGCAGTGGGTGTTTCTCACCCACGACCAGCTCGAAGCCTGGGGCTGGCGCATTCCGTTCGCGATCGGCGCGGTGGCGGCGCTCGGCGGCTTGTATCTGCGGCGCAATCTGCCGGAGTCGCAGACGTTCCAGAAGCATCGCGAGAGTGGCGGCCGCTCCGGCGAAGTGCGACTGCTGCTGCAACACCCGCGCGAAGTGGCGATCGTCATCGGCCTGACTGCCGGCGGCACGCTCTACTTCTACATCTTCACGACGTACATCCAGCAGTTCCTCGCGAACACCGTCGGACTGTCGAAGACCGACGCAACGACCGTCTCATCGGCGTCGCTGTTCCTGTTCATGCTGATGCAGCCGGTGATGGGCGCGCTTTCCGACCGCATCGGGCGGCGGCCGATGCTCATCACGTTCGGTGTTCTCGCGCTGCTCACGACCGTGCCCCTGCTGTCGACGCTCGCGCAAGCGCACAGCGCCTGGATGGCCTTCGTCCTCGTGACCCTGGCGTTGGCCATCTCGTCGTTCTACAGCTCGATCAGCGCCGTCGTGAAAGCCGAGCTGTTCCCGGTCGAGATTCGCGCACTGGGCGTTGGCCTGCCTTACGCCGTCGCGGTCTCGCTGTTCGGCGGCACCGCACCGTTCATCGGGCTGTGGTTCAAGTCGATCGGCCACGAGTCCTGGTTCTATTGGTACGTCACGGTATGCGTGTTGGGCTCGCTCCTGGTGTACATTTTCATGCGCGAGCCGCAACGCACTTCGCGAATCTGACAGAAGCCTTCCCAGGAAATCGAAACATGGTCCGACCCGAGTCCTCCGGCCTGTCCGGCCCGCGCCTGCAACACATCGACCGCTTCATCCAGGAGAAGTACCTCGATACCGGCAAGCTGCCGTGCGCCCTGACGCTGGTCGAGCGTAACGGCCACGTCGCGCACTCGAGCGCGCTCGGCCACATGGACCTCGAGCGCAAGCGCCCGCTGCAGGAAGATACGATCTTCCGCATCTATTCCATGACCAAGCCGCTCACCAGCCTCGCGTTGATGATGCTGGTCGAGGAAGGCCGCATCTCGCTCGACGATCCCGTGCATCGCTACATCCCGCAGTGGCGTGAGCTCGGCGTGTACGAGGGCGGATTCATCGGCGGCTTTCGCACCAAGCGTACGAGCGCACCGATGCGCGTCGTCGACCTGATGCGCCACACGTCGGGGCTCACTTACGGTTTCCAACAGCGCACCAACGTCGATGCGGCCTATCGCAAGCTGCACCTCGGCGAAATCCCGACTGCGGTGTCGCTCGAGCAGATGATCGACGAGCTGGCGAAGGTGCCGCTGGAATTCTCGCCGGGCAGCGCCTGGAACTACGGCATCTCGACCGACGTCGTCGGCTATCTCGTCGGCAAGGTCTCCGGCCAGCCGTTCGAGCAGTTCCTGCGCTCGCGGATTCTCGATCCGCTCGGCATGACGGACACCGACTTCATGGTGCCGGCCGCGAAGGCATCGCGCTTCGCTGCTTGCTACGCCGCGACGCCCAAGGGCGGCATGGTGCTCCAGGACGATCCGCAGACGAGCTTCTTCTTGAAGCCGCCGACTTTCGTGTCGGGCGGCGGCGGGCTGGTGTCGACTGCAGCCGACTATCTGCGCTTTTGCCGGATGCTGCTGAATGGCGGCGAGCTCGACGGCGTGCGACTCGTCAGCCCGAAGACGCTGGAGCTGATGTCGCACAACCATCTGCCAGGCGGTAAGGATCTGCCGGATCTCGCGGTCTCGCTGTTCTCGGAAGTAACTTACGCCGGCGTCGGCTTCGGCCTGGGATTCGCGGTGTCCGTCAGCCCGGCGCGTGGGCTGCTGCCGGGATCGCCGGGCGACATTTCGTGGGGCGGGCTCGCGAGCACTTACTTCTGGGTGGATCCGCGCGAGCAGTTGATCGTCATCTTCATGACGCAGCTCACGCCGTCGGCGACCTATCCGATCCGCCGCGAGCTGCGCACGCTGGTGTACTCGGCGTTCACTTGAACGCCTGACGAAACCGCACGCCTGGCGTGTCGACCGCAGTGTCCTCGACCATGCGCGGTCGAAAGCGCGCGACCTGCAGCGCCTGCAACGTTTCGTCAGCCGCCGATCTGCCCAGATCGTTGGTAATCACACGTCCGCTGTCGATGTGCCCATCTGCGCGCACTGTGAATTCTGCCTCGACATAGCGCGCGTTCGTCGAGGGCGCACTTAGAGCGAGCGTCGGCACCGGATACAGAACCTGCACCGGCGCTGCGAACGGATCGTCAGCGCTCTCGATGTGCTTGAGCCAGCGTTGAGCACTCGCGTAGTAGCGTCGCGCCGTGCGGCTGTGATCCTTCGCTTGAAACCAGTCGCCAGCCTGCAGCAACACCTCGACACGTCGCTGCGGTAGCAGCGTCACGGTCTCCGCCAGTTGCGCCGCATAGCGCACTGCCTGCTCCGCTTCGGGGCGCATGATCTTCTGCACGTGATGCTGAAACGTCGGGCTGCCGATGCTGATGCGGCTGGTGAGCAAAACCGGACCGCGATAGGACTCGAGCGAGTCCGGCGAGGTGGCAATGCTCTCGGCCGCCAGTTCGTCGAAGCTGCAGCGAGTCAGTCCGAGCAACGCGTCGATGAGTTGCTCGTCGTCGTTCGTACGCAGCCGCGCGATGCTGCGGCGAAAGCGCTCGCGCCCGCTGTCGAATCGGCCGAGCCGGCAGTACCACGCGGCGATTGCTGCGAGCGAGTGCGCGTGTTGCAGGGACTGCCGACCGTCGGCCCGCTCGCTGACGCGCTCCATGTATCCGAGGACGGCAACTGCCGAATCGACGTCGCCCTGCAGACTGTGAAGATCCGTCAGTTGACTCAGCAATGCATATTGCCGTTGCTCGTAGAGGCCGCTGTTTCGCCGCAGAATCCCCACTGCGCGCGTCAACGGCTCGATTGCATCTGCCGGCTGGCCCGCAGCGATCAGCGCATCGGCGAGGCCGACGAGCGGTTCGATCAACGCGCTGTCCGTCGGACCGTACTGCTGTTCGGCATCGTGCACGGCGCGCGCGTAGCGATCCTTCGCAGAACCGGCGTCGACGCACCATGCGGAATCGCACAGCGCGAGCGCGGCCAGCAACGCGTATGCAAATAAACGCAAAGCTCCCCCGACGTCGCGCGAAGCTGATCCTAGAATACTCCCGAAATTCTTCGAGGGGCTTTTCGCCATGTGGATTCGCAAGATCGAGCGCGACTTGAAGAAGGACGTCGACTCGCCGCTGCCCACGCAAGCTGTATCGAACGAAGAGTTCCTGCCGCGGCCGCAGACGCCGCGTCAGAAGCAGCTCGAAGCGCTGATCCGCGAGATGGGCGACACGCGCGCGCGCAAGCTCAACATGGATCGTCGCGCATTCATGGCCAGCTCGATGGGCCTCGCCACTTGCTTCGCGGCCTCGAACCGCGTCTACGGCAAAGTCTTCGAGGTCGACGATGCGGAGACCTACGAGCTCGCGGCAATCGACGAGAAGTATCCGAAGGGCGAGTTCTTCGTCATCGACGTGCAGGCGCACTTCACCAACGGCATCGCGCTGAACTTCCGCAACAGCGAGACCGCCCGCAACATGGGCTTCAACCTGAAGGACGACGTCGAGTCGTACAGCTTCAAGAATTTCGTCAAAGAGCTGTTCTTCGACTCCGAGACCAACATGGTGGTGATCTCCGGCGTGCCGACGCGCGAGATCCAGCGCACGCCCGACGGCAAGGTGGCGGAAGGCGCGCAGCGCAATCCGCCGTTCGCGATCCTGCCGAGCTGGCTGATGGGCGAGAAGAAAAAAGAGATCAACGACATGGCCGGCTCGCAGCGCGCACTGTGCCAGGGCAATCTCGCACCTAATCACTACTGGGACAAGGCGACCAACAGTCTCGACAAGGCGGCGATGCTCGAGCAGATGGAGCGCGAGCTGCAGCTCTACAAGATCGATTCGTGGAAGTGGTACTGCCACACCGATCCGGCGCGCACCGGCAACGGCTTCCAGCTCGACGATGACAACGCGATGTGGTTCTACGAGGAGTCGCGCAAGCGCGGCATGAAGCTCGTCAGCGTGCACAAAGGCTACTCCTATCAGTCGCGCACGCTCGGTCATCTCGCGAATCCGAAAGACGTCGAGAAGGCGGCGCTCGCCAATCCCGATTTCAACTTCGTGATCTATCACTCGGCGATCAAGCACGGCCCGAACGAGCCGAACTATCTCGACAGCAACAAGTTCGATCCGCAGACCGGCGACTTCGAGTGGCACTCGGTGCTGATGGACATCAAGAAGCGCAATCCGAAGATGAACAACGTCTATCCGGAAGTCGGCAGCTTCTTCAACGCGCTGGTGGTCGCCGACCCGGTGTTGTGCATGCACGGCATGGGCAAGAACCTCAAGCACTACGGCGCCGACCACGTGATCTGGGGCACCGACTGCCTGTGGTGGGGCTCGCCGCAGTGGGCGATCGAAGCGTTCAAGCGCTTCGACATCTCCGACGAGTTCGTCGAGAAGTTCGGCTACTCGAAGATCAGCAAGGCCGACAAGGCGAAGATCCTCGGGCTGAACGCGGCCAAGCTCTACAACATCGACGTCAAAGCCAAGCGCAACGCGATTCCGGGCGACGGCCTCGAAAAGGCGAAGCTCGCATATCTGGACGCAGGCGGCGCGCGCCAGAACGCGGCGTACGGCTGGGTCCGCGCGAACGATTGACAGAAATGGGGACAGTCCCCATTTCTCGCGCCCTCGCGCTACTCGTGTTGCTGGCGTTGGCGTTCGGTGCGGGTGCGCAAACGCCGCCGCTTGCGCACTTCCATCACGTGCATCTCAACGCGACCGATCCGCCCGCCGCGATCGAGTTCTATACCAGCAAGTTCAAGGCGCGCAGGGAATCGTTCGCCGGCCTCGGCGAGGCCGTCTGGACCGGCGACTCCTGGCTGCTGTTCACGAAAGTGAATTCGTCGCCGCCGAGCGAGCTGCTGTCGGGCATCTGGCACATCGGCTGGGGCGCGGAGGATATGCAATCGACGTATCAGCAGCAGCTGGCCAAGGGCACGCGCTTCGCCACGCCGATCACCGACATCAGCGACATGGTCGGCGGCAATCGCTCGTTCTTCTACGCCTACGTCGATGGCCCCGACCACGTGCTGATCGAGCTGAACACCGCGCGCCATCACAACTTCGGGCACGTCCACATGTTCAGCGCCGATCCGCCCGCAGCGGGCGCGTGGTACACGAAGGAATTCGGCTTCCGCAACTTCGCGCAGACCGAGAAACGCATTTACCGTGACGTACAGATCGCGCCGGCCGCGTTCGTGACCGCGGATCACGTCAGCATGATCATCTATCCCGTGGAATATCGTGGCGGCACGTTCGTCTCGACGCGCGGTCGCGTCATCGATCACCTCGGCTTCAGCGTCGACGACCTCGACGCCACTCTCGCTCGCATGCGCAACGACGGCGTGAAGGTGACGGCAGAGCCGCGCAGCATCGCCGACGGCCGCATCAAGTTCGCATTCATCGAAGGCCCCGACCAGGTGGCGATCGAGCTGCTCCAGGACGCCACGCCGCGGCCCGCGCCGATCGTGGAGCAGTGACCATGCAGCAGCCCTCCTGGAACTTCGAGCAGGATCCGACCGACGAGCGCATGGACGAGACCAGCTTCAACCTGCGCGCGTACTTCGATCGCATGGCCGACGACAAGCTGCGCGAATACGCGCGTTCGTGGAACGATCGGCAGCTGATGGAATGGGACGGCAACTTCAAGAGCGACGGCGATCTGCTGCTCCCCTGCTCCGAACGCGACGTCGACGTGGCCGAATACCGCCGCGTGCTCGAGCAGTGCATTCGCTACAGAGACCGCGTACGCTCGCGCTCGTGAAACACCCCCAAGCGCCGCGCGACGGCGGCGGTATCGTCTATTCCACGGACGTCGGCGAGCGCTGCCCCAATTGTCAGCGGCCGGTCCGCGAATGCGTCTGCAGGCGAGGCACACCCGGCAAGGCGACCGGCGGCGGCACCGTGCGCGTCAGTCGCGAGACCCAGGGCCGCAAAGGCAAGGGCGTCACGGTCATCACGGGGCTGGGCTTGCCGCCGACTGAACTGGATGCGCTCGCGACGGAACTCAAGAAACACTGCGGCTCCGGGGGCTCGAGCGGCGACGGCCGCATCGAGATCCAGGGCGATCACCGCGATCGGCTGGTCGAGGAGCTGATTCGCCGCGGCTGGCCGGCGAAACGCGCTGGCGGTTAAGATCAGCGTCCGTTTGCAAGGAGCCACTCATGAAGATTACGTTCGCCATTGCCGCCGCAGTCCTGGCCATGGGCACAGCTGTCGCGGCGCCGGTCAAATACAACATCGATCCGAACCACACCTATCCGAGCCTGGAGACCGATCACTTCGGCGGGCTGTCGGTGTGGCGCGGTAAGTTCAACAAGAGCTCCGGCTCGGTCGTGCTCGACACCGCGGCGGGCAGCGGCACGGTCGACGTGAAGGTCGATACGTCGTCCCTCGACATGGGCCATGACAAGCTGAACGATCACGTCAAGAGCGACGCCGCGATGCTCGATGTCGCGAAGTATCCGGACGCGACCTATACAGGCAAGCTGACGAAGTTCGTCGGCGGCAAGCCGACCGAGGTGGACGGCACGCTGACGCTGCACGGCGTGACCAAGCCCGTGACGCTGAAGATCGATCAGTTCAACTGCATCACGCATCCGATGACCAAGAAGGACGTGTGCGGCGCGAATGCCACGGGCACGATCAATCGCGCGGACTTCGGTATGGACTGGGGTAAGAATTACGGCTTCAAGATGGACACGAAGCTGTCGATCCAGGTCGAGGCAGTGAAGGCGGAGTAAATCGGATGAAGAAGTCGGGCTGAAGCCCGACCTACAGCCCATGTACAGGCGTTGTAGGTCGGGCTTCAGCCCGACTCTTTTTCCCGCGTCGCCGCCCGCTCCCCCATCATCGAGCACGCGAGCGCCGCGACCACGAACACGAATCCGACCCACGGCATGAATCGCGGCGGGACCTCCGTCCACGCCCGCGCTCCGATCGTGGCGCCGATCGCGCCGCCCAGATACGTCATCGACGAGTTCATCGCGATCGTCGCCGCTGCAAGCGGCGGCGCAACCGCAACCAGCCGCGCTTGCTGCACGGCTGGGAACCCGGCATTGCCGAGGCTCCATACGAACTGCGCGGCGTAAATCGCGGCGGTCCAGCTCGCAACGAACGGCCAGAGCAGCAGCACGACTGCCGACGTTGCGTTGCACTTGTAGGCGACTCCAGTCGGACCGATGCGGCGGATCAACCGCACGCTCAGCAGATTCCCCAGCAAGCCGCCGATTCCTTGTGTGAACAGCAACGCTGCGAGCGCCGGGCCGGTGATCCCCTGCACTGCTTTCACGATCGGCGCGATGTAGCTGAGCATCACATTGCCGCCGACGTTGGTAAGCGCAGTCGCGGCGGTCAGCCAGCGCAGCGCCGGCGAGCGCAGCACCTGGAACCAGCGGACCCAGTTCAAGGGCGGCACCTCGACCTTCGCCGGAACGCAACGCCACACCAGGAACGCGACGATGCCGCTCGCGATGCCGATGAATGCGAACGACGCGCGCCAGTCGAAAATCGAAGCAACCAGCACCGACAGCGGATTGCCGAGCACCGAGCCGACGGCCCAGCCGATCATCAGCTTCGCGAGCGACGTCACACGCCCGCTCTCCGGAACGAGCATGCTGACCGTCGCGGCAACCTGCGGCGTGTAGACAGCCGAGGTCACGGCGGCGAGCACACGCGCAAGCATGAGCTGATCGTAATTGCGACTGAGAGCCGCCAGCACGTTGGCGAGCGCGCAAATCGCCATCGAGCCAGTCAGCAACACGCGCCGGTCGATGCGCGAGCCGAGCGTCGCGAGCGTCGGCGCGCAGATCGCCGCCGAAATACCGAACGCAGCGATCAGCAACCCGGCCTTCTCGATCGGGATCGCAAGCGAAGCGGAGATGTCGTTGAGCAGGCCGCCGACGCTGAGAAAGCTGGTGGCGACGAAGAAGTTACCGGCGATGAGAACGATGAGGCGGGAAAGCGGCATTCAGGAGCGGAATACTATCCGCTTCCCGCCGGCGCGTAGATCAATCTCCAGCCATCGTTGCCGCACAACTGCGCCACCTTCTCCGTGAGCTCGCGCGTCGGCTTGACCGACCATTCCTCGGAGAGCACCAGCTCTGCTCGCGCTGCAGAACTTTGGTAGCGCACCGCGACTGCGCAGCGGCCGCCCCGATACGGCTTCAGCGTCTGCTCGAGCGTCTTGATGAAGCTGCCGTCTGCCTTTTCCGGCCAGCGCAGTACCAGACGCCGCGCGTGCTGCTCGCGCGCGTGATCGATGTCGAACACGCGCTTGGCAGTGAGCCGCCAGCCTTCGATGTACTCGTCGAAGCGCAGCGAGCCCTCGACGACCAGGATCGCGCTCTTGGCGACCAGCGTGCGGTACTGCTGCCACACGTCTTCGAACATCGATGCCTCGATGCGGCCGCTACGGTCGTCCATCGTGAAGATCACGCGGCTACCGCGCTTGCCGAGATCGAACACCATGCCCGCGACCGTCGCCGGCTTGCCGCGGAACTGCTGGAAGCCTTCGTTGGCGCTCGGCGGCGGGCGATCGCCAGTGATGTCGGCGATGCGGCCGCTGATGATCGGCCGCACCTCGTGCTCGAATTCTTCGAACGGATGTCCGGTGAGATACAGCCCGAGCGTGTCGCGCTCGCCATCGAGGCGCACGCGGCGGCTCCAATCCGGCAACACTTCGTTGCTGAGCGTGACGGTCGGCGCTGCGCCCGCGTGGTCCATCAACCCGAACATGTCGTCCTGGCCCACGACGCGCGCGCGGATCGTCTGATCCGCGAGCTGCATCGCGGCGGGCAACGCGTGCATGAGCGTCGCGCGATTGGCACCGAGCAAGTCGAGCGCACCTGAGCGGATGAGCGCTTCCAGCACGCGGCGATTCATGCGGTTCTGATCGCTGCGCCGGCACAGGTCGGCGAGATCGCGGAACGCGCCATGTGCCTCGCGCTCGGCGACCAGCATCTCGACCACTGACTGCCCGACGCCTTTGATCGCGCCGAGCCCGTAGCGAATGCTGCGTTCGCCGCTGACCGTGAACATGAAGTACGAGCTGTTGACGTCGGGCGGCTCGACTTTGAGCTGCATGCGGCGCGCTTCGTCGATCAGCGTCACGACCTTGTCGGTCTTGTCCATGTCGGACGACAGCACTGCCGACATGAACGCCGCCGGATAGTGCGCTTTGAGCCACGCCGTCTGATACGACAGCAACGCGTACGCGGCGGAATGCGACTTGTTGAAGCCGTAACCCGCGAACTTCTCCATCAAGTCGAAGATGTGCTCGGCGGTGCGTTGCTCCACGCCGCGGGCAGTCGAGCCCGTGACGAACGTCGAGCGCTGCTTCGCCATCTCCTCGGGCTTCTTCTTGCCCATGGCCCGACGCAGCAGGTCGGCGCCGCCCAGCGAATAGCCGGCGAGCACCTGCGCGATCTGCATCACCTGTTCCTGATACACGATCACGCCGTACGTCGGCGCGAGCACCGGCTTCAGGTCT
>Ga0207648_10008036_pt1 | contig 10279 bp, 10 predicted proteins | sample KBSMisM32_FD_184310 | JGI IMG/M metagenome (GOLD analysis project Ga0207648, IMG submission 184310) | Miscanthus rhizosphere microbial communities from Kellogg Biological Station, Michigan, USA - KBS Miscanthus M3-2 (SPAdes) (version 2) | ecosystem: Host-associated > Plants > Roots >... | reverse complement strand
GTCGACAATGGCACGCGCGAAGCAAGTTTCGAAGCGAAACCGTCGGAAGATCGCCTTGCCGGCTTGGGGAGCCGCAGGGATGTCTTTGGCGATGGCGGGTGGCGCATCGGCAGGAGTTGCGCCGGCAGCCGACACATCGGCCAAACGCACCGCATTGCCTTCCACAGTCACGCTCGGTGAGGAAGAACTTTCCGACGTCAGCCTGTCGAAATTCTTCGTCTACGATCGGGAAGCCACCGCGTCATCCCGGCTCGGCGTTCAGTACGCCCAAAGGTGCGGCGGCCGATGCGGCGGAGGCGCCGGCCGATGCGGCGGAGGCGCCGGCCGATGCGGCGGAGGATGTGCCGCGCGCGGTTGCGCCGGCCGATGCGGCGGAGGATGTGCCGCGGGCCGATGCCGGTGCGGCGTAGGCGTAGGATGCGCCGTGGTCCGCCGATGCGCCGGCTGCGGAGTGGCATTCTGTGCCGGCTGCAGCTGCGGCTGCTGCCTCTCGTGGGGCGCCTGCCAGATCTGCTAGGCTCGAGCGCTTTCCGATTGCGTTGACAGACGCGGGTCGCCATGGGTTGACGAGACCGGGCGAGCCGCGTTTGCTTTCGGACCGCGTGATGCGCGGCTTCGAGCGGGATGACATTTCTTCGAATCGTCATCCCGCTCTAACTCTTTGTTGGCGCATGATCTTGTCCGAAAACCGCTTCACACTTTTCGGGCTCATGCGCTAGGGTCGGCATCGCGGCCGGCTCAGTGCTCAATCGTGACATGCCTGGACCCGGAAGCGCGCTGCGCACCGACCCACGGCGCTCAACCTGGAGAACACGGCTTCCAATGGCGAACCGGACTGGTCGGGGTAAAGGTCGAGGCGCGCGTGCCGACCGCAAGACAGGCAAGGACAGCCCTGCGTTCAACAACAAAGACGTTCCGCAGTTCGCGCCGAATTTCACCGTCTATCTGCTGCCGCCCGATGCCGTGTGCCTCTATTCCGAGCACCGGAAGTTCTTCCTGCACGGCGAGCTTTATTGTGCGCTGGCAGCCGCAATCGGTGAAGGCGGTTGGACCTGCGGCGAACTCGTTCGCGCCCTGAAGCCGCATTTTCCAACGGACAAGATCCATGAAGCGCTGACGCGACTGCTCGACCGCAGCTATCTCCTGCCGGCCTCACGCTCCTCCGCGGGCGCGGTGGCCGCCTATTGGGCAAGCCTCGGCCTGTCGCCGCAGGCCGTGCAGAAAAGTCTCCAGCAGTGCCGCGTACGCATCCAGTCGATCGACGTGCAGGGTGCAAAGGAGCTTGCCGCCGCGCTGAGCCGGCTCGGCGTTCGTGTCGTCAAGCGCTCAGGCGATCTGACCGTCACGCTGGTGAGCGATTATCTCGACGCACGCCTGGCCGAACGCAACCAGCAGCATCTCTCCGACCGGACGCCCTGGCTGCTGGTCCAACCCTCCGGCATTTTCCCCCTGGTAGGACCGCTGTTCAGCCCGGGCGAGAGCGCCTGCTGGACCTGTCTTTCCGACCGCATGCGCCGCAACCGCGAGATCAAGGGGATGCTCGACCGCAGCCAGGCCCGCTGCGTTGCGGTTTCGCCGCTCGCCCACAACCCGTTCGGACAGAATGGTATCCAGCTTGCAGCCGTCGAAATCGCGAAAGCCATCGCCACCGGCTTTGCCACGGAATTGAGCGATCACATCATCAGCCTCGATCTGCTCGGCGCGAGTATCGCCAAGCACTACGTGGCCCCTCGTCCGCAATGTCCGAGCTGCGGCCGCAAGAAGCTGCGCGACCCGCGCCGCGCGCCGGTGCCGATCGAGCTTGGCGGCGGCAGCAAGCTGATCATGACCAGCGGAGGATACCGGACGGTTTCGCCGCGCGACACGGTGGCGCGTTTCCGCAATCAGGTCAGCCCGCTCACCGGCGTGATTTCGGTGCTCGAACCGGTCGAAGCCGACGTGCCGATGAATACCAACTATTATGCGGCGCATAATTTTTCCGCGCCGGCCAGGACGGTCGACGAGCTCCGGGAAGGACTGAGCGGCGGCAGTTGGGGCAAAGGCAGCAATGCCGAGCAGGGCGAGGCCAGCGCGCTGATGGAGGCGATGGAGCGCTATTCCGGGATCTTTCAGGGTGACGAAATCAGGGGCACCCGGCGATTCACGGACTTTCCGTCGGGCGATGCCATCGCGCCGAACGACGTCATGCTGTTCAGCGACGCGCAGTACGGGCAGGATCCCGCGTCCATCACCAACCCGATCGAGGCACGGACGCTGCCGGCTCTGTTCGATCGATCGGCCAGGATCGACTGGTCGCCGGTATGGTCGCTGCGCGACCAGCGCTTCAGATATCTGCCGACCAGCCTGCTGTATTTCTTCTATCGCGGCCCCGGTGCGATCAACGCGGATTCCAACGGCTGCGCCGCCGGCAACACGCTCGCGGAGGCGATCGTCCAGGGCTTCCTCGAGCTGGTCGAGCGCGATTCATACGCGATCTGGTGGTACAATCGCTCGCAGCGGACCGGAGTGGACCTCGACGCAATCGAGGATTCCTACATCCGCGACCTGCGAACGATGCTGGCCGAAAACGGGCGCCGGCTTTGGGTAATCGACATCACCAGCGATCTGGGGATTCCGAGCTATGTGGCGATGGCGCACTGGGTGGATAACGGGAACGAGAACGTCGAGTTCGGGTCTGGCTCGCATTTCGATTCGCGCATTGCGCTGTTGCGCGCGATCACCGAGCTGAACCAGTTCCTGTCCATCGGTCTCATGGGCGGCGGCGACGGCGACAAATCGAGCCTCGACGGCACCACGCCGCTGCGGCTGCAGGAGCATCCTTATCTGACGCCGAACGGCGCGCCGCCGGTGCAGCCCGGCTCCGGCTCGGCGTTCAGCCGCCTCGACACGCGCGAGCAGGTGGCGGCCTGCGTGAACGTCGCCCGGAAAGCAGGCCTCGATTTCCTCGTGCTCGATCAGACGCGCCCCGACATCGGCGTCCCGGTCGCGCGCGTGATCGTTCCCGGGATGCGGCATTTCTATCGCCGTTTCGCGCCGGGCCGGCTCTATGACGTTCCGGTCAAGCTCGGATGGCTCGACCGGCCGACGCCGGAAAGCGAGCTCAATCCGATTCACCCTCACACCTGAGGGCGGTGTGCGCGCTGCACCCGCAAAGCGAGGGCGACGCGCGACGCCGCAGATCATTTCCGCCCGGCTGAGCGAGCGCGTCACGCTCGTGTATACCGACGAAAGGATCGTCGCGCGTTTCGACGATGGCTATTCGATCAACCTCGGACCGCTCAGCGCCGCGGCGGCGGATCGCGCGCAAGAGCTGCGCACGGGTCTCCCTCTCGCCTCGTTGCAATCCCGCGGCCGGACCACGAAGGAGACCGAACGGTTGGTCCGGCGATTGGCCCGGCTCGGTCTGCTGGAATATCCGGTCCAGCGGTCGCGCAAGGACGAAGTCGTCATCGAGCCGCAGGTTGCCGACTACTGGCCGCAAACGACGGCGCTGCGCAATGCCGAGGTTCTGGTGCTCTCGCGGTTCGCGTATCTGCGGCGGCGCGGCAACGAGATGGTGCTGGAATCGCCGCGCGCCGGAGCGTTGTTTCGGATTTGCGAGCCGAAGATCGCGGCCGCGCTCGCCGCACTCTCCACGCCGCAACAGGTCGGACAACTGCGGCAGGATGGACCCGGAATTGAGCTTCTCGCGCTGCTGGCGGATTGCCAGATCCTTTTCAAGGTCGATGGCGCCGGGGATGGCAACCTCCGGCGCGTCGAGGGCGATCAAGACCTCGTGCTTTGGGACTTCCACGATCTGCTGTTCCACGCGCGCAGCACGCCAGGCCGGCACGCCAACCCGCTCGGCGGAACTTTTCCCTATGCGGGCGTCAGCCCCCCGCTCCCGGCGGTGCGGCGCCGCTGGCCCGGAAAGGCGATCGATCTGCGCGAGCTTTCGCCCGCGCATGCGGAGGCCAATTCGCCGACCGCAAGGCTGTTGCGTGACCGTCATTCGGTTCGCAGCTTCGATTACCAGCGACCGATCACGCTCGCCGAGCTTGCGCGGTTTCTCGACAGCACCGCGCGTGTCGTCACGAAATGGACCAGCAGGATCGACCCCGACGGCGGTCCTGTGGTCGAGTATGCGGCCCGGCCGTATCCGGCGGGGGGCGCCGCTTACGAGCTCGAGCTTTATCTCGGCGTCGACCGATGCGACGGGCTTGCCCGCGGGTTCTATCACTACGATGCCGACGGACACGCTTTAGTGCCGATCGACGTGCGCACGCAGGACCTCGATGCGGTGTTGGCGGAAGCCCGCTTTGCCATGGACGCGCCCGCTGTGCCGCAAATCGTCATCACCATCGCGGCGCGCTTCGGCCGAATTTCGTGGAAGTACAGCTCGCTCGCCTATGCGCTCATCCTGAAGGACGTCGGCGTATTGATCCAGACGCTCTATTTGATGGCAACCGACATGGGACTTGGCGGCTGCGCGATCGGAAGCACCAGTATCGATCAGTTCGCGAAAATGACCGGGATCGAATTCCACGTCGAAGGTCCAGTCGGCCAGTTTGCGCTTGGTCGCGGCACGCAACCAGGGGCTTCCGGCTGACCGGCACGTGATCCGCCTTACAAGAACTACCTCCGGCTTGGCGCGCCGGAAGAACCGCGCGATGCGGCGCGCGCGAAATATCCGACCGGGCGGCCTCTCCGCGTTCCTTCCAACGCGAATACCGCACCCTGCGGGTCCGTGCATCGGATGATCCAGCTGCCTGCCGGCGACTCGGTCGGACCCTCCAGGATGTGGCCGCCGCCCGCCTTGACGCGCTGCGCCGTCGCGTCGATGTCGCCGGTGTTGAAATAGTAGAGCCAGAAGGGAGCCGGGATCGTCCGGTGCTTGGTGAACATGCCGCCGATCATCTGCCCTCCGGCCGCGAAGGGTTGGTACGTGCCGGTCTCGCTGATTTCGGCATCCAATTTCTGCCAGCCGAAAAGGTCGCCGTAGAAGGCCCAGGCCTGCTCCCAGTCGGCGGCGAGCAGTTCGCGCCAGCCAACGCGGCCCGGCGCGTCCGGCGCGGGCAGCTGCTGGCCGGGCCTGCGCCACTTGAACAGCGCGAGCCTTGCGGTCTGCGGATCGGTGAACACTGAAAAGCGGCTGATGTCGGAAGCGTCCGTCGGCGGGACATGCACGGCTCCGCCAAGGCGCGTGACCGCCGCGGCGGTCGCGTCCACGTCATCGACCCCGACATAGCCGATCCAGCTCGGCCTGGCTCCCATTTGCCTGGCGTCGTCCTGCAGCTCCGTCAGCGCGCTGATCGAGCCCTTTCCATCGCCGAACAGGATACAGGCCTTTCCGGGCACCGACGCGTCCCACGCGCCCCAGCCCATGACCTTGCTGTAGAAGGCCGTGGCCGCCTTGACGTCCGTCGTGACCAGTTCGTACCAGACGAAACGGCCATGCGAATTGACCACGCCTTCAGTCTCCGTCCTGGTCTCGTCGAGCCTGGTGAGGACGTTGTTTGGTCGCGCCCTCTCAATCGTCGAATTCGGTCCGGATTGCGCGTCAGATCCCGTCAGCGACAATCATCGCAGATGCCACGCTTGCCGGGCCGCTTGCTCTTCGAGCGAGAACCAACAGGTTGGCACCTAACCCACTCCTACGCGATGGGCCAGCCATCGTATGGGTAGTCCCGGTAATCGATATGGTACCCAAGATCGGCCAGCGACATGACGCTATAATTCGACAGATAATTGGAGTCCGCATTGATATAGCCGGTCATCAGTTCGCTACCGAGCGCCTGCTCATCCCAATGAGCACCTGCGGTGCCCGAACCGCCTCCATCCTCAACCGGAATGAATGCTGCACCTGGATGGGTCGACTGATAGGCCGCCAAGCCCTGTACACCCGTGTACGCGGTACCGGAGACCAGAGAATGACTGCCGTAGTTCCAGAGCGAACCGAATCCAAGGACATGCATGAATTCGTGGGTGACGATCTCGTCCCAAAGCCCAAGGTTCGAATATTTAAGTGCATCTGCGACGTCGAACTGCATCTGTCCAGTCGCCGTCAAATCATTCGCACTCCAGAGCGCAGTAGGACCCGCCTGACCGAGTACCCCGCCCGGTCCGTCGATCGCTTTCAGCTCAGCCGTGACGTAGAGGTCGTCGATTATTTTGCCCCGATAGATCCCACCGCCGCCGATGTCATCTGTAACAACCGTCGTTAAATAGTCCGCTGCGTTGATAAAGGCCTTCTGAAGCTCGGTGGTCCAACCGGTGCCCTTGAATTCGATCCAGATGTCATATCCGGCATCGCCATTTATTGAACCGCTGAGATACTGCGAAACAATACCGCCTCCACCTCCGCTTCCGCCGGTGCCGCCGCCACCCCCAGCACTCCCGCCCTTCGCAAAAGATGCGGCGTCGAAGAGAGTGATGTCGTTCCCCAGGCCATGAGACGCAGCTGACGACACGGTGCCAGCGAGTGGCAGGAAGTCAGCTATTGGCGGGATACTCCCCTCGGCGTGTAGTGCCTGGAGACCGGAGATAGGCGCTCCATGGAACCCAGGGCTCGGGATGAACGAGTTCCCGGTGCTGACGGGGTCTCCCTGCGGTTGTAAAATCACCTCATCAGGGTTGTAGTCGAGACCTGCAGTTTGATCTGTGGAAACAAATCCGTACTTCTTAGGCATGTCGGTTCCCCCTTGCGCCGTGAGCGCCCCTCTGGCCGGACTGCAGGTAACTCGACTGTAGTTCGTCTACGAGAGTGCGATATCGTCATCGGACAATGTCGCAAACTACGATGAACAATTTGTTGTCGCAAGGCGGGACGCTTGATCATCTTTGACGATACTTGCCCTCCCAGCGGCGTCCAGTCTGCCGGGTCTCACCGAACTCGCCTCGACGCGCCGCCTCGTCCCCCTGGCGCGCAAACAGCGTACGGTTGCCGGCGTGGCCGATGGAGCATAGGCTGGGATCGTTAATCGAATAGGGAGAGGGAGTCCTGACAATGGCAAAACCAACGACCCCGCCGCCGGGCGCGGACCACGCAGCCGAGCAAGGAGTGCCTCATATTCCGACTGCACTTCCGCCTGTTGAGACACCGCCAGCACCGCCGGAAGTGAGCCTCCCCGACGCCACCGAGCACATGTCAGAGGTTGGCATTGCGCACAACCAGGTGCCGGACTGGTTTGTCGTCTAGCGGACGCGCCGCCACTCTTTGCCCCGGTTCGCGCCGGGGCTTTTTCCTACGGATTTGAACTCGCTACCCCCGGACCCGAGATAAAGTCGGAGCGCATCCGCTTGGCTCGCCAGAAGCGCGCTTGGAGACGCGGAGCCATCCACCAGGAAATTGGAATGGAAGCGATCGAGCTCGCGATCACGACGACCGGGAGCAACTTCATCGCTTGAGCCTCAAGCGGTGTGGCGAGCACCAGAACAGTACCCACGCCGAACGTGACGGCCTGCACCATCATATAAATCACCGCTGCAATCCCCATTCTGACGCTCATGTCCGCCTCCTGCGCAAATTGAGCTACGCAGGAAACGAACCGAACGTGCGGGGGTTCCATTCGAAGCCAAGGGCTCAGTTCCGGCACCAGCGCCGCCCTCGGGCCGCGCACGTGCTCGATACAAACAATACCCGATCCAAAGCCTGCGACATTCCGTCGAAACATAACGGGCGTATCTATTCCGGCGCTGGAGCTTCGCGGCGACAGACTGCCGGTCCCGCGAATATCGTGCGCAGCGCTCGTCATATGCGTGTCGACTTCACGGAGAGAGAGCACAATGAGCCGGACAATTCTCGCAACCGTCGTGATTGCCGGCACAATTGCCGGCGTCCCGGGCCTTCGACCATCCCCGGCGCTGGCGGTGGACGCCACGCCGCCTTTCCGGGTCGATTGCTGGATCGGCATGAAGTTTGGCGATCAGCCAGGCCAGCTCATTCGCGGCTGGATTTGCGAGCGTCGTCCCGCGGTATTGGCGGCGCCCGATCCGCAACCCTCGTCCGCGGGCCAGCAAGATGTGGCAGCGATCAGCGCTGGCAGCCATCGCCGCTAGCGGCCTCACTAGCGCGGCCCCGCGCTAGCGGAAAATGTTGATCACTACAATGAGGCGCGCGAAGTCGCGACTTCCGGCGTGGTTATTCCGCAGCCACGATCTTCCGTTCGCCCGCAGCGCCCCATTCGCATCGATACACCAGCCAGGCGAACAAGAGCATTGCGGCGATCGCAACAAGCGATCCGATTGCCGCAAACGGCTCTCCGGATACTCGTCCGGTGTGAACGAGACCCACCCCGATAGTCATGACGACGGTGCCGCCGATCCAGATGGCGACCTGGACGAGCGCAACTCTGCTGCTGTCGAGTGAAGGATGGAGCCGATAGTAGACACCAAACAGGAATAGGGACACCCAGCCGAGAAGGTTGAGATGGGCGTGCGCGGGCATCGCAGCATGGTCTTGCGATATGCCCATCTGCAGGCCCCACAACATGCCTACAAGAACAAGCAAAACAGCCGCCTGGAAGCTCAGTGACGAAGCCTTCATTCGCATCTCCCCGAAAATGCCTGCGCGTCTGCCCACGGCGTATCAGGCAATTTTGATTCCATCCACATCCCGACAAATTCCGAGCTGTCGGCGCTATGCGGTCGGCGGCTTTCGTACTTGGCGAGCTGACGAGGCCGCCAGCTAGCTCGCAGCCCTGGTCGAGCACCGACAACCCGCATCAGCAAGAAGCGCGAGCCCTGCTTCCGCCTCGGCGCGCTGCACGCTGAGCCGCTTGAATGCCTCGCCGCACAAGTCTTCGTTCAGCCCATAAGGCCCATCGGCCGGTGACTGAATGACCTCTCTGATTTCTCGAAGCGAGAGCCCCAATGGCTTCAGCTTCACGATTGCGCGAAGGCGCTCAACGTCCGTCGTGCAATAGAGCCGGCGTCTCTGCTTTCGTCTCGGCGCGACCAGCTTCAACGTTTCATAGAAGCGTAGCGCACGCGGCGTAACTCCGAGTTCTTCGCAGACCTCTCCGATAGTCAAAAAACCAGCATCTGCCGTGCTGCTGCTCGCGTCCATGGTTTCCCCCCGAATTCCCCGAGGCAAAGTCTATAGCGAGTCTAAACTGGTAGACGAGTGTGCTCTGGGCAACTTTGCGGAAATTTTCAGAAGTCTCGCGCCCTGCCCAGCGCGGGAGAGCGTCGAGCGGGGGCAGAACGGGGTGACGACAATCATGCATTCGACTGGCCAAAGCACGGCCAGCTACCTTACTTAGCGGCGTATCGCGTGGTGTAATCGTCCCTGCTAGGGTTCCAACCACAACAAGCTGTTCAAGGCTCGGACAGGGAGGGCAAGCTATGGCGACACACAAAGGCGAATGCTTCTGTGGTGCGGTCCAAATCGAGGTCACCGGTGAACCTGCCGGCATGGGGTACTGTCACTGCCGATCGTGCCGTTCCTGGTCGGGCGGGCCGGTGAATGCGTTCTCACTGTGGAATCCCGATGCCGTGAAAGTGACGGCTGGAGGCGAGCACATCGGCATGTATCAGAAGACGCCGGTGAGCGAGCGACAATACTGCAAGAAATGCGGTGGACATCTGATGGCGAACCACCCGCCGCTCGGTCTCATCGACGTGTATGCGGCGACCATTCCGACGCTCAAGTTCACGCCGGGGGTGCACGTCAATTATGCAGAGACCGTTCTGCCGATGCGTGACGGTCTGCCGAAGTTCAAAGACTTCCCGAAGGACTTCGGCGGCTCCGGAGAGCAGATCGCGGAGTAAGCCGAACCGGTCTGGTCAGCTAAAGCGCCCCGGCGCGGGGAGCGTCGAGGTGAAAGGATTGCGTGCACGGACTCCACCCTCGTTGTAGCGCGGTCCACAGGCCCGCGAAAGCCAGCGCAGCACAAAGCTCGTGCGAAAGATGCGCTCATACGCTCGACAGGCGAAGGCATCACCGGCATCGAGCGGAGAGTATAAGACGAAGCGGCTCAATCTTTGGCAGAACGCGGCATCTGTCTGGTTGAACATGGAGCAATGGGCGGCCTGCGCCGACACCTCGCTGCAGATTGAGACCTTCACCAGTGAGCCGGCGTGGATCGGCGTTGATCTGGCGGACACGAACGACGTTGTCGCTCTTGTTATCGTATTCGAGCGTGATGGCCTCTATCACGCCTTCGCGCGGTTCTTTTTGCCCGAAGACCTTGTCGCCATATGCGCGCATCGCACGACGAAGCATTATGAAATTTGGGCCAGCGGCGGTTTCATTACGACGACGCCTTGTAATTTTATTGATACGGCCGCCACCGAGAAT
>Ga0207648_10008030_pt1 | contig 10284 bp, 7 predicted proteins | sample KBSMisM32_FD_184310 | JGI IMG/M metagenome (GOLD analysis project Ga0207648, IMG submission 184310) | Miscanthus rhizosphere microbial communities from Kellogg Biological Station, Michigan, USA - KBS Miscanthus M3-2 (SPAdes) (version 2) | ecosystem: Host-associated > Plants > Roots > Rhizosphere... | reverse complement strand
TGTGGCTAAACGCATTTGGCATCTATCTCGGTCGTTATGGACGCTACAATAGTTGGGATGTGATCGGCCGTCCTTTTTCATTAATGGAGAAACTGTTTGACGTAATCTTCCATCCCATCAGTATGGAATGGGGGATGATCACCTTATGGGCAGCATTTATGGCTCTCATTTATATAACTATAAAAGTTATGGGTCGACAAATAAAAAATTAAACAATTTTTAAAGCATATATAAAATGGAAACATCACCAATTGCATCAGAAACAACATCAATTACCGCAAGTGTCTGGCAGAAAAGCAAACTCCTTATCAAAGGATTTATGATTGCCGGTCTGGTATTATTACTTCTTATCCCTTCTTATTTTGTCCAGGAACTGATCAAAGAAAGAGAAGCCCGGCAAAAAGAAGCCTTTGCTGAAGTAAGCAGTAAATGGGCCGGAAGGCAAAACCTTACCGGTCCCGTGCTGGTAGTGCCCTATATTGAATCACCAAATCAGTCAGGTTCAGCAAAGCATTACGCTTATTTTCTTCCTGATGAATTGACAATAGATGCCAGGGTACAACCGGAAGAACGTCATCGCGGCATTTACCAGGTAATGCTCTACTCGTCCAATCTTAACCTGAATGGCAAGTTTAATCCCCTGCCCATTGACAAATTGAGCATCGATCCGGCAAATATGCTATGGCAGGAAGCCTATATCTGTCTTAACCTGGCTGATCCCAAAGGATTGAAAGAAGATATCAAACTGAAATGGAATGATTCTACAGTGGTCGCCAGTCCAGCTGCCCCTAATAATGGAGTAATGCGGGAAGGCTTTTCAGCACCTGTAAATGTTAGCGCCGGCAGTACTTTTAATTTCTCAGCGGCAATTACTTTTAATGGTTCAGAACAATTACTTTTTACTCCAGTAGGTAAGGAGACATCTGTAAAATTATCTTCCTCCTGGCCTGATCCCAGTTTCACCGGCGGTCAATTGCCGGATCACCAGATCAGCGACAGTGGATTCATTGCTACCTGGAAAAATCTTTCTCATACCCGCAGTTTCCCCCAGGCCTGGAAACAGGATGCCTATAACCTGCAATCTTCTTCCTTTGGTGCAGATCTGTTCATAGCCGTGAATGGTTATCAAAAGACCATGCGTTCTGTAAAGTATGCAGTGCTTTGTATCCTGCTTACTTTCGCGGCATTCTTCATCATCGAAACGGTCAATAAAAAATCGGTGCACCCATTCCAGTATGGTTTGATCGGTGCCGCCCTTATACTTTTCTATACCTTATTACTTTCATTTTCTGAATATACAGGGTTCAATACAGCCTATATCATTGCTTCGGTGGCAACTGTGGGATTGATCGGCTGGTTTGTTAAGGGAATACTTCAATCCGGTAAGCTTACCTCAATTCTTGCTGTCATACTGGTGCTGATGTATTCCTATGTGTTTACCATTCTTCAGATACAGGACTACTCACTGATCCTGGGAAGTATTGGGCTATTCCTCACCCTGGCTGTCATCATGCATTTCTCTAAAAAAATTCAATGGTAACCATAAACTATTTTTTATGCAGTTCAATGAATGGAAAGAATATTTCCTGCAAAATCGCAAACATTTTTCAGATATCGATTTCGACAAAGAAGATCAATTGACCGAAGAAGAAAGAAAGGCCATATTTTCCTCCATCCAGCAATTCCAGATCGGCGAAAATTCAGAAGGGAAGCATTTATACTCATTTGCAAAAAGATTTCCAGACCCTGTTTACCTGGAGTGCATACGCATTTTCATTCCAGAGGAGCAAATGCATGCAAAAGTGTTAGGCAGGTTTATGAATAAACATGATATACCCGTGATAAAATCCCACTGGACAGACAATGTTTTTCGATGGCTCCGTAAACTGGCGGGAATTGAAAATACCGTAAGGGTTCTGTTGGTTGCAGAGATCATTGCAAAAGTATACTATAAGGCCTTGCGACAGGCAACGGGATCTGAATTACTAAATAAGATATGTACCCAGATCCTGATCGACGAAGAACAGCATATCCTTTTTCAATGTGATGCTCTCCGATCACTTCATCACCAGAAGAACTTCTTTCATCGATTTGTGGTGAGGGCCTGGCAACGCGTTTTGATGATCGGTACTATCGTTGTTGTCTGGCGTTATCACAAGAAAGTCCTGCAAAAGGGTGGTTATTATTTCGGACGGTTTTTCCTGGAGAATTTGCTTATCTATTCTGAAGCAGAACGAATAATTATGAAAAAGGAGATGCAGTTTGTAAACAAGAGAGTAATGATTGCCTGAGAATAGCAAAATCTTAATACGGATAGTTCTTGTTGTTGGTTTTTTTCGTTCACCGTGCCTTTTGGAAACAGAGGGGTCCCCGCGTAGCGGGGACCCCTTAATTATTTATTAGGAAGGAGTATAGTTTTCTTAGAAATCAAATCCCATTGCAAAATACCAACGGGGTTTGCCACGAAATACACCATTCATTTCCCACGCTGCATCTACCCTCAGGAAATAACCGAGTAAAGTACTTCTTGCTCCAAATCCGTAACCTCCTGCAAACGGGCCTACACCACCTGCTTTCAATCGTACAGAAAGATCTGGAAGATCAGAATAGATCACCTGTGGTCTTTCAATATTCTTTATATCACCAGCCCAGGCTGTTCCCAGGTCTACAAATTGAACCAATTGGAAATTGCGAAGGAATGCATTGTTGATAGGTTTGTTCATCAGAGTGGGGAACACCGGCAACCTGATCTCACTGTTTATGACCACGGCATTATTACCATTGGCAATATTCTGTTTGAAACCACGGAGGTTAACTGCCAGTGATTGGTAGGTATAATTTTCTGTTGGCCTGTTCTCGTTGCTGAATTTGGGAGAGAACCAGTTGTCAACCCCACCCAGGTAATACACCACTTTCTGATCGCCCCAGGAGAAATCACCTCCAACTCTAACAGCCCAGATAAGATTACGATAGAGCGGAAGATAATGGCGTGCATCAAATCCTGCATTGAACAGGAACTTGCCTTCTTCATTACCAATTTTGCTCAACTGGGTAAACCAGTCGGCAAATATCTTATAACGTAACCCATGCCAGATATTGGTAGCCGGATTCAGCGTGTTATCAAACACATACTCCATGCTGACCTGTCCATAGGTTGTTTTTTGATCCGGGGTTGCAAGGGATATCCTGTCTCTGGAAGTCACTACAATCTTGTCGAAACGGGGACCCAGTGACATACGTAAACTCTTGGTCTTTGAGAAGGGGTACCGCAAACGGACCAGGTAATAATTAGAGAATTCCTTACCGATGTATGGGGTATTTACAAAGCTTACCTGGTTACTACTACGGAAATAAGTTACTCCCCAATCCAGCCGCTTACGCAGATTATAGAATTCAAATAACACATCGTTATCGCGCAGGTTGGATGCCAGCCTGAATCCTCCTGTAAATTTCACATCCTCCATCAGGTCAGAAGTCCCCAAACGTATAATACCGTTGAAATCTGTTCCATTGGAAAGATATATCGGGCCCGCCCCACCACCATAAGGCTGGAATTTGTTGATGGTAAGAACAGAGTTGTTGAAACCTGTTACTGCATAATCAGTGAAGAATTTCGGTGGACGATATTCATACAACTTCGCCTTGCGCAAAACTGTTTCCTGTGGCAATTCAGTTGCTTCAATCACCTGTCCAACACGGGAACTGTCTTTCTTTTCATTGTCAAACTCACTCTGGAAGAAATCATTCTGTTTTTTCTCCTCTACCGGTTTGCCGCCATCCTGTAATTGGGACGGTCGGGTTCGATTCTTCCGGGCTTCATCAATTTGTGATTTCATGTACTCCGTAGGACGGGCGTTGATATTCCTGCGGCGTAATGCTGCCTCGTCAACCCTCAATCGATATAATAGTTTGGTATCACCCAGTTTCACAACTTCACTTACCTGTTGGTTATCACCTGCCGTTCTTGTTTCCAGGAGACTGCTTTGGTAATTGGTGATCGGGAAGATGAAGGAGGAGTCATTGGTGATGGAAACATAGCCAACAGAATCGATATCGGTCTTGTTCCATTCCTTAAGCACGCTATCTACTTCGGTCAACGGCGGATTACGTAAAACCTCATCGCCAATGAATACAAGAGTATCCAGTCCGGCTCTTTCCGTACGGAAGAATCCGGCATAGCGGTTATTGATACCATTCTCATCGCTTACAAAAGTGAAGTGAGAAGTATTGTATTGAGAAGGGAATCTTGCATTACCGAATTTAAGATCAGTCAGCTTGGATATCTGCTTGAACTCAGATTTGTTCCAATTGTCAACCAGGAAGATATTATAATGTCTGCCAGGAAGTGAATCATCCGTGCTGCCGGATTCGGCAGTGGGACGATTGCTGGAATAAATAATACCCGTTTTATTGGGAAAAGCTACAAAGGCAGGGTCCAGGTCATCGTACACATCATTAGTTACCTGCTCTATTGAAGCCTTGTCGATCTTATATACATAAATATCAGTCTGACCGCTACGGATACCACTGAATAATAAAGTATTTGCATCAAGCATATACTTCATATCCTGCACCTGGTCAAACATCGGCAGCTCAACATTAGTTACTTTATACCGGCTGAATGCATCATATACAAAGAGTCTTAATGCTCCTTCTTTCCAGTAAACTACGGCAATACGGGTGCCTTTTCCATCCCAGGCAATTATGGGATAATTAGGATTCTTTTCATCCTCTTTTGAGCGTTCACCAAACTTCAACAGCACTTTCCGGTTTACGAAATTCTCATTCAGTACAACTGAATAAATTCCTTTCTTGAACTCAGTTACCACATAGGTGAAACTCTTTGGATTGGGATTGGCATTGAACCGCATGAAATCTTTTTTGCCAATCACTTCGCTCACACCCAGTTGACCTTTCGGGGCATTGCGGCGGCCACGGATATCCTTGTAATAGGTTTGAGGCATCTCGATCATGAAATCCTTAAGGATCTCTTTGAATTTTTTCTTGGTGATCTTTTTTGATGCAGTATTCAGGTTGCGATAAATGCGGCTGAGGTAGAACAGGTAGGGCACCTTGTTCTTACCATATTTATCACCGAAATATTTCCAGAAAGAATGTCCGGCAAGGAAAGGCTTTTCAAATGCGAACTGGTAAAAATTAGTGTATTTGCCGGAGAGGAGGAGAGAACGAAGATCATCATCCAGTGCCGGGCTCCAGTTTTCAGCCACATACTCAATATACCCATCTACCAGCCATTGGGGAAGATCAAGCAGTGCCTGGTTAGCCGCAAATTCACCAAGATCATCTCCAAACAGGATGTTTTCAATTAGCACCTTCGACAAACCCTGGCGTATCTGGCGGCGAAGATTTTCATGGTTCCCGTCAAAATAAACCAGCATTTTATTGTTGACCAGCTTGGTAAGGCCTCCTGTATTCTGCCAGTCAATACCCAACCCGATATTGGATTGGTTCATTTCATCAAAATTGTTATAGACTACAATATTGATGCGGCGCTGCAGGCCGTACTCCACAAATTCTTCTATTCCGGGTAACTCATTTTCGGCGATCTGGGCAACATATTTTCCAAGACCCAGACCGTCCTGGCTAAAATAAGTATTGAAGTTTTCAGTCTGGTAATATTTCCAATTGAATTTCTGGTACTGCACCCGGTTTTTTCCGAATTCCACCGTACTCACCTGGGCATTCGCGCCCATCCACATGCAGACTATAAAACAGGTAATCAGGCATAGAACTTTATTCATACAAATCAGGCTGTTTCTTATTCTTTTAATCGTGCTTTCTCTTTTAGCTGTTGCCAACAGGGGTCATTTATTTAGGGACCGGCCGGCCACTAAATCTCATTCTAGCATTAGTTTTGGGATTCTTACGGAAAGGACCACAATTTACTGGTTTCCGTCATACTTAAAAGTACGAAAAAACCCATGCTAACTATTAAATCGTTTGTTTTTAACCCCGTCCAGGAGAATACCTATGTGCTGTATAACGATAAAAAGGAGTGCTGCATTATCGACCCGGGCTGTTATTTTGACGAGGAAAGGGATTCCTTAACATTATTTATTCAACAGGAGTCGTTGAAACCCACCCTGCTGCTCAATACCCACTGTCACCTGGACCACGTATTTGGCAATAAATTCGTGTTTGAAAAATGGGGGTTAAAACCGCATATCCACCCCAAAGAAAAACCTGTACTTGACATGGCAGAACAGGCCGGAAAAGTCTGGCAACTGCCCTTCGAAAATTACAAAGGTGATCTCTTGTTTCTCAAAGAAAATACCACCCTTGATTTTAGCGGCGAACCTTTGGAAATCCGGTTCACTCCCGGTCATTCTCCCGGCAGTGTTTCCTTTTACCATTCACCAGGACAGTTTGTAATTGGTGGGGATGTTTTGTTTAATGGAAGTATTGGACGGACCGATCTTCCCGGTGGGGATTTCGACACACTTTTTCAGAGCATTCAGACGCAGCTATTCACCCTTCCGGATGAAACAAAAGTATATTCCGGACACGGATCCATGACCACCATTGGCTTTGAGAAAATGAATAACCCGTTTGTGAAGTTGTACTAGGATGCTATTTCAAAAACCGGCCGATATAGGGGAGACGCTGAAACTCCTTTTTTTCAATATTCAATACGAACCATCCAAAGGCCAGTATCAGTATAGCGGCAAAACCACGGTTGGCCCATACGTTCAATCCTATTCCCTGGAACAGTTTGTGAGTGAAATAAAGGATTACCACAATGGCGATATAGGCAAGTAATTTTTTCCATGCATAAGGAATGTAGTATTCTTTCTGTCCCCACATAAATGAGATCACCATCATACTTCCATAACAAAGGAAGGTAGCCCAGGCACAGGCCATATATCCATACTTCGGTATAAAAAGATAATTGATCATTAAAGTTATCATTGCGCCGATCAGGGTGACCCAGGCCCCCGCCATGGTCTTATGCGTTACTTTATACCAGATAGTGAGATTGTAATAAATGCCCAGGAAAATATTGGCCAGTAGCAGTATCGGAACCACTTTCAACCCCGTCCAGTAAATAGGTTTGCTGAGAAAATACTTCCAGATATCAATGTACAAAGCCACTACCAGGAACATGAAACAGACAGTCAATACAAAAAACTTCATCACCCGCGCGTATGTTTTTTGCGCGTTCTCGCCCTCTGCCTGTTTAAAGAAGAACGGTTCGGCACCCAGCCGGAAAGCCTGTATGAACAGGGAGATCAAAATCGCAAGTTTATAGCAGCCACTATAAATACCAATCTCAACTTTGGGATCTTTGGCGGTAGACCACCAGCCCAGCATGATCCGGTCAAAAGTTTCATTGATCATTCCGCCAAACCCGGCTACCGTCAAAGGAAGGGAATAGATGATGATCTCTTTCCACAATGGGGCGTTGAAATGCCAGCGGAAACGGAAGAATTCTTTTGATAATAATAAGAATGTAACAACTGCCTGTGCAACATTGGCGATAAAGATATAGCTGACTTCTTTTTTTCTATCGTATATGATGGATATGAATCCATTTGGGTCTTTTTTAACCAGAGCCGGACAAACGCTTAGAAAGAAGACTGTCAATCCAATATAAACCAGGATCCCGGCCACCTTGGTCATCGCATATTTTACAGGCCGGCCTTCCTGTCTCAATCGTGCAAACGCGATTGTAGACAATGCATCAAATGCAATGATCGCTGCGCTGTACGTTATATATTCCGGGTGATTTTTAAGAGAGATAACTTCTGCGAAAAAGTTTTTAAAAAGAAGCAATAAGGCTGTAAATGCAATAGTGCTTATAATTAATGATATAGTGATCGTATTATAAACCGCCTGCTCATTTCCTTTTTTCTGAACAAACCGGAAATAAGCGGTTTCCAGCCCATACATGAATATCACGTTCAAAAACGGGATCAGTGCATACACCAGGTTCATTTCTCCATACGCGGTAGCAGCGAGGGCGCCTGTCAGATAGGGGGTCAGGAGATAGCTGAGAAACCGGGCGGCTATGGAGCTTACTCCATACCACATGGTTTGTCCGGCCAGTTTTTTTATACCACTCAAAAGATCAATGATTTCGCAGCAAAATTAGCAATTTAAACGAGGAGTAAAAGAGATGGCATATATCACACCTGATAATAACCTTATATTTGTCAAAACACTGTTATGAGACCTGCAGCCATCCTCCTGATTGCGGCCTGCCTGTATATGGGGCCAGCCTTTTCACAATCTTACGAAAGCAACATTACTTATAATAAGAAAAAGCAGAAAGCCATTGTGCTGGAATGCGGCTATCCGGAGGAAGCCGCAGAAAATGCCATTATTGAAAAACTGAAGGGCCTTGGCAATAAATCCCGGGAAGAAAAGGGGATGTTCAATGGTGATAAAGGCTTCATTGTATTTCGCAATGCTTATATAACAGAGATCAGTGATAAGGATATGGATTTCATCGTAAAGGTGGAACGCAAGAGCCGCAAGGAAAAAGATATGACCACGGTATACCTGGTCATCACAAAGAATGGTGAGAATATGCTGGCGAGTAGTGATATTTATGCAGAACATGCAAAAGAATTTCTGAACAAACTTTTGCCTGATATTGAAGTAGCCAATCTTGAGCTCAAAATAAAATCACAGGAAGATGAAGTGGTTAAAGCCGAAAAGAAATTCAAAGATCTGCAGGATGACCAGGCCAGCATGGAAAAGAAAATAAAAGACCTGCAGGATGATCTGAAGAAAAATGCAACAAGCCAGGAAGAACAGCAAAAGCAAATAGGCAACCAGCGTGGACTGCTGGATGTTTTGAAAGGAAAACGTAAAAACTGATTGTCACTACGGCTTTGTAAACCTGGGATCATTAAGAATAGTAGAATCGGTCAGAGTGCGTAGGAACAGCGCCACATCATTGGCTTCAGTATTGGTTAATGTGATCCCATTCGTGAGCAGGGGATCAAGCGTGGAACTTTTTACCACACCGGTTCGGTAATGGTTCAGGCACTGTGCCAGTGTATTAAACCTTCCATCATGCATATAATTGGAGGTGATATATACACTACGAAGTGAAGGCACTTTGAACTTGAAAGAATCTTTAGGGTTTTTTGTTACCATAAATCTTCCATAATCATTCAATAAAGGATCTACAGGAAGTCCGATGTTCCGGAAACTGTAATCGGTAAACATCGGTTCAGGATGGCAGGTTGCGCATTTCGCCTGGAACACGGAATATCCATTCAGTTCCTGTGCCGTGAAACTGGCTTCGCCTTTTTTAACATGATCATATTTGGATTGAAAGGAGATGATAGATCCGGTAAACTGTGCCAGCGCTTTCATTATATAATCAGGACTGATGAATTCTGTGCGGAATACTTTCTTAAAAGCTTCCCGGTAATCGGCGTCTTTCTGTATTTTATTAACGATGGAGGTAAATGTTTCTCCCATCTCATGATCTCCGTGTATGGGCTGTGCGGCCTCATTAAACAGAGATGTGAATTCTCCGTCCCAATGGTACCTGGTTTGCCAGGCAAGATTGAATAATGGTGGCGCATTTCTCAATGTATGAGTACTGTTCACTCCATGACTTCTGTCATGCTCGTAGGTTCCAAACACAGCAATCTGTTGATGACAGGAAGCGCATGGATGATTATTGTCCTGGGACAATCGGCCATCGTAAAATAATTTTCTTCCCAGTTCAAAACCTTCCTGACTTAGTGGATTGTCTTGAAATTTATAGGCAGGTTGTGGGAATCCTGCTGGAATTGTCTGTGTGAGATAAGTTAGATTATTGGGATTATTATCCTTATTGCAGGAACCAAGACCATAGGCAAGAAGGGTAACCAGGATAATCAAAAGCGCTATTGTAAACAGGCTCTTTTTCACATGAATTGATTGATAACGGCAACTCTTCCGGGACTTTAAATTCCCTTTTTTTATTCTTATTGGGCCACTGGTTAGTAATCTCCTGGCCTCATCTTTTTTCTTCCTGATTTTATGTCACCCTTCTTTTTCTTAGACTCCAGTCGGTTCTGTTTTGCTGCTTTGGAGACCCTGGTTGAAATACGGAGCTTTTTCTTTTTTATTGCTTCGTTTACCAGGGCATTGATTTTCTCAATCACCTCTTCCTTATTGGCCAGTTGGGTGCGATGTGTCTGAGATCTTACCTGCAAGTACCCTTCTGAATTAATGCGGTTTGCCAACTTCTCTCTTATCAGCACTTTTTGGTCGTTATTCAATAACTGTGAGTCATCAATGGAAAGGTTGCCGATTACA
>Ga0207648_10008027_pt1 | contig 10287 bp, 9 predicted proteins | sample KBSMisM32_FD_184310 | JGI IMG/M metagenome (GOLD analysis project Ga0207648, IMG submission 184310) | Miscanthus rhizosphere microbial communities from Kellogg Biological Station, Michigan, USA - KBS Miscanthus M3-2 (SPAdes) (version 2) | ecosystem: Host-associated > Plants > Roots > Rhizosphere... | reverse complement strand
GACGAGGTTTTCAAAGAGAGGAAATCCTCTTTCTGTAACAAAATTTGAGATGGGAATTCTAACTTCTCGAGAAAGGTACAAACGCCTTCCGGAAGAGGATAAAAAGCAAGCAGCGAATATCGACCAAAGAGATAAAAAGAAATTTGCAACCATTGAGGAATCATTGACCTGGACAATGGAATACGCAAACGGAGTGATCGCCGAATGCAGTTGCAGTTATTCCGAATATGGAAATCATCTTCGCGTTGAAGCGGAGAATGGCTGGTTTGAAATTGCTCCTTCCTTTTCGTACAGTGGACTTAAGGGCAAAACTGCCGATGGAAAGATGGAAATCAAACCCATTAATCAACAGGCCGCGCAGATCGATGATTTTGCTCTTGCCATTATTAATAATCGGCCCACCCCCGTTCCTGGTGAAATGGGAAGACAGGACATGAAGATCATTGAGGCAATTTACCGGTCCATGCAAACAGGACAGCGGGAAGAGATTCATGAGACATCAGGCGTTAAACGTGAAACGTGAATCGTCAATGGTGAATGGTGAGTGGTGAATGGCCAATGGTGAATGTGAGTTGAAGCACAGTCTTACATCTCAAATCTGACATTTCACTTTTCAATTCTCACATTCCACAACGTTGTAGTGATACTATCTAAGTTCAACATTTTCCACCATCACGTCCCAGTGTGCTATCAGCAATTCAAAACGGTGTTGCTCGTCTTTTGTCAATTTATCCAGATCAGGATATAGTTGCTGCTTATAGGGAGTGGTAAGATTTGGATCAAACGCAAGGACGGCATTCTTAAAAGTGATGGTTACTTTAAAATCCCAGCGCGTATCTTCCCCGCTATGGAGTTTAGGTTTTTCAGCTGTGACACTGATAATGTCTCCTTTCTCCAGGGCTTTTTTTAATAACGGATAGTGGTTTGTTTTCCAGAGGTCAATGAATTCATCTGCATAGCCCCACTTTACCTTGTAATAATTCTCAATGGTGAATGGTTCGTCTTTTTTGTTTTGAGCATTGACGCATAGTGAGCCTGTTAACATGATAATTAAAAGAGCAGAACATAATTTGAATTTACTTGTATGCATAAAAATGTGGTTTTGCTAAGAGCAAATTTAAGGTTAACGGTTTGCTATAAGTGCTAACCATACAAAGCATACAAGTAATACAAGAATCAGCTTAAATTCCTTGTATATCTTGTATAGTTCATATCTTATCTACCGTGTCCTAATTAATTTTAAATACTTTTGAAATAAATGTCTTTAAAATAACTACTGACTATGGAATGGAAAGGAATTTTCCCCGCTCTCACAACACCGTTCACAACAAATGATGAGATAGACATGTTGATGTTTGAAAAGAATGTAGACGCACAGGTAAGTGCCGGTGTGCATGGAGTCATTATTGGTGGCTCGTTGGGTGAGGCGAGCACATTGACCACATCTGAAAAAGAACGGCTAATAAAGTTTGCAGTGAAAAAAGTCGGAGCGAAGATCCCGGTGATTTTAAATATTGCAGAGGCATCTACAAGAGATGCAGTACAACAAGCAACCCTGGCAAAACAATGGGATGCGGGCGGGCTTATGTTGCTACCCCCTATGCGTTACAAATCTGATGACAGGGAAACCGTGGAATATTTTAAAACAGTTGCTAACTCAACTGATCTTTCAATAATGATCTACAACAATCCGGTAGACTATAAGATCGAGGTGACGCTTGATATGTTTGAAGAGTTGGCCGCCTGCAAAAACGTGAACGCCGTCAAAGAAAGTACAAGAGATGTGAGCAATGTGACAAGAATGAAGAACCGTTTTGGGGACCGTTATAAAATTCTTTGCGGTGTTGATACTATTGCAATGGAAGAATTATTACTTGGTGCTGATGGCTGGGTAGCGGGTTTGGTCAATGCATTTCCAAACGAAACGGCTGCCATTTATGAATTGGTAAGGTCTGGAAAAATAGAAGAAGCAACAACTATCTATCGTTGGTTCATGCCTTTGCTGGAATTGGATATTCATCCGAAACTTGTCCAGTATATAAAGTTAGCGCAGGCACAAACCGGTTTGGGGACGGAACATGTTCGTGCGCCACGACTGGTATTAGAGGGTGAAGAAAGAAAAAACATATTGAAGGTCATCAATGATGGTATTGCCTCCCGGTCTTCTTTGCCTGCGAATGTAAATGCAAAGAATAAAACAGCTGCTTATGCGTAATCTATTTTGCTCCGCTCTTTTTTTCATCCTTTGTTTCACGGTAAACTGTCAGTCAATCTGGAAACATGGTCGTTTAAAAGTAACGGCTGATGGGCATTATTTGCAATTTGAAGATGGCCTTCCGTTTTTTTGGCTTGGTGATACAGGTTGGGAATTATTTCACCGCCTGACGAAAGAAGAGATAAATATCTACCTGGAAAACCGAAGAGCAAAAGGTTTTAATGTTATACAGGCTGTTATCCTTGCAGAGTTCAACGGTCTAAAACGGCCGAACCAATATGGAGAAGTGCCGTTAACAGGTCTCGATCCAACAAAACCAAATGAAAAATATTTTGAGTTAGTTGATTACACGGTACGACTTGCGGAAGAAAAAAATATGTTCGTGGGTCTATTGCCAACGTGGGGTGATAAGATTACAAAGATGTGGGGTGAAGGTCCTGTCATATTTAATGAGAACAATGCTTACCTATATGGCAAATGGTTAGGTGATCGGTATAAAAATTATCCAAACATTATCTGGATTTTAGGTGGAGACAGGCCTCCCATAACAGACTCTGTGGATTATCGGCCGACCTGGAGAGCAATGGCAAAGGGGATCGCAGAAGGCGCCAATGGCAAGGCTATTTTTACCTATCATACATGGGGTGGTCATTCCACATCAGAATATATCCACAATGAAGAATGGCTTTCGATCAATACCATGCAAAGTGGTCATGGGAGTGGGCATGACGTAGCGGTTTGGAAAATGATCGAGCATGACCGCGGTTTAACTCCAACCAAACCTACCCTGGACGCAGAGCCCAATTATGAAGATCACCCGGTAAATCCATGGCCAAAATGGGATCCTGCCAATGGATATTTTCGTGATTATGACGTTCGCAAACAAACATACCGGTCGGTGTTTTCAGGTGCTTGCGGTGTCACGTATGGTCATCATGCGGTTTGGCAATTCCTGAGTGCAAGAGAAGACACCATCAATCACGCCGATCGTTATTGGACAGATGCTATCAACAGGCCCGGAGCTTTCCAGGTGGGTTATTTAAAAAGACTAATTGAATCTCATTCAACGTTGGACCGCATCCCTGATCAATCCATCATTGCAGAAGGACAGGGAGAGAAAGGTGAATATATCGCCGCTTTCAGGGATAAGAACAATAAATATGCAATGATCTATTTGCCCGTGGGCAAGAAAATTGCAGTGAATACATCATTTATAGAGGGCGATAGTATCAGGATATCATGGTTTGATCCACGTATTGGAAAAACAGAAAATGCGAGCCAGGCGAAAAAAGAAACGATCATGAACTTTGTTTCTCCTACTGCAGGTTTAGAGAACGATTGGGTATTGATTATTGAAAAAATTAATTGATTTAAATGATTGTTCGCAGGCAGCAACCTTATATTTTCTTAACCATACAAGGCATATGAGACATACAAGAAGACATTCACAGTAGCCAATTTAAATTTTAATTTACGCTTTATGTTTAATGATTCAACGATAGAAGAGATCAATGACGCGATGGAAAAAGCATGGCAGGCTTTTCTCCTGTACAGAAAATTTTCATTGAAACAAAGAGCAGGCTTCATGCATGCTGTTGCGAAGGAACTGGAAAGTCTGGGTGACGAATTGTTACAGACAGCCCAGGAGGAAACTCATTTGTCTGAGGCGAGATTGAAAAATGAAAAAGCAAGAACAGTATTCCAATTGAATAATTATGCCGATGCCTGTGAAAGAGGTGAATGGCTGGAAGCGAGAATCGATACAGCTATTCCAGATCGGAATCCTCCAAAACCCGATCTGCGCAAGATGCTGATACCCCTGGGGCCTGTCGTTGTTTTCGGGGCCGCCAATTTTCCATTTGCTTATTCCACGGCCGGTGGAGATACGGCGTGTGCGTTTGCGGCCGGATGTCCGGTAATTGTAAAGGCACATCCTGCACATGCCCGCACAAGTGAAATGGTTGCCAATGCCGTTCTGAAAGCCGCCGAAAATTGTAAGATGCCGGCTGGAATTTTTGCTCACATGCACGGAGCAGGGAATGAAGTGGGAGAGGCATTGGTAAAACATCCATTAACAAAGGCCGTTGGATTTACGGGTTCTTTTTTGGGAGGCAAACAATTATTCGATTGGGCAAATCAGCGCAGGGCGCCTATTCCCGTTTTTGCAGAAATGAGCAGCATCAATCCTGTCTTTTTATTGCCGGAAAAATTAAAGGCATCTGTTGTTGACGTTGCAAAATTATATGCAGGCTCCATTACCCTGGGAGTAGGTCAATTTTGTACGAATCCCGGTTTGATCATTGGAATTGATAATGAAGACCTGGAAATGTTTATACAAACATTGGGAGAAGAAATTAAAAAGACTTCTCCGGGTGAAATGTTGCATACAGGCATCTTCAAAAATTATGTGGAAAGGAGAGCAAATGCTTTGTCGCAGGAAAATGTCGAAACAATTGCAACGTCTGAAACAGAACCCCTGCTCAACGAGGGAGCTCCAACTATCGCATCAGCAACCGCGCAGGCATTTATCAATAATCCTGTTCTGCACCAGGAAGTGTTTGGTCCGTACTCCCTCGTTATTCGGTGTAAGGACCTGGATGAAATGATCGATGTAACAAAACACATCGAAGGACAGTTAACAGCCACATTAATGGCTACGGAAAATGATATGAGAAGTCACGGTAAACTGCTTGAATATATAGAAGAGGTTTGCGGACGTTTTATTTTAAATGGAGTGCCGACGGGAGTTGAAGTTTGCTTAAGTATGCAACACGGGGGCCCATTTCCGGCAACAACTGATTCGCGGTTTACTTCAGTAGGTGCTGATGGGATAAAAAGATTTGCAAGACCTATCTGTTATCAGAACTGGTCAAATGAATTTTTGCCGGATGAAATAAAAAATGAAAACCCGCTTGGCATTTGGAGAACGGTCAACGATAAGCTGAGTAATGGTTCGATCGTGTAATTTCAAAAAAATCTGTGCTGATCCCTGCCTGCCGGCAGGCAGATGTAAAATCAGTGAGATAAAATCCTCGAATTTCTCACAGATTACACTACACGGAGGCAACTTTTGACAGTTGTCTGTCTTCTTTCAAATGAAGACGAACAAACCACACGCAAACTATTGTCGCAGTAATGAAATAAGCAATTAAGAAGTAATTGATCCACGAAATATATTGGGAAGCACCAAACCAATCACCGTAATAAAAAATTATGGCAAGACCAGCAAAGTTTTTCAGAGCCTCCCAAAAGATCGCGTACGGATTGCGATCCATTAATTCAGTAAAAGCATATACACTCAGAAAAACAAAAGCGCCGTATAAATAAATGAAGCTTCCATCCATTTTATTAATGGAAGCAATATTTCCAAACAGGTAGCTTATCGATAGCAATACGAAAATAATTTGTACCCAGCTCCAACCCTGCAAGGCAGTTGAAGTTCTTGGTGCGTATTTATCGAAATGATAAACGTCTTCGATCTTATGTACCGGGTATTTTTCAACCACGTCGGCAGGACGATAACCCGTAGGTTTGAACCAAAGCGTAAATTTTTCTTTCCAGCTTTTTGTGCGCCATGCATCTTTCATCAACAACCACAGGTGCTGGAAATTTATCTTGATGGGGTTCCAGGTTTGTGCGGGTCTTGTAATTCCATATACAGGTTGTACGTCCGGTAATTCTTCCTGGAAAGTGCCAAATAACTTATCCCACAGTATAAATATTTGTGACAGATTCTTATCGAGATATTCTTTGTTGATGGCATGATGCACTCGGTGATGAGACGGGGTAACAATAATTTTTTCCAGGAAGCCCATCTTTTTTACATGTCTTGTATGGTACCAGAATTGAGCGAATAATTGTATGGGAGCTACAATGGCAATTACCTGGGCAGGCACACCCAGCAATGCAGCGGGCAACAACAAGAAGGCAAAAACTTTTACAAACTCCGAGATACTTTGCCGTAAAGCACAGGCGAGATTAAACTCTTCACTGCTATGGTGAATAACATGGAGGTTCCAGAAAATATTGATGTGATGACTCCAGCGATGAACCCAATAACCGGCAAAGTCTAAAGCAATAAACGCGATCACGTAGGTCCAGATCGAAGTTTGAAAATGAACCAACGCCACTTTTTGTACCAGCCATGCATAAGTTAAAATAGAGACGCTCACCCCGAGTACGTCTTTTGTGACGTTGGTGACACCGCTGCCCAGGCTGCTGATCATATCCATAGTGCGGACGGTATCGTTGTTTTTATACCAGCCCCAGAATTTTTCAAAGAGAACAAGAAATAAAAAAGCTGGCATTGCGATCAGCAGTATTTTCCCGTAGGCTTCCATGATGCATTTCTATCCTGCAAAATTAATAAAAGAAGCGCTTAGGTTTCGATAAAAATCCATTGGGGCCTGACGACCCCAATGGAACAAAAAACACCAACAATAGCGAGAGAGTTGAACTAAGCTTTTACCGTTGAAACTGAATTGGATCAATAATTTTCCTCCATGTAGTTGCCCGGCTCGTTTTCAAATCCCAGGTCGCGCATTTCCCAATTTTTCATTCGCTGGGACTTTAGTGTATTCAAAAATTCATCTTCAATTTCTGATACCGTTTTTAAAAAATTATTGATAGAATCCTTCGTCCTGTCTTTAAAGTGGTCAATATTTTCTTTATAGAACCGGAATGATAAATATTGTGAAAAACTGTTTGTGTCTTCTTCTGACGGCGGTTGGTGATTGGCAAGCCTCGTTTTTTCATCCATAAAAAATCAGTTTGGAATATCCACTAAAAATTCATGCCAGTACAAATATTTCGAAAATTTGGGGAAAATTATTGTTGAGGCCGTGTGACTAAATCTTTAAATATTGGAGAACGTTAATGGAGATTATGTTTTACCGGTTTAACTGTGTAAAATTTTTCCTATTTGTCCCATCCCAAACCCCAGCGCTGGTTTGCCAGTTACTGGTTAATGGTTGCTGGTTGTTAGTTGCTGGTCGTAGCTACGATCCTATAAAGGAAGCTAAGACCAGTGGGATATCACCTTTGACCAGGGAAAAGTAACGAGCAACGATAAAAAAACCCCTTCGTTTTGCGAAAGGGTTTGGCATGCAAGAATATTATTTATTAGCCTTTTGATTTTGGCTTATCTGCTTGTTTTGTTTTTACATATTGATCATAAGCTGCAGCGTCAAGCGTTTCTCCTGTGATCTTTACATCTTTAGGTGTCTCAACTCCCGCAAACTTAATATAGACATCTTTGCTAAAAGCTCCGAGGGCGGCCGCATTGTAATTTACTTTCAACTTAGCCGTTTCACCCGGTGCGATAGGCTTCTCAATTTTTTCAGGAGTAGTACAGCCGCAGGAGCCCCATGTATTTTCAACCACTAACGGCTTATCACTGATGTTTTTGATCTCAAAATAGGTAACTACAGGTACCGATTGTTTTATTTTTCCGAAATCATATTTTTCGGTATTTATCTTAGCCACATCTTCAACCTTTGTCTGGGCCATGACTGCAGCGCCGAAAAGTAGGACGGATACTGCTAAAAAAATTCTTTTCATTTTTTACTGATTTTGTTGTTTTAAAATTTGAACAGAGGCATTGGCGGGTGCAGATCCAGCCGGAGCTTTCCACACGGTGCCTTTGATATGAAGTTGTTTAGATAGATTTCCATTGTACGTGATCGTGATGTATTTGTCAAACGCTCCTTCACTCGCCGCATTGTAGCCAACCCTGATTTTATCCGCAGAACCTGCTGGTATAGCCTCGTGATTCCATTCTGGCGTTGTGCATCCACAACTTGCCTGGACATTATCCAGTTTTAAGGGCGTGGTTCCGGAATTTACGATCTCGAAAAAATAAAATACAGGCTTACCCTGGGGAATCATTCCGAAATCATGTTCAGATTCTTTCAACTTTAAATCGTCGGTTTTCACGGCGTCGGTCTGTGCGCTCGCTATCCATGCCATGCCAATAAACAAAATAACAGCGACTAATTTTTTCATGCTTGTGCCCTTTAGGCCGGTAAAATTAATTCAAAGATGCCAAACCTCATAGAAAGGATGCACCCAAATTGAGTATTTTTTAACAGTATTTAATATCCCTATTTTTGCCCGTATGGAAAATCAAACCTCTGTGACACTGGTCAATGAGAAATTGTCATTTGATAGGTTTCGTGAGGAGGTGCTCAGTGACTATAAAATAGCCTGTATCAGCAGGGAAACCAGCCTGGTAGCCCGTAAGGAGGTGCTTACTGGCAAAGCCAAATTCGGCATTTTTGGAGATGGCAAAGAGCTGGCCCAGGTGGCCATGGCAAAATTTTTTCAAACAGGGGATTTCCGCAGTGGCTACTATCGCGACCAGACATTCATGTTTGCCATTGGTCTTGCTACCGTCGAACAATTTTTCTCCCAATTATTTGCTGACCCCGATATCAATAATGATCCGTTTAGTGCCGGTCGCCAGATGAACTCGCATTTTGCTACACCGTTTGTCGATGAGAAGGGAGAATGGCTTGACCTTGCAAATAGAAAGAATATCTCCGCTGATATAGCGCCTACTGCGGGGCAAATGCCAAGAGCACTGGGACTCGCCCTTGCTTCAAAATCCTTCCGGTCTGTTGAAGTTTTAAAGCAGTTTTCAGATCTTTCTGACAATGGTAACGAGGTTTGTTTCGTGACGGTAGGAGATGCTTCGACATCTGAGGGACATTTCTGGGAAACAGTTAATGCAGCGGCAGTGCTACAAGTGCCGATGGCCATTTTTGTCTGGGATGATGGATATGGAATTTCAGTTCCAAAGAAATATCAAACTGCTAAGTCCTCTATTTCCGAGGCACTCATGGGAATGCAAAAAAAAGAAGGTACAAATGGAATTCATATCTATGCTGTAAAGGGCTGGGATTACGCGGGCATGTGTGAGAAATTTGAAGAAGGTATCCGCATCACAAGAGAAACGCACGTGCCTGTGCTTTTTCATGTTGAGGAGATGACGCAACCACAAGGGCACTCAACGTCCGGCAGCCACGAACGCTACAAACCTGCTGAACGCCTGGATTGGGAAAGAGAGTGGGATGGGATCAAGAAAATGCGTGAATGGATCCTTGAGAATATGTTGGCGTCTGATGACGAGCTTAGTGACCTTGAACAGTACTCAAAAGAATTTGTCCGGGAAAGCAGAGCAAAGGCCTGGGAAAAATATTTGGGCCCGATAAGAAAACAAGTGGCACAGGCAGTTGAACTGATCAATAACCTTGCAAAGAGTCTCCCGGAACAAGCCTCGCAGTTGGTAAAATTATCTTCGGAGTTGGTAAGCAACCATGAGCCCCTGCGTCGTGATGTTTTAAAAACTTTAAATGCAGCCCTGGACCTGGCAGGTGATCATGATGCGGCTTATTGGACAAGAGACTATTACAATGATCTTTCAAAGGAGAATAAAATTCTTTACAATTCTTATTTATACAATGAGGGGCCAAAGAGTGCGTTGAAGGTGGAAGAAGTAAGGGCTGAATTTGCCGAAGACGCTCCAACGCTGAATGGCTTTGAGGTGTTGAACAGGTATTTTGATGAAGCGTTTGCGCGAAATCCTAAACTGCTTGCTTTCGGCGAAGATGTGGGGCTGATTGGTGATGTAAACCAGGGCTTCAGCGGCTTGCAGTTAAAATATGGTGAAGGAAGAATTTCGGACACGGGCATACGTGAGTTAACCATAATGGGGCAGGGCATTGGTCTTGCCATGCGTGGATTGCGTCCCCTTGCCGAAATACAATACCTCGATTATTTGTTGTATGGATTGGAACCATTAAGTGATGACGCCGCAACTCTTCATTATAGGACATTTGGGCAGCAAAGTTGCCCTGTGATCGTTCGCACCAGGGGACATCGGCTGGAAGGTATCTGGCACAGCGGATCTCCGATGGGGATGGTGATAAATTCTTTGCGCGGGATGTATGTATGCGTTCCGAGGAATATGGTGCAGGCGATCGGCATGTACAACACCTTATTAAGGAGTAACGATCCGGCCATCATGATTGAATGCCTGAATGGTTATCGTTTAAAGGAAAAGCTTCCTGAGA
>Ga0207648_10008024_pt1 | contig 10288 bp, 11 predicted proteins | sample KBSMisM32_FD_184310 | JGI IMG/M metagenome (GOLD analysis project Ga0207648, IMG submission 184310) | Miscanthus rhizosphere microbial communities from Kellogg Biological Station, Michigan, USA - KBS Miscanthus M3-2 (SPAdes) (version 2) | ecosystem: Host-associated > Plants > Roots >... | reverse complement strand
CGCTTTATCGACGCCGCCGATGACAAGGACGCAAGCGCCGTCGACGCGAGCTGCGTGAAGGCGATTCCACGCCCTCCGGCGTTCGCGCCAGTCTCGCTTTCCGCCGGGCCCGCGAAATGATCACGATCGAGCATCTCGCCAAGGAGTTCAGGGTGCCGGTCGCGGCGACGAAGAAGGCAGGGGGACTCGCGTGGCCCGGGCGCAGTGCTTCGTCGCGCATCGTGCATGCGGTGCGCGATGTCAGCTTCGATGCGCCCGAGGGGCGGATCACCGGCCTGCTCGGCCCGAACGGTGCGGGCAAGACGACGACGCTGCGCATGCTGGCCGGGCTGATCACGCCCGACGCCGGCCACATGAGCGTCGACGGCATCGACGTGGTGACCCAGGCCGGCGCGGCACTTGCCCGCATGGGCATGCTGTCGGACGCGCGTGGCCTGTACCCGCGCCTGACGGCGCGCGAGAACATCGTCTACTACGGCCGATTGCAAGGCATGGAGCCCGACGCCGCGAATGCGCGCGCCGAGCAGCTCGCGCAGATGTTCGAGATGAACGCGCTGCTCGATCGGCGCACCGACGGCTTCAGCCAGGGCGAGCGCATGAAGACGGCGCTTGCGCGCGCGCTCGTGCACGACCCGGCGAACATCGTGCTCGACGAGCCGACCAACGGACTCGACGTGCTCGCAACGCGCGCGCTGCGCGAGAGCCTGCGCTGGCTGCGATCACCCGAGGGCGGCGCGAAGTGCATCGTGTTCTCGACGCACATCATGCAGGAGGTCGAACGGCTGTGCGACGGCGTGGTGGTCGTCTCGCACGGCCGCACCGTGGCCAGCGGCACGGTCGACGATCTGCTCGAACAGACGGGACAGACCGATTTCGAAGAAGCGTTCGTCCGGCTCGCGTTCTCCGCCGACGAACGTGCACACCACGAAGTGGCAGGACCGACGTGATGAACAAGTTTCGGATGGCGCTGACGGTCTATCGCAAGGAGATCGTCGATGCGCTGCGCGACCGGCGCACCCTCTTGACCGTGCTGGCTTCTTCGGTGCTGATGGGGCCTGCCGTGCTCGTCGCGATCTCGGCGCTGGTGGCGACGCTCGAGTCGCGCGCGGAGTTGCGCCAGGTCTACGTGGTCGGCATGGAGCATGCGCCGAGCCTGAAGAATTTCTTCGAGCGCCAGACCTACACCGTCAAGGCTGCGCCCGCCGACTTCGAGGCGCAGCTGCGCGGCGCGAAGCTTGCGGACCCGGTGGTCGTGATCCCGAAGGGCTTCGAGGCGGCGCTGCTGCGCGGCGAAGCGCCGGTCGTCGAAGTGGTTGTCGACAGCGCGAACCAGCGCTCGCAGGCCGGTGCCGCGCGCATCGAGCGGTTGCTGAGCGGGTTCGGGCGTGAGCGCGCGACGCTGACGCTCGCGCTGCGCGGCGTGTCGGTGGACCTGCTGGAGCCGTTGCAGGTGGAGGACCGTGACCTCGCGAGCACGCAGACCCGTGCCACCCAGATCACCGGCATGCTGCCCTACTTCGTGATGATGGCGGTGCTGTACGGGGCGCTCAACGCGGCGCTCGACACGACCGCCGGCGAACGCGAGCGCGGCTCGCTCGAGCCGCTCCTGATGAATCCGCTCGATCGCTGGGTGCTCGTTCTCGGCAAATGGGCGGCGGTTGCGAGCGTGGGCATGCTGATCGCAGTGCTGAGCAGCCTGAGCTTCCTGCCCGGCCAGTGGGTGCTGCGCAGCGATACGCTGGCAGCGATGTTCCAGTACGGGTTGCGCGAGGCGTCGATGTTTCTGGTCGTGCTGCTGCCGTTCGCGGCGGCAGTGTCGGCCGTCCTGATGGCGGTGGCGATCCGGTGCAAGACCTTCAAGGAGGCGCAGGCAAGCGCAACCGTCGTGATGCTCGCGGCGTCGCTGCTGCCGCTGATCAACGTGTTCAGCCTCGGCAGCGAATCGCCGTGGTACCTGTGGGTGCCGGCACTCGCGCAGAACGTGCTGATGACGCATGTGCTGAAGGGCGAGCCGCTCGGCGCGGCGCAGATCGCCGTGCCGCTTCTCGTCTGCGTGGCGCTGACCGTGCTTGGCGTGTGGTTCGTTGCGCGCAGCCTGCGCAGCGCGGCGGTGCGGTAGAGGCGGTGCGGTAAAAATGGCGCCATGAACACTGCAGCCGTTGTTCCCGCGCGCTGGCGCTGGTGCCACTTCGATTCGCTTGGTGTGCACGAGCTGCAGGCGATCTATCGGGCGCGTCAGCAGGTGTTCGCGATCGAGCAGCAGTGCATCTATCTGGATGTCGACGGCACCGATGCAGCGTCGTTCCACCTGGCAGCGTGGGGCGACGAGATGGCGATGCCGCTCGCCTATGCACGCATCGTGCAGCCCGGTATCAAGTACGCCGAGCCGTCGATCGGGCGCGTGCTGACAACGCAGGCGTCGCGTGGCACCGGTCTCGGCCGCGAGCTCGTATGGCGGGCGATCGAGCACTGCCGCGCGATCTACCCGCAGGAGGGGATTCGCATTTCGGCGCAATCGCGGCTCGAAGGCTTCTATGCCGGGCTGGGCTTCGTCGTGCAGGGCGAGCCCTATCTCGAAGACGGCATCCCGCACACCGAGATGCTGCTCGGGCGCTAGCCGACCGCCGGCCGCGTCGCGTATTCGAGTCTTGTCAGCCAGATGATGGCCTGGTCTCGCTCGTCGCCGCACATCTCGGCCGAAGGCTGAAGGCCGACGCAGAAGGCTGGGCGCTCGGGGCGCCCGAACAGCTTGCAGCGCAAGTCGTCATCGAGCTGGATGCACGGCACGCCGGCCGGCTTGCCATCGGGCATTCCGGGGATCGGGCGCGTGATTGATGGCGCGATGCAACAGGCGGCGCAGCCGCTTCGGCAGTTCATCCCGTGATTTTGCGGGTCTCTGCGCAGGCTTGGCCCTGCGGGTGACGCAACACCAGCGGCCTGCCTACAATGTCGCCTTGCTCAAAAAATAGGCAACGCGATGTTGTTCCCGAGAGAATTCGATGTGCTCGTCGTCGGCGGTGGTCATGCCGGCACCGAGGCCGCGCTGGCTGCGGCGCGCATGGGGGCGACGACCCTTCTGCTGACACACAACATCGAGACGCTCGGCCAGATGAGCTGCAACCCGTCGATCGGCGGGATCGGCAAGGGTCATCTGGTGAAGGAGATCGACGCGCTCGGCGGGGCGATGGCTGCGGCGACCGATGAAGCCGGCATCCAGTTCCGGATCCTGAACGGCTCGAAGGGGCCGGCAGTGCGGGCAACGCGGGCGCAGGCCGATCGCATTCTGTACAAGGCGGTGATCCGCAGGCGGCTGGAAAACCAGTCGAATCTGTGGCTGTTCCAGGGCGCCTGTGACGACCTGTTGCTCGAGGATGACCGCGTAATAGGTGCTCGCACGCAAGTGGGTGTTCGCTTTTCGGCGCGCTCGGTGGTGTTGACTGCCGGCACGTTTCTCGACGGCAAAATTCACGTCGGCCTCGAGAGCCACAGCGCCGGGCGCGCGGGTGACCCGCCGGCAATTGCATTGTCGGCGCGGCTGAAGGAGCTGAAGCTGCCGCAGGGCCGCCTGAAGACCGGCACGCCGCCGCGCATCGACGGTCGCTCGATCGACTTCTCGAAACTGCAGGAGCAGCCCGGCGACCACGATCCCGTGCCGGTATTCAGCTTTCTCGGCGATGCCAGCCAGCATCCTCGGCAGCTGCCGTGCTGGATCACGCACACCAACGAGCGGACCCACGAGATCATCCGCTCCGGCTTCGACCGCAGCCCGATGTTCACCGGGCTGATCGACGGCGTGGGCCCGCGCTATTGCCCGAGCATCGAGGACAAGGTGAACCGGTTCGCCGACAAGAACTCGCACCAGATCTTTCTCGAGCCCGAAGGGCTGACGACGCACGAGTTTTATCCGAACGGGATTTCGACTTCGCTGCCGTTTGACATCCAGATCGCGGCGGTGCACAGCATGGTCGGGCTGGAGGATGCGCACATCCTGCGGCCCGGGTACGCGATCGAGTACGACTACTTCGATCCACGCGAGTTGAAGCCGAGTTTCGAGACGCGGGCGATTCGCGGACTCTTCTTCGCCGGCCAGATCAATGGGACGACCGGCTACGAAGAGGCAGCGGCCCAGGGGCTTTTCGCCGGCATCAATGCAGTGCTCGCGGTGCGCGAGCGGGATGCGTGGCTGCCGCGGCGTGATCAGGCCTACCTCGGCGTGCTGGTGGACGACCTCGTGACCAGGGGTGTGACCGAGCCATACCGGATGTTCACGAGCCGGGCCGAATATCGGCTGAAGCTGCGCGAGGACAACGCGGATGTGCGCCTGACGGAGGCTGGACGCGAGCTGGGGCTGGTCGACGATGGGCGCTGGGCGGCATTCAATCGCAAGCGAGATGCGGTTGCGCGCGAAGCGCAGCGGCTCGCCGCGGCGTGGGTCAATCCGCAGAACCTGCCGGCGGCCGTGGCGGAGCCTTTGCTCGGCCGAGCGATCGAGCACGAATACAACCTGGCGGATCTTCTGCGCCGCCCCGGGGTGAGCTTCGACCGCGTCAGCGAGATTGCGGCAGCCGTCCCTGCCCTGTCGTCGTCCCTTGTTTCACGTGAAACCCTCCACGCCGAGTTCGGGGCTGCACTGGCGGACGCGGTGATCGAGCAGATCGAGATCAGCCACAAATACGCCGGCTACATCGACAAGCAGGACGAGGATGTCGAGCGTGCCTTGCGCTACGAAAACCTGCGCTTGCCCGAGGAACTCGACTATGCGCAAGTCAAGGCGCTCAGTTTCGAGGTGCGGCAGACACTGAGCCGGCATCGGCCTGCCACGCTTGGCCAGGCATCGCGGCTTTCGGGAGTGACGCCAGCGGCGATCTCCCTGCTGCTGATCCATCTCAAGAAGGGCCGCTTCAAGGGCTTCGCCGCCAATGACTCGGCGCCAGCCGGCGCCGCCGCGTGAACGCAGAGCTCAGTACTGATCCGCGACTGCCCCGGCTGGAAGCGGCCGCCGCGCAACTTCGTCTCAGCCTGCCTGCCAATGGCGCGCAGCGGTTGCTTGCCTTCGTGGACTTGTTGCGCCGCTGGAACGGCACCTACAACCTAACGGCGATCCGGGATCCCGACGAGATGCTGGTTCAGCACTTGTTCGACTGTCTTGCCGTCGTTGCGCCGCTGAATCGTGTGTTGACGCAGCGACCGGCGCGGTTGCTAGACGTCGGCAGCGGCGGTGGCCTGCCGGGTGTCGTATTGGCAATGTTGGTACCCGATCTCGACGTGACCTGCGTCGACACGGTTGGCAAGAAGGCGGCCTTCGTCCGCCAGGTCGGCGTCGAGTTGGACTTGCGAAACTTGCACGCCGAGCATGGCCGGGTCGAAGCATTGCGCTGTGCACCGTTCAATGTCATCTGCTCGCGCGCGTTTGCCTCCCTCGCAGACTTCACGCGGCTGACACGCCGGCACCTGGCTGGGGCCGATAGCGTCTGGATGGCCATGAAAGGCAAGCGTCCCGACGACGAGATCGCCGCGCTCCCGGGAGACGTCGACGTGTTTCACGTGGAACCATTGAGCGTTCCAGAGTTGGGTGCGGAACGCTGTCTTGTCTGGATGAAGCCTCGCTAGGCCAGTTCGGTTGTACGTGGCCGACAGTTCTGCAAGTCGGTCTTCATGGCTGGCCCGCTGTACCGGACAATCCAGCCCTTCCGGCGATCATCGCCTTCGCCGTCACCGATCCACGAGCCCGATCCCACTAGCACCGATGGCCCGAATCTTCTGCGTTGCGAACCAAAAAGGCGGGGTTGGCAAGACGACAACGACCGTGAATCTGGCTGCCGGACTGGCGAGGATCGGCCAGCGGGTGCTCGTCGTGGACCTCGATCCGCAGGGCAATGCGACGATGGGCTCCGGCGTCGACAAGCGCGCGCTCGAACTCACGATCTATGACGTTCTGCTCGAGAGTGCGGGTATCGCCGAAGCGAGGCAGCGGTCCGAGAAGGCGGGGTACGACGTGCTCGGCGCGAACCGCGAACTGGCAGGCGCCGAAGTCGAGCTGGTCGAGCTCGAGCATCGGCATCTTCGCCTGAAGAATTCGCTCGAATCGGTCGCGGCCGACTATGACTTCGTGCTGGTCGACTGCCCTCCCTCGCTCAGCCTGCTGACGCTGAACGGGCTCTGCAGCGCTCACGGCGTGATCGTGCCGATGCAGTGCGAGTACTTCGCACTCGAAGGGCTGAGCGACCTCGTCAATACGATCAAGCAGGTGCATGCGAATCTCAACCCTGCCCTCGAGATCATCGGCCTGCTGCGTGTGATGTTCGATCCGCGCATCACGCTGCAGCAGCAGGTCAGCGATCAGCTGAAGGCGCATTTCGGCGACAAGGTGTTCGACACCGTGATTCCACGCAATGTGCGGCTCGCCGAGGCGCCCAGCTACGGGCTGCCAGGCGTCGTTTTCGATCCCGCGTCGAAAGGCGCGACGGCTTTCGTCGAGTTCGCCAGGGAAATGGCCCAACGCCTCGGGCCGTCGGTATGACGCCCGAGACCCTGCCCGGGCTGAATCCGGCCTTCGCCGTCGACCTCCTGTCGCGCATCGAGGACGCCGGATTGAACGCGAGCGCGCCACCACAGCAACGCTGGCTCGATGGTTGGCTCGTACGCTTCTCGCCCGGCAAGGCGAAGCGGGCCCGCTGCGTGAACGCAGTCGCCAACGGCCGCAGCTCCCTCGGCGAACGGCTCGCGGCCTGCGAGCAGGTTTTCGCTGCGGCGCAATTGCCGCTGATCGTGCGTGTCACGCCCTTCAGTCAGCCGAGTGGGCTCGACGCTCACCTTGCCGAGTGCGGGCTGCGCCGTTTCGACGACACCCGGGTCATGGCCGCCGAGGTGCCCGGCGGTGCGCCACCCGACTTGCCGGCCGGCATGGAGTTCAACTCGCTCGCGCTCGAACCGTTCGCGCGTCGCGTTGGCGAACTGCGCGGGTCGCCACTGGCGCAGCGGCAAGCCCATGCCGAGCGCCTGTTGAACTCGCCGGTGCCGTTCTTCGCCTTCGAGCTCACGCTCGACGGTGAAACTGTCACCTGCGGGCAGATCGCAGTCGAAAACGACCTGGTGGGAATCTACGACGTCTTCAGCGCCGCGGGTTCACGGGGACGCGGTCATGCCACGCTGTTTTGCCGTCACCTGTTGGCGCAGGCCCGAGCGCGTGGCGCGCGCCACGCCTATCTGCAGGTCGAAGCCGACAACCGTCCGGCGCGGGCCGTCTACACGCGACTCGGCTTCGCCGACGCGTACGCCTATCACTACCGCACTCGCGATCCCGACGCCGCCTAGCGACGTCCGGCATCGAGCTGAGGGCGACTCAGAGGCCCAGCCCTTCGTCGACTCCGAGGTGCACGTTCATCGACTGCACCGCCGCGCCGCTCGCGCCCTTGCCGAGGTTGTCGAGCCGGCACATCAGGATCACCTGCGTGTCGTTTGCGAACACGAAGATGTCGACCCGGTTCGTGTCATTGCAGGCCTGTACGTCGAAGTAGCCGTCTTCGAGCGCGGCCGGGTCGCGCAGTGGCATGACCTTGATGAATCGCTCGCTGGCGTACCGGGCTGCAAGCGCCGCGTGGATCTGTTCGGCACTCGTGCCAGCCTTCAGTTGCGAAAGGTGTAAGGGCACGCTTACTGACAGGCCTTTGTAGAACTTGCCGACGATCGGCATGAACAACGGCTTCGCAGTCAGGCCGGTGTGGGCGGCCATCTCTGGAATGTGCTTGTGCGCGATCGTCAATCCGTAGGGCCGCGGCGAATCGAGGCGCGCGTCACCTCCCACCTCGTACTGCTCGATCATCTTCTTGCCGCCACCCGAATAGCCGGTGATCGATGTGGCGCTGACAGGCGTCGCGGCCGGAACGAGCCCGGAGTCGACCAACGGACGAAGCAGCAGGATGAACGCCGACGCGTGGCAACCCGGGTTCGCGATTCGCTTGGAGGCGCGAATCTTCTGCCGCTGGTCAGGCGCCAATTCCGGCAAGCCGAAGGCCCAGCCCGGGGCCGTGCGGTGCGCTGTGCTTGCGTCGATCAAGCAAGTCTTGGGGTTCTCCACCAGGCTCGCCGCCTCGCGGGCAGCGCCATCGGGCAGGCACAGGAAGGCGACATCGGCCGAATTCAGCAGGCGGGCGCGCTCGGCCGGGTCTTTGCGTTTCTCCGCGTCGATGCGCAGCACCTCGATGTCGCTGCGCTGCGCGAGATACTCGTGAATCCGCAGACCGGTGGTGCCCTCCTGGCCATCGACGAATGCGCGGTATTTCATCGCTCGAACCTTTTCAGAACAGCGCCCTCGCGCCGTGAACCGGCAAGGATAAACCAGGCCCATGACATCCGCTGATCCGACGTCGTCGCATCGGTTGCCTCAAAACCCTTTGCGCGTCCTGCTGCTGCCCGGGTGGCTCGACTCGGGCCCAACCCATTGGCAAAGCCGCTGGGAAGCCTTGCACGGCGACCGCAGGGTGCAGCAGGACGATTGGCAGTGGCCCAGACGCGGCGACTGGATGGCGCGTCTGGATGAGGTGATTCTCGAGAGCGAGGAGCAGGCCGTGCTGGTCGCCCACAGCCTTGGCTGCCAATTGGTCGCCGCGTGGGCCGCGCATTCGGCGCACGTGGCGCGCGTCAGGGCGGCCCTGCTCGTTGCGGTGCCCGATACCGAGCGCGACGACATGCCGCCCAACCTCTTCAACTGGCGGCCGATCGTTCGCGAACGCCTGCCGTTCACGAGCCTGGTCGTGACCAGCAGCAACGACCCATACGGCTCGCCGCAGCGCGCCGCGCAGCTCGCGAGCGCGTGGGGAAGCCTGAGCTTCTCAATCGGCGAGCGCGGCCACATCAGCGGCGAGTCGGGGCTCGGCGACTGGCCGCAAGGCCGCGCACTGCTGCATGAACTGTTGCGACGTTCCGATCACTGACAATGCGCGCCATGGTCACGAAGAAACCCAAAGGCCTTGGTCTCGGCCTCGAAGCACTGCTCGGCCCGCGCGTCAAGGACGGGCCGGCCTCCGGCTCGACAGCTGCGAACGACGAAACCCCGCGCTCGCTGCGTCTTGACCAGCTGCAGCCCGGGAAGTACCAGCCGCGCACGCGCATGGACGAGGGTTCGTTGTACGAGCTGGCCGAAAGCATCAAGGCGCAGGGCGTGATGCAGCCCATCCTGGTGCGCCCGGTGGGTCCCGATCGTTACGAAATCATCGCCGGCGAACGGCGCATGCGCGCCGCGAAGCTCGCCGGCCTGGCCGACGTTCCGGTGCTCGTGAAGCCGGTGCCGGACGAAGCGGCGGCGGCGATGTCGCTGATCGAGAACATCCAGCGCGAAGACCTGAATCCGCTCGAGGAAGCGCACGGTCTGCAGCGCCTGACCGATGAATTCGGCCTGACGCACGAACAGGCTGCGCAAGCGGTAGGCCGCTCGCGCAGCGGCGCCAGCAATCTGCTGCGCTTGTTGAAGCTGAGCGAGCCAGTGCAGCAAATGCTGATGGCCGGCGACATCGACATGGGCCACGCGCGTGCGCTGCTGCCGCTCGACGGTGCGCAGCAGATTCTCAGCGCGAACGAGATCGTTGCGAAGAAGCTCAGCGTGCGCGAGGCCGAAAGGCTCGTCACGCGCGTGGTTGCGCACGCGGGTCGTCAGGCACCTTTGATTCGCACGAAGCACGACAAGCCGCGCGATCTGCAACGCATCGAGCAGCAGCTCTCCGATGCGCTCACGGCCGCCGTCGACATCCGCGTGAAGAGGCGATCGCGGCATGGCGAGCAAGGTGAAGTGGCGATTGCGTTCGGTTCGCTCGACGAGCTCAACGGCTTGCTCGAGAAGCTCGGTCTGCCACAGCACTGACGCGCCCCCCGATCTCAGGGATCGCGAGCCCCGCCCCCGTTTGCGCAGGCCTCGCCGGATCGGTGTAGGCTGTGTTCGTGTGCGTGGTGGCGCGGTGGAACTTGAGTCCGGTCACATGATCTGTCACAACGATCCCGTCAACGCACAGCATCGGGGCACGTTGTTTGCTAAAGACGAATCGCCGCAAATCGAGAGGAGCATGACGATCACCTCTGTTTTCGCCAGATCCACAGGAGCAGAATTCGCGTAAGCTAAAAAACGTGACCAGCTGATGAACGGAAAGCTCTGATGGCGCCCCACCGGGTGTCATCAGAACTTCCCCAGGGCGCCGAGGCCAGGCAACAGCCGTCGGCGTCTCCTGGCAACCGCACAGGAGATCAGCATGGACGTGATCAGCAACTTTGCCGCACGGTTCGAACGCAACCGTGAAGA
>Ga0207648_10008022_pt1 | contig 10289 bp, 9 predicted proteins | sample KBSMisM32_FD_184310 | JGI IMG/M metagenome (GOLD analysis project Ga0207648, IMG submission 184310) | Miscanthus rhizosphere microbial communities from Kellogg Biological Station, Michigan, USA - KBS Miscanthus M3-2 (SPAdes) (version 2) | ecosystem: Host-associated > Plants > Roots > Rhizosphere... | reverse complement strand
AAGGCGGAGAAGGTGGACAGCCCATGAAGGTCGGGGATCTGGACGGCGAGATCGAGCGCGAGCAGCGCTGCGAGGTGGCAGGCGACGCGGTCGCCGAGACGATCGGCATGCCCGCGCCCTACGCGGCGGGCCCGCTGCCCGAAGACGTGGCGCGCGTGCTGACGCGGCGGCCGCGGCGCAAGCTGCGCCCGGCCTGGAAGTGGGCGCCCGCGCTGGCGGTGGGCGTGGCGGTGCTTGTGTTCGTCGCGATGCGCAGCACGCAGACGCCGCTCGGCTACCAGCTGTCCGGGACGTACGCCGCGCGCGACGACGGTTTCGAGACGCCGGGCGACGGCACCGCGACGGCGCGCTTCTCCGACGGCACGTCGATCGCCGTGGGCACGCACAGCGCCGCCCGCGTGAAGGCGCGCACGCGCGCCGGCGCGACCATTCGACTGGAACGCGGGCGGGCGTCGTTCGCCGTCGTTCATCGCCCGGGCGCGCGCTGGAACGTCGAGGTGGGTCCGTTCGATATCGCCGTGACGGGAACGGAGTTCGACGTGCACTGGGCGGACGACCGCGCGAGCTTCGAGGTCGTCATGAAGTCCGGCACGGTCGTCGTGAGCGGCTCGCTGACCGGCGAAGGGATTCCGCTGCATGCGGGGCAACGGCTGGTGGCGTCGTTGACGAACAAGACGCTGGTGGTGAACGAGGTGGGACGCGCGCAGCGCGCGGCGGACGCGGCGACGACGGCCCACATGGTCGCGCCGCACGACGAGTCGGCGGCGCGCCCGCGCCGTGAGCGGCAGGTGGCGCAGGCCGAGCCCGAGCTGACCTTGCGCGATGTCCAGACGACGACCGAGTCGCCCGAGATGCTCGCGCGGATGCGCGCGCTCAGCCCGCCGCCGTTCGAGCCTGCGCCCCCGCCCGCGCCGGCCCCGGCGCCCACGGCACCGCAAGCGCCCGCCGTCTCCCAGCTGGGCAGCGGCGGCGGGAGCTGCAACGCGCGGCCGCTGCCGCAGATCCGCTTCGAGCACGCGACGGAGGGCTTCCGCATCCTCAGCGGCGACGTCTCGTCGGTGTTCCGCAACCCCGTCATCGATCACGACTACTCGTGGTGCGGCGGTGGTTCGCTGCGCTTCGATTCGGTGTTCGACGTCGACCCGGCGTCGCAATCCGGTGAGGTGGTGGTGTTCCTGCCCCACACGGTCGACCTGCGCGGCAAGACGGTCACCGTCCGCTTCATGATTCGCGGCACGGGCGACGCCGAGTTCAGCGCGCGCATCCTGGCGGGGCAGAACGACCGGCGAACCGGCAACACCTATACGCCGCAGCTCACCCCCGGCCGCTGGTGGACGATCAGCACGACCTTCCACGACCAGCTCACGGGCTTCGGAAACTTCGAGTCGAACATTCACATGGCCGACCGGATCATCTTGAAGGTCGACGCGACCGGCACGTTCCGGGTATGGTCCGGCCCGATCTACATCGACGACATCGGCTGGCGGTAGCCCGATACCCACGTCGGCGACCGCCTCCTTTCAACCTGATTGTGGAGGTCCGAATGATACGGCGTTCGCTGTCTGGGCTCGGTTTCCTGGCGCTTGCGTTCACGGCCGGCTGCGCCAGCACATCATCGACGGCCGCGAAGCCGATCGCCGTACCGACGACGCCGCCTGCGCCCGCCGTGAACCCGTTCACGGGCGCGCGTTTCTACGTCGACCCGGAGTTCGGGAAGATGGTCGCGAAGGCGACGGCGCCGACGCCGGAGGACGGCGCCCGCCTCAAGAAGCTGACCGCGTTCCCGACCGCCGTCTGGCTGGAATCGCTGGAGACCGCCAAGCTCGCCGGGCCGACGCTGGACGACGCGCTCAAGCAGGAGGCCGCCGGCGGCGGACCGATCGTCCCGGTGTTCGTCATCTACAACCTCCCCAACCGCGACTGCGCCGCCGAGGGATCGCGCGGCGAGCTGTTCGTCGACAAGGGCGGCGAGGCGCTTTACCAGAGCCAGTTCATCGACGTCATCGCGGCGGCGTTCGCGGCGCACCCGTCGCAGAAGATCGCGGTGGTGCTGGAACCGGATTCGCTGCCCAACCTGGTGACCAACGCCGAGCTGCCCACCTGCGCGGCCGCCGAGCAGATCTACCGCCGCGGCGTCGCGTACGCGGTCAGCAAGCTGTCGCTGCCGAACGTGTACATCTACCTGGACGCCGCGCACGCGGGCTGGCTGGGCTGGCCCAAGAACCTTCCCAGGGCGGTGACGTTGTTCAAGGAGGTGCTGGCGACGGCGGGCGGCGCCGACCGGATCCGCGGCTTCGCGGTGAACGTCTCGAACTACGACCCGCCGCGCGAACCGAAAGCGCAGAAGAGCGGTCCCGACGATCCCAGCCAGGACGAGATCGGCTACGTCGAGGACCTCGCCGCGGGCCTGGCCAAGGTCGGCGTCACCGGCAAGGGATTCATCATCGACACCAGCCGCAACGGCAAGGGAGGCATCCGGTCGACGCCGGGGAACTGGTGCAACGTCAAGGGCGCGGGCCTGGGCGAGCGACCGAAGGTCGCCCCGGCACCGAACATCGACGCGTACTTCTGGGTGAAGACGCCGGGCGAGTCCGACGGCACGACCGACCGCAAGGCGGCGCGCTTCGACGAGAACTGCGTCTCCGACGACGCGATGCCCGGCGCCCCCGAAGCCGGCGAGCTGTTCGCCCCCTACCTGATCGAGCTCACCAAGAACGCGAGCCCGCCTCTGTAGGTCGCGGACCCCTCACCCTAACCCTCTCCCCGCTTCGCGGGGCGAGGGGACCTGATCGGATCTTCCTCCCTCTCCCGCTTTGCGGGAGAGGGTCGGGGTGAGGGCGCGCCCTAGGCGCCCGCCGCCGCGCGCAGCGTCTTGATCGCGGCCGCGTAGTCGCCGTTCGCCGCGCGGTAGATCCCGTAGCCGGCGACCAGCACGTTGGCGCCCGCCGCGACGACCGTCGATACCGTCGCCGGGTTGATGCCGCCGTCGACCTGGATGTCGATGTTCAACCCGCGCCGATCGATCTCGGCGCGCAGGTCGCGAATCTTCGGCACGACCGCGTCGATGAACTTCTGCCCCGAGAAGCCGGGATTGACCGTCATCAGAAGCACCATGTCCAGGTCTGCGAGCACCGGCAGGACCGTATCCAGCGGCGTTGCGGGCTTCACCGCGACCGCCGCCTTCTTTCCCAGCGAGCGGATGTGCGCGACGGTCTTCGCCAGATCCGGCACCGCCTCGACGTGGACGTTGATCAGATCGGCGCCCGCGCGTGCGAAGTCCTCGACGAAGCGATCGGGGTCGACGATCATCAGGTGCAGGTCCAGCGGAATCTTCGCGGACTTGCGCAGCGCCTTCACGACGTCCGGACCCATGGTGATGTTCGGGACGAACTGACCGTCCATGACGTCGACGTGAATCATGTCGGCGCCCGCCGCCTCGACCGCCCTCGCCTCCTCGCCCAGGCGCGTGAAGTCGGCGGCGAGTATCGAGGGCGAGATGCGGAGGGGGCGCGACGGCATTGGCGGCGGCACTTATATCAATGATGCGGTCGGCGGGCCATCGATCGCGTCAGGGGCCGCGCGTATTTTCAGCGTCGCGCGGTCAAGGAGCAGTCGCGCAAACGTTGGCTCTGCCGAAGCAGTCGCCCAGCTCCGTCACGCGCGCGGTGCCGTCGCCCGCGCAGGTGACGTCGATGTAGTTCTCGACCTTGTTCACGATGCCGGCCGCGACCGTCGCATCGGCCGCGTTGCGCCACACCATCGCCGCGGCACCGCCAGCTGGCGCAGTGATCTGGACCGTGTAGCAGGTGGTAACGCCGTCAGTCGTGGTCACGCGCGTCGTCTGCCGTTCGGGGGACTCGACAATGGTGCTTTCCACGACGCCGCTCGCGAACGTGATGACACGCATGTCGCCTGTATCGGCGATTGTGCAAGAACCGGCCACGCGGCAGCTCTCCATCAGAGCCGCCACGCACAGCGGATAGTTGCCGCACGCGCCGCCGTCCGGAACCGTCGCCGCGCCGCCATCGCTCTTGCCGCCGCAGGCGCCCAGCATCACGGCGAGCAGCGCCAACAAGGAGGCGGTCGTGGTGCGGCGAGCGCCGTCAGTCATGCGTCTGCACCGGGACCGTCATCCCGGTGTCGTCCCAGACGTTCCCGGACAGGTCGAGCGTGGTCTGCGTGCTCTTCAGGATCGGGCAGTTGTAGAACGAATGCCGGAAGAAACGATTGCCGATCACGTGCACGTCGGTCAGCGACGCCGCGCCCTTGTGCGAGATGTTGAAGGTGCAGCCCCCGCCGTCGGCCCAGTTCGATTCCAGGCGGACGTCGCCGACGGCGCCGAAGTCCTGCGTGATCTGGACGGCCGCGTTCTGATCCATCGCCGCGACCAGCAGGTTGCCGACGATGCGGATGTGGGTTCCCTCCAGGATCTGGATCGCGTCGTTGTGGGTGGGGCCGCCGCCCTGGTTCGGATCGGAGTCGAAGTACATCTGGTCGTGAATGTACGAGCATTCCAGGGTGGTGTTCGACCCGGCCTTCACGCCGTCCACGCCGCCGTGAATGTTCAGGCGCCGCCCGACGAAGTTGTCGCCCCACAGCCCGTCGATGGTCGGCCAGGGCGCCATCACCGCGATCTCCACGTCCTCGATCAGGATGTTGGTGCCCGAGTTGATGCGGATGATGCCCGCGTTCTGCGTGTAAGGCGTCGCGGGGCCGCGCACGATCGAACGCGTCACGCGCACGTTGCTGGCGGCGATGGTCAGGAAGCCATGGATGTCCTTGCCGTCGATCGTCGTGCCGTCCTGCGTGATCATCATGTCGCCCTGGACCGGGGTGGGAATGAAGCCAGCCGGCACGCCGGTGTTCGACGCCGTCGGCTTCTCACCACCGAGACAAGACGTAGCAGCGCCGCCTGTTCCGGCGGAGCCGGTCGTGCCGGCCGAGCCGGTCGTGCCGGCCGAGCCGGTCGTGCCGGCGGAGCCCATTGTGCCGGCCAAGCCGGCCGTGCCGGCGCTGCCGGTCGTGCCTGCGCCACCGGTCGTGCCGCCGCGACCTGCGGTTCCTCCGGAACCGCCGCCGCCGCACGCGGCGCCCGCGGCCGCGACGAGGACACCGACGAGCGCGAGACGGCGCATGGCCGTGACCGCTAGCCGCCGACGAACACGAACGGATAGCTGATGGCGAGGCCGCCCTTCTGCGACTTCGGGAACACCCAGTGCGAAACCATCCCCAGCACGCAGCCGGGCAGCGACGTCCCCTGGAACGCAGGCGCGTCGACCTTGGTGTCGTGAACGTCGCCCGCCGCGCCGATCTCGAAGCTGACGATCGCCTTGCCCGAACGCTGATCGCCGTCGCGGCCGATGCGCAGGAAGCAGGCGCGGACGCCGGCGAGGTTCTGGCGGATCACCTTCTGGACCGCGTCGTTGCTCAGCGTTGCCGGCGTTCCCGACGAGTCATCGACCTTCGCGTTGAGCGCGTCGTTGTTGCCGCGCTTGGCCCGCCGCACGTTGCCCATCAGACCTTCGCCGCGATCATCCTCGATGTAGAAGACCTCGACGTCCTTGTCGGCCAGCGAGGACCACTTCTGGTCGAACTCGGGCGTCGTCGCGGCCGCCGCCTTGTTCCCTCCGTCGGACTTCTTCGTGCAACCAAGGGCCGTCAAGCCCGCCACCAGAACCGGCAAGAAAATACGCATGCGGCAATGATATCGAATCATCCCGCGCCGCCCGAGCGAAAAGGTGACGCGTGCTGGGCGCGGTGGACGCGGCGCAGAACGAACGTCCATAACCCCACGGACAGCAACGAGATCACTATCCAAACGTGCGCCCCCATACCACGGTGGAGCGCGTAGTCGTAGCAGCCGTGAAAGCCCGTCGGCGCGAACAGGCACAGCGCGCGATCGCGCCACAGCTTGCCGCCGCGATCGAACTTGCAGCGGCCTGCGTAGTAACCCATCGTCGCGCCGAACAGCGCGTGCGCCGGCACGGCGAAGAGCGCGCGCATCCAGGCCACGCCCAGGCCCAGACGCGTCACGAACATCAAGTTCTCCAGCGTCGCGAAACCGAGCGCCACGGCGACGCCATAAACGACGCCGTCCAGCGGTTCGTCGAACTCGTCCCAGTGGTAGACGGCCGCGACCAGCACCACCCACTTCGCCAGCTCCTCGACGAAGCCCGACAGGATGAAGGCGTCGAACAGCTTCGCCAGCTCGCCGCCCATCATCAACCATTCGCGCGACACCCACTCCTCGGCGGTGCTGGCGATCCCGTGCGCGGCGATCATCGCGTACAGACCGAGGCCGAACGCCATCAGGATGTGCTGCAGCGGCTCGCGCTCGTAGCGGTCCTTCAGATAGAAGAACGTCAGCAGGAACAGCGACGGCGCGGCCGCGACGATGACGGTCAGCACCCAGAGGCGCACGCTACATCATAAGCCGAATGGGCCTGAGATCGCGTGGGAGTCAGAACATCGGCGACAGCGCGTCGAACCACTTCTTGGCGATCTTCATCGATCCCGACGTATTGGGATGCACGCCGTCACTGGTGTCCTGCCCCTGCGCGGGATTGAAGCCGGTGAACTGATCGACGACCGAGATGGGCGACGCGGCCGTGCTGTTGGTCGTCGCCCAGCCCGGGATCTGCGCGTTCAGGTTCTGCGCGCGCGTCGTGCAGTCGTTGCAGCCCGACGGCTGCAGCGGAATGATCTGCGCGACCATCACGCGCACGTTCGGGTTGGCGCCGCGCAGCCGCCCGAGGATCGTCGTGTACGCGCTCACGATCTCCGACGGCGCCTTGTTGTTCCAGATGTCGTTGGTGGCGAAGTGCAGCAACACGATGTCGGCGGGCTTGCCGTCGAACCAGGTCGCGAGATCGCGCGCGTCGGACACGAACGGGTCGCTCGCATCGCCGCCGCTCGGCCGCACGCCGGTCCCCGCCGCCTTCAGCACGTCGGTCACGATGTAGCCGCCGTGGCCCTCGTTGTCGCGGTCGTATCCCGATACGCCGCAGCCGGGATCGCCGTTGCGCGTGCCGACGAAGTTGAACGTCTTGCCCGCGTTCTGCAGCATCTGCCAGAGCAGCGCGCGGTAGCAAACGGACGCCGTCGTGGAATCGCCGAGCGGCATGATGCGCGGGTTGGTGAGCGCGCCGCCCGCGCCGCCGCCGCCGGTGGTCCCGCCCCGCCCGCCCGCGCCGGTCGTTCCACCGCTTCCACCGTTGCCGCCGCCGCCGGTGGTGCCGCCCCGCCCGCCCGCGCCGCCGGTGCCGGTCGTCCCGCCGCGTCCCGCCGCGCCGCCGGTTCCGGCCGCGCCCGTCGTGCCGCCGCGGCCAGCCGTGCCCGTGCCCGCCGTTCCGCCGCGTCCGACGGTGCCGCCCGCGCCGGCGGTCGCGCCTGCGCTGCCGCCGTCGCCACCGCTGCCGCTCGCACCTGCGTTGCCGCCGGTGCCCGCCGTCGCGCTGGTTCCCGCGGCGCCGCCGCCCGTGCCGCCCGCCGACGTCCCGGCCGCGCCCGTGGTCCCCGCGCCGCCACCGCCCGTCCCTGCCGTTCCCGAACTGTCGTTGCCGCCGCCGCAACCCGTGGCGACCAGTGCGCCCACAAAGACGATCGATAAGGCGAAGCGAGTCAATCTCATGCGTCCGATACTACCTTTCTCTTCCGGGTGCGGGCGCGCGGCAGGAAACCGTCGCGGTCATCTGCGCCTAGGGCGCGCCCTGGCTGATTTCTTCACGGCTTTCTTCACCGCAGCTTTGCGGGCCGGCTTCTTCGCCGCTTTCTTCGGCTGCGTGCGGGCCTTGCGCTTCGCCGGCGGCGGCGGCGGCGGAACACCGTAGCTCTCGGGCAGGCGCGACGGCTGCAGCAGACACGCCAGCACCGGGAACGTCGTCGTGTCCATGAAGTTTGCGTAGAACCAGCGAGCGGCACCGAGCGTGCGCTCCTCGATGCGCGCCGACGGGATCACGAAGCACGACTGCGCCAGGCTGGCGTGGTCCAGCGTGCATTCCTTGTGCACCGTACGTGCGACGGTGTCCGCCACGGCCGCGTAGCGATCGCCCGGGCTCAGCCTGACGCCGCCGATCATCGCCGCCGCGACGGCGTTCACCGTCAGCGCCAGCGCGCGCGACGTCGCGCCGATCATCGCCGGCATCGGGCTGATGAGCAGGACCTCCGGGAGATCGTGGAGGTAGCCGAGGCCGATCGAGAACGCGAACGCGCCCTTGCTGTCGTCCGGGGGCATCCAGACGGCATGGCGCCCGCCCTCGATCGTACGCACGAAGCTGTCGCCTTGGCGCAGCAGTTGCCGGCCCACGTAGGACGCGATCCGCTCGCTCAGGTTGCGGCGCCGGTCCTTGCTCACAATGCGCGACAACGCCTTGTACTCGCCCGGTTCCCACGCCAGCAGGGCGGCGTCGTCGCCCGCGCGCCGCCGCTGGTTCAGCGCGGCGCGCGCTCGCTCGGGCGGTGGCCACGCCGGCGGCGGCGCCGGTTCGTAGACGATCGCGCCGCGCGACACGCGCGCCACCGTCGGTATCAGGCCCGACGTCTCGCATTCGAGGTGAACCTCCGGCACGTAGCGCAGCAGATCCGCGACGCACGCCTCGTAGTCCAGCCGATCGAGCGCGCCGGCGTGCCGGCCAAACAGATCGCAGACCGCCGCGAACCCGTCGCGCCCACGCGGCTGCACGGTGATCTGCAGGGGGCGATCCTCCTCGAACGTCATCGACGCCGACGCGACCGTCACGCTGCTGGTCGTCAGCGTGCAGCGCAGCGCAGACAGCAGCGCCATGTTCGAACGCAGGAACAGCGCGGGATGTCCCTCGACGGGCTGCCAGCCGGCCGGCGACAGCATGGCGGCGCACACGGCCAGCAGATCGTCGTCGAGCTCGTGCGCAACGACGGCCGTCGTCATGCGCGCATTGTATTGCCGATCAGGCGGACGCGAGCCGCAATCGCACCGCGAAGAATCCGTCGGCGCCGTCGCGGTGCGGCCAGGTGCGCACCGCGCCCGCGCTGTCCGTCAGCCGGGTCCAGGGCACGCGACCGCCCGCCGCCGCCGCGTTTTCGATCGCGAACTTCGGATGCGCGCGCAGGAACGCCGCGACGACGTCCTCGCATTCGCGCCGCTCGAACGTGCAGACCGCGTACACCAGCACGCCTCCCGGCAGCAGCGCCGGCGCGACGGCGGACAGCATGCGCAGCTGCTGCGCGGCCAGCGTCTCCAGATCGGCGGGCACGCGACGCGCGAGCGCCTCGGGGTGACGGCGCAGCACGCCCAGCCCGCTGCACGGCGCATCCAGGAGGATGCGGTGGTAGCGCGGCGTCGGATCCGCCAGCGGTCTCGCCAGATCCGCAGCGGCGAAGGTCGCGCCCGTCAGCCCCAGGCGCTGCAAGGTCGCGCGCGCCGTCTCCAGCTTGTCCGCCGAGACGTCCAGCGCGTCGACGCGCGCGCGATCGCCGGCCAGCGCCAGCAGGTGCGCGGTCTTGCCGCCCACGCCCGCGCAGGCGTCGAGGATCCGCTCGCCCGCGGCCGCGCCGCACAGCTCGACGACGACCTGCGCGCCCGCGTCCGAGATCGCGAACAGCCCGTCGCGCCAGGCCCGCGTCGTCGCGAGCGCGTCCAGGTGGCGCGCCTCCAGCGCGTCGGGCGCGATCGGCGACGGCGTCAGCACGGCGCCGGCGCGCTCCGCCGTCACCCGCGCCGCCAGATCGTCGCGCGTGACGCGCCCCGTGTTCGCGCGCAGCGTGACCGGCGCGGCGTCGGCGATGCTCGCCGCGAACGCGAGCGCCTCGGCCGCGGGCCGCTCGGCGAGCAGCAGCTCCGCCAGCCAGGCGGGCAAGCCCGCCGCGGCGACCAGGTAAGCGGCCGGATCGGCGGCCGCGTCGGGCAGCGCCGGCTCGCCCTCGCGCGCGAGGCGCCGCAGCAGCGCGTTCGCGAACCCGGCGACCCCGCGCCCCGCCGCCTGCTTGCACGCGTCGACTGCGTCATTTACCGCCGCGTAGTCGGGGATGCGATCGAGAAACAGGATCTGGTACACGCCCACCCGCAGCGCGATCAACGCGCGCGCATCCAGCCTGTCGAGGCCGCTGGTCGCCAGCGCCTGCAGCGCGCGATCGATGCGGCCGCGCCGGCGCAGGACGCCGTACACCAGCTCCGTCGCCAGCGCCCGATCCTCGGCGGATAGCGCGGGCGTTCGGTCCAGCGCCGCCGACAGCGCCCGGTTCGCGTAGGCGCCGCCGACCTCGACGCGTTCGAGCACGGCGCGGGCGAGCGAGCGCGCCGTGACAGCGGCCGG
>Ga0207648_10008017_pt1 | contig 10292 bp, 10 predicted proteins | sample KBSMisM32_FD_184310 | JGI IMG/M metagenome (GOLD analysis project Ga0207648, IMG submission 184310) | Miscanthus rhizosphere microbial communities from Kellogg Biological Station, Michigan, USA - KBS Miscanthus M3-2 (SPAdes) (version 2) | ecosystem: Host-associated > Plants > Roots >... | reverse complement strand
TGTCGCCGTCGAAGACGGTCGGCACCCCGCATCGGGCGGCTGCGGTGAAAACAGCGCGCGCACCCTCCGGCCAGCGGACATCGGCCAGCACCGCCTGGGTTTGGGCGATGTCGGCGAGCGGAAGCCACGAGGGGTCCGGATCGAGCGCGGGATCGTTGAAGGCGCAGACGAGGCGCTCGCCGAGATCATCGACGAGGATTGCGGCCGATGGCGAAACGCAGCCCGCGATTCGACGCACGGCGCTCACGTCGACGCCCTCGGCCGCGAGCTCCCGGAGAATGCGCTCGCCCAGCGGATCGTCGCCAACCCGCCCCCAGTAGACCGCATCTCCGCCCAGCCGGGATACCGCCACGCTGGCGCTCGCAGCCATCCCGCCGCCGCACTCGGTATAGCCCGTCGCGAGCACCTTGGTTGGACGAGCCGGAATCACGGGCACGCGATAGATCGCGTCGTGGGCGGACATCCCGAGGCAAAGGACTCGTGGCATGCAGAGCGTCGGAGGAAATCCGACCGAGGATCGAGACCGGGGAATTGTAGTCGGGGGGGCCTCCGGCGCGGCCGTTTCACGTGGAACATCGAGGATGACACAGCTTGGGGGCGGCGGGCACCAGCCCGTAGCGCACGGGAAGCCAAGGCATTCCGCCGCGGTCTTGTTCCACGTGGAACCTTCCATTCCGTCGCGAACTGGACGGTGCCGCGACGACGTCAGCCCCTTGGCGCTCCACGCCGCGGCCGGTAAAACGCTCACGGGGTCGAATTCGCGGCTTGCGGGCCATCGAGTTTCCGAGCGCGCCTGGGTCGCACGGCGAGGCGAACGATCCGGGTTGGATGGGGGTCAATCGATCCCAGACTCGACCGTGCGGCGGGTGTTCGCACGCCCGACTTTGTCGTATCATTGCGGTATCCTTTGGTGGGTCCCGACGGATCCGCGAAAAGCAAATAAATGTAGCAATATCATGATATTCGGAACTAGGTACGAAGTGATCGTCGTCGGCGGGGGCCATGCCGGCACCGAGGCGGCGCTCGCGTGCGCGCGGATGGGGCGGAAGACCCTGCTGCTCACGCACAGCATCGAAACGCTGGGCCAGATGTCGTGCAACCCCTCGATCGGCGGCGTGGGCAAGGGCCACCTCGTCAAGGAAGTCGATGCGTTGGGCGGTGCGATGGCCATTGCCACCGACGAGGCGGGAATCCAGTTTCGCACTCTCAATTCGAGCAAGGGTCCAGCCGTGCGCGCCACGCGTGCGCAAGCGGACCGCGTGCTCTACAAGGCGGCGATCCGCGGTCGCCTCGAGAACGAGCCCAATCTCACGCTGTTCCAGCAGCCCGTCGACGATCTCACAATCGACGACACGAACGGCGGCGCCACCGTGACCGGCGTGATCACGCAAATGGGCGTGACGTTCGAAGCGGATGCGGTCGTGCTGACGACCGGCACATTCCTCTCCGGATTGATTCACGTCGGCCTCGAGCATTACGAGGCTGGACGCGCCGGCGAGCCGGCGGCAAGAACGCTCGGCGCGAGATTGCGCGAGCTCAAGCTGCCGGTGGGGCGCTTGAAGACGGGCACGCCCCCACGACTCGACGGCCGCACCGTGGATTTTTCGAACCTCGAACGCCAGCCCGGCGACGAGCCCGTGCCGGTGATGAGCTTCATCGGCACGCGCGAGATGCATCCCGCGCAGGTCGCATGCTGGATCACGCACACCAACGAGCGTACGCACGACATCATCCGCGGCGGTCTCGATCGCTCGCCGCTCTACACGGGCATCATCAAGTCGGTGGGCCCGCGTTATTGTCCTTCGATCGAAGACAAGGTCGTGCGCTTTGCCGAGCGCAAGAGCCACCAGATCTTCCTCGAGCCCGAGGGCCTGGCGACGAACGAGATCTATCCGAACGGCATCTCCACGTCGCTGCCGTTCGATGTGCAGCTGGCACTCGTGCATTCGATCGCAGGGTGCGAGCAAGCGCACATTCTGCGGCCTGGCTACTCGATCGAATACGACTACTTCGATCCCCGTGCCTTGAAGTCGACGCTCGAAACGAAAGCGATCCGCGGCCTTTTCTTCGCGGGCCAGATCAATGGCACGACCGGATACGAAGAAGCCGCGGCGCAAGGCCTTCTCGCCGGGATCAACGCGGCGCGCTTCGTGCACGACGAGAACGGATGGTCGCCGCGCCGCGACGAAGCGTATCTTGGCGTGCTCGTCGACGATCTCATCACCCGCGGCGTTACCGAGCCGTACCGGATGTTCACTTCGCGGGCCGAGTATCGGCTGCAGCTTCGCGAGGACAACGCCGATCTGCGCCTGACCGAGCGCGGCCGCGAGCTTGGCGTCGTCGACGACGCCCGCTGGGATGCTTATGCACGCAAGCGCGACGCGATCGTGCAGGAGCAGGAGCGCCTCAAGAGCACGTCGGTCAATCCGGCCGTCGTGTCGCGGCACGAAGCAGAGCGCGTGCTCGGTCAGCCGATGGAGCGGGAATACACGCTGCAGGACCTCCTGCGGCGACCAGGCGTCACGTATGCGTCGCTGATGACGCTTCCCGGCGCCGGCGCTGCGGTCGCCGATCCATTGGTGGCCGAGCAGGTGGAGGTCGCAACCAAGTACGCAGGCTATATTGATCGGCAGCAGGCAGAGATTGCGCGACGCGCGGGCGAAGAGAGCCGGATGCTCCCCTCCGATCTCGACTACCGCACCGTGCGCGGTCTCTCCGGCGAGGTGCAGCACAAACTCAACCTGCACAAGCCCGAAACGATCGGCCAGGCGGCGCGGATTTCCGGCATCACTCCGGCGGCAATCGCGTTGCTTCTCGTGCATTTGAAGCGAGGCTTTGGATCGCCGGCGCCCTCGGGGCCCGCGCCCGCAGACAGGCGACGCTCCGCGTGACGACCGCAGCCGATATCGACGCGGGCATCGTTCGATTGAACGAGTCCGGCGCCGCCGGCTACGCGCTGCCGCCCGGCGCGCGCGAGAAGCTGCAGGCGTATATCGCGCTCCTCGCGAAGTGGAATGCGACATACAACTTGACGGCGATTCGCGAACCGGAGCGCATGGTCACGCATCACGTCCTCGACGCGCTTGCCGTCTTGCCGCACCTGCCCGACACCGGGCCGGCCCTTCGTGTGCTCGACGTTGGAAGCGGCGGCGGAGTGCCGGCAGTTCCGCTCGCCATCGCGCGGCCGCAATGGCACGTCGTCGCGCTCGACAGCAATCACAAGAAAGGGGCCTTCCTGCAGCAGGCGGTGAATGAGATTCCGCTGCCGAACGCCGAGGCCGTGGTCGCCCGCGTCGAGGACTACGTCCCCTCGGCGCCGTTCGACATCGTCATCTCGCGTGCATTTTCCGATCTCGAGACCTTCGTCGCGTCGAGCGCGCGTCATCTCGCGCCTCAAGGCTTGCTCGTCGCGATGAAAGGCGTCTTTCCGGACGAGGAAATTGCGCTCCTGCCGTCGACAGTGCGCGTGGTGGCAACCCCCGCGCTCGCCGTGCCAGGCCTCGACGCGGAGCGTCACCTGATCGTGATGGCGCTGGCATGAGTGCCGACGTGCCGTCCCAAGGTGCCCGTTGCTCCCTCTCGGAGGGACCGCGCGCAGCGCCAAGGGAGCGCACGTGAGCAGGATCCTCGCGGTCGTGAACCAGAAGGGTGGCGTCGGGAAGACGACGACCGCCGTCAACCTGGCGGCAAGCCTGGCCGCGATGAAGCGCCGCGTGCTCCTGGTCGACCTCGATCCCCAGGGCAACGCCACGACCGGCGCGGGCATCGACAAGCGGGCCCTCGAGGCCACCGTCTACCACGTGCTCCTGGGCGAGCGGAGCATCGCCGACGTTCGCGTCGTGTCGCCGACCGGCGGCTTCGACGTCGTGCCGGCGAACCGCGAGCTCGCCGGCGCGGAAGTCGAACTGGTCGACTTGCCCGAGCGCGAAACGCGCCTCAAGGCCGCGTTGGCCGAGGCGCTGAAGCAGATGCGCACGGCCATCTCGTCGATTGCGCCCGACTACGATTTCATCCTGCTCGATTGCCCGCCGTCGCTGTCGCTGCTCACGCTCAATGGCCTCTGCGCGGCGGATGCCGTGCTGATCCCGATGCAGTGCGAGTATTACGCGCTCGAAGGGCTGTCCGATCTCGTCCAGACGGTGAAGAAGGTGCGCGCGCATTTGAACCCGGCGCTCGAGATCGAGGGCCTGCTGCGCACGATGTACGACCCGCGCAACACGCTCGCTCTCAACGTCGGCGCGGAACTCGAGAAGCATTTCGGCGACAAGCTCTACCGGACGGTGATACCTCGCAACATCCGGCTCGCCGAAGCGCCTTCGCACGGGATTGCCGCGCTGCACCTCGACAAGAACTCGAAGGGGGCGCTGGCCTATCTCGCGCTCGCCGGCGAGATGTTGCGGCGAAGGGAAGCCGCGACCGCACCGCAGGCCTCCGCCGAGCCCGCGGCGCCGGCCGTCTGACGAAGCAAGGAAACGGAGGCGCACCCATGACACGTCTCAAGGGACTCGGCCGCGGCCTCGATGCGCTTCTCGCCGGCACCGATCAGCCGGGCGATGTGGAGGCGCTGCAAACGCTGTCGCTCGAGCGCATCCAGCCCGGCAAGTACCAGCCGCGAACGAAAATGGACGATGCGGCACTCGCGGAGCTTGCGGATTCGATTCGCGAGCACGGCGTGATGCAGCCGATCCTGGTCCGTCCGATCGATGGCGGGCGATTCGAGATCGTCGCCGGCGAGCGGCGGTGGCGCGCGGCGCAACGTGCGGGACTCGCCTCGGTGCCCGCGCTCGTCAAAGCCGTGCCCGATCAATCGGCGCTGGCGCTCGCCTTGATCGAGAACATCCAACGCGAGGACTTGAACCCTCTGGAGCAGGCGAACGGCATTCACCGGCTGATCGCGGAATTCGGCCTTACCCACGATGCCGCCGCAAAGGCCGTGGGGCGATCGCGCAGTGCCGTCAGCAATCTCCTGCGGTTGCGCGATCTCGCGAAACCCGTGCAGGCCTACCTGATGGGCGGACAACTCGATATGGGGCATGCGCGCGCGCTCCTCGCGTTGCCGGCGGGCCCGCAAACGGCCGCCGCCTCGCGCGTTGTCGCGCAACGGCTATCGGTGCGCGAAACCGAGCGGCTCGTCCACCAGTTCGCGCATCCCAGCCGCCGCGGGGGCAAGCGTCAGGCGCGCGCCGCCGATCCCGATGTCGCCCGCCTCGAGGAATCGCTGGCAGAGACGCTTGGCGCCAAGGTGACGATCGAAGCGAAAGCCGGCGGCGCGGGCAAGCTCACCATCGCTTATTCGAGCCTGGAGCAGCTCGACGGTATTCTCGCGCGACTCAAGTGACACCGTGATCTCGTTCCTGCAAGAGCTCTGGCGGTACATGCGCGCGCGCCGAAAGTACTGGCTGCTCCCGATCATGGTCGCGATGGCGCTCCTGGGGGCGCTCATCGTGCTCTCGCAGGGCTCGGCGATCGCCCCCTTCATCTACACGCTGTTCTGACGGGGATGGCCTGACGGCCGGAGCGATGCTCGAGACATTGCGCAACTTCGCCATCAATCTGGGCGAGATCCTGCTCATCTTCGCGGGCTTCGCGCTGATCGAGCGCGCACGGCCCGCCGAACGCGGCCAGCGGTTTTCCGCCGCCGCGTTCAACGTCCAATATCTCTTCCTCTACCAGCTCATCAACCTCCTCCTGCTGCCGGCGGTGACGGCGCTCGTCGTTGATCGGCTGCGCGGACTGTTTCCGTCGGCGTTCGGCTTCTTCAAGATCGACGGTCTCCTGGACGGCGCCTGGAAGACGGTGGCGTTCTTCTTCGTCTACGACTTCTTCTACTACTGGTTCCATCGTCTCCAGCACCGCTGGCCGTTCCTCTGGGCGCAGCACAAGCTGCATCACTCGGAGGAAGCGCTCAACGCCACCACGACCTTTCGCCACCACTGGCTGGAAGACCTGCTGCGCGTCTTCCTGATCGTGCTGCCGATGTCGATGGCCTTCGACTTGAAGCCCGCGGGCGCCGGCGCGGCCGCGTTCGTCGTAGGGCTGTGGCCGGTATTCATCCATGCGAACCTGCGGCTGCATCTCGGGCCCTTCGCTCGTGTCGTCGCGGGACCGCAGGGCCACCGGATTCATCATTCCATCGAGCGCGCGCATCTCGATCGCAATCTCGCGGCATTCTTTCCGCTTTGGGACCATCTCTTCGGCACCTACTACCATCCCCGTCGCGAGGACTACCCGAAGACCGGTCTCGCGTCGGGACAGAAGGTGACCTCGCTCAGGCAGGCGCTGTGGCTGCCGTTCGGCGAGTGGCTCGCGCCGCCGGCCGACGCACGCAGGGCCGCGCGTCGCGTCGCGATCGCGGCGTGGGGCGTCGCCATCCTGCTGGGTCTCACGATCCTCGAAGTCGCCGCGCGAATCGTCTTTCCACTGCCCGCGATCGGCAACTTCAACCGCATCGAATACGCGCTGACGGCGATCTCGCCGTCGATGCGCAACAAGCACTACCTCATGAACTCCACGCTCGCGTGGACCTCCGAGCCCGATCACGCGGGCTCGACGATGCACCTCAACCTCTACGGCTTTCGCGACGCGCAGTGGGACGTCCTGCACAAACGTGCCCCGCGGATCGTGTTCGTCGGCGACAGCTTCGTCGAGGGCTTCATGGTGGGCGACGACCAGACGATTCCCGCGGTGTTCGCCCGCCGCGCCCGCGAAGCGGGGCAGGACGTCGAAGTGTTCAACCTGGGTGTCGGCGCCGCGGGCCTCTCCGATTACATGAAGATCGTCCAGGACGCGGTGCCGGCGCTCAAACCCGACGAGATCGTGTTGGTGTTCTACGCCAACGATTTCGCCGGCGAGCCGCCGTTCACGCCCGAGCGGATCCGCCCGCCATTCGAGCCGCGCTACCGCCCCGCGTGGTTGCCGCGCATCGTGCAGGTCACGCGGCGCCTCATTGCGGGCGAGCCCGTGGCGTTACGCTGGCACGGCGGACCCAAGCCTTTCCTCGCGGCCGTACCGGATCCGACGAATCCGTGGACCACGCGGGAAGCCGAGCTAGCGCCCAAAGTCGACCCCGACGTCGCCGACGCGATGCGTCGCGCGACCTTCAATCCTCATGCGGTCGACGAGCTCGCCGAGTACGCCATTCAGTTCCGGCGTGTCGTCGACGTGGCGACGCATCTCACGTTCCTTCGCGACTTTCTCGCGGCCCGTGGCGTAAGCCTGCGCCTCGCGTATGTGCCCTATCCGGCGCAGGTATCCGACTACTACGTCCCGTTCAAGCATCGCTTCGGCGGACGAAACGTGACGTCGATGAGCGGGCCGGAATTCCAAGTGCAGGCCGCGCACATCGCGCAGGTGGCGGAAGGGCTGGGAGTGCCGTTTCTCGACCTTACGCCGCCGCTCCGCGCGCGAGAAGCGACCGGCGAGCACCTCTACTTCGACTACGATCACCACTTCCGCCCGGCGGGCTATGCCTTCGCCGCGGATGCGCTGTACGCCTGGGCCGCGGCGGCGCCGCCGGGGAAATGAGCGGGGACCCCGCCGAATGAAGGGGGCCGCATGCGCGGCCCCCGGCGTGCAACGCGTCAGCCCATCTGCTTCAACAACGTCTCGGCATCCGAGACCTCGTATTTGCCGGGCGCCTCGATGTTTAGAAGCTTGACCACGCCGTTGTCGACCAGCATCGAAAAGCGCTGGCAGCGCAGGCCGAGGCCTTTCGCGGCCAGATCGAACTCGAGGCCGAGCGCCTTCGTGTAGTCGGCGCTGCCGTCGCCCATCATGCGGATCTTGCCGCCGGTCTTCTGGTCGCGCGCCCAGGCGCCCATCACGAACGGATCGTTGACGGACATGCAGATCACATCGCTGACGCCCTTCGCTTTCAGCTTGTCGATGTTCTGCAGGTAGCTCGGCACGTGCTTCGCCGAGCACGTCGGGGTGAATGCACCGGGGAGTCCGAAGATCGCGACCTTCTTGCCGCGCGTCAGATCCTCGACGTTGAAAGGGTTCGGCCCCACCGCGCAACCGGCCGACTCGACTTCGATGAACTCGGAGAGCTTGCCCGCGGGCAGCTTGTCGCCAACTTTGATCGTCATGCCTTCTCCTGTGGGGACACTTCGGCCGCGATGAATTTCGCGGCCGCAATCCGCTGTTCCGCGCCTTCACAACGCCGTCGGCGCGAGCGCGCAAGTTGCGCGCAACGGAACGTGCAAGGATTGCAGGCATCGCGATGAAATTCAACCCCACATTGCCGAAGGTCACTGCAACGAAGCTTGCCGGAATGCCGCGCTCGGGGTAGCGTTGTGCTGCAAGGAGGACTCCATGGCTTCGACAAAGAAGACCGCGGCGACGAGTGCGCCGCGGCGCACGACACTATTGATCGCGACGCGCAAGGGACTGTGGACGCTGGCCGCCGACCCCGCGCGCCGTTCGTGGAAGCTCACCGGGCCGCAGTTCCTCGGCCACATCGTCCATCACGCGCTCGCCGATCCGCGCGACCCGCGGACGATTCTCGCCGCGGCGCGCACCGGCCATCTCGGACCGACGATTTTCCGTTCGACCGATCGTGGACGAACGTGGAAGGAAGCCGCGAAGCCGCCCGCATTCGCGGAGGGCAGCGGGCGCACGGTCGACCATTCGTTCTGGCTGGCGGCGGGCCACGCCTCCGAGCCGCAGGTCTGGTATGCGGGCACGTCGCCGCAAGGGCTCTTCCGCTCGACCGATAGCGGTGTGACGTGGACGGGCGTCGCCGGCTTCAACGAGCATCCGCAGCGCAAGGCGTGGTGCGGCGGCGACCAGGACGGCACGCCCGACGGCCCGAAGCTTCATTCGATCCTCGTCGATCCTCGCGATCCGAAGCACCTCTACATCGGCATGTCGAGCGGCGGCGTGTTCGAGTCGACTGACGGCGGCGCGGACTGGAACCCGCTCAACAAGGGTGTGAAGGCGCTTTTCCTGCCGGAGCCCGACCCGCCGTTCGGCCACGATCCGCACTGCGTGCGGCTGCACCCGCGCGATCCCGATCGGCTCTACCAGCAGAACCACTGCGGGATCTATCGGATCGACCGCCCGGCCGAGCGCTGGACGGACATCGGCGCTGCGATGCCCAAGTCGGTGGGCCCGATCGGCTTCCCGATGGTGCTGCATCCCCGCGATCCCGACACGCTCTGGGTCTTCCCGATGGATGGGTCCGACGTCTGGCCCCGGATCTCCCCAGGCGGCAAGCCGGCGGTATATCGATCGGTCAACGGCGGCAAGACGTGGCAGCGGCAGGCGACGGGGCTCCCCAAGACGCAGGCGTGGTGGACGGTCAAGCGTCAGGCAATGACGGCGGACCAAGCGCCGACAGTGGGCGTTTACTTCGGGACGACGAGCGGTGAAATCTGGGGCAGTCGCGATGAAGGACGCAGCTGGAAATGCCTGACCGCGCATCTGCTGCACATCTATGCAATCGAGTGCGCGTGAGTCTGCGCTGAAAGTTCGCATTCCCGGTCTTCTCCGGTCCTACACTGCGGGCGCGGAAACGGTCGAGCTTCCGGCGCATGCGACCCTCGACGATGCGGTGCGCGATCTCGACGCGAGATTCCCAGGAATGCGCTTCCGCATCGTCGACGAGCAAGGCGCGATCCGGCCGCATATCAAGATGTTCGTCGACGGCGAGCTTGCGCGGCGTCTCGACGCACCCGTCGGCGGCGCGGCCGAGCTCATGATCGTCGGCGCCCTTTCGGGCGGCTGATCTCGAGTCTTCGGGGCGTCGCCTGTCCCGCTGCGACGCAGCAACCGCGTTGCGAGCCTGAACCGAAAACCGATATAATCCGATGCTTTGCTTCAGCCGAAAGCGCCCGACTTCGCTTCGTTTTCGAGCGCCCGAGTGACCCCGCCGCTCAAGACCAAACCCATTCGTACCGTCCTCAAGTGGCAACTCATCGTCACGGCGGCGATTGCGGCGGTTTCAGGTGTCCTGGGGGGAACGGGCGGCGCGATCTCGGCGCTCTTGGGCGGTTTCGTCAACGTGGCGGCAGGTGTCGCTTACGGTTGGTTGCTCGGCTTGGGATTGGGAGCGAAAGCGGTCCCGGATGCCGGTTCCTCGCTTGTCGCGATGTTTCGCGCCGAGGGCGGCAAGATCCTGGTGATCGTCGGGGGGCTCTGGCTTGCGTTGTCGACGTACCGGGATTTGGTCCCGGCGGCGTTCTTCACGGCGTTCGTGACGACCGTGATCGTGTTCAGCATGGCGTTTTTCGTCCGCGAGTAGCTGCCCCAGCGGGGACGCAACCGAGGGCGCAACGAGGGACTTTGCAACA
>Ga0207648_10008014_pt1 | contig 10294 bp, 11 predicted proteins | sample KBSMisM32_FD_184310 | JGI IMG/M metagenome (GOLD analysis project Ga0207648, IMG submission 184310) | Miscanthus rhizosphere microbial communities from Kellogg Biological Station, Michigan, USA - KBS Miscanthus M3-2 (SPAdes) (version 2) | ecosystem: Host-associated > Plants > Roots >... | reverse complement strand
CAAAATAGGACCTAAAATACTTATTTCCGATAATTAAATTACTAAAGTTAACTTCAATTGCACTTGGAGCAATAATATCCTTAACGTCTATTAAACCTTGTGCAAATTTTTGAATAGATTGATTTTCTCTTGCAAGAGCAGCAGCTTCAGCAGGACTAACAGGTTTTACACCTGCCTTAGGTTTTGGATTTAAATCTGGTAATAGTCCGAATAATGCCATATATACTTAATAATTTTTAAAAAGCTTGTCCTTCTATCAATCCACTTTCTACATCTTTTTCTCTTAGGTTTAGTACATCTAAACCTAACTTATCTGGTTCGTAAACTGAATAATATAATTTAATTAATTCATCATTAGTTAATTGTTTTGCTGCAACACCCATATTCTCGTACTGTTTTATAATTGCATCTCTTTTTGGGTAAAGTTCTTCTTTAGCTTTTTCAATTATCTTTGTAACACTAGCAATTCTTTCAGGAGTTCCAAAAGTTTCTTTAAACCAATTATTTTTTATAGTTGGCATTTTTAAAGAAGGAATCACAGTGTAAAACCTCTTATCTAAAATTTGAGTAGTCTGTGTTAGATTATTAATAAAGTCTTGATACAAAGTAACTTGATTTGTAATAGCTTCCGAAGTTAATTTAGCTTTGTAACTATCTAATAATTTTAAATACCCAGCAATATCAGTTCTTTGAGTTTTTATTACAATTTGTACTGGAAAGTTAATTGCATTTAAAAAAGCTGCGAAAGATCCTATTTTTGCGTCTTGTTCTGGACCATCTAACAAATCAAAGTTTAAAGAAGATGTTTCTACCACAATAGAAACTTTTCCATTTTTTAATACAACCATATCATCTTTAATATCCGCGATATCTAGATGCTCTTGCGTACTCATTCTTTTCGGATCAAATATACCCATTTTTACTTATTAAAAATACTAACTTCTTCTAGTATATATTAAATAATCGAAACCTTACAATTAAAATTTAAAATAATGATAAAATCTTAATTATTAAATTCTTAAATTGAAATTTATGCCAACTAGAGAAGAATCGGAAAAGCTATTAAATGAATATGTAAAAAATGAATCATTATTAAACCATTGCCATATGGTTGCAAAAGCTATGGAAGAATATGCTAAAAGCATGAATTTATCTGATGAAGAAGTTGAAAAGTGGTACACATCAGGATTACTTCACGATTTAGACTGGGAAAAGTTTCCAGATGAACATCCTAACAAAGCTGTTAATGAAATATTACCTTCTCTTGGGTATCCAGAAGATGTTGTTCTAGCTATAAAAGCACATGGGCCACAAAGAACGGGCAAATACCCAGAAACACAAATTGAAAAATATCTATTTGCTTGTGACGAACTTTGTGGATTTCTAAATGCATCTTCTTTAATGAGACCAACTAAATTTGAAGGTATGGAAGTTAAGTCTGTAAAGAAGAAATTAAAAGACAAACACTTTGCAGCAAATGTTAGTAGAGAAGATATAGATGAAGGAGCTAAACTTATTGAAAAACCAATTGAAGAACATATAGATTTCCTAATTAAGGTATTTTCTAAGGCTTGATTGTTAATAAAATGAAATTCATTTAACAGACAAGCTTCCATTTACTTAAGGATATCGGGTTTGGGTAAAAGAAGTGGGCCACTTCCACATCGAATGCTTGGCCGTTCTTTTACCCAAGACTTTTTGCAGTACTTTTTAGTCATAAAAAGTACGAATGACTAATGAGAGGCAAAGCAAACAATGAGTAAGTTACAACCTATGAAATCAGATGGTAGTGGCTCTGCCGCTATTGAATAAAAAAGACCTCTTTCGAGGTCTTTACGTATTACTCTAAAACTTATTCCGGTTTCTTATTAGATCCTTCCATTTTCTTCATAGCTTCTGCTCTTGGAACTAAGAAGTAAATTAATAATCCGATTACAGTGAAGAATACACAAAGTATTGCCCAAACTGCTGCATTATCAATATTATGTTTTTTAGCATCTTTGTAAACCCAAATTCCAATTCCAATGAAAACTAAGTACATTACGCAACAACACAATAGAGGTAAGAATGATGTTACAGCGAAGATTCCAGTTGCTGCAGCTGTATCTGCTGGAGTATATCCATAATCATAATAAGACTGTGCCATAACTGGAGCAGCCATTAGAGTAAACGCTACTACAGCAGAACCTGCTGCTAACACTTTAGAGAAAACTTTTCCCATACAAAAATATAATAAAAAATAAATAATTAAAACTTAATTAACAATACTATAACTATTTATAAAATTGATGTCAAAAAAAACTGCACCTATTTCTAGATGCAGTGTTTATAATAATTTAAGTTTTTCTTACCCTATTAACTTCTTCCTTCTTGTCACTATTTGAGTTTTAAGTTTGCTAGCTGCTGTACCAATAGCTTTTCTTAAATCGTGGTCCTTTATAATTACCACCGGCCTTTCACTTTTAAAATCTAGTACTTCTACGTTAAGTCTATAAACATTTCCATGACCTTCTTTAGAAACTGAGATCTTAATTGTGCATTCTGCCTTATTAATTTTTCTTAGAATTTCTTCTACCTTTTTAAACATTTTAAAGCTAACTTCTTGCAGTGTTTCAAACGTTGGTTGTGTTAAATTTGGTGCGACAAATAGATATCTCATGGTATCGTAATAAAATATAAATTACGTTACTACAAAACTTACATTTAATTTTACGTTTGAGAAGCTCCTCTAAATTAAGTATACTACCGAGTATCTTGTAGAGCAAACAAAATCTCTATCTATAATGTACAAGCTACGATACGCACACTAGAGATTTTCGTGAAAACTAAACGTGAAAACATAAAGCCAGTAAGGTTTAGTTGAATTAGCTAACATTCATACAAAATTCATATTTTTAATTATTAAGTGCCAAAAATGAGCAACACTAAGAACGACGATTTATTAAGCAATCCTAACCTAGACAAGGTAGAAGAATACTTTAAATTGAAAGGAGTTATTAAAACTTTAAGAGGAGATTTGAAAGATATTAAAGATTCTTTAGAAGCTCAAATTGAATTAGAAAAGCTTTCTAAGAAAACAAAAGAACTAAGAGATAAAGTCAAAGGAGACGAAACAGTATTTGAATTAACTGAAAAATTAGGAACTACAAAAGAGAGATTAGAACTTATTAAAGAACTTATTAGAATAGATCTAATAGAAACAGCTCAAGAAGAAGTAAAAAGAGATGGGAAAAAGCTTAAGCTAGTACATGTTTTAAAAGAAGTTAAAGACGACGGTAAGGACGATAAAAAGAAATCCAATTAACTTGTACTGATTTGTACACTGGTATACACTATTAGTTAGATTTAATTATTAATTCAAACTAATGGAAAGTCCAGTATTACAAAATTCTACGGTTGTTGAAAAGCAATCAAGAAAGAAATTATATTTAGCCCTCGCTATTGCATTCTTCATTTTAGCAATAGGATTTCTGCTAATTGTAGTATTTACTTATGGTAAATCTACACAACCATCACCAGCACCTACATTTAACGATGCCGAACCAATAGTTTCTGCACCCAATATTGCAGTAGGAGAACCTACACCAACTCCTACACCTTCAGAAGTACCTAGTACATTAACAAAGTACACTTTTGATGCTGATTATGGATTTAATATGATGTATGATGCAGCAAAATGGGAAATTACAAATGAACCACAGCAAGTTTATGATTCTGTAAATACTTCAGTAGAAAGTAAGTATGCTCTAACTTTACAACCTATAGGTAATCATTCTGCTACAAATGAATTTACAGTATATTTTAAAAAGATGTTAGTTTCTGCAGAAAAAGGAAATATACAGTTAATGTGTAGTGCAGATTACAAAATTATTAAGGATCAAGGTTCAGTTGGGCCTGATGGAAGTGGTGAAATTCCTGAAAATGCTGGTCTAATAAGAATATATGTTCAAGGAAATGGGTATGCTTATGCGCATTTCTGGTATGTAGGTTCCGATAATCCAGATCAACTATGTATTAATGTTGGTAGAGGAATTTATGCTACTGAAACTGTTCCAGGGGGAGAAGGTGTTGCAGGCGGAGACACTAACGATATCTACTGGGTAGCCTTAGCAACTACAGGTCCAAGCAATCCTTACATAAATGAAGTAGATCAAATGGTCCAGACATTTAAATTTGCTCAATAGACATAATTATTTTTTAAATTCTTTTATGGAAAGTCCAATGTTACAAACAAATACAGAAGTAGAGACAACAAGAAATAAAAATATGAAGTTAGCATTAGCTATTCTATTTTTTATTGCAGCAGTTGTTTTTTTAATTGTTGTTGTATTTACTTACGGAAAATCTAATCAACCATCACCAGCACCTACATTTACTGATGAAGAAAACATGCCAGTATCATCTCCAGGAGTAGCAGTTGGAGAACCTAACCCTAACACACCTATTCCGACAGAATCTGAGTTGACTTATAGTTTTCCAGAAGCTTATGGATTTAACATTAAATATACTGCTGCAGATTGGACGGTTACAACAGAACCTACACAAGTAAATACTTATTCCCCAAGTACATTACAACCTAATGGTAATGTTTTAACTTTAAACTCTACAAGCAATCCATCAAATAAAATTGACTTTGTATTTACAAAATCAAATGCTGGAATGTTAAATGAAAACCCATTAATTGTTTGTAGCTCAGTCTATAAGATTTTAAGAGAACCTAATCCTCAACAAGGAGTTAACGGCTTAATTAGATTAGACCAGGGAGATAGCGGAACATTAATTTATTCAAATACTTATTACATGAGTAGTGAGAACACTTCTGAAATGTGTGTATATAACTCTCATCCAATTTTCAAAATTGAAAATATTGAAGGTGGTGATAATCAAGCAGTTCCAGATACAAACGATATTTATTGGATAGTAACCGTTTATACTGGAAGGGATAATACTGAACTTGATAAAGTAGATGCAATAGTTGATACAATTAAGTTTAAATAGTTTAAAGTTATTGTGATAACATCTCTCTAGTTAAATTTTAACTAGAGAGTTTTTTTATGCGTAAATTTAGTACATCGGAAACAAATCATTTAATAAAGCATGGATTCGATCCATTTGAGTTAATGAAATCTGATTCTGAAATTCCTGTAGAACATATAACTGGAAAAGGAGAATTCTATGGAAGAGATTTTAATGTAAATTCAAATACCTTAATTCCCCGAGTAGAGACAGAAGAACTAATTGACCTAGCTTTAAAGATTGTAGATGAACGTTCAAATAAATACTCAAAAGTAACTTTTGCAGATATTGGAACAGGTTCTGGAGTTATTGGAATTACATTGGCTTTAGAATTAGAAAAAAGATTAATTCCTTACGATGGATATTTATCGGATTTATCTAAAAGATCACTTGAGGTTGCCGAAAATAATGCTAGAGATTTTCTTATAGAAAGAAAGGTGCATTGTTTTATAAATCAAAAAGACGAGAGTACATTAAATTTATTAGATTCAGATCTCCTTGAGAACTACCATAATATCAAATTAGACTTAATCGTTTCTAATCTTCCTTACATTCCTCGTGAGAGAATAAGCACTCTAAAGTCTGGAGTTAAAGATTTCGAACCTCTAATCGCATTAGACGGAGGAATTGATGGACTAAATTATATTAGAAAGTTGCTAGACCAAGCTCCAAAGTTTCTTAATAAAAATGGAGCAGCTTTACTAGAAGTAGATGATTCACATTTAAAAGAAAAAACTCTCGAATTTACGAAATGGAACATTAAAGTTCTAAAAGATCAATTCGAGAGAAATAGATTTTGGGAGTGTAAGCTACTCTAAGAAAAGCAAAGCGTACATCATAATAAATCCTATACAAAACATCCCTATTTCAATTATGTATTTTTTTACACCAGACTTTTCGTGAATTTCTGGAAGTAAATCTGCCAATGCAATATAAATAAACTGACCAGCTGCGAGTGGTATTAAAAACTTTTGGGCTCCTTCTACGTAGTTACTTAATATTAAAGCAAATATAGCTCCTGCTACAGCTGTTAATGCAGTAAGAAAGTTAACAATAAGCACCTTCTTCTTAGACCAACCAGAATATAAAAGAATCCCTACGTCTGCAAACTCTTGTGGAATCTCATGCATAATAATTGCAATAGTACTTGCAACTCCAGCAACAGGACTTACAAGGAAACTTGCTGCAATAGCAATTCCATCCAAAAAGTTGTGTATTCCATCTCCAAAAGTATTTAAATTTGCTAAAACTGACTTTTTAACATGTTCATGCTTATATTCATCTTCAGAATCGTGACTACAATGAAAGTAAGCTTCAATTACAAGCATTAATAATATTCCAGCAAAAACAAAAATCATTATTTCTACCGAATAACCGTTATCTTTTATACTTTCACCAATTAAGTGAAGAAATGCATCTCCTAATAATGCTCCAGCTGCAAATGCAATTAAAGAAGTAATAAAGTTACTTTTCTCTGAGACTTTTCTAAAAAATAATAAAATTCCAACAAAAGATATTAAACTTACAATAAATGTCGCAATTAAAGAGTAGGCTAAAGTTTCCATATAGACTAATAAAAAATATTTTACTTACAATCTTCACACTTACCTTTTAAGTTAAGTTCAAAATCTTCGAGTTTTACTCCTTTTGGAATAAAGTTTTTAAATAAAGATTCATCTACATTAATTGGAACAATCTTTTCACAATTATTACAAATGAAATGTTGATGATGGTCACCTTGCTTATTTAATTCATAGCTAGAAACACCTTTCTTTACATTTACTTCTCTTAAAATTCCTAACTCAACAAACATAGAAAGGTTTCTATAAATAGTTGCTCTGTCTACATCATTAATTTTTTCAACCACTTGATTAGCAGTTAATAAATGTCCATTCGAAAATAGTTTTAGAATTTTTTCTCTTTTTTTGGAATTATGCATATTAGTTAGTAACGCGACTTAGTTGCAAAATTATAAATGCAACTAAGTCGCATGTCAAGAAACTTTTATTTAAGCTTATAGTTATTTCTAATTGTGTGGAACATTGCTCTAGAATCAAATTTTAGCTAGTAATATACAACAGCTTGTAGATGCTTGACTTAAAGATCACAATTTTCTAGACTATTTGTTACAGCATTCTTAACGTAAAGTAAGAAATTGGGAAAGCGAGGTAAGCCTCCACTGTGCCGCAACTGTGTTTTCCGTTTAGACGGAATTAGTCAGAACACCAATCTGTGTCTGCAAAGAATTCTTCTTTGGAGTCTACGAGCATTAGACATTAGTTTCTATAAATTGAATAGTTCTTTTGATGATACAATAACTATAGATAGTTCTATCTTTGAATCCTCTCAACGAGAAGGATTTGCAGAAGAATGTTTTCGTGTACTAAATGAGTTCACGTATATTCAACAACTATTATTAGTTGATGATGCTGAAAGAGTTGAGATTTTAGAACATAAGATGGCCACTGTAACACTTTACAAAGATCTTTTTCGAGTGCAGTTAGATAAATTACTGCAAACACTTCTTTCCAAAGAAATAAATAAATTACCTGATGGTGAAAATAAAGATTTACTAGTAGATGTAAATCTCGAAAATATTACCAGTTTCTTAGAAAACGATATTTATTTGGACGGTACATCCATTTCTAATGAGTTAAAAAACATTATTCTTAATATTTTAAAAAAAGTTAACTTTATTGTTGCTAACTGGGAATTTATAACTTCACAATCCGAAGAATTTGAAACTTATGGAATTGACTCTGTTCAAGATGAAATTGAATTTATGCTTACAGATAATATTTCTACATTTTTAGGTGAAAACATAAAACTAGCAGAAACTTTTTTAGAAGAATCAGCTAAAAGTGGAAAATTTAATAACGAAGAACTTTTAAATCTAAATTCTTTAATTAAAGAAAATGGCTTTAGAAAGATAGAGTTTGGTTATGATTTGGATTTTGAAAAAATAAAATATCTTATTTATTCCGCAATAAGATGTAAAAATCAGATAGCAAATGAAAGAGAAGACGTAGAACTTTTTAATTTATTAGCAGTACTTTTAACAAGTTTTAAAAGTAATCCAGGAACACTTAGAATAATCGAAGATGTAAGAGTTCTTTATAAAGATAAGCCAGAAATAATAAAACATCTAGTCTCGCTAACTAAAGTAGAAATTAACCCAAAATTAATAATAGAGAATAGTCCTCCAATCTATTCAAATGTTCAACATAACTTAATGTATAGAATATATGAATGTACAGACGATGGAGTAAAGGTACATATTTATTCTGTTCCTTATAATAGGTTAGAGACAGAAGAAGCAATTGATAGTTATAAAGGACAAGCAGAAGAATTGATATCTTTCCCAACAACTGGAAATCAAGTTGAGAATACAATTCTTTCTACCTTAATTACAACAGATCTTCCATTAGAAGAAGCAATTAAATTGCATCCTACTTTATCTAGAATTGGTTTAGAAACTATCACAAATAACGATTCTGTTTTAGATCCAATAATTGGAGACCTAATGGACGGTTTTAAGCCATTTGTTAGCAAAGTTGTTAAAAAACTTCCTCAAATTATTTCAGATCCGGTAATTAGATCTCAATTTGTAAAAAGCTATGAAGATACTATTAAAGCTATAGACTTACATTTAAAAGATAAAAGTAAAATAAAAACTACACTTTCAGAATCCGATGTTGAGGCTATACAAGAGCAAGTGTTAGATAAAGTAATGTCAGGGCAGAGTTTAGAAACAGCTATTAACGATATTGTAGGTGAGAAAAGTTATGAAATTAAATCTGAATCCGATGGTGATTGCGTTCGATTTGAAACTGAAGTTAAATCTGAGAAAGGAGAAGCTACAAACGAAGATTTCTCTAAATACCAAAATGGTACAGTTTTAAGTACAAAATCTGTTGAAGGGAATGGATTTAAAAGTGAGATTATTGAAATGGTTGTAGAAGGTAAAAAAATAAATATGGTTAAGTGCTTAGTTTGTCAGAAACAGTTTGATACTTGTAACGAAGAATGCCCTGAATGTAATACGAGTAGAGCAAAGCAATACGATGCCATATACAAAGGGAAAACAAAAGAAGGTAAGGCAGCAATCAAAGAAATTAATAGTAGAATTGAAGAAAGACAAGCAGAGGCAAAGCAGCAATTAGATAATGATTTAGTTAAAGATGTTACTAAACCAATCGATCCAGGAATAGGTGGAGCCATTGCAGGAGCATTTTCAAATTTTCTTGGCTTTGTAAGTGGTGGAGTCTTTGCAGAACCTGAAAAGAATTATTTTGAAGGTTAAGTATTTAATTCATGCTTAACTCTGTCTTTTAGTTTCCCCAAAATCCCCTTAGCTACAAATTCAGTAGATTTTAAAGAATCTAGAATATCTTTTCTATTTAAATTCTTCCCTAAAATTAATAAAGCAGAAGCATTAGCTTCAGTATTATTCCAATCCAAATATGTATAGTCTTTTCTCGATAAAACATATTGAAGAAGGTACTTTTTACCCTTTATTGGAGCATTTGCAAAATTAATAAAACCTTTGGCTCTTACTATTTCCTTAGGAAACTTTCTTAAAACTTCTTCGAATTTATAATAGTCTACTGGTTTGTCGGTTTTAAAAAAGATTTCATCTACTTCTTCGTGGTGATGTTCTATTTCCGATTCATGTTCATGTCCTTCGTGAGATTCGTGACCATTTTCTCCAACTACTTTTTCAAATTCTTCTAGAGTTTTTAAATCTGACATAGATTTATCTAAAAGAATATCTATATCTAGATCATCATTAATTTCGTAAACTAGAGCCTTCGGATTTAAATCGTTCACCAAATTCTTAAGTTGTTGAATCTTTTGAGGAGTAGAATCTTGAACTTTAGAAAGTAAAACAATATTTGAGGTAGAAACTTGAATTCTTGCAATGTCATAATTATCAAATTGCTCTTCAAAGTTCACAGCATCTACAACGCAAATTACTGCATCCAATTTAAAATCTTTTTCTATACTTGGGTTATAAAATGTTAATCCTAACGCTAATGGATCCGATAAACCAGAAGCTTCTAAAACTATATAATTAGTTTCCGGATTTGCTTCCATTACTTTTGAAAAAGCAGAAATTAAATCTCCTCTTGCTACACAACATACACATCCATTACTAAGTTCTACGACCTCATCTTCCGTTGGAATTAGAAATTGACTTTCTAAAGATACATCTCCAAATTCATTTAGAATTACTCCTAACTTTAGGTCTTTATTATTTTCGATAATCTTATTTAGA
>Ga0207648_10008012_pt1 | contig 10295 bp, 11 predicted proteins | sample KBSMisM32_FD_184310 | JGI IMG/M metagenome (GOLD analysis project Ga0207648, IMG submission 184310) | Miscanthus rhizosphere microbial communities from Kellogg Biological Station, Michigan, USA - KBS Miscanthus M3-2 (SPAdes) (version 2) | ecosystem: Host-associated > Plants > Roots >... | reverse complement strand
GCATGCCGCGCGCTCTGGTTCTGGAGCCGACCCGCGAACTGGCCGACCAGGTGTCGGAAAGCTTCGACAAGTACAGCAAATATTCCAAGCTCAGCCATGCGCTGCTGATCGGCGGCGTCTCGATGGACGACCAGGTCAAGAAGCTGGATCGCGGCGTGGATGTGCTGATCGCCACGCCTGGCCGTTTGATGGATCATTTCGAACGCGGCCGCATTCTGTTGTCCCAGGTGAATATCCTGGTGATCGACGAAGCCGACCGCATGCTGGACATGGGCTTCATTCCCGACGTGGAAAAGATCTGCAAGCTTTTGCCCTTCACCCGCCAGACGCTTTTCTATTCGGCGACCATGCCGCCGGAAATTCAGCGGCTGACCGACCAGTTCCTGCACAATCCGGTGCGGATCGAAGTGTCGCGGCCCGCCACCACCGCCAGCAATATTACCCAGGAGGTGGTGGAAATCCCCGCCAATGAGTGGGCCAAGCGCGAGGCGTTGCGCCGGCTGATCCGCGAGGTGGATGCCACGCTCAACAATGCCATTGTCTTCTGCAACCGCAAGCGCGATGTGGATGTGGTGGCCAAGAGCCTGGCCAAGCACGGCTTCGATGCCGCGCCCATTCATGGCGACCTGGACCAGTCGGTGCGCATGAAGACTTTGGAGAAATTCCGCTCCGGCGAGCTCAAGATCCTGGTGGCTTCCGATGTCGCCGCGCGCGGATTGGACGTGCCCAGCGTCAGCCATGTGTTCAATTTCGACGTACCGATCCATGCCGACGATTACGTCCATCGCATCGGCCGCACCGGACGCGCCGGACGCAGCGGCCATGCTTACATGCTGGCCTCACATCGCGACGGAAAATATATCGAAGCCATCGAGAAGCTAACCGGACAAAAGCTGGTACGCCGCGAGATGATGGACATCGAGGTGCGCGAGGAAGCCCGCCATCGTCGTGATGACCGCGGCGCCAAGGGCGGCCGTGGGCGGGATCGTGGCCGCGGACGCGACGGCAAGCATCATGACCGCCGTCCTCCCGGCGGAAAATTCCACGACCATGTCGCCAGCATGGAACCGGCGGAAGCTAGGGCTGAGACTGCCCCCGCGGCTGCTCCCATCGCCCAGCCGGCGGCGCAGGAACCGCAGCGGGATCAAAAGCCCCAGCACCGCAAGGAACGTCAGCGCGAGAAACGCGGCAGTCAGCGCCAGCACAATGAGCAGGCTGCCCGCTCCGAAGCCGTGGACAAGAGCGAATTGCCGGCCTTCCTGTTTCGCCCAGTTCCCGCCCGCAAGCCCCTGCCGCAGCCGGAATAGCCCTTGTAAACCGCGTTAACCGCCGGTTTTTGTGGCATATTTGCGCAAAAGCTTGCCGGTACTTAACGCTTTTTACACAGCGGGTCCGCAGACTGCTATGTAACCGAGGGTGGAAATCGGCAAGGGCAGACAGTGCACAATCACGACCGCGAACAGTCTTTCGCCAAGACGGCGCTGGCGCTGATGACCGATGTCGGCGTCGCGGCAACCCCGGACAATTTCGAACTGTTCTATGCCTATGCCTCGGGCGAAAACCCTGCCCTCACCCAGCTGATGGCGGCTTTCATCCACGCCAAGAAAGAATTCACCTCCGAAATCCTGTCGGACCTCAAGCTGCGCTGCCTGTCCGGCGCGCGCACCGCCCAGATGATGGATTCGTTGGGCGGCAATATCGACGGACTGATCGAAAAAGTCCTGAGCCAACTGGAAAGCTCGGCGCGGGACACCGCCGACTACAAGGACACGCTCTCGGCCGCCACCGGCCAGCTGGTGGTGGAACGCAGCCCCGCCGATGTGCGCAAGCTGGTGGACGGCTTGGTGGCCGCCACCCGCGCCATGGAACACCGCGCCAAGAGCTTGGAAGGCGAATTGCAGGCTTCCTCGCAACAGGTCAGCGAGTTGCGCACCAAACTGGCCGATGTGCGCAAGGAAAGCATGACCGATCCCTTGACCCATATCGCCAACCGCAAGGCTTTTGATGAGTCGATCCGCGGCGCCTTGGCGGCAGTGGCCGAGGATGGCGAAGCGGCGACGCTGTTGTTGTGCGACATCGATCACTTCAAGAATTTCAATGACAATTGGGGCCATCAGACCGGCGACCAGGTGCTGAGGCTGGTGGCGGCCTGCCTGGCGGAAAACGTCAAGGGCCGCGATACCGCGGCGCGTTATGGCGGCGAGGAATTTGCCGTTCTGCTGCGCGGCACGCCGTTGGAAGCAGCCACACGAGTGGCCAATCAGATCCGCACCACGGTTGAGACCAAGAAGCTGGTGAAGAAATCCACCGGTGACATATTGGGCTCCATCACCATCTCGATCGGCGTGGCGCAGCTGGCGGCGGGTGAGACGGCGGAAAATGTCATACGCCGCGCCGACGCTTGCCTTTATGGCGCTAAGCACAATGGCCGCAACCTGGTGGTCAATGAGGCTGATCCGCGCATGGCTGCGCTGGAGACCAGCGCGGCTTAGCGCGATTTCTTCCGTGGCTTTTTGACGGCAAGTGCGGCGGCTTGGGCCTTGCGCGCCCATTGGCCGAACTCTTCGGGGTCGTCCAGCAGTCGATCCGGCACTTCATAATAAGACATGCTGACGATCTTCCTGCCCTGGCTGTAAGTGAAAGGCTCGCAATTTTCGGCCAGGAAGTCGGCGCGGTTGCGATCATCGGCTTTCAAATAGAGCCGGTCCTCAAACACCAATCCGATCATGATTTCGCCGGCATAAATGCCCTCGCCGCCGAACATCGCGCGGACCGAAACAGGACCGAAATGTCGAAAAAGATCGTCGAAGCGCTTCGGATCGCGCTTCAATGTTCTGCCGGCGTGATCGAGACGCTTTCCCCGCAACCGCAGGCAGAAGTTTGATTCGGATTGTTGAATACAAACCGCGCGCCAAGTTTTTCCTTCACGAAATCCAGCTCGGTGCCGATCAGGAACAGGATAGCCTTGGGATCGATGAAAATCTTGACGCCTTTGTCCTCCATGACCTCCTCGAAGGGCTTGGCTTCCGAGGCGTAATCCATGGTGTAACTCATGCCGGCGCAACCGCCATTGGTGACGCCGACCCGCACGCCCTGAAACTTGCCCTCGGCCTCGGCCATGATCTGGCCGATACGCGCGGCCGCGGCTTCGGTCAGCTTGACCGGCTTGGGGCGCTCACGGCGCGGCTTTGCAGATTTCGTATCCATCAGAACATGTTCAATTCGAGTTTGGCTTCTTCGCTCATGCGCTCCGGCGTCCAGGGCGGATCGAAGGTCATGTTGACCGTGACCTCGCCTATGCCCTCAACCAGCTCCAGCGCCGCCTTGACATTGCCGGGCATCTCGCCGGCCACCGGACAGTTGGGCGCGGTCAAGGTCATGTCCACCGTGACGTCCTTCTTGTCGGAGACATCCACCTTGTAGATAAGCCCCAACTCATAGATATCAACCGGGATCTCCGGATCGTAGACGGTCTTCAGCGCCGTCACCAGCTTGGCGGTGAAGTCTTCCAACTCCTGCGGGCTGAGGGCCGAAACTTGGCTGACGGCAGCGTCGCTCATGTCGCGCCCTCCTCCTTTTTCCCCTCTTCCACGGCATTCTTGTAGGTGTGCCAGGCCAAGGTGGCGCACTTCACCCGCATGGGGAACGCGCTGATCCCGCTCATCACATTGAGCGTTTCGCGGTCATCCTCGGACAGGCCTGGTGCATCCTGACCCTTCACCAGATTGAGGAAGCCGGACATAAGCCTTTCGGCTTCGGCCTGGCTGCGGCCCTTCAGCATTTCGGTCATCATCGAGGCCGATGCCTGGCTGATGGCGCAGCCCTTGCCCTGGAAACGGATATCGGCGACGCGGCCCTCTTGATCCAATTGCAAATAGACAATGACCCGGTCACCACACAGCGGATTGTAGCCTTCGGCCTTGTGGGTCGCACTGTCAAGCACGCCGTGATGGCGCGGATGCCGCGAATGGTCGAGAATGACTTCCTGATAAAGTTCCCGCAGCGCGTTATCCATTACACCAGTATCCCGCGGGCTTTGTGCAGCCCGGCAATCAGCGCGTCGACATCGGCGCGCGTGTTGTAAAGGGCAAAACTGGCCCGGCTGGTCGAAGTTACGCCAAAGCGCTCCATCAACACTTGGGCGCAATGGTGCCCGGCGCGGACCGCCACGCCTTCCCTATCCAATATGGTGGCGAGGTCGTGGGCATGCATCCCCTCCGCCTCGAAGGACAGTATTGCGCCCTTGCCGGGGGCATCGCCGATCACCCTGAGCCAGTTGAACTGCCCGACCTGTTTCCGGGCGTAGGTCAAAAGGTCATGCTCATGAGCTGCAACCGCCTTGCGGTCAAATGACGAGAGATAGTCCAGCGCCGTGGCCAGGCCGATGCTTTCGATGATCGGCGGCGTTCCGGCCTCGAAGCGGGCGGGCGGATCGGCATAGCTGATGCGGTCCTTGGCCACTTCGCGGATCATCTCGCCGCCGCCCTGGAAGGGCCGCATGGCCTTCAGGTGCGATCGCTTGGCATAGAGCGCGCCGATGCCGGTGGGACCGTACAGCTTGTGGCCGGTGATGGCGTAGAAATCGATGTCCAGCGCCTGGACATCCACCACCTCATGCACCGCGCCCTGGCAGCCATCGGCCAGCACCGGCACACCCTTGGCATGGGCGCGCGCGACAATGTCCTTCAATGGCGTGATGGTGCCCAGCACATTGGACATGTGGGTGACCGCGACAAGCCTTGTCTTGGGCGTGATGGCGGCATCCAAGGCCTCGATGTCGAGCGAGCCGTCGTCGCGCACATCGACCCAGCGCAGCACGGCGCCGGCGCGCTCGCGCAGGAAATGCCAGGGCACGATATTGGAATGATGCTCCATCACCGTCAGCACGATCTCGTCGCCCGGCTGAAAGCGCGGCGCCAGATAGCTGTAAGAGACAAGATTGATCGCTTCGGTGCCGCCCTTGGTGAAGACGATCTCATCCTCGCGCGCGGCATGGAGGAATTTCTGCACCGTACGTCGGGCAGCCTCATAGCGGTCGGTGGCGGCGGCGGAAAGGAAATGCACCCCGCGATGGACATTGGCGTACTCGCTTTGGGCGAAATCGCGCATGGTATCCAGCACAATACGCGGCTTCTGGGCGCTGGCGCCGGAGTCCAGATAGACCAGCGGCTTGCCATAGACCTTGCGCGCCAGGATCTCAAAGTCGGAGCGGGCGCGTTCGGCGTCGAAGGGAAGCGCGATTTTCGTCTGCGCTGTCATGCGATCACCTTCAGCGCCGTCAAGAGCTCGGTGCGCACCAATTCGCGTTGGTCGATGTTGGCGATTTCCGCAATGGCGTCTTCCAGGAATGCCTGCAGCAGCAAGCCGCGCGCCTGGCTTTCCGGAATGCCCCGGGCACGCAGATAGAACAGCGACTCCGCGTCCAGGTCGCCCACCGCCGCGCCATGGGCGCATTTCACGTCATCGGCGAAGATTTCCAGCTCCGGCTTCAAGTCGGCTTCGGACTGGTCGCCCAACAACAGCGCCTTGGCGGTCTGGCTGGAATCGCTGCCATCGGCGCCCTTGGCCACCGTAACCTTGCCCTGATAAATGGCGCGCGCCTGGCCCGCCGCGACATGCTTGAACAATTGCGTGCTGTTGGTGTTGCCATGGCGATGGATCACATGGGTGGTGACATCGCTGTGCCGCTTGCCGTCCAGCACCGCCACGCCGGAGAGATGCGCCTCCGCGCCCTCGCCTTCCAGGGCGATCTCCAACTCCATGCGCGCGAGCTTGCTGCCGAACCCTGCAAAATGGCCGCGATACTTGCCGCCCTTGGCGATATGCAGTGAGACCTCTTCCACCAATATGGCGTCGGCGGCGTTGGGCGATATGCGCACATGCTCCAAGCTGGAATATGCGCCCAGCACAATCTCAAACCCGACATTGCGGAAATCCACCGGACCCACGCCTTCGACCAAGGTCAGCGCGGCGCCCTCTTCCAGCACCAGAAGGGCGCGCACATGGCCGGCGCCGGTGAAATCCAGCTTCAAGGGCGCCGCGATGGCCGAATTCTTGGGAACGCGAAATGCCACGCCGCCGGCCGATAAAGCCAAGGACGCGGCACTCATCACATTCTGGGTCGGGCGCGCGATATGGGCCATCACCCAGGCCGGCGGATGGGGCTGGGCGAGATCGAACATCTCCACACCGGCCGGCAGGTTGCCTACCAGCCATTCCGCCATCACGGCGCCAAGCCCCCTTTCGCCCAGCGCCGCTTTCAGGTCGGAATATTTCCATTCCTCGATGCGGCGGTGCGGCACGCCATGGGAATGCACCACGGCGGCGGCCTGCGCTTTGCGATCCAGGTTCAAGGCCAGCGTCATGCCGGCTCCTTCACGATATGCTCATAGCCCTTGGCTTCCAGCTCCAGCGCCAATTCCTTGCCGCCTTCCGCCACGATCCGGCCATTCGCCAGCACGTGGATGCGGTCGGGCACGATGTAATCCAGCAGGCGCTGGTAATGGGTGATCACCAACATGGCGCGCGCAGGACTGCGCAAGGCATTGACGCCTTCCGCCACCAGTCGCAGCGCATCGATATCCAAGCCGGAGTCGGTTTCATCCAGGATTGCCAGCTTGGGTTCGAAAATCGCCATCTGGAGAATCTCCAGCCGCTTTTTCTCGCCGCCGGAAAAGCCCACATTCAAGGCACGCTTGAGCATCTCTTCCGACACGTTCAAACTCTTGGCCTTGGCGCGCACCAGCTTCAGCACGCCCACGGCGTCCAAGTCGGATTCGCCGCGCGCCCGGCGCTGCGAATTCAACGCAGTCTTGAGGAAGGTCATGGTGGTGACGCCGGGAATCTCCACAGGATATTGCATGGCCAAAAACACGCCCTTGGCGGCACGTTCTTCCGGCGGCAGCGCCGCAAGATTTTCGCCGTTATAAGTGACGCTGCCTTCGGTGATGTCATAGCCGTCACGGCCCGCCAGCACATACGACAAAGTGGATTTTCCTGAGCCGTTGGGGCCCATGATGGCATGCACTTCGCCGGGCTGGATCGAAAGGCTGAGACCCTTGAGGATCTCCTTGCCCTCGACGGCGACATGAAGGTTCTTGATCTCCAGCATGACTAACCCACCGAACCTTCCAAACTGATACCGACGAGCTTCTGCGCTTCCACCGCGAATTCCATCGGCAGCTGCTGCAGCACTTCCCTGCAGAAGCCATTGACGATCAAAGATACCGCCTCGTCCTGCGGAATGCCGCGCGCCAGGCAATAGAACAGCTGGTCCTCGGCAATCTTCGACGTGGTCGCTTCATGCTCGATGCGCGCGGTTTTGTTGCGGCTCTCGATATAAGGCACGGTGTGGGCGCCGCAGTCGCTGCCGATCAACAGCGAGTCGCACTGGGTGTAGTTGCGGGCATTCTTGGCCTTGCCATAGACGCTGACCAAGCCGCGATAGGTGTTCTGCGCCTTCCCCGCGCTGATGCCCTTGGAGATAATGCGCGAACGGGTATTGGCGCCCAGATGGATCATCTTGGTGCCGGTATCGGCCTGCTGGTAATGATTGGCGATGGCGATGGAATAAAACTCGCCCACACTGTCGTCGCCGCGCAGGATGCAGCTGGGATATTTCCAGGTGATGGCGGAACCGGTCTCGACCTGGGTCCAGCTGATCTTGGATTTCTTTCCCCGGCAATCGCCGCGCTTGGTGACGAAATTGTAGATGCCGCCCAGCCCGTTCTCGTCGCCCGGATACCAGTTCTGCACCGTGGAATATTTGATCTCGGCATGGTCCAGCGCCACCAACTCCACCACCGCGGCGTGCAGCTGGTTCTCGTCGCGCTTGGGCGCGGTGCAGCCTTCCAGATAGCTGACGTAAGAACCCTCATCGGCGATGATCAAGGTCCGCTCGAACTGCCCTGTCTCGCTGGCGTTGATCCGGAAATAGGTGCTGAGCTCCATCGGGCAGCGCACGCCTTTTGGCACATAGACAAAGGTGCCGTCGGAGAACACCGCCGCATTCAAGGTGGCGAAGAAATTGTCGGTTACCGGCACTACCGTGCCGAGATACTTCTTCACCAGGTCGGGATAATCGCGGATCGCCTCGCTGATCGGGCAGAAGATCACCCCCGCCTCGTTGAGCTTCTCCTTGAAGGTGGTGGCGACCGAAACACTGTCGAACACCGCGTCCACCGCCACCCCGGCCAGCGCCATCTGCTCCTGCAGCGGGATGCCCAGCTTCTTGTAGGTCTCCAGCAGCTTGGGATCGACCTCGTCCAACGATTGTTTCAGCGGCGTGTTCTTGGGCGCCGCATAGTAATAGGCGCTCTGATAGTCGATCTTGGGGTAATGCACCCGCGCCCATTTGGGCTCGGTCATTGCCTGCCAGCGCCGAAACGCACCCAGACGCCATTCCAGCATCCAATCGGGCTCGCCCTTCTTGGCGGAGATGTAGCGCACCGTGTCTTCGTTCAGCCCCTTGGGCGCGCGCTCCATCTCGATGTCGGTGACGAAGCCGTATTTGTACTTGCCGCCCAGTTCGGCGACCTGTTCCTTGGTTTCGGCAGCGATACTCATGCGGCCTCGCTTTGATTCTTGGACGCCCTGGGCTTGTGGGGCGAGCGCTCGCGCAATTTCACCAGCGATGCCAAAGCGGCGGAAACGTCCTCATGGGTGGAGGACCAGCCGAAACTCGCACGCAATGCGCAAGCGGCAAGCTCATCGTCCACGCCCATTGCCGCGAGAACATGGCTGACCGCGACCTTGCCCGACGAGCAGGTGGAACCCGAACTCATGCTCACGCCATCCAGATCCAGCCCGATCAGCGCGGTTTCGGCCGTCAGGCCGGGAATGGCGAAGCAGGACGTGCTGCACAGCCGGTCCTGTTTCATCCCAAAGATAACGGTCTCGGGAATGGCCTGTTTCAACGCCGATTCAAAGTGATCCCGGAGATAGGCGATGCGCTTGCGTTCGCCCTCGCCATCCGCCAGCGCGTGGGCAGCGGCGCCAAAGCCGGCAATGCCGGAAAGATTCTCGCAGCCGGCGCGCAGGCCCTTTTGCTGTCCGCCCCCTGCCATTTGCGGCTGGAGCGGCGCGCTCTCCCGCGCAAGCAGTGCGCCGGAACCCTGGGGACCGCCAATCTTGTGCGCCGACAGCACCATGTAATCGCACAAGGAGAAATCCAGCTTGATCTTACCGGCGGCGGGAACCGCATCGACCAGCAGAAGCGCACCCGCCTCGCGTGCCAATGTCGACACCTCTGCGACAGGCTGCACCACACCGGTTTCATTGTTGGCGGCCATGACCGCCACCAGGGCGCGGCCCTTGCCTTCGCGCAGAGCCACGCGCAGGCCTTCCAAGTCGAGCACGCCATTTTCCGTCACACCCAGGCGCTGGACCCGCACCCAGGGAAAGCGCTCCGCCAGGCGATCCGCATGCGCCTGTACCGAGGCGTGCTCGATCGCCGAGACAAAGATACGCGTGATGCGCGTCTCGCCTTCCGCCAGCGAGCCTTCGACACTTCCGAACAGCGCCAGATTGTTGGCTTCGGTCGCGCCGCTGGTGAAAATCACCTGATCGGGTTTGGCGCCGGCCAGGCGCGCGATTTTTTCCCGCGCCTCTTCCATCACCGCGCGCGCGGTACGGCCCTTGCCATGGACCGAGGACGGATTGCCGCCCACCGCCAGCGCATGGGTTACCGCCGAAAGGGCCTCCGGGCGGAGCGGCGAAGTGGCATTGTGATCGAGATAATGCATGGTCTGCGTGCTCTGAATTACGCGGCCGCGGTTTCACTCTCCAGCGCGGCGTTGAGATCGTTGCAGGGCTTGGAACGGCCCAGCACACGGCGTTCCACCACGTCGGCCAACGAAACCGAAGACAGGAAGATGTGAATCTGCTGGCCCAGTTCTTCCCACAGGTCGTGAGTGACACAACGCGCGCCCGTCTTGGTGCAGCCCTTGGTGCTTCCGGTCTTGCAGCGGGTGGCGGCGATGGGTTCATCCACCGCAAGAATGATGTCCGCGATGCGCAACTCGCCGCTGGGCCGAGACAAGCGGTAGCCGCCACCGGGACCGCGTACGCTTGTGACCAGGCCACCCCGCCTCAGCTTGGCGAACAACTGCTCCAGATAGGACAACGAAATGTCCTGGCGGGCCGCGATATCGGCCAGCGCCACAGGGCGGGATTCTCCCGGGGCCTGGGTATCCCTGGCATTGCCGGCCAGGTCGGCCATTGCCATCACCGCATAACGTCCCTTGGTGCTCAGCCGCATGGCAGGTTCCCTTCTCTAAAGAGGCGTTTTTCCTTGC
>Ga0207648_10008010_pt1 | contig 10300 bp, 9 predicted proteins | sample KBSMisM32_FD_184310 | JGI IMG/M metagenome (GOLD analysis project Ga0207648, IMG submission 184310) | Miscanthus rhizosphere microbial communities from Kellogg Biological Station, Michigan, USA - KBS Miscanthus M3-2 (SPAdes) (version 2) | ecosystem: Host-associated > Plants > Roots > Rhizosphere... | reverse complement strand
CGGACTCGGAGTCGTCGCTGCTGTCGCGACGGGTCTTCTCCGTCACGCGGCGACCCGCTGAGCCGCGGCGCTGGTCGATGGGTCATCCCGCCGGCTGAGCAGGACGAGCATGACCACCGAAAGCGGGACCAGGATGACCGAGACGAACTGCGAGGTCGACAGTGCGTCGAACACCGTCCCCCGCGGATCGCCCCGATAGAACTCGATGATGAACCGCGAAACCCCGTACAGCAGCATGTAGCTCCAGAACGTCCGGCCGGGAAATGGACGGCCGCGACGCTCGAACGCGAGCAGGAAGACGAGGATCAGCGCTTCGGCGCCTGCCTCGTAGAGCTGCGTGGGATGGAGCGACACGCCGAGCGGGGTCCCGGACGTGGCGAAGGCGTTGGGGTCATGAAAGCTGATGGCCCACGGCACCGACGTCGGACGGCCGAAGCAGCAGCCGGCCAGCAGGCAACCCAGGCGGCCAACGACGTGGCCGAGCGCGATGCCCGGCGCGAACACGTCAGTCGTCGTCCACATGGGCATCCGGTGCCGCCAGATGTAGGCAAGCGCGACTGTAACCGCCGCGATCAGCCCGCCATAAAACACGCCCCCCGACCGCAACAGATCGACGATGGTGCGCGGATTGGCGAGGAACGGGCGGTAATCGACGACCAGCAGGAGCAGCTTGGCGCCGACCAGCGCGCTGATGATGATCCAGATCCCGAGATCCATCACCCGCTCGCGGTCGAGGCCGCGCGAGCGTGCGCGGATCAGCGCGAACTGCAGGCCGAGGAGGTATGCGGCCGCGAGGAGAACGCCGTACGAGTAGATCGTGAAGCCGCCGAACTCAAACAGGATGGGATGCATGATGGCGTCCGACCCCGATCATCTCGAGCAGCACCAGGACGGCGCCGATCGTGATCGCGGCGTCGGCGACGTTGAAAGCCCAGAAGTGCGCCTCGCCCCAGTAGACGTCGACGAAGTCGACGACGTATCCCGCGATGGCGCGGTCGATCAAATTGCCGAATGCACCGCCCAGAATCAGCGCCAGCCCGTAACGCGACAGCTTTTCGTGCTGGCCGAGCTGCCGCGCGTACAGGGAGATGGCGACGAGGGCCAGCGTGGCGATGGCGATCATGACCGCGGACTTGTAGGGGAAGTCGGCGGCGTTGAGCAGCCCGAATGCGGCGCCCGTATTCTGCACGTGCGTCACGTCGAGGAAGTCGGGAATGATGACCTTCTTGGCGTAGAGCGGCAGCGTGGTCCGGACCACGAACTTGGTGAACTGATCGACGATGATGATCCCCGCGATGGCGGCGATCTCCACCGGCCGCACGACCGGACCGGGCTCGACGATGTCCTGCGCAGGGTCGGGCTCGGGCTGGGCCGGCTGCTCAACCGGGGGATCGATCACGCAACCTCCCGCCCGCCGGTGCCTTCCGGCAGCGACTCGACGCACCGGCTGCAGAGACCCGCGGATCGCGGATCCGCCGACAGCTCGGGCAGGACGCGCCAGCACCGTTCGCACTTGTGTCCCTCGGCGCGCGACACCGACACGCTGACCCCCTCTGGACCGGAGGTGTCCAGCGCGACTTGCGACACGATGAACAGCATCGGCAGGTCGGCCTCGTGGCGCCGTAGCAGCGCCGCGGCGTTCCCCCCGGCGGTCAGCGTGACATGGGCGGCCAGCGACGTGCCGATGGTTTTTGCCTGCCGCGCGGTTTCGAGCGCGCGGTTCACTTCGTCGCGGACCGCGCGGAGCCGCGTCCAGCTGTCGTCCGCCGATGCCTCGATGAACCGCTCGACGCCGGTCGGGAACATCGCGATGTGCACGGCCTCTTCGCGTTGACCCGGCAGGTGTCTCCACAGCTCGTCCGACGTCACCGGCAGGATCGGCGCGAGCAGCCGCGCCAGCCCGTCGGCCATTTCATACATCACCGTCTGCGCCGACCGCCGTTCTGACGAGGCGGCCCCGAACGTGTACAGCCGGTCCTTCGACACGTCGGCGTAGAACGCGCTCAGGTCGACGGTCAGGAACTGGTTCACGATCGTGAAGATCGCGGGGTAGTCGTACCGATCGTAGGCCTGCAGCACGGCCTGCGCCATCGCGCCGTACTGCGACAGCATGTAGCGGTCGACCTCTTGCAGGCGCTCGACAGCGACGCGATCGCTCGCCGGATCGAAGTCATACAGGTTGGACGCGAGGTAGCGCAGCGTATTCCGGAACTTGCGGTACGCCTCGATGACGCGCGCGAGGATCTGTTTGCCGACCCGCAGCTCTTCGCGGAAGTCGCTCATCGCGACCCACAGCCGCAGGATCTCCGCCCCGCTTTCCTTGATCACTTCCTGCGGCAGGATCGTGTTGCCGAGCGACTTCGACATCTTCCGCCCGTCGACGTCGATCAGGAACCCGTGCGTCAGCACCTCGCGGAACGGCGGCCGCCCGCGCGTGCCCAAACCGACCAGCAGCGAGCTCTGGAACCAGCCGCGGTGCTGATCGCTGCCTTCCAGGTAGATGTCGGCCGGCCACGTCAGCTCCTTGCGGAACGGCAGCACCGCCTCGTGGCTCGAGCCCGAGTCGAACCACACGTCGAGGATGTCGCGCTCGCGCTCGAACTCGGTCCCGCCGCATGACGGGCAGGTCAGCCCCGCCGGAATGAACTCTTCGAGCGGCCGCTCGTACCACGCGTCCGCGCCGTACTCGTCGAACACCGACGCGGCTTGCTCGACCAGCGCCCCCGTCATGATCGCCTCACCGCACTTGGCGCAGTCGAGGGCCGGGATCGGCACCCCCCAGGCCCGCTGGCGCGAGATGCACCAGTCGGGACGGTTCGCCAGCATGTTGTAGAGCCGGTCCCGCCCCCATGCCGGAATCCACTTCACGTCGCGATCGATCGCCTCGAGCCCGGCCTGGCGGAGCGTGTGCGGCGGCGACCCGACGACCGCTTCGCCGTCCATGCGGATGAACCACTGCGACGTGGCGAGGAAGATCACCGGGTTGTGGCAGCGCCAGCAGTGCGGGTACTGGTGCGCGAAGTCGGCGCGATGCCACAGCCGCGCGCGCTCCTTCAGCGCCTGTTCGATGTTCGGGTTCGCGTCGAAGACGCGCTGCCCGGCGAACATGTCCACGGTCTCCAGAAAATGTCCGCCCGGGCCGACCGGCGCGTAGATGTCGAGGCCGTAACGCACACCCGTCGCGAAGTCGTCGGCGCCGTGTCCCGGCGCGGTGTGCACCGCGCCCGTTCCCGCGTCGAGCGTCACGTACTCGCCGAGCACGCCGAGCGAGATGCGTGCGTACAGCGGATGCTGGAAGCGAAGGTGCTCCAGCACCTCTCCCTTGAAGCGCGCGAGCGGCTCGCCGAAGGGCCGTCCCACCGTGTCCGAGACCTTCGACGCCAGCGCCTCGGCGACGATCACCGCGCGGCTGCCGACGTCGTACGCCGCGTAGTCGAACTGCGGGTGGAACGCGATCGCCAGGTTCGACGGGATCGTCCACGGCGTCGTCGTCCAGATCAGGACCGAGACGTCGCGTCCCCTCAGTTCGGGGATGCGCTGGCCGATGTCATCCGCGCTTTCCGGCGCCAGCGGGAACTCGACGTAGATCGACGGCGAGGAATGCTCTTCGTACTCGACTTCGGCCTCGGCCAGCGCCGTGCGGCAGTGGATGCACCAGTGCACCGGCTTCTTGCCCTTGTAGACCAGGCCCGCCTCGACGAACTTGCCCAGCGCGCGCGCGATCGACGCCTGGTACTTGAACGCCATCGTCAGGTACGGGTTCTCCCAGTCGCCGAAGATCGCGAGCCGCTGGAATTCCTTCGTCATCACGCCGATGAACCGCGATGCGTACGCGCGGCACGCCCGCCGGAAGTCGGCGACGCTCATCTCACGCTTCTTCGGCCCCAGCTCGCGGTCCACCTTCAGCTCGATCGGCAGGCCGTGGCAGTCGTAGCCCGGCACGTACGGCGAGTCGAAGCCCGCCATCGACCGCGACTTGACGACGAAGTCCTTGAGGATCTTGTTGAGCGCCGTGCCGAGATGGATCTGCCCGTTGGCGTACGGCGGGCCGTCGTGCAGGACGAACCTGGGTTTCCCCTGGCGCGCGGCGCGAATCTTCCCGTAGAGGTCCATCGCCTCCCACCGCGCCAGGGCTTCCGGCTCGGTGGTCGGCAGGTTCGCCTTCATGGGGAACCCCGTGCGGGGCAGGTTCAGCGTGTCCTTCCAGTCGGCCATGGATATCGGTCAATTGTACAGAAAAAGGCCGGTCGCCCCGTTTGGGACGGCCGGCCTCGTGTCTCGGGCGCGCAGCGCAGGTGCGCCGTCGCGCTGGCTGTGGCTTATCGGACGACGACCTGGAAGTTGCCCTTGTTGTCGCCGAAGCCGTCGTCGTTGACGCCGAGGTAGAGGATGCCGGCCGCCGGGGCGACGATCGTCGGCTGGCTGCCGATGCCGAACGGCGTGCCGTTCGGGCCGATGCGGCCGACCAGCGCGCCCGCCAGGCCGTTGGCGAGCGGACCGTTGGCGATGCGGCGGCCGCTCTTCGCGCCGTCGGCGGTCGCGATGTCGTTCGCGTCGTCGCTCAACTGCACTTCACCCGTGGTCTGGAACGTGAGCCGCTGGCCCTTGCGGACCGTGATGCCGGTCGAGGTCCACGGCTGGTTCGCCTGGACCGTGATCGCGCCCGCAACCGCCGGAGTCGACGCTACGCCGGTCGTCCCCGCGGTGGCATTCTCCGGACGCGCCATCACGATGCGCGCGACGTCGTTCGAGGACAGCTCGCGGTCGCCGCTCGCCGTCTTGATCGTCAGCTTCAGCGGGCTCGTGCCGCCGATGTCGTACAGCTGCCCGTCGATGGTCTGGCCGTTGCGCAGCACCACCTGGGTCGTGCCCGTGAACTTGGACCAGTCGGCGTCGCTCATGCTGCCGCCCGTGAAGTCGATGACCGCGACGTCGTTCTGCGAGATCTGCCGATCCGCTCCGTTCACCTTGATCGTATAGCCGACGCCGCCGAGATCGATGAGCTCACCGCTCACCTTCTCGCCGGAGCGCAGCGTTAAGGTTGCGCTGCTCTGCGCGTAGGCGACGCCCGTGACGAGCATGGCCGCGGCGCAAAACGCGCTGAGAACCGTCCGCTTCAACATTGTGTATGTCCTCCCAATACGGCGAATTGCCGAGTTTCGATAGCAATCCCATGGCCAAGACTGCAAACGACAGGCCAAGCCCTGCCGCCACCGGCCTATATACTTACGGGTGTGCGGTCCGCGGTTTTGGACAATGGCCTGAAGATCCTGATACAGGAGCTGCACACGGCTCCTCTCGTCTCGGTGTGGTGCTGGTACCGGGTGGGGTCTGGCGATGAGCTGCCCGGGCGCACCGGTGTCTCACACTGGGTCGAGCACATGAATTTCAAGGGCACCACCAACATTCCCCGCGACGAGATGAAGGGGATCGTCGAACGCTTCGGCGGCTCCTGGAACGGCTACACGTGGATCGACCAGACCACGTATGTCGAGACCGCGGGCAAGGATGCGCTCGACACGCTGTTGTTCATCGAGGCCGAGCGGATGGCGCACGGCCTGTACGAGCCGGACGAATGCGAGTCGGAGCGCACCGTCATCATCTCCGAACTGCAGGGCGGCGAAAACGATCCAGACCAGTTGCTCGACACCGAGGTGACGGCGACCGCATTTCGCGCGCATCCCTACCGTCACCCGACCATCGGGTGGATCAACGATCTGCGCTCGATGAGCCGCGATGACCTGTTCGGCCACTACCGCCGTCATTACGTTCCCGGCAACGCCACCCTGGTGGTCGCGGGGGACGTCGATGCGGACGATGTGCTGCGCAGGGCGGACAAGCACTTCGCGGGGATCGACGGCGGCCCGCCGCCGCCGCGCCTGCGCCCCGCCGAACCGCATCAGATCGGCGAACGGCGCGTGCTGCTGGAGCGCGAGGGGACGACGGCGTACTTGAAGTTCGCATGGCACGCGCCGGCGGCACATCACGAGGATTTTTTCCCGATGCTGGTGCTCGACGCCGCGCTGACCGGCGCCAAGGGGCTCAACATCTGGTCGAGTTTCCGCGGCACGCCGCCGCAGCGGCGCGCGCGGCTGTATACGTCGCTGGTCGAGCGTGGCCTCGCCTCGTCGGTCGCGGGCTCGCTGCTGCCGACCAGCGAGCCGTTTCTGTACAACGTTTCATTGACGGCGATGGAAGGCGTGTCGCTGTCTTCGCTCGAGGAAGCGGCCGTCCGCGAGATCGAGCGGGTCCGCGCGCAGGGGCTGACGGAAGAAGAAGTCGCGCGCGCCAAGCGGCAGCTGCGCGCCAGGCTGGTCTTCGACACCGACAGCGTCACCAACGTCGCGCACCAGCTCGGCTACTTCGAGATCGTCGCGGGACCGGGTTACTTCGACACGCTGGCGTCGCGGGTACGCGACGTCACGGCAGCGCAGGTGGCCGACGTCGCCGCGCGCCGTCTCGCCGCGGAGAAGCGCACCGTCGGGTGGTTCAGACCTGCCCCGAGCCGGGTCGAGGGACCCCTGGAGCGGAAGGAATGACCACGTCGGTGACCAGCGGCCTCACGCCGGTCCGCGAGGTGCTGGCGAACGGGACCGTCGTGATCGTGCAGGAGACGGGGTTCTCACCGGCCGTCACCATCAACTGTGCGTTCCGCGCCGGCAGCCTCGACGAGCCGGACGATCTTCCGGGGCTCGCGTGGTTTCTCGGCCGGGTGATCGATCGCGGCACCTCGACACGATCCGCTGACGCGATCGCCGAGGCCCTCGACGATCGCGGCGTGGCGCTCAGGGCTACCGTGAATCGCCACGCCGTCATCCTGACGTGCACCTGCCTGTCGGAGGACTTCGACGACATCCTCGACGTCCTTGCCGACGTCGCGCGCGATCCCGCGTTCCCTCCCGATCAGATCGAAAAGCGGCGTGCCGAGACGATCACCTTGATCCGGCAGGACCAGGACAACCCGGCAATGCGCGCCGCCGAGACGCTGCAGCAGCTGCTGTACGGCGCGGCGCATCCGTACGGACGTCCCGCGAAGGGCACCATCGACAGCGTCGAGCGCGTGCAGCGCGAGCATCTGGCGGCGTATCACGCGTCGCGCTTCGCTCCCGCCACCCTGTCGATCGCCATCGTCGGCGACGTGCGCGCGGAGCGTGCGGCGGCGCGCGTGGCGCAGGCGTTCAACGGATGGAGTCGTTCGGCCGGGCCCTCGCGCGAGGTGCCGCCGGTGCCGCGGCACACCTCGCGGCAGCAGGTGATGATCGAGATGCCCGACAAGCCGCAGTCGGATATCGCCTACGGCTTCACCAGCATCAGCCGGCTCGATCCCGCGTATTGCAGCCACTGGGTGATGAACACCATCCTCGGCCAGTTCGGGCTCGGCGGCCGGCTTGCCGACAATATCCGCGAGCGGCAGGGGATGGCCTACTACGCGTTCAGCTCGTTCGATCCGAGCCTCGGGCCGGGCCCGCTGGTCATCCGCGCGGGTGTGGACCCGAACAACGTCCAGCGCGCGATCGAAGCCATCGACGCGGAGGTCGGCGCGCTCGGCCGCGACGGCGCCACCGAAAAGGAGCTGCAGGAGACGCGGCAGTTCCTGATCGGATCCATCCCGCGCATGCTCGAGACGAACCAGAGCATCGCGACCTTTCTGCAGACGGCGGAGTTCTTCGGCCTTGGCCTGGACTACGACCGTCAGCTGCCGGCGCTGCTCCGTGCCGTGACGCTCGAGGACGTGCGGCAGGCCGCCGCCGGCGTGCTTGATCCGTCGCGCGCGAGCGTGGCCGTTGCCGGGCCCGCCTCCGCTCGCTCCGCGAGCTTCGGCGAGGCCAGCCCGGCGTCGTGACGAGAGCCGTCTTCTTCGACGTCGACTTCACGCTGATCCATCCGGGGCCGGCGTTCCAGGGCCAGGGCTATGCCGAGTTCTGCGCGCGTCACGGCGTCGCCGTCGACGCGCTGCGCTTCGACGGCGCCGTCGCGGAGGCCTCGAGCGTCCTGCACACCGACGGCGGCGTCTACGATCCGGCGATCTTCGTGGACTACACGATGCGCATCATCGAGGGCATGGGGGGCGCCGGTCCGGGCGTGCGCGCCGCGGCGCTCGATCTCTACGACGCCTGGGCCGCCTGCCATCACTTCACGATGTATGAGGAGGTCCCCGACGTGCTGCGGGAGCTGCACGCCGAGGGTTACAAGATCGGCCTGATCTCCAACACGCAGCGCTCGCTGGTCACGTTCGAACGGCACTTCGCGCTCGACGGCCTCTTCGCGGTCGCCATCTCCTCGTCGGACCACGGGTTCATGAAACCGCATCCCAGCATCTTCGAGGAGGGCCTGCGCCGGGCCGGGGTGTCCGCACCCGAGGCGGTGATGGTCGGCGACAGCGTGCCGCACGACATCGCCGGCGCGCTGCGCCTGGGCATGCGCGGCGTGCTGGTCGCGCGGTCGGGGCTGTCACGCGGCGCGCCGCCGGACGTCCCGGTCATTCAATCGCTGCGCGAGCTCAAAGCGCACCTGTGATCATCCGCGATCTGACGACCATCGACGACTGCCGGCAGGTGGCGGCGCTCGAGCGGGACGTGTGGGGCTACACCGACGCCGAGGACGTGGTGCCGCCGCCGGTCCTGATCGTCTCGGCGAAGCGCGGCGGCATCCTGCTCGGCGCGTTCGATGCCGGCGGCGTCATGAAGGGATTCGTCTATTCGATCCCCGCGATCAAGGACGGCCGCCTGACGCAGTGGTCGCACATGCTCGGCGTCACCCGCGACGCGCGGGACGCCGGCCTCGGCCTGAGGCTGAAACTGGCGCAGCGCGAGCGCTCGCTGCAGATGGGGATCGATCTCGTCGAGTGGACCTACGATCCGCTGCAGGCGCTGAACGCGCACCTGAACTTCACCAAGCTGGGCGTGGTCGTGGAGGAGTACGAGGAGAACATCTACGGCGCGTCGAGCAGCCCGCTGCACAGCGGATCGCCGACCGATCGCTTCGTCGCGGAGTGGAGGCTGACCGCGCCGCACGTCGAGCGGCGAATTGCTGCCGGGGGCGTCGGCGTCGTGCGCGACGCATCGGTGGCGTCGGCGCCGCTGGTCAACCCGTCGCAGCCGGCGGCGCACTGGCTGGCGCCGGGTCCCGCCGACCTCTCGCTGGATGCGCCGCGGTTACTCGTGGAGATCCCCGTCGGCTACGCGGAGATGATGGTGCAGAATCCGCCGCTGGCGCTGGAGTGGCGGATGGCATCACGCGCGATCTTTCAGCACTACCTGGCGCGCGGCTACCACGTCGTCGATTTCTTCCTGTCGCGCGAATCGGGGCGGGGACAGTATCTGCTGGCCGTTCGCGGTTGACGGTTTGCGGTTGACGGTTGGCGGTTCACGGTTAACAGTTACCGGTCATGGTGGATTGTCTGTTCTGCAAGATCCTCAAGGGTCAGATTCCGGCCTCGATCATCTATGAGGACGAGCGGTTGATCGCCTTCAAGGACATCAATCCGCAGGCCCCGCTGCATGCGCTGATCGTCCCGAAGCGTCACATCGCCTCCCTGAACGAGCTTACGGCGGAGGACGATGAGTTGGTGGGGGAAATGGTGCGCCGCGCGGCCGCCCTTGCGCATCAGCAGGGTTACGCGGAGCGCGGGTTCCGCACGGTGTTCAACACCAACGCCGAGGCAGGGCAGACGGTCTTTCACATCCATTTGCACCTGCTGGCTGGTCGCGGCCTGACTTGGCCACCCGGTTAGACAACACAACCAGCATCGCCCGTCAGCGATTCGCGTAATACGCGGCCTGATCAAAGGAGGGCGACGGCTTCAAGGTCAGCGTGCGCTCGATCCCCTGCAGATCGCGGTCGATGCGTTCTACCTGCCACCCGGTGCGCACTGCGAGCTCGCCGACCGTGCGAGACTGATCGATGCCGACTTCGAGGATGAGCCGGCCTTGGTCCGCGACCTCGTAGCGGCCCTCTGGAAGCAGTCGGCGATACACGTCCAAGCCATCGCCGCCCGCGAACAGCGCGAGATCCGGCTCGTAATCCCGTACCTCCGGCGCGAGTAACGCAGCGTCCAGCCGCGACACATACGGCGGATTCGAGACGATGAGGTCGATCTGCGGCACCGGAGGCAACAAGTCAGTCAGGTAGAACGCGATCCGGTTATTCACGCCGTGGCGCAGCGCGTTACGGCGCGCGACGGCGAGCGCTCGGGGCGACAGATCGGTGGCGATCAGCTGCGCACCGGGAAACTCCAGCGCCAGCGCGATGGCGAGACAGCCGCTCCCGGTGCCGACGTCCACGATCAAGCGGGGCTCGC
>Ga0207648_10008004_pt1 | contig 10307 bp, 11 predicted proteins | sample KBSMisM32_FD_184310 | JGI IMG/M metagenome (GOLD analysis project Ga0207648, IMG submission 184310) | Miscanthus rhizosphere microbial communities from Kellogg Biological Station, Michigan, USA - KBS Miscanthus M3-2 (SPAdes) (version 2) | ecosystem: Host-associated > Plants > Roots >... | reverse complement strand
GGGCACCCAGTCGGCGCGCGGTCGCGATGGCCTGTAGTCCGGCCACACCGACCCCCATCACGAAGACCTTCGCCGGGCTTACGGTGCCCGCGGCCATGCTCGGGAGCATTCTTGTGGACCCTCCGCTGAAAAGCTCCATCTGGAGCCTTGTGATCATCGCGGCCAGCAGGTCCTTCTGCAGGGCCTTTCAGATCGACCCGGCGAGGGTGGAAGGCTGCCTGCTCTCGCAACTTGGCGCGGGCGAGTGGAACACGCCCCAACTCGATTCCATGCTGCGCGCGACAGCATCGGGATATGCGGAAATCGAGGGCTACGAGATTGACCTCAAACGCGAAGGCCGGCCGGACAAGTGCTTGGTCCTGAATGCACAGAAGTTAAGCTACTCCGGCGAAGATGACGTGCGGCTTATTTTGTCGGTGACCGATATCACCGAAGCCCGCATCGCCGAGAAGATCAGAGAAGATCTCGTGCGGGAGAAGGACATCCTGCTCCAGGAACTGCATCACAGGGTCGCCAACAGCCTCCAGATCATCGCCAGCGTGCTAATGCAGAATGCCCGCAAGGTGCAGTCCGATGAAAGCCGCGTCCATCTGGTCGATGCCCATCAGCGTGTCATGTCGGTTGCCGCCTTGCAGAAGCAACTCGCCACTTCGGGCAAGGGCAATGTGGAATTGCGGCCTTATTTCGCGGCCCTCTGTCAGAGCATCGGCGCCTCCATGATCCGCGATCACGATCAGCTGAGTCTGGATGTGCATACCGATGACAGCATCACCACTGCAGATGCTTCGGTCAGTCTGGGGTTGATCGTCACCGAGCTGGTGATCAACGCCCTCAAGCATGCCTTTTCGCACAATCGCGGCGGCAAGATCCTGGTTGACTATCATTCTCAAGGACCAAACTGGACACTTTCCGTGAGCGATAACGGTGTGGGCATGCCTTCCGCGCCACGCGCGAAGGCTGGGCTTGGCACCACCATTGTTCAGGCACTTGCCAAGCAATTGGGCGCAATCGTGAGTGTGACGGACGCAAATCCTGGGACGAAGGTTTCAGTCGCCCATGCCTATGTTCCGGTCCTGGTCAATCAGGCCGCCCAAACAGCAGACCGCGCGGTTTAATCCACGGACGCGAATATCCGCTTTACCCCAAAGCGTCACCTGGCGCCTATTCCTATATCCCGGGACACGTAAGCCGCCTTGTTTATGCCTGAGGCCTGGGCTTCTTGCCCTTATAGCCGCCGCCCGGTTTGCCAAATTTCTTGCCGCCGAATTTTTTCTTATCGCCATCGAATTTCTTGCCGTGAAAGCCCGGCTTGCGCGGTGGGGCGCCGCCTGGCGCGTTGTCGCTGCGCGGCGTCACGTCACGCGGGCGCGCGGTCGATTCGCCGGTCTGGTTGAGCGCAGGCGAAATGCGCACCCCGCCTTTCTTGCGCTCACTGACCAGGATGGTGAATTTCGGCGCCGCCGCCGGATCGACCTGGAACAGGGTTTCCATCTCGAACACGCGGATGGCCCCGATCTCCTTTTTGGTGACTTCGCCCTGGCGGCAGATTTCCGGCAGCAGCCATTTGGGATCGGCGTTGCGCTCGCGTCCCACATTCAGCCGGAACCAGACGCCGTTGGCCATCTCGCCCGGCGCGGCCCCGCGTTCGTGGGTGGGGGCATACTGGCGTTCGCTTGTCTTGTGCGGCCGCTCTCGGGGACCGCGATCCTCGCGCGGCTTGCGCTGTTCGCGCGGAGCTTCGTGACGCTCGTTGCGTGACTTGTGTTCGCGCGCGGGCCCGCGTTGACCCCCGTCCCGTTGAAACGGTTCGTCTTCGATGTCTTCCGGCGCAGGCAGTCCGGCGCGGTACATTTTCACAAAGGCCGACGCCAACTGGCGCGGGCTGTGGGTCTTCAACAATTCGTCGGCCATCGCCAGATCGTCGTCCGTGCCGAGTTCGACCAGCAGGGGATTTTCCAGCAAGCGTTGCTGATCCACCTTGCGGATATCCTCGGCCGAAGGGGCATTGCCCCACGCCGCGTTAACCCGGGCGCGGCCCAGCATCTCCTCGGCGCGGCGGCGGCGCGACGGCGGCACCAAGAGCACGCTCACGCCTTTCTTGCCGGCGCGCCCCGTGCGGCCGCTGCGATGCTGCAGCACCTGGGCGTCGTTGGGCAGTTCGGCGTGGATCACCAGGCTGAGGCTGGGCAGATCGATACCGCGCGCCGCGACGTCGGTGGCGACACAAACCTTGGCGCGGCCATCGCGCAGCGCCTGCAGCGCATGGTTGCGCTCGCTTTGCGACAGCTCGCCCGACAGCGCCACGCAGGAGAAGCCGCGCTCGGTCAGCTGCGCTTCCATATGGCGCACCGCATTGCGGGTGTTGCAGAAGACCAGCGCGCCGGGCGGGTCCAGGAAGCGCAGCAGGTTGACCACGGCGCTTTCGATCTTGTTGCCGGCGATGCGAACGGCGCGATATTCGATATCGGCATGCCCGGAGCTTTCACCGCGCGTGGCGATGCGCAGGGCATCCTTCTGGTAGTGCGTGGCCAGGGTGACGATGGCCTTGGGCAAGGTGGCGGAGAACAGCAAGGTGCGGCGATCTTGCGGCGTGGTTTCCAGGATGAACTGCAGATCCTCGCGAAAGCCCATGTCGAGCATTTCATCGGCTTCATCCAGCACCGCGCAGCGCAGACCCGCCAGTTTCAGGGCCCGCCGCTCGATGTGATCGCGCAACCGCCCCGGCGTTCCCACCACGATATGCGCGCCGTCCGACAATTCACGGCGCTCGCGGCCAGGGTCCATGCCGCCGACACACGCCACGATGCGCGCCCCGGTATGGTGATACAGCCAGCCCAGTTCGCGTTGAACCTGCAGCGCCAATTCGCGGGTCGGCGCGATGATCAGCGCCAGCGGGTCGCGCGACGGGCCAAACGCCTTCGCGCCTTCCAACAGAGTCTCGACCATCGCCAGGCCGAAGGCGATGGTCTTGCCCGAGCCGGTCTGAGCCGAAACCAGCAGGTCGCGGCCTTCGGCCTCCGGCTCGATCACGGCGCGCTGCACCGGGGTGGGCTCGGTGTATTGGCGCTCTTCAAGAGCGCGCGACAAAGCGGGATGGGTGGCGGGAAAACTCAAGGGGAACTCGGGGCTGCGATTTTCGGCCCCTCTTTAGTCCTATCGCCGCGAAAAGATAGGAAAAACCGGCCTTCAGCTTTTCATGCCGCCCATGCGCGCCATCATTTGGCGGTCTTTATTGCTCTGCATCAGCAGGGTAAGGCCGGAAATCGTGGCCAGACCCAGCCCGCCGGGCATGCCGGTGTCGGGATCGGCCACGATCTTGGCATAGCTCTCGCCCGAGACTTTTTCCCACTTTCCCGCCGGCTTTTTGATCTCGACACTGGCGACGGTGGCCTTGAGCACCAGCCGCACAATGGCGGGATGCGGTGCGGCCGGTTTGGTGAGGCTTGGAAAGCCATCCATCATCTGCCAGCCATTGGCCAGCGCCCAGGCGGTGATCTCGTCCTTGGTCATGGTGCGGCCAGGATTGTGATCGGGATATTTGATGTCATTCGGAGTCCCTCCTGGGTTCTTATACGCGGTGCGGACGAGCCTGTCTCACAGGCCGGGCGCGCCGGAACTCAGCTGGTAGGCGATGGTGAAGCGTTCCTCAGAACAACTGCGTGTCGGCCCGGTGACGCGACGCAGGATCGCACCGCGGCTGACCACCACCCGTCCGGGGCGCGGCGAAACCGCCATGGCGGCATCATTGTCATCATTGTAAAAGATGGTTTCACCGCCCCAATCGCGCTCCCATATGGGATTGGCGTAATACAAAACGGTGACGCTCTTGCTGTCTTCCGGATTGTCGCGCTGGGCGTGGTAATCATCGCCATAGCCGGCACAGATGGCATAGGCCCGCAAATCCTGGAGCGCCTCGCCGGAAAACATCTTTTCGGCAATCGCTCGCAGCCGCAGGAAAAAGGGATCCTTGGTCAGCAGCGCTGGATCGATGTCGGATAAAGCCGGAAGGCCGGGAGCGCCGGGCCGGCTTTTTTCTTTGCGGACATAATGCAGGCCTCTCACAGCAGCACCGATCCCGGCCACCATCGCCGGATCGACAAGATTGTCGCAAATAAACAAATCGCGGCCGGAAACCACCACCCGGCCCACCCTCGGCTCCATCCCTGCCATTATCCCCCCCGGGAGTTACGCGCTCTTCAAGGTTTCGCTGCAGGCTGCTTCACAAACTCCGCCACATCCTTGGCCGCCAAGGTTTCCACCCCGGGCTTTTCGAAAAAGCCCAGGTCGCGCATCCAATGGACGAAACGGTCCTGCCAAGTGCCTTCGGCCGTGAACTCACGATAGGCCAGGCCATTGCCATGCCCTCCGCGGGCATAAATGTGCATCTCCAGATTGGGGATGCCGGCATTCAGCATGGCCGAGAAATATTCATCCGCCCACACTGCATGAATCTTGTCCTGCCAACCGGCACCCGCGATGAAGGAAGGCGGCGTGTCTTTCGGGATCGGCGGCGTTCCGTTCTTGCTGGTCCAAGCCGGGGTGAAAAGCGAAGGCCCCGGATAAATCGCCGCGACAAAATCCGGCCGTGACGTCATCCCCGCCAACGGATCGCCGCCGCCATTCTTGCGGTCGAATTCCGGATATTGGATGGCGGAGGCCATGGTCAGTTCCGCGCCGGCGGAGAAGCCCATCACACCGATCTTGTGGGGATCGATGTGCCATTCCGCGGCATGGGCGCGAACCAGGCGGATCGCTTGTTGAATGTCATAGACACCGTCGGTCTTGGGCTCGTAGCCCGAGCTGCGCAAGCGGTTGCGCAGGATGATGGTGTTGATGCCGTATTGAAAGAAGTAGGGCACCGGATCGGCGCCTTCCAATCCCACCACCAGGGTGCTGTGGCCGCCACCGGGCGCCAGGATGATGGCAGTGCCGGTATTGTTGCCACCGCCAGCCAGATGAACTTCGATGGAGGGATTGTGGATGTTGACAATGCGTTGGACCCGCCCCGGCACCACGGGATCCATGGTGTAGACCTCGGCCTCGCTGACGCGCTTGGCGTTGAGGAAAGGCGAACCCGGCGGAAATAGCGGCATCACAATACCGCCCGGCAACAGAGCCTGGGGGGCATAAGGCGCCTTGGTCGCCGCGGCCGGCTTGGGCACGGCCTGGGGCGCCGGTACGGGCGGTAGAGGCGCCTGCGCCAAAGCCGGTATGCTCAAACCGACCGCCAGCAACGAAACAATGAGCTTACGCATTCCGGCCCCGCCCTTTTTGGAACGGCAAGCATGAGGCGTCGGGCCGAGGCCTGCAAGCCGGTTCCCACCCGCAAAACCACTTTGTCCGCTGGGGGCGACAGGCCTTAGTATTCCGCGCCGCTGGCCGGATTTTTAACAACCATGTTCAGAAGACCGGTTTTTGCGGCCGCAGCTTATTGGGATTCTTATGGCCGATGGCTGCCGGTGATTCGATGCCGCTGAGTGTTCACAAAATGGGGGCGCACCATGTCGTCGCTTTATGATTGGCTTTTCAATCCATCCGGTTTGACGCCGCACGGATTTTGCCTGCTTTGGGCGCCCGGCCTGATCACCCTGCATGCCGCGTCCGATGCCATCATCGCCCTGGCCTATTTTTCCATTCCCCTGGCGCTGGCTTCCTTTGCCTCCCAGAGAAAGGATTTGGAATATAGCTGGATCATCCATCTGTTCGTGGCCTTCATCCTGGCCTGCGGCACCACGCATTTGATGTCGATCGTGACCTTGTGGTCGCCGGCCTATGGCATCGAAGGCATTATCAAGGTGATAACCGCCCTGCTCTCCATCGCGACGGCTGGGATTTTGTGGCCACTGATTCCCAAGCTGGTGGCCTTGCCCTCCGCAAGCCAGCTGCAGCAGCTCAATTTCCAGCTCCTGTTCAAGGTGGACGAGCATGAACGCACCACACAGCTGCTGCGGCAAAGCGAAACGCGTGTTCGCCAATCCAATGCGGAACTGGAACGCCGGGTGGAAGAACGCACCGCCGAACTGGTTGCCGCCAATGCGCGGCTGAGTCAGGCCTTGGAGCAGCGCGACCTGCTGCTGAGGGAAGTCTATCACCGGGTCAAGAATAACCTGCAGGTGATCGACAGCATCGTCACCCTGCAAACAAGGCGGCTCAGCGACCCTGACGCCAAAAACGCGCTGCAGAGCCTGCGCCGGCGGTTGTACGCATTGGGACTTGTCCATCAACAGTTGATGGGTTCCTCCAACCTCAAGACCTTCGATGTTTCACCCTTCCTGAAAGAGCTGTCGGAGAACATCATGGAAGGCATTGGCGGGCGGGATATCAGCCTTTCGGTCCAGGCGATTCCCTTGGATGTCGATCTCGACTTCGCCATTCCCTTGGGATTGCTGGTCACCGAGCTCGTCACGAATTCCTTGAAACACGCCTTCCCTGACGGCAAAGGCAAGATCGATGTCGCCTTGAACAGGCTTGAAGACGGCACCTTTGCCTTGCTGGTGTCCGATGATGGCACTGGCTATGACATCTTCGAGGCGGCGCAAAAGGACCGCGCCGCAGGGCTGGGAACGGCCCTGATCGATGGATTGGTTTCTCAGCTTAAGGCCACTATAAAGGTCCATCGCATGAATGGGACGACCAGCGAAATTCTCTTCGCGCGCGACGAGGCTGCATGAGTGATTTGAAAAAGTCCGTCCTGATCGTGGAAGACGAATATCTGATCTCCCTGGGTCTCACGGCGCAGATCGAGGATATGGGGCTTAAGGTCTGCGCCACCGCCGATTCCGCCGATGCCGCGGTGATCCAGGCGGAAACCCACCGCCCCGCCATTATCCTGATGGATGTGCGCTTGCGCGGAGACCGGGATGGCGTCGACGCCGCTCAAGCCATTTTTCACACGGTCGGCTCGAAGATCATTTTCATCACCGGATCGCGCGAGCAGAGAACCATCGACCGGATCGACCAGGATCATCCTTTTGCGGTGCTGTTCAAACCGATCTCGGACAAGCAACTGCACGCCGCCGTCAACGACGCCATGCGGGCGGCGGGGCATGCTTGAGCGCGGCGCTGGGCGCGCCGCGTCTGACAATTTCCGGCGCTTAAAGATTTGTTTCCTCCCGCCCTCAAGTCGCGTGGTACCTGATAAAAAGTCAGTACAGCTTTCGCCTATTCCCAAAGCCCATTACAAATAGGCTAAGAACGGGCGGGGAAATCGTGATCTCAAACAGCAATTGGACTGGACGCCTTAGGTTGGGTGCGGCGGCAATCTCTGCGCTTCTCCTGTTGATCGACCCTGTCTCGGCGCAAACCGTCATCACGCCGCTGGAACGGCCGGATCTCGCATCCATCGCGGTGCCGGACATGGCTAGTTTCAAGCCAACGCAATCGGATATCCGCCGTTTTGACGACTATTTCTACTTCCACAAGGATGGCGTGAGTTACGAACGCGCCTTCGCCGACCTGGATCAATGCCGCCGCTACGGCATGGTCGCGCAGGGCCTCGCCATCACGCCCACCGTCGTGCCGCTGGGCGGTCTTCTCGTGAAGGACGCTCCGAAGCCCGGCATGTTTGACCCCACGTACAACACCAACACGTTCGGCAGCCCATTGGGCAGCGCCATTGGCTACGCACTGGTGAGCATGATCGCCGCAAGTTATCTCGACGAACTGGCGCAGGGCACCATTCGGCGCTGCATGATGTGGAAAGGTTACAGCCGTTACGGCACCTCGCGCGCCTTGTGGAAAGAGATTGACAAGGGCAACGATGCCGAGAAGCTGGCGCGCCGCGCCCTGCTCGCTTCCGGTCTTAAGCCTGCGATGGCGGCACTCGACCCATGAAAAGCATTCTCATTCTGGCCGCCCTGCTGATGGCGCTTGGGGCTCCTGTTGTCGAGGCACAGACCCGCCAGTTCAGCAAGGGCGAGGCCGTGCAGATCGATCCGAACCAGGCTTATGTGATGGCGCGCACCCAGGACATTCGCGGTACGGGATTACATGGGGACTCGGTCTTTTCCATCATTCTCTATCGCGCCCTAGATGATGCCGAACTGGCGCAGGACAAGGCGCTGGCGGACAAGGACTTGGGTAATTGGAAGGACAAAGCGAGACCCAATGTCGTTTTGCTCCAGGCCCCCAAGGCCTGGCAGCAATCGGGCCTGCAGAGGCTGATGGTCGCCGCCATTCAGCCTGGTACCTACATCCTGGGCGGCGTCGGCATCGGCGAATGCGACTCGCCTGGGGATTGCGCGATGGCGGCGAGCCTGTGCATGGGGACCGTCAGGTTCGAGGCCAAACCGGGCGTCATCACCGATCTGGGAAGCGTGCTGGTGGCGCTGGACGATCGCCGAACCGATATTCCGGAGCTGGCGAATGTGGTGACCGGCAAGGAAAACGGCCTGAGCTTCACCAATATGGTTGCGATCCGCCCGGCGCCGCAATCCACTCCGGTGCCCGCGGCGTTGGCTGCCTTGCAGCCGGCGCCAGCGGATTATCGCGCCGTATCCGCCTTTCCCAATTACCCAGGCTCGTTTCTAAGCCGCCTCGCCCCACTGCCCGGCGTGCTGGATTACGACAAGGACGGCGATGTAGTGGATTTGAAGAGCCAGTCGAACGTACGCTGACGTCGGCCGCTTCGCGCGCCATCCAGTTCAATTCTTGTGGATTGAAATTTCTTCCTGCCGCGGCGCGGCACTATGCTGACGCTAGCGGCGGCTCGGCATTCAAAACCGCCGCAACGCGGCGGTTTTGAATGGTGGGCGGTATAGGGATCGAACCTATGGCCCCTTCCATGTCAAGGAAGTGCTCTCCCGCTGAGCTAACCGCCCCACCGTTCGGAAGAGCGGCTTCTATAGCGTCGGGGTCCGTGGGGGGCAAGCGTCCCATCCGGACCCGGCCGACCCCGGGGGCCGGCTCCGGACGGGACGGCCATTTAGCGCTGGTTAATCAGGCTGAATGTCACGCTCGCCAGGGTTTTGCTGGCCACCGGAACCCCATTTGCCAGCGCCGGTTTGTAGGTCCAGTGGGCGATGATCCAGGCTTGCGCCGTCTGGTCCAGATCGTCGCGCCCGCTGGAGGTCACGACCTCCGCCTCGCTCACCCGGCCTTCCGGCGTCACCGTCAGCCGAAAAGTTACCTTGCCTTCCGCTCCTATGCGCCGCGCGATGGGCGGATAGGCCGGTATGGTGTGGGTGGCGATGATGCTGACAGCGGCGCGATCCGGAACAATCGGGTTCACCGCGACTTTCACGGGTTTTTCTTCCAGTGCCCCGTGAATGCCTTTGCCCTCATCACCCTTGCGATCCGTCTCGAAGATCGTATCGATGATTTTCACTGCATGCGGTTTTGTCATCGGCGGTTCGGGCGGCGGTGGAAGTTTTGGATGTTTCGTTTCCTGAATCGGATCGACAAAGAATTCGTGAGGGACGGGCGGGATTTGATAACCGCCGAATCCATGCACAAACAACCAAAGCGCGGCGGCTTGAAATGAAATGGCCAGACCGGCGAAAGGCAAGCGGCGTGAACGGGTGTCGAAAATCATGTGTGAAGGACGCTCCATAGTTCCTCCTTTTTTGGCTCCATTGACGCCCGGCAAAAGGCTCCGAGCTGTGAAATGTTACGCTTGTTTTGTGCCTATGTTTATTGTATTTTCTGACAGAAAGTCGCCGCCCGAAAACGGCGTTTCCAGGTGCCATGGCGCGCGCCGCCCCGAACGGCGTTGTTGCTGTCGCGCGATTGGTTTTTTACTGATTCTGACGCGAATTATCTGTGCCGCGCGGCAGCTATCTTTCAAAAGCCGCGCCGGCTGTCGCCTATGCCGCTGCCAGCATGCGATCCACTTCCGCAACGATCTCGCGCAAATGGAAAGGCTTGGACAGCACCTTGGCCTGCTTGGGTGCGCCGGATGACGGATGCAGCGCGACGGCCGCAAAACCGGTGATGAACATGATCTTCAAAGCCGCGTTGCGTTCCGCGGCGCGTTTGGCCAGCTCGATCCCGTCCATGCCCGGCATCACAATGTCGGTCAGCAGAAGGTCGAAGGTGAAACCCTGGATGCACTGCCAAGCGTCACTGCCGTCGCCAAAGTCGGTTACGGCATGGCCAGCCTTGACCAGCGCCGCCGCAAGGAACTTGCGTAGGGATTCGTCGTCTTCCGCCAGGAGAATATGCGCCATACTGCCCGCCTGCCCGCTCCCTATAAAAGCCTATACAGGGCAAAGCTGTAAACTGTGGTTAACGCGACAGCTTGCCAGCCCCCCCCGGGGATGCGACCCTGAGGCGCGATGGTAACGAGTCAGAAACCTGATGGCGTCCAG
>Ga0207648_10008000_pt1 | contig 10310 bp, 9 predicted proteins | sample KBSMisM32_FD_184310 | JGI IMG/M metagenome (GOLD analysis project Ga0207648, IMG submission 184310) | Miscanthus rhizosphere microbial communities from Kellogg Biological Station, Michigan, USA - KBS Miscanthus M3-2 (SPAdes) (version 2) | ecosystem: Host-associated > Plants > Roots > Rhizosphere... | reverse complement strand
ACCGGCAAAGGCTTTCGAAAGGTAGGCGCGCGTCGTCATGCCGGACGTCCTCAGCAAAGCGTATGCCCCGGCCAGACCGCCGGCAAGCGCGTGAACCGGGCCCGACCGGCCCGACCGCGCGCCGTCAGGCGGTGAAAACCTGACGCCCGCAGGTTGTCGCCGTCAGGGCGCGGGCCGGACGCCGCTCGGCGATCCGTGCAGCACCGCGATGTAATAGATGAGCATCGCGATGATCGTCCCCAGCGACACCCACTCGAACGGTATCCGCCCGAACAGCTTCCAGCGCGGTCGGAAAAATCGCCCGTGCGAACGCTTGTAGATCTGGTGCGTGATGTCGCCGAGAAAGCTGGGCGGCGCTGTCTGCTTCAACCGCCCCAGCGAACCGACCGTGTTGCGAAACCCGGTCAGCTCGGTCCGACACTGGATACAGACCGAGAGGTGCTGATCCACCTCGCTCCGTACGCGTTCCGACAGACTGCCGTCGACGTAGTCGGAGAAGTTGCTTTGCGCCTGCTCGTGGTCCATCGCTCGCTCGTCGCTACCGCGTGTGCCTGTCCACCCACTCCTTTATCGCCATGCGCGCGCGGTGCAAGCGAGATTTTATAGTCCCTTCGGGCAGACCGGTAATCTCCTCGATCTCCTGGTACGACATCTCCTCGACGTCGCGAAGCACGACCAGAAGCCGCTGGTCCTCGGCGAGGTTCGCGATCGCCTCCTGCATGAGGCGGTCGGTCTGGGCCGCTTCCAGTATGGCGTCCGGGGTGTCGATCCTGGCCTGGACGGGCGGCGCCGGACGGTCGGGCACCACGCGCACCTCCGACACGTCGTTCGGATCGACGCCCTCCGTGGGCCGGCGGGCGAGATGCTTGATGCGGTTCTTGGCGTGATTGGCCGCGATCCGCAGCAGCCAGGTCGAGAACTTCGCCTCGCCGCGGAAGCTCTCGATCGTCTTGAACACGGTGATGAACACGTCCTGCGCGACGTCCTCCGCCTCGGGGCGGCTGCCCAGCATCCGATAGATCAGGCTGAACACCTTGTCGCCGTAGCGGTGGACGATCTCGCTGAACGCCTGCTCGTCGCGCTCGATCAGGCGGTCGATGAGACGCCGTTCATCGTCGCTCATCGTGTACGGGACCCGCTGGCCCAGCGCGCGGGCGCGGGCGCGGGCGAGCCGCTTCGACGATGCCGGGCTCTGGGTCGTGGAGCCGGCGGCGGCGGCAGGGGATTCCGTGAGGGTTCCCCTCCAGCGCAGTGTGGCCTCCACGCTGATTCGGACAACGTCGCCGTCATAAGGTTCCCGGCGGCTGCAACGATGGCTGTGACGACGGAATAAACAGGCGGAGGCTGATGGCCACGATGGTGGCGCGCTGACTGCCCTCGTGCACGAACAGGTCCTGGCGGATCCCCGCGTCGATGGCGCCAATCTCCGATACGGCCGTCAAACCGGCCGCCGCGTAGCCGTTCTTCGTCGCGGCGTCGTAGCCGCCCCCGATCCGGACGTCGAACTTGCCCGCCAATGTCAGGTCCCCTCCCACCATCACGCTGGTCCCCTTGTACCCCGTCTGGTTGTCGGGCGTCAGGCGCGTGTAGCCGTCGGCGGTGATCACCAGGTCCGGCATCGGGATCAGCGCCACCCCGTAGCCGACCCCCTGGGTGGCGTTGCTGTTGTGGAGATCGCGCAGGTTGGTGCCGACGACGGCGACGGACAGCTTAGGCAGCAGCGTGACCGTCGCGCCGAGGTCGAAGGTGACGCCGCCGGTCCGATTGTCGGGCGCGTCGATCCCCGACAGCTTGAAGTACTTGATCGTGCCGCCGAAGGTCGCGCGGTTCGCGATCGGGAAGGACAGCGCGAGGCCGCCTTCGTGGCCGTGGCCGGTCATGCCGTTGCCCGGCTCGCTGAGACGGTAGGTGTAGTAAAGCCCGCCCCCGACGCCGAAGCCCGACGTGTTGTCGACCATCGACGCGTGCAGCGTGTGGCCGTGAAGGCGGCTCGCGTAGCCGTAGCTGCCTTCCAGCACCTGGAAGTTCTTCACCAGCGACATGCCCGACGGGTTCAGCATCGGACCGGTGTCGCCCACCGCGTACGCGCGGCCCGCGTCGCCCATCCCGATCGCGCGTGTGCCCGTGAAGTCGTCCATCGCCCAGGCACGCGCGGACACCAGAATCGACACGATGGCGAGCGCTGCGGGGAGCAGCGCCAGGTTGGATCGCGGCACGGCGGCGATTGTAGCCGCGGAAATGCGATCTATCTCCAATTCCGCTCGGCCAAACTGACGAACCCCTCCCACCCCACCACGACGTGATCCAGGACGGGAATGCCGACGAGATCGCCGACGTCGCGCAGGCGCGCGGTCAGCTCGACGTCCGCGCGCGACGGCGCCGGATCGCCGGATGGGTGGTTGTGACAAAAGATCACTGCCGCGATTCCCTGGCGAATCAGCGGGCGGAACACGTCGCGCGGATGGATCTCGACGCCGGTCAGCGAGCCGCGCGCGAGGCAGGTCTCGCCCTGCACGCGGTGGCGCACGTCCAGCCCGATCGCCCAGAACTCCTCGACCGACAGCGGCGCCAGGCGGCCGCGAAAGTACGTCCAGACCTCGGACGCTCCCGCCAGGCGCTGGCCGCGGATGGGACGCCCGGCGGCGGCGCGCCGTCCGAGCTCCAGCGCCGCGATCACCAGCGTCGCGCGCACGGTCCCGATGCCCGCGTAGGCCGCGAGCTCGGCGCGCGTCGCCCGCGACAGCCCGGCCGGCCCGCCGACACCGCGAAGCACGGCGGCGGCCACGTCGATCGCGCTCGCGCCACGCGTCCCCGCCCCGAGGACGATCGCCAGCAGCTCACCGTCCGTCAGGTGTTCCGCGCCGCGCGCGGTGAGTCGCTCGCGGGGTCGAGCGTCCGGTTCCAGGGCCGCTATGGTCGCCATTCCCGTCGTCACGGCAACCGCTGTGCCAGGCAAGAACACCTGGAAATTGCCGATGGACAGCCCCAGATCACCGTGGTAGGGTGACCGTCGACGCTCGTGATTCGCGGGTTTTTTAGGCCCGCACCGGCGCTCCGAAGGGTCTCGGTTTTCTCGCGATGACCCCGGCAATCAAGCTTTGCAACAAGTGCACGTGGCAAGTGGCAACGAGGGAATGCGGGATGTGGAATGAGGGTTAGCGGATGAGCCGCAGCCAGTCCTACGTGTGCGATTTAACAGGAGTTCAGCCTGAGTTCCGACGACGAAGCCCGGGCGGCCAAAGGCCCCGGTAGCACCGATACGGTTCCATCAGATGGCGCAGCCGCCGCCGATGACGGCGTGCCGACGATTGTCATCCGGCGCAACGCGCTGGCGGACGATGATCGGCCGTCGCCGTCGAATGACCTGACGCCGGCGCCGTCCGTGACGGCCTCGGCCCCGACCATCGTGGCGGCGCCCAGCGAGCCGCCGTCCCCTGCGCTGCAACGCGCGCTCGAGAAGATGCGCGAGGTGCTCCGCATCCGCGATCTGCGGCCCGGTCAGGCCGAGATCATGGAAGCGGCGCTGGCGGGCCGCGACACGCTGGCGATCATGCCGACCGGCAGCGGCAAGTCGCTGACCTACCAGGTCCCGGCGCTGGTGATGGAGGGGCCGACGCTGGTGGTGTCACCGCTGCTGGCGCTGATTGAAGATCAATACGGCAAGCTGAAGGCGGCCGGCGTTCCCATCGTGCGCATCGATTCGACGCGCACCGCGAAGGAGCGCGCGGCGGATCTGGCGGCGGTGCGCGAAGGCAGCATCCGCATCGTGATGATCACGCCCGAATCTGTGAACACGCCGGCGACGCAGGAGGCGCTGGCGGGCGTGAAGTTCTCGCTGTTCTGCGTGGACGAAGCGCACTGCGTTTCGCAGTGGGGCCACGATTTCCGTCCGTCGTACCTCGGGTTGCGGCGCGCCGCGAACGTGCTGGGGCGCCCGCCCATCCTCGGGCTGACCGCGACGGCCACGCCCGCGATCTCGGACGACGTGCTGGTGCAGCTCGGGATGAAGGACCCGAAGGTCTGCCGCGTCTCGTTCCACCGCCCGAACCTGGCGTTCGACGTGCGCAAGGTGGCGGGCGAGGCGGACAAGCTGCGCCAGCTGGGCAAGTTGATCCAGCGGCTTCGCCGTCCCGGCATCGTGTACTGCGCGACGGTGCGCGCGGTCGACGACCTTTACGTGGCGCTCCGCCACGGCAAGATCCCGGTCGAGCGCTACAACGGCAAGATGACGGGCGACGAGCGCGAGAAATCGCAGGCGTCGTTCATGCAGCCGGGGCGGAAGGTCGTCATGCTGGCAACCAACGCGTTCGGGTTGGGCATCGACAAGCCCGACATCCGCTACATCATCCACTACCAGATGCCTGGGTCGCCCGAGGCGTACGTGCAGGAGGCGGGACGCGCCGGGCGCGACGGCAAGCCAGCGCGCTGCGTGCTGCTGAACCAGCCCGACGACCAGTCCATCCAAGAACACTTCCTCAAGGAAGCGCACCCGACCAAGTCGCAGGCGCGTATGGTGGCCGAAGGCCTCTACGCGTGGAGCGACGAGGGCAAGGAAGTTTCGGTGCGCGATCTGGCGCTGTCCATGGCGCTGCCCGAACGGCGCGTGCGCGTCATCCTGTCGGTGCTCGAGGCGATGGGCGTCGCAGAGGAAGTGAAGGCGGCGCGCTGGAAGGGCGTGGAGCCCAAGCCGACGCGCGAGCAGATCGACAAGGCGGCCAGCGTGTTCGAGGCGCGGCGCATCTCCGATCGGCGGCGGCTGGATTCGCTGCTGAAGTACATGAACACGCAGAAGTGCCGCGTGCAGATGCTGCGCGCGTACTTCGGCGAGCCGGAAGGCGAAAAGTGCGGGCTGTGCGATTCGGATGCGGGCCTCGACAGCGAGGTGTTCGATCCCGGGTCGGCCGACGAGCGGCACGGGCTGCACGCGGCGACCGACTTCCACGCGCGCCCGCGGCGGCGCCGCCGGGGACGCGGGGGCGGCCACGAAGCACCGGCCGGGATGCCGGCGCACGCGCAGGCGCAGGCGGCTCCGCCACCGCCGAAGTTCGAATGGGAGATCCCCGGCGACGTGCCGGCTCCGCTGCCAGCCTACGAGGTTCCGCCGCCGCCTGACAGCGAGCAGACGTTCGACGAGGGCCTGTGGGCGGCGGCCGCCGATGCGGGCGCGGGCGAGCCGCTGGCCGGCGACGCCGTCATCGACATGAACGATCCCGAGCTGGCGCAGACGCCCGCGGCCGCGGCCGACGAGGGGGCGCCAGCAGAAGAAGATTTCGGCCCGGCCTGGGTGGCGGTCCGCGACGCGAACATCCGCCCGTACGCCGAATGGCGTCCCGGCGGGCCCGTCACGCTGCCGGTGCTCGCGGCGCGGCCACCGTCGGGCGGCGGGCAGGCGAGCCACGCCGGCCACCACGGTCACGGACACGGCGGCGGCGGTGGCGGCAATCATCGCGGCGGCGGGCCCGATGGCCGATTCGACGGCGGGGGCGGGGGCGGTGGAGGCGGCCGGCGGCGACGGAGGCGCGGGCGCAACCGCGACGGCGGTGGCGGCGACCGCAATCGACGCGATCATCATCGCCACCGCGACCGCGACCGTGGGCCGCGTTTGCCCGGCGTGTACAACCCAGGCGGGGACTAGCGTCCCCGCGTTGCCCAGCGGCGCCCAGGACGCATCTGATACTCTAGCGGCGTGTCCGTCCTGATCGTCGGAGGCGCCGGGTATATCGGCAGCCAGACCGCCAAGGTCGTCGCGGCGGCCGGGCTGGAACCGGTCGTGTTCGATAACCTGGTCTACGGCCACGAATGGGCCGTGAAGTGGGGTCCGCTGGTGCGCGGCGATCTCGCCGATCGCGCGCTGCTGGTCGACGTGATGAAGCGCCACCGCGTCGACGCCGTCATCCACTTCGCCGCGTACGCCTACGTCGGCGAATCGGTCACGAACCCGCGCAAGTACTTCGGCAACAACCTGGCGGGGACGCTGAACCTGCTGGATGCGATGCTGGACGCCGGCGTGCGCGACGTCGTGTTCTCGTCGACGTGCGCGACGTACGGCGAGCCGCAGCGCGTGCCGATCGCCGAGGACCACCCGCAGAACCCGGTCAACCCCTACGGTGAGAGCAAGCTCGCCGTCGAGAAGATGATGCACTGGTACGCGAACGCGTACGACTTCCGCTACGCGGCGCTTCGTTACTTCAACGCCGCCGGCGCCGATCCCGACGGCGAGGTGGGCGAGGTGCACGACCCGGAGACGCACCTCATCCCGCTGGCGATCGAGGCCGCGGTCGGCACGGGCGAGCTCTCGATCTTCGGCACCGACTACCCGACGCCCGACGGCACCGCGATCCGCGACTACATCCACGTCGCCGATCTGGCCGACGCGCACGTGCGCGCGCTGGCGAAGCTGCGCGACGGAACGAAGGCGCTGCGCCTGAACCTGGGCACCGGCGAGGGCCATTCGGTCCGCGCGGTGGTGGCGGCGGTCGCCAAGGTCACCGGCCGGCCGGTGCGCAGCCGCGAGGTGGGACGCCGCGCCGGCGATCCGCCCGCGCTGGTCGCCGATGCCCGCCAGGCGGGCGAGGTGCTGGGGTGGAAACCGCGCTACCCGGAGCTGGACGTGATCGTCGAGCACGCGGTCCGCTGGCGCGCGCACGGCAAGCGCGCGTGACGCCGACCTGGGAACAGCGCTGGCACCCGCTGCGCGAGGAGTGGGTCGTGGTGGCGGCGCACCGGCAGCACCGGCCCTGGACGGGCGGCACCGTGGCGGCGCCGCCGGCCGCGGCGCGGCCGGCGTACGATCCCGAATGCTATCTCTGCCCGGGGAATGCGCGCGTCGGCGGCGCGCGCAACCCGCGCTACGACGGCACGTTCGTGTTCGATAACGATCATCCGTGCGTCGGACCGGCCGCGCCACGCACGCCGGTGGAACCGCCCGCGCCCTACCGGGTCGCGCCCGCGGACGGCCAGGCTCGCGTCGTCTGTTTCTCGCCGCGCCACGACCTGACGCTGGCCGAGATGTCGGACGCGGCGATCGGCGGCGTCGTCGAGGTGTGGCGGCGCGAGACGCGCGATCTCGGCGCCCGCCCCGGGGTGAAGCAGGTGCTCTGCTTCGAGAACAAGGGCGAGGTGGTGGGCGTCTCGAACCCGCACCCGCACGGGCAGATCTACGCCACCGCGTTCGTCTGGAAGACGATGGAGACCGAGCTGGCCGCGTCGGCGCGTCACCGCGCCGAGACCGGTCGCGGGCTGATGGACGACGTCATCCGCGCCGAGCAGGCGGCCGGCGGTCCGCGCATCATCCACGAGGACGAGCACACGATCGCCTTCGTCCCCTACTTCGCGCGCTACGCGTACGAGGTCTACCTGGTCCCGAAGCGGCGCGTGCCGCACGTGTTCGCGCTGAACGATGCGGAGAGCGCCGCGCTGGCGCGCGCCCTGTCCGCCGTCACGATCCGCTTCGACAACCTGTGGCGCACGTCGTTTCCGTACGTGATGGTGCTGCACCAGGCGCCGTCTGACGCCGGCGCGGACGCGTTCCACTTCTTCATCGCCTTCCATCCGCCGCTGCGCCAACCGCACCTGCTCAAGTACCTGGCGGGCCCCGAGATCGGCGGCGGGAACTTCCTGTCGGACACTTCACCCGAGACATCGGCGGCCGAGCTGCGGGCGCTGCCGGCTGTTCACCACGCCGCTGCCGCCGCCACGAGATGAAGCCGGCCGGCGACGACCAGCTGGCCGCCGCGCGCGCCTGGATCACGTCGCGCGCCGACTTCTTCGTCGCCGGGCGGCCGATCGTCGTGGCGCGCGCGCCCGGACGGCTGGACGTCATGGGCGGCATCGCGGACTACTCGGGTTCGCTGGTGCTGGAGCTGCCGCTCGCGGTGGCGACGTGGGTCGCGGTGCAGGGCAGCGACGCGCCGCGCCTGGTGATCGAGAGCAGCGATGCGCCCGACGGGCGCGTCACCATGCCGATCGAAGACATCGTCCCGGCGGCGCCGCTGCCCTACGCCGAGGCGCGCGTGCGGCTGTCGCGGGATCCGCAGCGCGCCTGGGCGGCGTACATCGCGGGCGCGCTGGTGGTGCTGCAGCACGAGCACGGGCACGCGCTGCGACACGGCGCGAAGGTGCTCGTCCGATCCGACGTGCCCATCGGCAAAGGCGTCAGCTCGTCGGCCGCGCTGGACGTGGCGGCGCTCGATGCGCTGGCCACCCTCGCCGGCGTGAGGATCGACGACCGCGCGCTGGCGCTGGGCGCCCAGACGGTCGAGAACCTGGTCGTGGGCGCGCCGTGCGGCGTGATGGATCAGATGACGGCGGCGTGCGGCCGCTCCGGCCATCTGCTGGAGCTGCTCTGCCAGCCCGCCGAGGTGGTCGGCCACGTCGCGGTGCCGCCCGAGCTGGAGCTGTTCGGCATCGACTCGGGGATCCGCCACGCCGTCTCGGGCGCTGATTACGGCAGCGTGCGCGCCGCGGCGTTCATGGGTTATCGCATCGTCACCGCGACGGCCGGCTTCGCCGCGCGCGAGGTCGGCCCCGGGCGCGTGGCCATCGACGATCCGCAGTTCCGCGGCTACCTGGCGAACATCCCGCCCGACCTGTGGCGCGAGCGCTTCCGCGACGCCGTCCCCGAACGGATGACCGGGCGCGAATTCCTCGAACGCTTCGGCGGATCGACGGACGCAGCGACGTCGATCGACGGCGAGCGCAGCTACAGCGTGCGCGCGGCGGCCGAGCATCCCGTCCTCGAGCACGACCGCGTCCGCCGCTTTCGCGCGCTGCTGGCCGACGGCGCCGCCGGCGAGGACGCCCGCATCCAGCTGGGCCAGCTCATGTATGAATCGCACGCCAGCTACTCGGCGTGCGGGCTCGGCTCCGATGGAACCGACCGCCTCGTCGAGCTGTGCCGCGCCGCCGGACCGGCCGCCGGCGTCTACGGCGCGAAGATCACCGGCGGCGGGAGCGGCGGCTCGATCGCCGTGCTCGCGGCGGCCGGCAAGCGCGCGGCGATCGACGCGATCGCCGCCCAGTACCGGCAGGAGACGGGCCGCGAGGCGACGATCTTCGCGGGCTCGTCGCCGGGGGCGCGCGCGTTCGGCATCAACGCGCTGGAACTGCGGGCGTGAGCCGGCTGGCCCTGGGGGTCGCCGCGGCGCTCGCGCTGGGCGCGGGCGGCTGCCGGCGCGGCGATCGCGAGATCCGCGAGCAATACACGGCGTTGTTCGACGCCCCACCTGTCGCGGCGATCCGGCCCTGCCCCGACGCGGACGCGAAGCTGCAACGGCTGCAACCGCTTTTCGCGCTCACGCTGCGCGCATACAAGACGGTCACGAAGTTCAGTACGCCGCTTCCCGGCGACCTGGCGGCCGACCTGATGGCGACGCCGATCATCGGCCTCGCCGCCGACTACCGCTGCGTCATCGGGGACGGCAGCGACCGGTCGGTCGTGCTCGGAACGATCGTCAACCTGTACCTGCGAAAGGGCGAGGCGCTGCTCGCCGCCGGTGAGACCGACGCCGGCTACGCTCACGTCGTCGAGGGCCTCTCCATCTATACGAACGCGCCGGCGTTCGAGTTCATCCACTACCTCGGCGCGGGCTACGTGCTCGAACGCATCCAGACCCTGCTCGAACGGCACCCCGCCCCGGACGCGGTCCTCGAGCGGCTGTTACGGACCGCAGAAGACAGCCTGCTCCCCCGCGCGACGTTCTGCGCCGGCATCAAGGCGGAGTTCGTGATGCAGAGCTACCAGGTGTTCTACGACCGGCTGGGCCCGGTGCGCGCGCGCGCCACGGCGCGATGGGGCGAGCGCGCGACGAAGCTGTTCGACGAGGTCGCCAAGAACAAGAGACACGGCGACCTGGCCGTCTGGCGCTTGACCCGCGATCTGTATGTGCCGCTCATCGACGGCTGCCTCGACGGGCACACGCCGCTGATGTCGCTGGAGAAGGCAGCGCGCGCCAAGCTGGCGACTGCGCCGAAAAACGCGACGTTCGCACTCTGGGCGCCGTACACGCTCGACCGCCTGGAGCAGTTCGGCAAGCTGGAGGACGCGTTCCTGTTGTTCATGATCGACGTCGAGCGCCGGCGGCAAGCCCTGCGCGGGCTGCGCACCGACGCGCAGAACGACATCTATTTGGTCTTCCTTCCGGTGGTCAACGACTGGAACGGCCTCACCGCCACCGTCAAGGACGATCCGGACCACCCCGGCGGGGTCGTCGTCAGCCGCGGAGAATTTACGCGGTCGCTTCCGCCCTTGCGGCGCCCGTAGCCGCCGAGCTACTCGAGCGAGCGCCACCAGTCGGCGAAGCGGCGCATCC
>Ga0207648_10007997_pt1 | contig 10313 bp, 9 predicted proteins | sample KBSMisM32_FD_184310 | JGI IMG/M metagenome (GOLD analysis project Ga0207648, IMG submission 184310) | Miscanthus rhizosphere microbial communities from Kellogg Biological Station, Michigan, USA - KBS Miscanthus M3-2 (SPAdes) (version 2) | ecosystem: Host-associated > Plants > Roots > Rhizosphere... | reverse complement strand
ACGAAACGATAAATCGAGTTGCCAGCAAAGTACCCGAGATTAGGGATACCTACGAGGGAGATCCCTCGTTGTTTTTCTATTCGGTAGCTCACAATATTCACCGGGAGTGGCTACGACGAAAGCCACCACCCGTTCCCGCACTTGCTCTCATGGACTCCGCGTCGTTAGAGAAACAGAGTAGCTGCCTGGAGAAGTGCCTGGAGTTTCTGACTCCTCAGAACCGGGAACTCGTGGTCCAGTACTACCGCGACGAGAAAAAGGCAAAAATCGAACGGAGAAAACACTTGGCCCAACGGCTTAACATCGCTCCAAACGCATTACGAATCAGGGCTTGTAGGATTAGAGCGGAGCTACTGAAATGTGTTGAGAACTGTCTCGACAAGCAGGACCAGTGAAATACTCTGCCCAAATTGGTCATTAACAGTAGAGGGCTGGAGTTACGGCTGAACATGAACACTTTTGAGCGAAATATTGGACCCGAAGAATTGCGTCGCCATGTCCTGGGAGATCTGCCTGACTCGGAGCAGGAAGACTTCGACCGGCGACTCCTGACGGATTCAGCCCTTTATGAGGAGTTGCTGGCTACCGAAGACGAGCTTGTAGACGAATACCTGTCCGGGAAACTAAATGAACGGGAGCGTCAACAGTTTGAGTTGCAGTTTTCAGTTGGTGAAGAGCGGCAACGCAAAGTTCGTTTTGGCAGAAGCTGGCAAGAGTATTTGAAATCCACCCCTCTGGCTCGCCCGCAGGAGGACATTCAGAAGGGTGGCAGCACGGGGTTCTCTAGGATGTTCTCAGTGTTCTGGGAACGATCCGGCCGGAACCCCGTGTTAATTGCATCGCTGATACTGGTCGGGTTGCTGGGAACTCTGGGCGCGTGGCTGCTGTATCGCCCAACTCAGAATAATACTCAACGAGCGATTATTGCTGTGACTCTCGTTGGCAGCGGTTCTCGCGGTGAATCCGCAAGCACTCCTCACCTCACCCGACCGCCAGCTAACAGTGTCGTTCAAGTTCACCTCGAGTTAGCAAAAAAGAACTACAACAGATATCAGGTGGAATTGTTTCGAGAACGCGAATACATCGCGCCTTTCAAGTCACTCAAAGCTGAACCTAGCGATGGACATTTCGCCGTAGTCGTCGGTGTAGATTCGGAGGTGCTGGAGCCCGGCGACTACACTTTCGAGCTTAGCGGAGTTTCAGATTCTGGAGAGGTCGAGTTGGAAGGCAACTACCCGCTACGTGTAAAGCGCTAATCTTTACCCCGGTCAAAATTAATCGCGAAACGTTTCAACTAAGAAAGTCATATTAGGGTGAGGCGTCAGATCCGACCCGATGAACGAATTGATTCATCACGACGCCGACGACTCTACCCCACGCAACACCAAATACCTCACCCGCCATGCAAGGCATGCCTCAACTACAAAAATAGCGAGCGACTGCAGTTTTAAGTCGCTCGCCTTTTTGCTGTCGCGCGTTCATTTCTTGATGTAGTTCCGGTGTATCCACGCATCTTTCTTTTGCCGGTCCCTGGTTTCGAAGAAGATGGCTCGTTCGTCTTCTCGAGTTATTAGTTTCACGCGATCGGTTACACTTTTCTCCGCCGGACTTGGCTTTTCAGATTCTGCTAAAAACGCAGTAACGACTCCCTGCTCGATTTCAGCCGCTTTAGCCTTTGAGTCCAGCTCCGCAACAGCCTCAACGGCACTCGCCTTCAAGAGCTTCGGCCAGAGCTTGGCGAAAAGTGCGCCAGACGCGTACACATCGGCACTGTTCACTTGGCCATTGATCGCAAACGCATAGCCGATCACCTCAGATTTGTTTTTCAGGATGCCTTCTAATGCGTTGATATATCCCGCAGTAGTTTCTTTCACCTTCGCATTCTCGACTGAAAGCTCCAAACTCGACCGCGACGCAGTGGCATTCACAGTCGCGCCAACGTTCTTGCTCAATTTGTCTTGAGCGAGACTAACGTTCTCCCAAACAGCCTGCTGAGAGTTTGATACTTTGGCAGCAATTTTTAGTTCCTTGGTTGCAACTGAGTTTTCAGAACTCCCGAATGACGCGTTGACTTCATTTCCCCTCTTGCTCCACCGACCTGACTCGACACAGAACGCGGCGATTGGCATCCGACCCGAATTTGGCGGAACAATGAAGTCAGTCGAAATCATTCGATCCTGATCCCCGCCGCGCACAATATCTCCTGACTGAACATAGACGTCCTGGTTTGAAAGGTTCCTGATTGCGAGCTCGTTAACGTCTTTAGTCTCGTAGACAATGACCTTTTTCTGAGCGAGAGCTTCTTGAAGGGTGAGGAACGAGTGACCCTTAAGGAGATCCTTCCCGTGAACAAGAAAGACGGTGAGATTCTTGTGTGTGTACGGCCCGGAGATGCGGTAAGCGGCTGATTGCATCTCAGTGGACTGATTAATTTGTGTGGTTTGTGTGTTGGCTTGTTGGGCTCGCGCTACGCTCAAAAACGTGATTGAAGCTGCAACGAGTAAAGAGAGAACGGCAGTAGTGATGAGAAGCTGCTTTTTCATAGTCGTACTCCTAACGCAGCCGCCTTGCCTGACCAAATTCCGAATGAAATCCGGTACGGTACACGACTGCGATGATTGATTCGTCCTTAGGGGAGACGACGGCTAGAACGCAAACACCCCGGGATCAATACGAAAGCCTATTGGTTTGAGGGAGACGCTACTGCATGGCAGTTATGAGAACGTGGACGGAGGAGACTTCTTGCAGTGTGAGACGGCGTGTTCCAAATTTTCGTTGCCACTGCGAAGGAAATTCTTGCGTGAAATCAGGTCGACTCGTCCTATTGGTTCAGGAATTTGCGCCTGCGTAGTTACCAAGGAGACGTCTAATGCCTCTTGTCTTGCGTCGGTCTAACTCCCACAGGATCTCAGCGGCAGATTCATATCGCTCGCTAGGGTTCTTGGCAAGGCATCGCTGTACTATCGAGGCAAACTGCTTGAGGCGTAGATTTCTTGTCAGCGGTTCAGGAACAAATGCCAGGATTGCGCTGGCAATTTCGGATGTGTGCTTTCGATGAAAGGGGTTGGTGCCACTCACCATCTCATAGAGCAAAGTTCCGAGACTAAAGATGTCGCTCCGGTAGTCGAGTTCTTCGCCACGCAATTGCTCTGGCGACATATATCGTATTGTGCCGGGTACTGCTCCTGGTTTTGAGCCGCGATTGCGAAGTGGATAACACCCGTTTGGGTTTGCGACATTGATCGAACTTGCGAGACCAAAGTCCAGGATCTTAGCCTGCCACTTGGTCGTAACCATGACGTTTTGTGGTTTGATATCTCGGTGGATGATGCCATGGGCATGGGCCTCCGCGAGGGCACTGACAATCTGTCTGGTTAACATTACCAAGTGTTCTCGACGAAGCGGTCTTTTGCGCATTAAGTCTGCGAGTGTGACACCCTCAATGTATTGCATCACAATGAAGTGCTTCTTCCGATGTGTTCCAATGCCGTAAATCTGACAGATATTTGGGTGATCGAGCGAGGCACACGCCTTGGCTTCTCGGATCAACTGCTCTCTTGAGAAGTCGTCGGCGGCTAGTTCAGGCGAAAGAAATTTGAGCGCAACTTTTCGGTCGAGGCGTATATCGATCGCCAAATAGACTTCACCCATTCCACCTTTACCTAGAAGTGAAACGATTTTGTAAGGCCCGATTGTTTTTCCAACGAGGGAATGCTCGCGGTTCTGAGCAAGTACGCGCAGCCCAAACTCCAGAGCGGGTTTCTCCAAAAACTGCTGACTCTTTTCCCAAGCCGCCAGCAGTGAGCAAACTTCGTCATACAGTGCGTTATTACCGCTACATGAGTTTCGCAGGTAGCGGTCGCGTTCTGCTGCAGGAAGCTCCAGCGCCTCATGGAACACCTCCTCGACTTGTTTCACGCTACTATCAGACATTTTGAATTTCGCGAGCTAACCATGCTCTAGCAAACTTCCAATCTCTCAAAACCGTTATCGGAGAAACATGAAGCACTTCCGCCGTTTCATCTACATTGAGCCCACCGAAATATCTCAACTCGACAACCTGACTCTTACGTTTGTCCACGACGGCCAACTTCTCTAATGCTTCGTCCAGGGCAATTAATTCCCGAGCTTTTTGACGCACAGCGATCGACACCTCCGAAAGTGAAACCCGGCGCGCCACGCCACCTCGTTTTATTCGATGCTGGTCGCGGATGTGGTTTAGGAGTATTCGGCGCATTACCTGGGCTGCTATCCCAAAAAAGTGCGCACGATTTTGCCAGTGAGTTTTTTTCTGATCGGCTAGTTTTAGATACGCTTCATTTACCAGTGCGGTCGTTTGCAAAGTGTGATCGGGACTCTCGCGTCGCATATAACTATGTGCAAGTCGACGCAATTCCTTTTCAACAAGAGGAACCAACGTGTTGAGCGCAGCCCGATCGCCATTGCTCCAATCCACAAGTAGCGTGGTGATATCTACATGAGGGGAGGACTTAGCAACGAATTGCCGAAACGATGAAGCGAAATTAGGCGCCTGAGTCCGCAGATGGGTTTGGGTTGCCTTGAAGTCGGAATGATATCTTCCAGCTTGGTAAGCAGCCTTAGTATTGGATGGTACCAGGCTAAGCATTCCTTTTGGTTTCTGTCTTCGCTGAGCACGTGCGTGACCAGCGATATCTTGCGAACGCAATCCGGTTCTTACACCAGTCTTCGTTGACGTTTCTTCTTCAATCATTTTTCTTACCAGTCGAGACATATCGGGTTCCTTAAAGTTTGCCAATAGGCAAGGTCTGAAATCGGGGAGCACTTGGCTGTACTTGTGTCCAATACCGCTCTGCGAGCCGCGTACCAGTCCACTGTCGTTCGCCAGCGCCTTCTTTTTCAAAGGATCAAGGTTCTCGACTGACTGAAGATCTAAGTGGACTATCTAAAATGATAGTGCGGGTAATCAGATCTGATAGTCATTGAAGGACAAATCTGCATTTCGGGCCGCTGCCATTTACAGCACGCTCGAGAATTTCCGGATCGCCCCCATTGCAACGCCAAATCGTCCCTCAGGGCCAGTCCGTCAGTCGGCTATACCTCTTATGTGGAAAGTAGCTATTCCGTTTCGGTATCATTTTTTCATCCTCTTTAACTTTAAGTGAGAAGGAGTTGAGTAGTTAGGCCAAGATTCGCAGTTGGACGTAAATCTTTCAGCTAAAGCGGTCACTTCAAAGCCGTTCGACGTCTCACGCATTCCAGCTAATTACAATTTAGAAATGCTGTCGGTGACATTAGCCGAACTCCAAGGATTTAGAAGATGCAGAAAACGCGGTACCACTACGGAGCGATTTATGGAACGTATCGTCACTCAACGTCGTCTAAATTTTCAAACACGTTAAGCGAAAAGATTACGGAGGCGATGAGATCAAGGCTAAGGTTCACCATAAGAGAACGCTTCAACTCGAAAACTGAAACAGTTTATGAAAACATCTCTCCTGCTGCGCTTCCACCTCGGATCCGCGAAAAATTTCAAATCAATAAAAATCAGACGCCAAGGTCGCGTCTGATCGGTTCGTTAAGGATGTCGTCGTTCGTGGCGAGGCAAAAGAACTAGACGAAAAAGGTAAGCTGCCGAGTGACGCCACTCACGTGGTCACCAAGAATGAGAAGGACGGCAGTCTCACCATTCGAAGGGCGCGCTTCAAGTTATACTAAGAAGTCACTCATGCACTGTTGGTGCGTCGGCGTGGGGGACGAAGCAGGCTCGACATCGCGCTTCATACTTGTCTGATGCGCCCACTGCTACTCGCTCTTCTGACTCAAACGTCCGCTGCGAATAGTTTGCCGGCTGGCCACACCTCATGCAGATCGCGTGCGTCTTCGTGATGTACTCGGCGATGGCGAGCAGTTGGGGCATTGGTTCGAAAGGTTTGCCCGTGTAGTCTTGGTCCAGCCCTGCGATGATCACGCGAATGCCGCGGCCCGCCAACTCGTTTGCTACTCCCACGAGCGCGTCGTCGAAGAACTGTCCTTCGTCAATACCGACTACTTCAGTTCCCGGTTCTAACTGCGTCAACACTTCCGACGCATTGCGAATCTTTGTCGACTCATGTCGCATTTCCGAATGAGAGACAATGTGATCGTCAGAAAAGCGCGAGTCGATATCAGGCTTGAAGACTTGCACCTTCTGGCGCGCAATCTTTGCGCGGCGGAGACGACGTATGAGTTCTTCAGATTTGCCGGAAAACATTGACCCAGCAATAACTTCTATCCAACCCGCATGCGACCGTGTGTGTGGTGGGGGTTCATCATGATTAACTTGTCCAACTAATTCGTCCATGTGATTTTCAAACTCTCGTCAATTTAATAATAAGCCCGTCGCTACCGCTCCGGGTTCTCACTCATATATAGTTTTGGATTATAGAACGGCGCGAACGCAGCAATCAGCGCCAACTCAAAACTGAGTGAACGCGTCACAAGGTCACGCGACAAAACTCCCCACGCGCCTTGTTTGCTTCTGATATCTCTACCGCCGGTCACCTCATCAATTACTTCGCCCAATTCTTTCCGACCATCAACAACGCTCTTAACAATGCCCGCCGGGACAGAGATCGAGGGCGCAGCTCCAAATGCACTCTTCTCAGCGCCGTCCGTGGCGTAAGCCCAACCACGAAGGAACGTGTGCCATTCGCCCTCTATTGAAATGGAATGAAAGCCTCCCTCGAGCCCAACATAGATGTCTGCATCGAGCCGCCGATTTTTTAGTGATGCCTGAGCTGCATAGGCTCGTTCGCGCGCTCCTTGCATGAGTTGCCAGTCGGTCAACGGCATCGCCGGCACGCTTACCTCAACCCGTCGCGCGACTACATTCGCGTCAACCCATGAAGGATCGATAGTTGCCACGCGTGACACACTCGCCCGCACAGCCATTATCTTGGCGGCGCGATCCGAACCCAATGCGATTGTTTTGGCTGGCACAGAAGTTCCAGGAGATTACACCATGCTGAAAGCGGCTGAGAGGCTAACGCATCGATGCACTCTCCGTCAAAAGCGCTATTAAGTAGTACCTATAGCGCTCTTCTGGGACTGCAGGCGTTCTCGACTGCCAGTGCTGTCCACTATGAAACTCTTAGCTGACACAGGCAGGCGAGGACGCCTGCGGTCCCAGAAGAGCACGTCCGATTAGTCGAAGGGGGTTACTAAAGAGAACCGGGTGTGGCTGATCTTTCAACACCTGCGTCCGACTACGGCGCCGCAACCACGGGACTCAACCTCACGGATGCTCCATCGCGATTAGTCCTCAATCGAATCCTCGGTGATGCCGACACCGAATTTGACGCGTAAGTAATCGTGTAAGCCGTCCGCAGTTGCAGCACCACATCGTCATATGCCTTCTGCAAATCCTCAATTCTCCGAATCGGATAGTAGACTCCACCCGATGCTTGCGCGAGTTTGCGACCTTCATCGTCCGCGCGCGTCGTGAGGGTTAAATAGCGTGTACGAAGCGGGTCGATTGTGATTTCAGGTTTGGGCACACTGCCCTCAGGTATCAGTCCCGAAGGAACATACAGCGGATAAACGAGCGTGCCCGACTCAATCAGCGCTTCCAGGATCGCCGGAAACGGAATGAATGACTTGTTATCGTCGCCATCTGACATGACAACAATCGCCGAGCGCTCCGCACGCAGTTGCTTAATCATGCTGCTCAACACGTAACCGAGAGCGTCGTAAAGCGCGGTGCCTCCACCAGCATCGATCTCGTCGAGCTTGCGCGAAAGCATTGCGCGGTCAGTACTGAAGTCGGAAATGAGCTGAATATCGTCGCGGAAGCTGATGATTGCGATTCGATCCTGGGGACTTACGGTCCGCAGGAAGTCGCGCGCGGCTTTGCGGATAAAGTCCATTCGTTCTTCGACGCTGCCTGACACGTCTAGCAGTAGAACTAAATTGAAAGGCTGATTAGTCGGCGTTACTTTTGTTACTTTCCGCTCAATGCCGTTCTCAAAAACAGTAAAGTCACTTTCGTGCATGCCGGAAATCGCGCGCCCATTACGATCCGTGATGCTGGCGTTGAAGTGCAGCAGTTGCGGCGCAACCGTACTGACAATTTGACCCGGCGGTGTTCCTCTTGTCAGCGTTGGTTCTTTCTCAGGAGGCGGCAGCGTCTTCGCGTAATCTCCAAACATCTTTGGCGAAACCTTGCGAATCGCTTCGACGAGTTGACTATCACCACCGCGAACAATTGCGCGAGCAGCTTCAGTAAGCGGTCTCTCATGCAGATCGCTCGGCGCCATTGTCGGATCAACGTTCAGGAGTACGACACCGCGTTGCGTGTGAAAGTTGAGCGCGACGCGTTCTTCTTTTGGCGAATCTTTCTCACCGAGTCTGCCTTCGAGTCGAAACCAGCCGCCCGCTTTTTCTTTCACTTCTTTCAACTCGACGTCGCTCATGTAGCGCGGTTTGCTGGCCTCCCAAACGAAGTCGTACTTCAACGCATCAAGCGGTACATCGGCGTGAATTGTTCCGGTGTCGGTTTTGACAATCGCTGACTCCAGATTGCCAATCACACTCACCGCGCCCGGCCCACTTTCAACTTCAACTTTGGATCGAATCGGAATTCTCACAACCACGTCGATCCGATCGCGCTCGCCTCTTTGCCGAACGTCAACTTCCAGCTTCCCACCACTGCCCTTCGTCGTAATGTCGCTTTCCGAGACCGCTGCGCCCGAAGATCGCGCCTCAATTATCGCCTTGCTCTTCAACTCTTCGCTGGCAATTACAGTCACGCGCCCATCCCGATTCTTGACAGACAAAGAGACGGTCTCCGCTGTAGCTAATTCCCGTTGATAGCTGGGAAGTTCTTGCGCTTTGAGTGAGAGGCAAAGCACACCCGCCAATAGCAACGAGGCTAAGTGACTTAGTGATATCGGGGATACAGGGCGCCGCAGAAACCGGGCGAGGTACTCACAAAAAAACATCGCGGGTGATCTTGCGCGAGAGAAGAGTGGGTGGTCAAGTTGCCCATGACTTGCAGTTGTTTGCCCTCGCCACCTTATCGGCTATCATATCCCGACTCGCAAATCAGCAACCCCCTCGTCCATAGCCGTCACGCATTCAGCAGGAGAGTGTCGTTTGGGACAATGTACTGTTCAGGAGCGGAGTCGAGAAGACAAGGAGCAGGAGCAACAACGGCGGGAGCAGGAAGAAAGCTCACGGCTTCTGATTCACAATCTCGTCAAACGAGATCCGCGCACCGGGTTGGCGGAGGATGTGCGCAAAGGTCTCGAAGCGCACCCGAAACGCTTTCTTCCAAAATACTTCTACGATGAACTTGGCTCGCAGTTGTTTGAGGCGATCTGTCTGCTGCCTGAATATTATTTGACGCGAGCGGAGAACGAGATACTTAAGCACTACGCTGATGAGATCGCAGCCGCAGTCGAAGGTAAGAAGACGCTCGTGGAAATGGGCAGTGGCAGTGCGTCAAAGACACGACTCGTTATCGAAGCGCTGTTGAGAGAACAGGACGAGCTGCTGTTTATGCCGGTGGATATTTCCGCGACGGCGCTCGAGAGTAGTTCGCGCATCCTGTTGCAGTCGTATCCGCGTTTGAGAATCGAAGCATACGCTGCCGATTACTTTGCCGGGATGGCGGAACTTGCGAAGAAACCACGCGGTCGCACGCTCGCGCTTTTTCTTGGCTCAAACATAAGCAACTTCGATCCTGAAGAAGCGGTTCGTTTCTTACGGGCAATGCGCAGCGTGCTTCAGAAAGGCGACGCGCTGCTACTCGGCGCCGATCTCAGGAAAGACGCAGCCACTCTCGAAGCTGCATACAACGATGCGCTCGGTGTCACTTCCGCTTTCAATCTGAATGTGCTCGCTCGTATCAATCGCGAGTTGGGTGCCAATTTTGATCTGCACAAGTTCAAACATCACGCGTTCTACAACCAAGACCAGGGACGTATTGAGATTTATATACAGAGCCTGGCAGACCAGATTGTAAAGATTGAGAAGCTTGACCTCGAAGTTGAGTTCCACGCAGGTGAGTTGATCCATACAGAGAACTCACACAAGTATGACGAGGCAGGAATCAATCAACTGGCGAATGAGACCGGATTTCGGCGGTCGCGAACGTGGCTCGACTCGCAGGAGAGATTTAGTAGCAATTTGTTAATGGCTGAATAATTGGCCACAGATTGGACAGATCAAAACGGATAAGGACGAAAAAGGGTCTGGCAGGTGAACAGGGAAAGACAAAAGTAGAAGATATGTGCTTCAGTGGGTCGAACAAGCTGGGAAGGGGGCAGCGGTTATTTGGACGCGATTCAACT
>Ga0207648_10007996_pt1 | contig 10313 bp, 8 predicted proteins | sample KBSMisM32_FD_184310 | JGI IMG/M metagenome (GOLD analysis project Ga0207648, IMG submission 184310) | Miscanthus rhizosphere microbial communities from Kellogg Biological Station, Michigan, USA - KBS Miscanthus M3-2 (SPAdes) (version 2) | ecosystem: Host-associated > Plants > Roots > Rhizosphere... | reverse complement strand
GACATGAGCGTCGATGGCTCGCGGGTTGGCTCAACCGAGTTGCAACCTATCGCGATTCGCATTGAGGTCAGGCGACAGCACGATTGGCGCGCCAGCGAAGGATCACAGAGACCAGAAGGGTCATTCCTAGCAAAATGAGCCAGACCGATTGAGTTCGCAGCGAACCATTCGCAGACGTCAGCGCGACAAGGGGTGATTCCCATAAGGCGGTCCCGGAGGGGCCAAAGGCAGTAACTCGCACCAGGTGCCGCTGCTTGGGCTCGATTCCTTTAATTTTGGCAACAACTTCTTTTCCGAGCGCCACCGTTTCTACGGGCGCAATTTCTCGCCAACTCGTCTGCAACGCACCCGCGCTATCGAGAGAAACAAGACGTTCGTCAAAGCGATATTTGGTGACCGGGCCTTTTGGTTGCGGCCAACGCAATTCCCAGCGCGAAGCGTCCAGCCGCTTTGCCTTAACCGCGACGGACGTCGCATTCGAGATTCGCGGGGTCGCCGACGGCGGCGAGGCATCCACACGGGGTGCAGTCGGCTTAGGTGGAGTCTGGTTGTTGCTGATGACCGTGTTCGAAGCCGCCGCTGGCTGGACTGTTGAAGAGATTTCTGACGAAAGGGCCTTCGTGTTCGAGGTCAAGGGAGCAATCACGGTCGCGACTGCATCGACATGAATTCGCACCCGAAAACCGACGCCTACGAAAGCGATGTCTTCATGCAACGCAGCCGACCACTCGGGCAGGACGGCGATTGAAACTGTTTTCCTTTCGTGCGGGGCGAGCGTGATTTCTGAAACTGGCTGAATTTTAGAACTGGCCTCTGGTTTTAGCGTCAAAACCCGCTCGGTTTGGTTTGTCAGCGCGATAGACCCTTCCCTCGGGCCATCCTCCCTATTCGGCGCCGCGATGTCGAGATGGTCCGGTTCCGCCTGCACCGGTGAAGTCGCCGCGCCAGTCAGTTGCACAACCGTCTCAGTCCCATCGGCGCTGGTCAGGGTAATCTGCCCAAAAAATTGTCGTCCCTCGTCCGGCTCAAAGCGCACTGGAATACTCTCAGTCCGGCCGGACCGGACGCTATAAGCTGCAGCCCCAAGCCGCCATGGGGCAGAGGCACTTAACCGGCCTTCAAGGATTCCGCCACCTTCGTTCGAGATGGCCAAGGGTCGGCTTTCGCTTTCACCTGCCTGAATCTCGTCAAATTCGACCTTCGCCGGCACCCCCAGTCTCGCCGGAAGGTTTTCCACGACAATCTGCACTTCGGCGGGCGAGGAAATCCGTCCGTCATTTGTCTTTGCCACGTAACGAAAGCGATCGCTGTCGACGGATTCCGCGCCGTCATTTTCATAGGCGATCTCCGCGAGATTTTCGCCAACGAGATGAACTTGGGAAAGCTTCCCATGCTCCGGTCCTTGCACGATCCGAAACCTCAAGGAACCACCACCGCCGTAATGCCCCCGCAGCAAGATGGTCGTCTGTTTGCCACGCAAAACCCGCGTGTTTTGGGCGTCTGCGAGCGGTGCCGCCTGTGCTGGAAGCGTGATGTCGGCCCGCAAAGCCGTGGCAACAAACAAGAAAGCTGTTTGAGCCAGAATCCTGCTCTTCCAATGCCGATGAATTGGTTTGCCAGCGTTTTGCATATCACCGGGGTGGCAAATCAATCCGCGGCATGCAACAATGGCGAGCAATTTCCACATTGCCACCCGCCGGGCAATTATTCATTTTGCATCTATCGTGTGTTCGAGTTTGCTAAAACTTCTTGATTTGTGATCGCCCGGTTTTCCAAACTCTCCCCGTTTTGGCTGTTGGCCGTGCTGCCGCTGATCGATTTGTCGGCGCAGATTCCGCGATCGACTGTCCGCCCTTCCAATCCGCGGCTGCCCCCCAACATGCGTATGCGTCCTCCCGTCGCGACCAACCCGGCGCGCCCGATGAAACCGGCGAGCGAATTGATCTACCGACAGGATCCGATGAACGTCACGGCCCGTCTCCTCGACAAGGCCACGCCCGATAACACGCATGTCAGAGTTTCGCTCTCGAAACAGCGCGCCTATCTCCTGCTCGGGGACGAGGTTGTCATCGATACTCCTATTTCATCAGGCAAGAAGTCGCGCATCACACCAAGCGGCAGCTTCCACGTCCAGGAGAAAGACAAGGATCACCGTTCCAACATCTACGGGAATTTCGTCGACTCCTCGGGGCGAGTTGTGCGAGCCGGTGTGAGTAGCAAAATAGATTCGGCACCGAGCGGAACCCATTTCGTTGGCGCACCCATGACCTGGTTCATGCGCTTGACTGACGAAGGTGTCGGAATGCACGTCGGCATTCTTCCAGGGTATCCGGCTTCCCACGGGTGCATCCGAATGCCGCCTCAGGCCGCCGAGATGTTTTACAATCGCGTCAGGATTGGCACATCGGTGGTGGTTGGCGACTAAGTCCGAGAACCGGGCTCGCTGCGAAATCAATCGTCGCCTAACGAGCCCTCGATCCCGGACAGCCGCTCCCGCAAAAGATTGAGAGCGGTTTGCGTCACGAGCTGTTTGAAAGTCTCGCGATCGGTCGGGAAAAAAAGATGTCGCACTTTGGTTGCGCCGGCGCCGGCTAGCGCGAGGACAGCGGTTCCGACGGGTTTGGCCTCGGTCCCGCCGCCTGGCCCAGCAATGCCGGTCGTCGCCAAAGCAAAACTCGTCTTGGACCGCGCAAGCGCACCTTCCGCCATAGACCGGGCCACCGGCTTACTGACCGCGCCATGTTCGACGATCAGATCGGCTGGAACCCCGAGTGAGGAAATCTTGGCTTCGTTCGAGTAGGTTACGTATCCCGCCAGAAAAACACTGGAAGCGCCCGGAACATTCGTTAGGCGATGCGCCAGATATCCGCCCGTGCAGGACTCCGCCACCGCCAAGGTTGCACCCTTTTCCGCCAGCTGGCTCACAACAACTGTCTCGAGATTTTCGCTTGAAGTCGAAAAGATCGAAGCCGCCAGTTTTCTGCGCACAATCGCGTCGGCTTCCTCCAGCACTGCCGGCGATCCGATCACCCGCAGATCTACCTCACCCATGCGCGCGCAGTAACCCAGCTCCAAGCCAGGCAACGCAAGGAGGTGCACGCCGACCGCTTCTTCGACGTAGGACTCTCCCATTCCGACAACTCTGTAACTGCGGCAGGCGAACTCTCCAGTTTGCCTAACGATCCTTCGGAGAATCGGCAAAACAAATTCGACGAACATCGGCTGCAGCTCGCGCGGTGGACCGGGGAGGAGAAACAAATGCGGGGTGGGATTTCCTCCGTTATCCGACGGCGCCAGATAGAGTCCCGAGGCCGTCCCGTTCTCATTCGGCAAAACCTCCGCACCGCGGGGAACCTGCGCCTGACGGAGGATCCGATCCGTTAGGCGAATTCCTCGCCGGTGCAATCTCTCAGTGATAGCCGCCGCCAGGATCGGGTCGTGGATCAATTCCAACCCGAGTAACTCAGCCGTAATTTCGCGAGTGATATCGTCGGTCGTAGGCCCCAGTCCGCCGGTAACAAAGATCAAATCCGCTTGGGGCAAGTTTTCCAGCAAAGCATCGCGGATAGCCGGTCCGTCGGGGACGGAAAGCTGTCGCTCCACGCGTAAAGACAATGGGAAAAGCTCGTGCGCGATAAACGCCAAGTGCGTGTTCAGGACATCGCCGAGAAGAAGCTCCGTCCCGGTGTTAATGACGACAACTCGCACCGGAGACTATACGTGCAGGCGATTCCCTCGCGCCACTGCCAAGAAGACCATTCTTGCCTAACGATCAGGCAGCGTCTTTATCCTGCTTCTTGCGGATGAGCGGAACTTTCTTCCCCTCCACGACGGCGCGATTGATTGTGACTTCCGCAATATCCTCGCGGCTGGGAACGTCGTACATGATGTCGAGCATGATGCGCTCCAGCATCGAGCGCAAAGCACGCGCACCCGTCCCCTTCGTCACCGCCTGGGCGGCGAGAGCACGCAAAGCATCCTTCGTGACGGTCAGGCGAACCCCTTCCATCGCGAAAAGCTTCGTGTACTGCTTGATCATCGCGTTTTTGGTGTCCGTCAGAATCATGACCATCTCTTCCTCAGTTAACGCATCGAGCGCACTAAGAACGGGAAGGCGACCGATGAATTCGGGGATCATTCCGAAGCCGAGCAAATCCTCGGGCTCCACTTGGCGGACCGCCTCGCGCCGCATAATGGCCTCGTCTTCCAGAGTCGGGCTGCTAAAGCCCATGGTTTTGTTGCCAATGCGTTTCTGGACGATTTTTTCCAATCCGACGAAGGCTCCGCCGCAGATGAACAGGATCTTCTCAGTGTTGACCTGGATGTACTCCTGATGCGGATGCTTACGGCCTCCTTGCGGCGGCACGTTGCAGGTACTCCCCTCGAGAATCTTCAGAAGGGCCTGCTGCACGCCTTCACCAGAAACATCGCGCGTGATACTGACGTTGTCGGTTTTACGGCCAATCTTGTCGATCTCGTCGATGTAAACGATACCGATTTCCGCCCGCTTCACGTCGTAGTCGGCGTTTTGCAGTAGACGAAGAATGATATTCTCCACGTCCTCGCCGACATAGCCGGCTTCCGTCAGCGTCGTCGCATCGGCGATGCAAAACGGCACATCGAGTATTTTCGCAAGCGTTTTGGCGAGGAGCGTTTTGCCGGATCCAGTCGGGCCGATCAGGAGAATATTGCTTTTCTCGATCTCAACATCAGCGAACGGATCGGGCTGAAACGCGGCCGAGGTGTCCGATGGCGGAGCGCTTTGCAGGACGCGTTTGAAGTGATTATGGACCGCGACCGAAAGCGTCTTTTTCGCGATGTCCTGGCCGACAACATATTGATCGAGTGAACGTCGGATCTCAACCGGCTTTGGGACCCGAATCGTCGATGATTGACGTCGCGCGTCCTCGTTTAATTCCTTGTCCAGGATGCTCTTGCAAACATTAATGCAACTGTCGCAAATATAAACGCCAGGCCCGGCAATGAGCTTCCGGACTTCTGCATGACTCTTCCCGCAGAAGGAGCACATCGTGAGGTTTGAAGCGCGGGCCATGGTCGTCCCCGGTAGAGCAGTTCCTATTCCTCTAATTTCTGCGGCAAAGCCGCCTCCGCGACCGCAGTTGAGCGATCGCTCAGCGCCTTGTTAGAGCCGTCGCCGTCAAGTAATTTGGCTTCTTTGCGAGACTTGATCACCTCGTCAACCAGACCGTAAGCCTTGGCCTCGGTGGCACTCATGTAGTAATCGCGATCTGAGTCCAGTCTAACCTGATCCTCTGGTTTGCCGGTGTGCTGAGACAGAATGCGAATCAGCCGCTTCTTGAGCTTAAACATGTATTCCACGGTTCGCTCGACATCACTCGCCTGACCCTGAGCGCCACCTGAAACCTGGTGGATCATAATGTCAGAGTTCGGCAGCGCGAACCGCTTGCCTTTCGTCCCCGCGCTCAACAAAACCGCACCCATGCTTGCCGCCATCCCGAGGCAGTAGGTCGTCACGTCGCAGGTGAGAAACTGCATCGTGTCATAGATCGCCAACCCGGCCGTCACCGAGCCGCCCGGGGAGTTGATGTAGACATTGATGTCCTTCTTGCCGTCTTCCATTTGCAGAAAGAGGAGCTGGGCGATAACAAGGTTCGCTATGTGGTCGTCGATCGGCGTCCCTATGAAGACGATGCGGTCTTTCAGTAACCGAGAGTAGATATCGTAGCTCCGCTCGCCCCGGCCGGTCTGTTCTACGACCATCGGTACGAGGACGGATTGAGAAAAATTGGAATTGCGATTTGTCGTCATTTTGCTTCCTGGGCTCCCTCGGGAACTGCCGTCGCGGGTGCGCCTTCGATGGTAGCATTCGACCCGAGGAAATCAATTGTCTTGGACAGCAGGACTTGCTCCACAAGGCCATTCATTCCGTCGTGTTTTTCAATTTCCTCCCGCAATTTTGCAGGCGTGACGTTTTGATGCATGGCCTGATGCCGAATACGCTCGTCCAAGTCGGCGCGCGTCACTTGGATCTTTTCCACCTCCGCGATGCGGTGGAGAATGAAGTTTGTCTTCAGGCGATGGGCGGCCAACCCGCCCGCCATCCGGATCAACTCTTCCTCCTTTTCCTTCATCATTTCGTCTGGGACGCCGCGTTCCCGGTTACGTTGAACAAGCTCCGCGAGAGTGCTGCGCGTTTCCCTCTTCAACAAGGTCGGCGGGATCTCGAAGTCTATTCGCTCGCCGAGAAATCGAACTACCTGCTCTTCGCGCGCCCGCTCCAGCTCGTGGCCTTTTTCGTGTTCAATCTGGTGTTCGAGGGCGTGCCGCAGATCGGTCAGCGTCTTTTCGGGCATCCACTTGGCCGCGAAAGCATCGTCGAGCGGAGGAAGAACGCGCTCTTTGATTTCCAGCAAGGTCACTTCGTACTGCGCTTTCTTGCCGGCCAATTCCTTGACCGGGAAATCGGCCGGAAATTCCACCTCTATCGTGCGCGTCTCGTTAGGCTTTTGCCCAACCATCTGATCCACAAACCCAGGCAAAAAGTTATCCGCCGCGAGTCGCAGCCAGAACTTCTTACCGCCCTGAATATTCTTGCTCGCTCCCGGCACGATTTCGGCAATCGCTTTGCCCTCGATCGTCCCTTCAAAATTAATAACCACAAAATCCTCCAGGGCCGCTCCACGTTCGGGAACATCAACAAAGTCGGCGGACTGCTCGCGCAATCGCTCGACCGCGGCGTCTATCTCGGCGTCGGTCACTTTCGTATCCGGCAGCCGCAGCGGGATGCCTTTATAATCGGGGAGCTCGAATTCAGGCGCGGTTACGACCGTTGCACGAAAACGCATCGAGCGATCTTCCCCAAACTCGACCTCTTCCAGGCTCGTTAGAGAAACCACTCGCAGCTGCTTCTCGGCAATTGCCTCGTGATAACTTTTCGAGACGAGTTTCTTCGTCAGTTCATCCTGGATGTCCTTGCGAAATTTTGCCTCGATAACCCTACGTGGTGCCTTGCCAGGTCGATACCCTGGGATCCGCGCTTGTGAGGCAAAACTGCTCGCGATCGTATCCCACTCTTTCGAAACCTGGTCCGGCGTGAGCTCGATCTTAAGGGTAGCGACGCAGTGGGGCTGATTTTCAACTTCGACCTTCATGAACAACCCACGGTAAAGGGGCGCGTCCTCCTTCGCAAACTTGGCCGATCGGTGTCTTAAGCCTCGCGGCGACCGCGGATGTAAACGGAGTCGATCTGCGGGAGACCGAACCAGTAGGCGATCTCGCGGTAATCGGCACAGTCAAAGACGCAGAAGTTGGCCGTTTTCCCAACCTCGAGCGAGCCGAGCTGGTCGCCTCGGCCAAGGGAATATGCCGCGTTGATTGTTGAAGCGGTCACGCTTTCTGCCGGCGTCATCTTCATGTGGGTGACGGCCAGCGAAAGAACCATCGGAATCGAAGGAGTTGGCGACGAGCCGGGGTTGAAATCGGTCGCCAAAACAATGGCCAAACCAGCATGGATCATCGCGCGAGCGTTTGGATACCGGGTTAGGCCCAACGCATAAACAGAACCGGGCAACAGCACCGGTTGCACCTTCGCGTCCGCAAGCGCCGTGATCCCCGCGATATCGGTTTGCTCCAGATGATCCGCCGTTGCTGCCCGGAGCCGCGCAGCCAGCAGCGCTCCGCCCGAATTCGTTAGCTGATCGACATGCATCCGCAGCCTCAGACCGAGTTCCTGTGCCGCGCTCAGAATCTTTTCTGAATCGGACAAATCGAAGTAGCCTCGCTCGCAAAAGATGTCGCAGTTTTCGGCTAGCTGTTCCTTCGCTACGCAGGGCAGCATTTCGTTGACGACAAGCGCGACGTATTGCTCAGGACGATTTCGAAATTCTTCCGGAATGGCATGAGCACCAAGGAATGTCGGAACAAACTCAATCGGCGTTGTCTCATTTAGACGTCGGATGACCCGCAGAATTTTCAGTTCTTCCTCCAGTGACAACCCGTAGCCGGACTTCGCCTCCATTGTGGTCGTCCCACAACGTAGAAAATTCTTCGCCCGCGCTTGCGATTGCGCGAGCAAATCGTCTTCGCTCGCGGCCCGGGTCCGGCGAACCGTGGAACGAATGCCGCCGCCGCTCGCGGCAATTTCTTCGTAGGTAGCGCCGCGGGCACGCATCTCAAATTCATCGACCCGGTTCCCGCCAAAGACGGGATGGGCGTGCGCGTCGACAAAACCTGGAAGAACAGCGCGACCCTGCGCGTTCACGACCTCGGCGTCGTTAGGCAAACGTTGTTCAATTTCCTCCGAACGGCCAACGACAGCAATCACGCCGTCCTGGATCAACATTCCACCCCTTTCGATGATCGCGAGATCCCCGAGTTCCTTACCAACCCGCGGTCGTTTTGGACCAGCAAGGGTGATCAACTGCGAAGTGTTTAGAACGGCAAGTGATCTCAAGAGGTGCGCTTCACAACTTGCCTTCGACGATTTGTCGCGCTGCCTGAAAACGCTCTTCGGACTCGCGGCTTATCCGGTCCATCTGTTCTTGCAAAACGCTCTTCGCGTTCTCGTCTTTCAAGCTCGATAGATTGATGCGCACATTCATCGCTGCACCGTCAATGCAGGCCCGCGTTGCGAGCAGACCAACCCCCACATCCGAAATTGAAGCCGGGTTTCCTTTGTCCGCCATTTCCGCGAGGAGTTCGTAGGATTTGCTCGCAGTTTCCATCACTCGAAGCGGAATCTCCGCGGCATATTTATTTGCAGACTGGATCGCCTTCGAGCGCGCCGCTTTTTCTTCAGCCGACTCTTTCGGCAGCCCGAAAGCTGCCATGACCTTGTTAAAAGCCGCGGTGTCCTCGTCGACAAGAAAGAGCAGCTCATCCTTCAATTGCTGACCCCGGACTGCCATTTCACTGAAATATTCCAGTTTGTCATCCCAACCTCGTTTTCCGGCGGAAAGATTCGCGACCATCCCGCCTAACGAAGCTCCGAGCGCACCCATCAACGCCGCGACTGATCCCCCGCCCGGCGCCGGCGAGTCACTCAGCGTTTCGTTGCAAAACTGACGCAAATTCAGCCTAACGAGCGATTTTTCCGCTGCCTTTTCGATCCGGTATTCGATCACCTTATCTTTCGGATCGAACGGCTTCAGCTCGCTCAAACCCATCGACCGAATGGCGAGATCGATCAGCTCTTCTTCCGCCGCGCCTTCTGACCATTGTTGTTGCCGCAGGAAAAATCGTCCGGCGTCCACCAAACATTTTTTCGGCAACATCCCTACGACTTCAGAGCCGGTCACCCGCAGTCCGCGTTGCTCGGCGGATTCGCAGCAGGCATCGAAGGCGGCGTGCAGAGGCGTTTCGCTAATGTTGGTCAGATTCATCGAGACCTGAGCGATCCCGTATTCCTCAACGAACCAGCCGATGCCTTTCACGTGCTTGAGCATCCCGGGGACGCGGATCGGCTCGCCTTTTTCATCGAGCACTTTCTTCCCAGTCGGGGTGCCGTCGTCCGTCTTGAAACGACCTTGTTCACGCACGTCGAAAGCGACCGAGTTCGCGCGGCGGACGGATTTCGTGTTGAGATTAACGTTGTAGGCGACCAGGAAATCTCGGACTCCAATGACAGTCCCACCCGACCTCTCACTGAACACCGCTGGGCCGAAATCCGGTTTCCATTGCGTCTGCTTGATCTTCTCGAAAAAGCCTTCGTATTCCCCCGCGCGGATGATGGAGAGATTCGAGCGCAACGGATCTTTCGCAGCGCGCTCATAAAGATAAATCGGAATCTTGAGCTCCTCCCCGACGCGTTTGCCTAACTGATTTGCACACGCTATCGCCTCCTCCCAACTCACGTCGCTGACTGGAATGAACGGGCAAACATCCGTTGCGCCCATCCGCGGGTGCGCGCCCTTCTGCTTGCGCATGTCGATCAGTTCCGCCGCCTTGTCGCCCACGAACTGCGTAATCTGCGGGCGAATCTGGTCCTGTTCCGCCTGCGGGCCGTAGATCAGCGTCACCAGCGTGATCGCAATCAGAAGCAGCGGTCCGATCGAGAAAATAGCATAATACGCAAAGGCTGCCGCCAGGCGCGACGCATGATCGTCCGACCATTCCTTAAACGTCGCCTTGAGCACACCCCACACCGAGAGCGGCTCCGGACAGCTGCTCGGTGATGGGGGAGAGGCGGGCTGTCCAGATCTCTCCATTCTGGAGACGAACCTGGCCGCCGCCTTGATGCGCGTGCAGGCGGACAAGCACCAGCTGGAAAACGCGATCCTCAACCTGTGCATCAATGCGCGCGACGCGATGCCGCGCGGCGGCAGCATCACGAT
>Ga0207648_10007993_pt1 | contig 10315 bp, 10 predicted proteins | sample KBSMisM32_FD_184310 | JGI IMG/M metagenome (GOLD analysis project Ga0207648, IMG submission 184310) | Miscanthus rhizosphere microbial communities from Kellogg Biological Station, Michigan, USA - KBS Miscanthus M3-2 (SPAdes) (version 2) | ecosystem: Host-associated > Plants > Roots >... | reverse complement strand
CTGGGCCACGCTGGCATCGCTCGGCGTCGCGCTGTCGCATCTGCCGCCGTTCCTGCTGACCGGCGTCGCGCTGCTCGTCGGCAGCGTCGCCTCGTGGCCCTGGTACCGGCAGTGGCGGATTCCGCTCTCGACCGTCGCGCTCGGTGTCTACGGCCTGTTCGGCTATCACTTCCTGCTCTTCATCGCGCTGCGCCATGCGCCGGCGGTCGAGGCGAATCTCGTCAACTACCTGTGGCCGCTCTTCATCGTCGTGCTGGCGCCGGCGATCCTGCCGAACGTCCGTCGACGGCCCTCGCACATCGTGGCAGCGGCGATCGGCTTCGGCGGCGCCACGCTCGCGATCGTCGGCGGGCGCGAACTCAGCGGCGGCTTCTCATGGGGTTATTTCGCCGCGCTGGCGTCGGCGCTGATCTGGGCCACCTATTCGCTGCTGACCCGGCGCGTCGCGCACTTTCCGACCGCGGCGATCGGGTTGTTCGGCCTCGTCTCCGGCCTGCTGGCGCTGGTCTGCCACGCGGTCCTCGAACCGTCGGTCGAGATCGGCCTGCGCGACGTGTTGCTGATCGCGCTGATCGGCTTCGGGCCGCTAGGCGCGGCGTTCTACTTGTGGGATGCCGCACTCAAACGTGGCGATCCCAGCACGATCGGAATCCTCAGCTATCTGACGCCACTGGCTTCAACGCTGCTGTTGATCCTGACCAGCGATCGGCAACCGACCGTCTGGATCGCGGCGGCCGCGGTCCTGATCGTCGGCGCGGCGGTGGTCGGCATGCGGGCCCGGTAAGGCCAGTCCCGCCGCTCAGGACTCGGCGAGGAGCTGGTCGACCAGTTTGTGCAGGGCCACAAAGTCGGGCTCGCCGACATAGCGCTTGACGATCTCGCCGCGCTTGTTGACCAGCACGCTGGTGGGGGTCAGCTGGACGTTGCCGAAGCTCTTCGCGATGCCGCCGGTGTTGTCGATGGCAACCCCGAACGGGAGCTTGCGCGACTCGGCGAAGTTGATCACGTAGGCCGGCGGGTCGTAGCTCATCGCGACGGCCAGCGTGTCGTAGCCGCGCGCCTTGAACTTCTCGTGCGTCGCGACGATCTGCGGCATCTCGTGGACGCAGGTCGTGCAGCTGGTGGCCCAGAAGTTGATCAGGACGACCTTGCCCTTCAGCTGGTCGGTGGTCGAGCGGGTGCCATCGAGCAAGGTGTACCCGACCCGCGGCACCGGCTGATTCGAGCCCACGCCTTGAAACACCAGATAGCCTCCCACGACGAGTGCGGCGGCGACAATCAGGGCGGCGAGGGGGCGAGCGGATTTCATCGGAAAATTTCCATGCAGCGTCGAAATTTTACGTCAGGCCTCTGTTCCGCCGTGGCACTGGCCGCATGGGGCAGCGCGTCCACGACGGCGCATGCCCAGGCGGTCACCGAAAGCGAGGCCGCCAGCGGCATCCGCGCGGCGCTCGAACGCGGTGCGGGCGCCGCGGTCCAGCTGCTCGGACGAACGGATGGATTCCTCGGCAATCCGAAAGTTCGAATTCCGCTGCCCGGCTTCCTCAACGATGCGTCCAAGCTGCTGAAGCTGACCGGCCAGCAGCGCCGCGTCGACGAGCTGATCACCGCGATGAATCGCGCGGCCGAGCAGGCCGTGCCGGAGGCAAGGACCTTGCTCGTCAATGCAGTGCGTTCGATGAGCGTCGAGGACGGACGCCGGATCCTCACCGGCGGCGACGATTCGGCGACGCGCTTCTTCGCCGACAAGACGCGCACGCCGCTGACCGCGCGCTTTTTGCCGATCATCGCGAAGGCGACCGATCGTGTCGCGCTGGCCGACAAGTACAACGCGCTGGCCGGCAAGGCGGCGGGTGTTGGCCTGATGAGCGAAAAGGACGCCAACCTTGAGCAGTACGTCACCGGCAAGGCGCTCGACGGGCTGTATCTGACGATCGGCGAGGAGGAGCGGAAGATCCGCCAGGATCCGGTCGGCACCGGGAGCGCGATCCTCAAGAAGGTGTTCGGCTCGCTGCGCTGAGGCGTCGCGCCGGTCGATGCCGATCGCATCGACGGCAAGCTGGGTCAGAGGCTCTTCGAGAGCTCGAACATCAGGGCGGGTGCGAGCGAAGTCGCGATCACCGCGCGGCCGACCCGCGCCGAGGTGGCGCCGTTCAGCCCGGACATCTCGAACGTGGCGCCGTCCTCGACGATCTCGATGAAGACGAAGTCCGGCACCTCGTCGAGGATCTCGGCGCGGAACGCCGCATAGCGCTCGCCCAGTTGCGCCGACTCGACGATGACAGCGTGCGGCAGGCCTTCCTTGCAGAAGTCGGCGGCTTCCTTCACCGAGCCGACGAAATCCATCAGCAGGTTCATGTTCTTCAGCGCCTCCCGAACCTCGACCCGAAGATCGCGCCGCGAAGAGACGACGAGGACGTGGCTGCCGGCCAGCGCCTTGGAATTCGTCGAGGCCGCCTCGTCGTCGAGCTCGGTCGCGGTCACGCCCTGCACCTGGTCGGTGACCGTGCGTGGGAACTCGAGCGCCAGATGGGTAACGCCGTCTGCATCGCGGCGGTCGACAACCAGGCCCATGGTCCATGCAGTCTGCTCGAGCAGTCGCCAGATCAGCGAATCGAGGTTCTGCTGCGCATGCGAGCGGGTCAGGTCGCCCGGGTCGTCGGCCAGGCGGTGTGCGAAGCGGCAAACCACGCGGGCGTGGACCGGCCACGGCTTGAAGTCGATCGAGAACTCGATGAAGGATTGGGCATTGGCTAGCGCCCAGTCGACCGTCGTGTTGAGCAGGCTGAACAGCAGCGACGCATCGACGATCACGTCGGCCGGCTTCAAGGCGGGCTTCAGCTTCACGCCTCGTGCCTGCGTTTCGCGCGCGCGATGCGCGAGCACGCCATTCAGCGCATCGGCAAGCTGGAGCCGCTCTTGCGACTGGCGCACCCGCCCTGACGCGAACCGCGTCAGCTGCTGTCCGACGATGCCGACCTGGCGCGCCTGTTCGACCTCTTCGCGCAACGCGCGCAGACCGGCGCGATCGATCTTGCCGGTGGCGACCAGCGCGTGGATGCGTTCAAGTGCGGCCGTCAGCGGCGACGCGATCTCGGCGCCGATCTCCGAGACGAGCGCGTGCCAGCGCTCTGCATTGCGGCGCTCGACCTCGGCGGATCCCACCGTATGAGTGGAGGCGTTCGACATGGATTTCTGGGGGGTGTTCCCGCTCATGCGGCTGGGCGCGTCGACAAACATGTCCGTGCTGGAGGTGATGGGCAGTGGAGGGAAAGACGAGGGCTGCGCGTGAAGGGGCGGGAGTCGAACGGGCCTCGGCAGAGTGTGCGAAGTGTCCCCGCCCGCCCGTTGTTTCGCCAGAGGCGAATCACGCTTGCGAAGCCCGGCAGCCGAATAAATCACGCTTTGTCGAACGTCTGTTTCGACGGTGCGCGCCGGGGTTTCGCAGACCGCGCGAGATCCTCTTAGAGCTCTGGCTACGCAAGCGCCACCAGCTGCCGAACCAGCGCGTCAGGAGCGCTGATCATCGGGTCGTGACCGGTCGCCATTTCGAGGAACGTCCAGCCCGCGTCACGGCGGACGCGAGCGCGCGATGCATCGATGGTCGGCAGTGCCGGTGACGTGCAGCTGATGAAGGTGCGCGGCAGCGCGCCGATCCGCTCGGCGTCGAACTCGAGCGGCGTGTCGTAGACGCCGCCCGGGTGCGGCGTCTGCCGGCGCGCGACCCAGGCAGCGTCGTCTCCGCTCAGCCCGTAGACCGCCGGATCGGGGGGTGCCAGCGTGCCGTTCTCGGCGATGGCCTGGCGCCGTGCGGTGCGCGTCGCTTCGTCATGCAATGACGACCAGCTCTCACCGGGCAGCGGCACCGCTGCATCCAGGTAGACCAAGTGCCGCAACCGCCGCATCGATCGCTGCGCGACGCCGGTGATCACGACACCCGCGTAACTGTGTCCGACCAGGACGGCATCGAGGAGCTCCTCGGCCTCGATCACGTTGACGACGTCGGCGATGTGGGTGTGGAGCGTGACGGCCTGCGGCGGCAGGTGGGCCCGTTCGCCGACGCCGCTCAGCGAGACGGCAAAGGCGCGATGGCCGGCCGACCAGAGCAGCGGAAGAACCCGCCTCCAGCACCAGGCGCCGTGCCACGCACCGTGGACCAGCACGAAATCGGCCATCGTTAGCGCCTCAGATTGCGCCGTATGCGCGGAGGGCCGCGATCTCGTCCGGCGTGAGGCCGAACTCGGCCAGCACGACCTCGGTGTCGGCACCGAGCAGCGGCGGCGCGAGCCGATATTGGACTGGTGTCTTCGAAAGCTTTATCGGGCTGGCGACCAGGCGCACAGGGCCCGCCCGCGGATGGGACATCTCGACCGTCATCTGGCGCGCCTGCACGTGCGGATCGGCGAAGACCTCTGACAGATCGTTGATCGGACCGCAGGGAACCTTGGCCTGTTCGAGGGCGCTGAGCCAGTCCTGGCGCGGGCGGCGCTTCATCTCGGCCGCGAGCAACGGGACCAGGATCGACCGGTTGCGCACGCGGTTGGCATTGCGAACGAAGCGCGGATCGGTCGCCAGTTCGGGGCGGCCCGCAACCCGGCAGAAGCGCGCGTATTGGCCATCGTTGCCCACCGCGAGGATGACATGGCCGTCGGCCACTTCGAACACCTGGTACGGCACGATGTTCTGGTGCGCATTGCCGGCGCGCTGCGGTGCCACGCCGGTCGTCAAGTAGCCGGCGCCAAGATTGGCCAGCATCGCGACCTGGCTGTCGAGCAGCGCCATGTCGATCGCCTGCCCCTGGCCGGTGAGGTCCCGGTGGCGCAGCGCGGCAAGGATCGCCGTGGTCGCATAAAGGCCGGTGAACAAATCCGCCACCGCGACGCCGACCTTCTGGGGACCTCCGCCGGGCGCGTCGTCGGCGATCTCGTGACGGCCCGGCCCGGTCACGCTCATCAGGCCGCCCATGCCCTGGATCGCGTAGTCATACCCGGCACGCTCGCGATACGGGCCGGTCTGCCCGAATCCGGTCACCGAGCAATAGACGAGTCTCGGATTGAGCGCTAGCAATGAAGTGGCGTCGAGGCCGAAGCGCGCCATGTCGCCGACCTTGTAGTTCTCGACGAAGACGTCGCAGTGCTCGACCATCCGGCGGATCAGCGCCTGGCCCGCGCTGCTTGCAAGGTCGACGGTGACGGACCGCTTGTTGCGATTCGTGCCAAGGTAGTACGCGGAGTCCGATGTGTCGGCGCCGGAGCGGTCCTTCAGGAACGGTGGGCCCCAGGTCCGGGTGTCATCGCCGCCGGGATGATCGGGGCCGGGCGGCCGTTCGATCTTGATGACATCGGCGCCGAGATCAGCGAGGGTCTGGGTGCACCACGGGCCGGCGAGGACGCGGGACAGATCGAGCACGCGGATGCCGGCGAGTGCCTGTGCGTCGGCCTTCGGGGGGGCGCTGGACATGACGAATTGTGCGGCACTCAACGGCGTTGCCCTCGGCGCGAGGTTCGCGAGGCGCCGGGATAATCCCCCGAATGGAGCGGACGATCATGCGATGCGCGATGCCGCTGCTGGCGGCGCTCGCGGCGTGCTCGCCGCCATTCGACTGGCGCGAGGTGCGGGTCGATGAGGCGACCTTGCGAGCACAGTTCCCATGTCGGCCGGAGCGGCGCGTTCGTGAGGTGCCGATCGAGGGCACGCCGCTGCGCATGGAGATGGTCACCTGCTCGACAGAAGGAATCACGTTCGCAGCCAGCCATTTCGCGGTTCGCGATCCGGCGGGGGTCTCGGCGGCGATCGATGCGGTCAAGGCAGCATTGGTGGCCAACCTGGGCGGGGCCGCGCCGAAAACATCTGCATTTCAGCTGGCCGGCATGACCCCGAACCCCTCGACGGCTCGACTCGAAGTGACTGGCCGCCGGCCCGATGGGGAGGCGGTGGACCTGCATACCGCCTTTTTCACGCGCGGGTTGCGGATCTACCAGCTGAGCGTGCTCGGCAAGGCGCCGCCGCCGCAGGTCGTGGACACGTTCTTCGCCGGACTGGTTTTTCGATGACCGGTCCGGCGGCGGAGGAACAACCCGAACCGATGTCGACGGGGCTTGCGCTGTGGCTCTTTCTGAGCTTCGCCTTCGCCTATTTCTTCTCGGCCCTGCTGCGAGGCGTCACGGCGACGCTGGCACCGAACTTCAGCGCCGAGCTCGGCCTGAGCGCCAGCCACCTCGGCCTGCTGGCAGGGGCCTTCTTCGGCGGCTTTGCTGTGACGCAGTTGCCGCTCGGTAGCGCGCTCGATCGCTACGGGCCGAGACGTGTGATGCTGGTGCTGTTGATTGCAGCGGTGCTCGGCTGCGTGGCCTTCGCCTCGGCGCACAACTTTGCCGGGCTGACGGCCGCGCGTGCCCTGATCGGCGCCGGCGTCAGCGCCTGCCTGATGGCTCCGATGACGGCGTTCCGGCGGCGTTTCAGCGCCGTGGCGCAGATGCGCGCCAATTCCTGGATGCTGATGACCGGCTCGCTCGGCATGGTCGCGTCGACTCTGCCGGTGCAGTGGCTGCTTCCGATCGTCGGCTGGCGTGGGCTGTTCTGGCTGGTCGCGGCTGCGCTGGCGTTCGCGGCGCTGGCCATCGCCTGGAAGGTGCCGGTCGACCTGCCGGCCGCGCCGCGCGCGTCGGATCAACGACCGGCCGGCTACCTCGAGATCTTCCGCCACCCGACGTTCCAGCGCTTTGCGCCGCTCGGCTTCTTCAGCTATGGCGGGATGATCGGCATCCAGTCGCTGTGGGCCGGCCCATGGCTGGTCAACGTGGCCGGCCGCACCCCGGTGCAGGCGGCCGGCGGGCTGTTTCTGCTCAACGTCTCGATGCTCCTGGCCTTCATGAGCTGGGGAATCGTCGTCCCGCGGCTGTATGCGGCCGGCTGGACGGCGCAACGCCTCGTTTCGGCGGGCCTTCCGATCGCGATGGCGGCGCTCGGGCTGGCGTTGTTTCTCGGCGCGGAAGCTGGTGCCGCGAACTGGGCCGCGTTCTGCGTCGCCAGCACCGTCAGCGCGCTGGCGCAGCCGGCCGTCGGGCAGGCCTTCCCGGCACATCTGGCCGGCCGTGCCTTATCGGCCTACAACCTTGTGATCTTTGCCGGCGTCTTCGTCCTGCAATGGGGAATCGGCATCGCCATCGACCTGTTGATTGGGGCCGGCTGGGACACCCTGTCGGCGTATCGCGGTGCCTTTGCGTTGTTGGGATGCTGCTGTGCGCTGTCCTACCTGTGGTTTTTGTGGCGGGACGACCGCGCGGCGAGCGTGAAACTCAATTCCACCTCACGAACTGCCGATAATTCGCCGCCATGCCCGGATTGATGATCATCGCGCACGCGCCGCTCGCATCGTCGCTGAAGCAGGTCGCGCAGCATGCCTTTCCGGACTGCAGTTGTGCGCTCGAGGCGCTCGACGTTGCCGCGGAGACGCCGGTCGAGGTGATCGAGGCGCATGCCCGCGAGATGCTGGCGCGGGTCCGCAATCCCGAGGCCATCGTGTTCACCGATGTCTTCGGGGCGACGCCCTGCAACATCGCGCAGCGGCTTGCCGACGGCGTGCAAGTCAAAGTGGTCGCCGGGGTCAACGTGCCGATGTTGTGGCGATCGTTGTGCTACGCCTCCGAGGGTCTCGATGCGGTGGTCACCCGTGCGATGGCCGGCGCAATGCAAGGCGTGATGCAAGTGGCGACGACACGGCCGCAGACCCAGGCCGCCAAACATGCAGGACATGATCCGAACGACCATCAGAGTCAGCAATAAGCTGGGATTACATGCGCGGGCATCCGCGAAGTTGACCAAGCTGGCCAGCACCTTTCAGAGCGAGGTCGCCCTCAGCCGCAACGGCCGGCGGGTCAACGCCAAGAGCATCATGGGCGTCATGATGCTGGCCGCCGGGATCGGCAGCGATGTCGAACTCGAGGCAGAGGGCGCGGACGAGGATGCTGCGGTCAAGGCGCTGACGGCGCTGTTCGACGAGAAGTTCGGCGAAGGCCAGTAGACAGGCACGTCGAGAAAGCGCCTCTCAGCGACGGCTTTTCCGATCGATGCAGGGGCCTCGCGCATGCGCGTTATCCGCGCAAGTTCGTATGTCGACCGGAGCACCTGCACTGCTAGCATCGGCCCATGAGTTTCCAGGTGTTCGGCCTGCCCGTCTCTCGCGGTGTCGCGATCGGTCGCGCGGTGCTTGTCGCATCGAGCCGGGTCGACGTCGCTCACTACTTCATCGCCGAAGCACGCATAGAGGCGGAAATCGACCGCTTGCGGGTCGCGCGCGATGTGGTGGCCACTGAACTGAGCACGCTAAAGCGCGACCTTCCGATCGAGGCGCCGGCTGAGCTTTCGGCGCTGCTCGACGTGCATCTGATGCTGCTTCATGACGACACGTTGACGGGCGCGACCAAGCAGTGGATTTCCGTTCGTCACTACAACGCCGAATGGGCCTTGTCAGCGCAGTTGGAGGTCCTGGCTCGCCAATTCGACGAAATGGAGGACGAGTACCTGCGAGAGCGCAAGGCTGATCTTGAACAAGTGGTCGAACGTCTTCTACGGGCAATGAAGCGCGGTTCTGCATCGGGTTTCCCGCCGCCTGGGGCGGCTGCCTCACGCGACATCGGTAGCGAGGATCCGCTGGTGCTCGTCGCGAACGACATCGCGCCGGCCGACATGCTGCAGTTCAAGCGCAGCGTGTTTACCGGGTTCATCACCGACGTCGGTGGGAAGACGTCACACACGGCGATCGTCGCCCGCAGCATGGACATCCCTGCTGTGGTGGGCGCCCGCGAGGCCAGCCGGCTGATCCGCCAAGATGACTGGGTCATCATTGACGGTGATGCCGGCATCGTGATCGTCGATCCGTCCTTGGTGGTGTTGGAGGAGTATCGCCTTCGACAACGTCAGCGCGAGCAGAAGCGAGAGCGCCTGTCGAAGCTGCGTGACACGCCAGCGGTCACGCTCGATGGCCAGCCGGTCGACCTGCTGGCCAACATCGAACTGCCTGCGGATGCGCATGCAGCGCTCGAGGCCGGCGCTGTCGGCATCGGCCTGTTTCGAAGCGAGTTTCTTTTCATGAACCGGGCAGGGGATCTGCCCGGTGAAGACGAGCAATTCGAGGCCTACCGAAGCGCTGTCGAAGCGATGAAAGGCCTGCCGGTCACGATCCGCACCGTGGATATCGGCGCGGACAAGCCGCTCGACCGGATGTCAGTGAACGAGTTGCGTCACGAGCACGCGCTCAATCCGGCATTGGGGCTGCGCGCCATTCGCTGGAGTCTGTCGGAGCCGGGGATGTTTCGCCAGCAGTTGCGTGCGATTCTCAGGGCCAGCGCATACGGCAACGTGAGGCTGCTCATCCCGATGGTGTCGCATGTCAGCGAGATGCAGCACACATTCGAAGCGCTGGCCAAGGCGAAGCAGCAGTTGGCTGATTCTGGTCGGCGCTTCGCCGACGTCAAGGTCGGCGCGATGATCGAGGTTCCGGCGGCTGCTCTCGTGATTTCCGCGTTCCTCCGACACTTCGACTTCGTCTCGGTCGGGACCAACGATTTGATTCAGTACACGCTGGCGATCGACCGTGCCGACGAAGCCGTCTCGCACCTTTACAACCCGTGGCATCCGGCGGTTCTTCAGTTGCTCGCGCGCGCTATCGCGCAGGCGCGTCTCGTGGGCAAGGACGTCAGCGTCTGCGGCGAGATGGCCGGGGATCCGGCCTTCACCGAACTGCTGCTTGCGATGGGTCTCCGCGCGTTCTCGATGCACCCATCACAGATCGCGGCCATTAAACAGCAGATCATCCGGGCCGACGCCCACCAGTGGGCTTCGCGCCTCGAGTGCGTGCTCGAGGCCGAGGACCCGGAGCGCGCCTGCCTCATCGAAAAGATGGCGATGACACCCGCAGTCCTGCACCACGGTGTGCCCGCGGAGACGGAGGCCTTTACGCGCGCCTAAGGCGCGTGCTAAAGTCACTCTCCCGCTGATAACAACAAGCCGACTTGCCGTCGGCAACAAAGAAGGCGGAAAACACGAGGGGTCTTGACACGGATCTTTAAAACGTGCCAGAATCGTAGTCTTCGCTGATTACTGCAATCAGCCGCCGCAAGGCGAAGTTCTTTAAAAACTAACAGCCGATAAGTGTGGGCGTTAGAGGGCGAGTGCCTGATCTGCGAGCAATCGTGGATCGAGGTCTCATGGACCCTAAACGCTCATGAAGTGAAGTTCACTTCAATTCATTGAGCAAAATTCAAGATCGAACTGAAGAGTTTGATCCTGGCTCAGATTGAACGCTGGCGGCATG
>Ga0207648_10007987_pt1 | contig 10320 bp, 7 predicted proteins | sample KBSMisM32_FD_184310 | JGI IMG/M metagenome (GOLD analysis project Ga0207648, IMG submission 184310) | Miscanthus rhizosphere microbial communities from Kellogg Biological Station, Michigan, USA - KBS Miscanthus M3-2 (SPAdes) (version 2) | ecosystem: Host-associated > Plants > Roots > Rhizosphere... | reverse complement strand
TGATCGACTTGCGCGCCTTGGACTCGACCTTGCGGAGGTGCTGGTAGTGCAGGAAGTGCCCGGGGTAAACCTCGTGGATCGAGATCGACCAGAGCGTCGGCACGTTGTAGTCGCGCAGGTGCTCGTCCTGGCGCTCGGCGGGCCACGACGGATCGACGTCGGTCAGATAGTAGTAGGCGCGCGTCGGCTTGCTCTCGAACGGGCCGGCGGTCCACATGCTGGCGAACGACCAGCGATAGAAATCTGGCGTCGGCGCCACCGCAATGGGCTCTCCCGACGGCAGCGAGATGATCTTCTGGCGCTCGAGGAAGGTGGCGAGCTCGTCGAGCTGCTCGCGGCCGACGCGCACCAGCTCGCCCGGCGCCGGGTGCTCGGCCTTCATCTTCGCCCACACCGCCAGCGGATCGCCGCCGTTCGAGCGGCCGGCCTGCGAGCGGAAGGCTTCCTGCGTTTCCTGGAGCTCGCGCGTCGCGATGGCGAGCAGGCGATCGACGGGGATGGACAGGCCCTCCTCGAGACGCAGCTTCTGCTCGAACTTGTCGCGTCCGAGGCGGAACGAGGCGCGCGCCTTTGGCGCCACTTCGTTCTCGAGGTACTGCACGTACGATCCGACGGCGTTCGACGCCTCCGCCTGCGCGTCCGCGAGATCGCCGAGCAGGTGCAGGTCGTCGACGTCGGAGAAGGCGCGCGGCAGGTCCTCGTCGATGAACTTCAGCGCCCCGCGCATCGTCTCGATGCCGACCTTGACGTAGATGCCGGGCGGTTCCTTGATGTTGTCGCGCGCTGACTGAATCAGCCGCGGCGTCTGCCGCAGCTTCGACAGCACGCGCCGGGCGCGTTCGGCCGCCGGGGCATAGGCGAACAGCGTCTGGCCGGCGAGGCTCGACGCGAGCAGATCCGAGTAGAACTGCGGGTTGCGCTCCCAGGTGCGTACCGCCTCGAGCTCGAACATCCGCCCCTGCAGATGAGCGGTCAGCATCCGGTGTTCGAGCTGCTCGGTGCGGGTCAGCGCATCCTGGTTGATTTCGTCGAGGCGCCGCAGGTAGCCGGCCAGCGCGTGGGCCTCGCCCTCGATGCCGCTGCGACTGACATCCTCGAGCAGATCGTCATGCGAATGCACGCCATCCAGCGTCGCGTGCGTGGGATGGGTCTCGTGAAGATAGCCAAGCAGATCGTCGACGAAGTGAGGTAGGGGCTCGGAAGCTATCATCGTTTCGGCGCGTGTGTCCGGGCTCTCCCGGACGAGCTGGATCCACCAACAAGATCCGTCAATGGTACAATAAACGCCGCTCTCCACATGGCCGGCACGCTCTTCGTGGTCGCCACTCCCATCGGCAACCTCGAAGACATCACGGTGCGGGCGCTGCGAATCCTGCGGGAGGTTTCGATCATCGCGGCGGAAGACACGCGCCGCACCGCCCACCTGCTCGCCCGCCACGCGATCACGACGCCGACCACGAGCCTGCACGAACACAACGAAGCCGCCAAATCAGCGTCGCTCATCGCGCGCCTTCAGCGGGGCGACAGCGTCGCGCTGGTCTCGGACGCCGGGACGCCGACCGTATCGGATCCCGGCGCCGGCCTCATCCGCGAGGCGATTGACGCCGGCATCCGCGTGGAACCGATTCCGGGGCCGAGCGCCGTTCTTACAATTCTGGCTGCATCAGGCTTGCCGACCGAGTCGTTCACCTTCCTCGGCTTCCCTCCGACTCGGGCGAACGACAGATCCGAATGGTTTTCCACACTCCGGGCTGCCCCTGGCACCGTCGTCTTCTTCGAAGCGCCGCATCGGATTGCCTCAACGCTGGATGAGCTTCGGTTGGCGGTCGGCAATTGCGACGTCGTAGTAGGCCGTGAGTTGACGAAGGCCCACGAAGAATTGGTCAGAGGACAGATTTCTGATGTCATCGGCCGCCTGAAGGTCATGAAGGGCGAGTTCGCAGTAGCCGTCAATATTGGTCGATTCACAGAAAATATTGCGGCCACCGTGCCGCCAGCCTCGCAGCTGGCCGCAGAAATAGGTGATATGACCGCCATTGCCGGCATGACAAGGCGACGGGCGATTAACGCGGTGGCAAGGAGACACGGCCTGGCGCCGAATCGCCTCTACGAGATGGTCGAGGCCGCCAAGAAATCTGGCACTTAACCAAGGCCTGGACTGCCGGCCCAACCGCCACGACCGCGCCCGCTTGACCCGTTTAGGACGTTCTGTTACTTTACCGGCCGCTTCAAGCGCAGCCTTTTGCCCCTCGGCGTCTATGGCCAAGCAGCGGCCGGCTCCCCGTTCGACTAAAGCCACACCCCAGTCGCCGTCCGCCCGAACCGGCCGCGCCACGGATGGGCCGGCAGTGCAGCGACCGGCCGCGGCCCCGGCACACTCGGCGCCGCCACCGGCACCGCCGGCGCCCCAGGGTCCGCAGCGGCGCTCGACCTACTTCGAGGCAGTGGCCCTGTACGAACGAGGGCTCGAGGCGCTTCAGCGGCACGCGTATTCCGAAGCCAGGACGCTCCTCGAGTCGGTGCTCCGGCAGTACCCCGAGGAAAAGGAGCTGCACGAGCGCGTGCGGCTGTACCTCAACATCTGCGAGCGCCAGGCGACCCACAAGGAAGCGTCGCCCCAGACGATTGACGAACGGCTATACGCCGCGACGCTGGCGATCAACACGGGCCAGTACGATCAGGCGATTGCCCATCTCCGGCTGGTTCGCGACGAGGATCCCGACAACGATCACGCGCTCTACATGCTCGCCGTCGCCCACGCGCAGCGCGACGAGCACGCCGAAGCGGTTGCGCATCTGGAGCGCGCCATCGCGCTGAACCCGGAGAACCGCGCCCTGGCGCGCAACGACCCGGATCTCGAGCCGCTGCGCGACGACGACGCGTTCCGCGCCGCGCTCGAAGCGCCTCCGTCGGCACGTCCCCACCCTCGCCGCCCGATCAAAACGCGATCGGCGCGATAATTGAACGGCTGACGCACGGGCCACGAGGCCCTGCGCCACTCGCTCATGGACACTCACGTCGTCATCCTCGCGGCGGGCAAAGGAACGCGCATGAAATCGGCGCGCTCCAAAGTCCTCCATCACGTCGCCGGCCGGCCGATGATCGAGCACGTGCTCGATGCGGCCGCAGCCCTCCACCCGAAAACGGCGACCGTCGTCGTCGGCCATCAGGCCGAATCCCTAAAAACGGCGCTCGCAGGGCATAGCGGGCTGAAGTTTGTGGTCCAGGAGCCACAGCTGGGGACGGCTCACGCTCTCCTGACTACGGAGCCTGCCCTTCGCGGCCAGACCGGGACGGTCGTCCTCCTGTCCGGCGACGTGCCGCTTCTGACGGCTAAGACGCTGAAAACACTGCTGGATACGCACACTCGCGCCGGTGCGGCGGCGAGCGTGATCACCTGCATGGTCGAGAAGCCGCACGGCTACGGCCGGATCGTCCGCGACTCAGCAGAATCCGGCGAGCGGATTGCACGTATTGTCGAGGAGAAAGACGCGACCGCGGGGGAACGACAGATCTGTGAAATCAATTCAGGGATCTACGCCTTTGCGCTCGACGGGTTGTTCGACGCGGTGCGCGGCATCGCCGCGAACAACGCGCAGAACGAGTACTACCTGCCCGACCTGGTGGCCATCTTCCGGCGCCAGGGCAGGGTCGTGGAAACGGTGACCGTCCCGAATGCCGACGAGATTCGGGGCATCAACAGCCGCATCGAGCTCGCGGCGGTGAGCCGGATCGTGCGAGAGCAAAAAAACGCGGAACTGATGGCGGCGGGCGTGACGATCGAGGATCCGGCCACCGCGTACATCGACGGCGAGGTGACCATCGGTCCCGACACCATCGTGCACCCCGGCGTATCGATCGAAGGACGCACGTCGATTGGCGCCGGCTGCGAGATTCACAGCGGCGTCCGGATCGTCGACTCGCGCATCGGCGACCGCGTGCAGGTGTTCAACCACTGCGTGATCACCGACGCGACGATCGCCGACGACGTGAACGTGGGGCCGTTCGCGCACCTGCGCAACCACGCCGACGTGCGGCCGCAGGCGCGGGTCGGCAATTTCGTCGAGCTGAAAAAGACCGTCCTCGGCGCCGGCTCGAAGTCGATGCATCTCGCCTATCTCGGCGATGCAAAGATCGGCGAGCGCGTCAACATCGGCGCCGGCACCATCACCTGCAACTATGACGGCGTCAACAAGAACACGACGACGATCGAAGACGGCGCCTTCATCGGCAGCGACACGCAGCTGATTGCGCCGGTGACGGTGGGGAAGGGCGCCTACGTCGGCAGCGGGACGACGATTCGCGAGAACGTGCCGGCAGGCGCGCTCGCGGTCAGCGCCGGCAAGCAGCGCAACATCGAAGGCTGGGTCGAGGACAAGAAGTCGAAGGTCGAAACTCGAAAGTCGAAAGTCTGAAGGTCAGAGGCCAACGCCATGTGCGGGATTATCGGATATATCGGTTCGAAGGAAGTCGTCCCGGTCCTGATTGAAGGGCTGCGGCGGCTGGAGTATCGCGGCTACGACTCGGCCGGCGTTGCCGTCGTGCACGACGGCGCGATCGAGCTGCGGCGCAGCGCCGGCAAGCTGTCGCGGCTCGAGGACGTGATCACGCTGCAGCCGATCAAGGGCGACTACGGCGTCGGCCACACGCGCTGGGCGACACACGGCCGGCCGACGGAGGAGAACGCCCACCCGCACCGCGACTGCACCGGCAAGATCGTCGTCGTGCACAACGGGATCATCGAGAACTACCTCGATCTGAAGCAGGAGCTGCAGCGGCAGGGGCACAAGTTCGTCACCGAGACCGACACCGAGATCGTCGCCCACCTGGTCGAGCGCGAGATGAAAGACGACGGTCTCGAGAACGCGGTGCGGCGGGCGCTGATGCTGATGCGCGGGCTGTTCGCGCTGGTGCTGATCTCGGCCGACGACCCGGAGAAGATCGTCACCGTCCGCAATGGCCCGCCGATCGTGGTCGGCCTCGGCGACGGCGAGTTCTTCGTCGCCTCCGACATTCCCGCCATCCTCAGCCACACGCGCGACGTCGTCTTCCTCGGCGACGAGGAGATGGCGATCATCACGCGCACCGGCGTCGAGTTCACCGACTTCTTCGGCCGACCGGTCTCCAAGGCGACGCAGCGCGTCTTGTGGGACCCGATCATGGCCGAGAAGGCCGGCTACAAGCACTTCATGCTCAAGGAGATTTACGAGCAGCCGACCGCCGCTCGCGAAACCATCCTCGGGCGGGTCTCGCAGGACTCGGGCAAGGTGTTTCTCGAGGAAATGAAGATCAGCGACGCGCAGTTCGCCGCGGTCGAGAAGGTGACCGTGCTGGCCTGCGGCACGTCGTGGCACGCCGGGCTGGTCGGCAAGTACATGATCGAGAAGCTGGCCCGCGTCCCGGTTGAAGTCGACTACGGATCGGAATATCGCTACCGGCGGCCGATCGTCCCGAAGAATACGCTCGCCGTGGTCATCACCCAGTCGGGCGAGACCGCCGATACGCTGGCGGCGCTGCGCGAGGCGAAGCAGGGCGGCGCCTGCAGCGTGTCGATCTGCAACGTCGTCGGCAGCATGGCGACGCGCGAAACCGAAGGCACGATCTACACCCACGCTGGTCCCGAAATCGGCGTCGCGTCGACCAAGGCGTTCACCTCGCAGCTCGTGGCGCTGTACCTGCTCGGGCTGCGGCTCGGCCAGGCGCGCGGCGTGCTCACGCCGGAGGCGTCGAAGCCGCACATCGACGCGCTGCTGCAACTGCCGCAGCTGCTCGAGCAGACGCTGAAGCTGGCGCCGGAGGTCAGCGAGATCGCCGCGCGCTTCCACAACCGCACCGACTTCCTCTATCTCGGCCGCGGCATCAACTACCCGATCGCGCTCGAAGGCGCGCTGAAGCTGAAGGAAATCTCCTACATCCACGCCGAGGGATATCCGGCAGGGGAGATGAAGCACGGACCGATCGCTCTGATCGACGAGCGCATGCCGGTCGTCACCATCGCGCCGGTCGATGAGGTGTTCGAGAAGATGATCGGCAACATGCAGGAGGCGAAAGCGCGCGGCGGATCGGTGATTGCGCTGACCACGCGCGGCGAGCACAAGCTGGCGGCGATTCTCGAGCCCGGCAAGGACGTCATCCTCGAGCTGCCGCGCGCGCCGGAGCTGCTGACGCCGATCGTGATGACGCTGCCGCTGCAGCTGCTCGCCTACGACATCGCCGTGCGGCGCGGATGCGACGTCGATCAGCCGAGGAACCTCGCGAAGAGCGTGACCGTGGAATAGGGACCGGGGCTCGGGGCTAGGGGCTGGCTGGAGACGATGCTACGATCTCTTGCAGCCCCGAGTCCCCAGACCCTGGCCCCGACATGCAGTTCCTCGAAAGCCTCAACCCCGAACAGCGCGACGCCGTTCTCCACATCAACGGTCCGCTGCTGATCCTCGCCGGCGCCGGTTCAGGCAAGACTCGGGTCATCACCAGCCGCATCGCCTATCTGGTCGGCGACGGCCACGCCAAGCCGAACGAAGTCCTCGCCGTCACTTTCACCAATAAAGCCGCGGAAGAGATGCGCAGCCGCGTCGAGGCGCTGCTCGGCTCGGACGTCACCGGCATGTGGGTGTCGACGTTTCACGCGCTGTGCGCACGGCTGCTGCGGCGCGAAGCGCCGGCGATCGGACTGTCGCGCGACTTCGTCATCTACGATTCGTCGGATCAGCTCACCGTCGTCAAGCAGGCGCTGAAGCAGCTGCAGATCGACGACGCGATGGTGCAGCCGCGGGCGGCGCTGTCTCGGATCAGCACCGCCAAGAACCGGATGGAGAGCCCGCAGGCCATGGCCGACGCCGCCGGCTACAACCGGCGCGAGGAGTGGATTGCGAAGATCTACACGCTCTACCTGAAGTCGCTGGCCGAGAGCAACGCGCTCGATTTCGATGATCTCCTGCTCAAGACCGTCGACCTCTTCGAGCAGTCGGAGCGGGTCCGCTCGAAGTACGCGCAGCAGTTCCGCTTCGTCATGGTCGACGAATACCAGGACACCAACCGTCCGCAGTACCTCCTCATCCGCCGCCTCGCCGAGGTCCACCGCAACCTCTGCGTCGTCGGCGACCCCGACCAGTCGATCTACAAATGGCGGGGAGCCGATCTGCGGAACATCCTCGACTTCGAGGCCGACTTCGGCGACGCCCGGATCGTCAAGCTCGAACGCAACTACCGGTCGACGCAGATCATCCTCGACGCGGCGTCGGCGGTGATTCGCCAGAACCGCAACCGGCAGGACAAGCATCTGTGGACCGATCGCAAAGGGGGAGACCGGATCGTCTACTTCCGCGGCGGCGACGAGCTCGAAGAGGCGGACTTCATCACCCGAACGGCGCGGGGGGCCCTCGCCGACGACGTCGAGGCGACCGCGGCCGTGCTGTACCGCACCAACGCGCAGTCGCGAGCAATCGAAGACGCGCTGATGCGCGAAGGCATCGCCTACAAAGTCGTCGGCGGCGTCCGGTTCTACGAGCGCAAGGAGATCAAGGACGCGCTCGCCTACATGCGGCTGATCATCAACCCGCACGACGACGTCAGCCTGCGGCGCGTGATCAACGTGCCGGCGCGCGGCATCGGCAAGGGCGTGATTGACGCAGTGGAGAAGATCGAGGTCGGCGGCGTCATCGACGAGGACCTGCCGCTGCTCGCCGCCGGGCTGCAGCCGACGCTGTCGGCCAATTCGCTGTGGGCGAAGATCGTTCGCGGCCTCGAGGACCGCGCCTTCACCAACCGCGCGGCGGCGTCGCTGGCGGCGTTTCGCGACCTGATCGTCGCGCTCACCGACATGGCGCGCCGCGATTCGGTCTCGATCGCGATCGGCAAGCTGCTCGATCAGAGCGGCTACCTGAAGGACCTGCGGGAGGAGCACAGCGAGGACGCGGAAAGCCGGATCGAGAACCTCGCCGAGCTGGTGTCGGCGGCCCGCGAGTACGAGAGCCGCGAAACCGAGCCGTCGCTCAACGGCTTCGTCGATCGCCTCTCACTGCTCTCCGACGTCGACGAGGAGCAGGGCGCGCGCGATGCGCGCGTCTGGCTGATGACGCTGCACAGCGCCAAGGGGCTGGAGTTTCCGGTCGTCGTGCTCGCCGGCCTCGAGGAAGGGCTGTTCCCGCACGTCCGGTCGGCCGACGACGAGGCCGAGCTGGAAGAGGAACGGCGGCTCTGCTACGTCGGCATGACGCGCGCCCGCACCAGGCTGGTGCTGACGGGAGCGGCACGTCGGCGCGTGTTCGGCGAATACAAATCGAGCGATCCGTCGCGGTTCATCGACGAGGTGCCGGCGGAGCTGGTCGAACGGATCACGCCGTCGTATTCGACGTCCGGCTATCAGGGCCACTTCCCGCATTACGAGTTCCGCACCAACCCATACGGCCGCGGCGGCCGGCGCGGCGGCGGCGACCGGTTCCGCGAGGCGGCGCCGGAGTACGCCTACGAGGACGAGGATCAATCCACCGGGATGGCGCTCTCGCTCGGCATGAAGGTGCGGCACCCGCAGTTTGGCGTCGGCACCGTCCTCAGCATCGAGGCGCTGCACGACGACACCAAGCTCGTGGTTCGCTTCGCCTCGGTCGGACAGAAGACGCTCAGGGCCCGGTTCGCGCGGCTCGAGCGCGCGTGATGAAGCGCGGCGGGTCGGTCTACGTCGCCGTCGTCTTCGCGCTGCTGTTCGGATATTTCGCCTACCAGTGGTGGTTCAACCCGTCGCGGGCGGTGAAACGGCGCCTCGGTGAAGTCGCGGCGGCGCTGTCGATGCCGCCCGACGAGCCCCAGGCGGCGAAGCTCGCGCGGCTCGCGCGCCTGCGGCAGTATCTCGCCGACAACGTCCAGGTGACCGCCACGGAGTACCAACGCAAGCTGACCTCGCGCGATGAAGCGCTCGCCGTGGCCGCCGTTTGGAGGCCGTCGCCGCAGGGCGGCGATGTCCACTTCGCCGACTTGCGCATCAGCCTGGAATCGAACGAGTCGGCGAGGGTCTATCTGACCGTGGAAGTGACGACGCCGGATCCGCAAGGGCAGCCGTCGATCGACGCCCGCGACGCGACCGTCGCGCTCGCGCTGCGGGACGGGCAGTGGATTGTGACCGAAGCCGACGCTAAGGAGCCGCCCCGGCTTCCCTGACACTGGTGACGATCCAGCGTCCCTTGACGCCGGAGCGCGAACCGGTCAGGTCCTTTTCCAGCGTCACCACCAGCTGCTTCTCGACCGTCGGACCTTCCATCGGCTTGACCGGCGCGGAAATCGCCACATCCTCCATCGAGCGGCCGCCGGCCTCGTGCGCGTCGACACCCTTGATGGTGAAGTCGGTGATGATGCCGTCTCGCGCGGGATCGAACACCGTGGTCGCAATCTTCCGCAGCGCCGTCAGATCGCGAAGGCGCGACGCATTGAAGAACTCCGCCAGCACCGGCTGCTCGGGCCGCGGGCCGCAGCCAACCGACAGGCCGGCGAGCGCGATGACGATCGCTGCCGCACGCCTCATTCCGCGTCTCCCGGCGACTCCTCGTCTTCCTTCTCGACGAGCCGCGCAATCGATACCACCTGGTCGTCGTCGCCGATGTCGATGATCTTGACCCCCTGCGTGGCGCGGCCGATGGCGCGGACGTCGTCGGTCAGCATCCGCAGAATCATGCCCTGCTGCGTGATGACCAGCAACTGGTCGCCGGCCTCGACGTAGGCGATGCCGACGACGGCGCCGTTGCGGTCGGAGGTGGAGATGTTGATGACGCCGACGCCGCCGCGCGACTGGATGCGATACTCCTCGATCTCGGTGCGCTTGCCGTAGCCGCGCTCGGTCACCGTCAGCAGGGTGCCGACCGGCTTCACCGTCTCCATGGCGACGACGTAATCGTCGCCGCGCAGCGTGATGCCGCGGACGCCGTAAGCGGTGCGGCCCATCGGCCGCACGTCGGTCTCCTGGAAGCGGATCGCCATGCCGTCGCGCGTGCCGATGAACACCTCGCCGGTGCCGTCGGTCTGTTGCACGGCAATCACCGCGTCGCCCTCCTCGACGCCCATCGCGATGATGCCGCCGGCGCGCGGGTTGCTGAAGCCGGACAACGAGGTCTTCTTGACCACGCCGCGCAGCGTCCCCATGATGACGAACTTGTCTTCCTCGAACTCTTTGACCGGCAGCGTCGCCGCGATCTTCTCGCCTTCCTCCATCGACACCAGGTTGGCGATCGACTTGCCCTTGCCGTCGGGGCCGACGTCCGGGATCTCGTGGACTTTCAGCCAGTAGGCGCGGCCGCGGTCCGAGAAAATCATGATGTAGGCGTGCGTCGAGGC
>Ga0207648_10007985_pt1 | contig 10323 bp, 9 predicted proteins | sample KBSMisM32_FD_184310 | JGI IMG/M metagenome (GOLD analysis project Ga0207648, IMG submission 184310) | Miscanthus rhizosphere microbial communities from Kellogg Biological Station, Michigan, USA - KBS Miscanthus M3-2 (SPAdes) (version 2) | ecosystem: Host-associated > Plants > Roots > Rhizosphere... | reverse complement strand
CGCGTGGCTCGAATCGCGCGAGCAGCTGGTCTCGCTCGGCGCCGGCACGTGGACGTCGGCGGTGGCGCTGCTCGTCGACTTGCGCTTTTCCCTCGTCACGGTCGTGCTCGCCGGCTTCGGCCGCGCGATCTCGGAAGTCGGTGCGGTGATGATCGTCGGCGGCAACATCGACGGCGTCACGCGCGTGATGACAACCGCGATCGCGCTCGAGACGTCGAAGGGCGACCTGCCGCTCGCGCTCGGCCTCGGGATCGTGCTGCTCGCGATCGTGCTCGCGCTCAACGCCGTCGCGTCGTCGGTCAAGACTGCGGCGCTGCGTCGCCATGGCTAGCCTCCTGCCGCTCGAGCTTCGCGACGTCTCGTTCGTCGCGCGCGGCCGCACGATCCTCGATCGCGTGTCGCTGCGGTTGGATGCCGGCATGCGCACGTTCGTGCTCGGCCCCAACGGCGCCGGCAAGAGCGTGCTGCTCCGCGTGATGCACGGGCTCATCGCGCCGACGTCGGGCGAGGTGCGATGGTCGGCCGCCGGGGCGCCCGGCGCGCCGCGCCGCCAGGCGATGGTGTTCCAGCGCCCGGTGATGTTCCGCCGCAGCGCGCTCGGCAACCTGCGCCTCGCGCTCGCGATCGCCGGCGTGCCCGCGTCCGAGCGCGAGCGTCGCGCGCGCGCCGCGCTCGAGCGCGTCGGGCTCGTGTCGATCTCGCACCAGCCGGCGCGCGTGCTTTCTGGCGGCGAGCAGCAGCGCCTCGCGCTCGCGCGCGCCTGGATGCTCGAGCCCGAGGTCCTGTTCCTCGACGAGCCGACCGCGAACCTCGATCCGGGCGCGACGCGCGAGATCGAGCGGATCGTGGGCGCGATCCACGCGGCGGGCACCAAGATCGTGATGGTCACGCACAACCTCGGCCAGGCGCAGCGCCTCGCCGACGAGATCCTGTTCATCCACGACGGACGGCTGGCGGAACGCACCGCGGCCGCCGACTTCTTCCGCAAACCCGCGACGGCCGAGGCCGCCGCCTATCTCGAAGGAGAACTGCCATGGCGTCCCTCCGCCGCCGCCTGATCCTCGCTTTCGTCGCCGCGTGCGCGACCCTCGTCGCGCTGCCGGCGCCCGCGCAAGACAAGTCGATCGTCGTCGCGTCGACGACGTCGACCGAGCAGTCGGGCCTTTTCGGCTACCTGCTGCCTGCGTTCACGAAGAAGACCGGCATCGCCGTGAAGGTCGTCGCGGTCGGCACCGGCCAGGCGCTGGACATCGGCCGGCGCGGCGACGCCGACGTCGTGTTCGTTCACGACCGTCCCGCCGAGGACAAGTTCGTCGCGGAAGGGGCGGGCGTCGACCGGCGCGACGTGATGTACAACGACTTCGTGCTGGTCGGGCCGAAGTCCAATCTGGCGATGGTCATCGGAACCAAGGACATCACCTCGGCGCTGAGGGCGATCGCCAACGCGAAGGCGCCGTTCGTCTCGCGCGGCGACAAGAGCGGCACGCATGCGGCCGAGCTGCGCTACTTCAAGGACGCCGGCGTCGACCCGACGACCGGCCGCGGCGGCTGGTACCGCGAGACCGGGTCGGGCATGGGCCCGGCGCTCAACACCGCCTCGTCGATGGATGCGTACATCCTCGCCGACCGCGGCACCTGGCTCTCGTTCAAGAACCGCGGCAACCTCGGCATCGTCGTCGAGGGCGACAAGCGCCTGTTCAATCCGTACGGCGTGATGCTCGTGAATCCCGCGAAGCATCCGCACGTGAAGGTCGCGGAAGGCAAGGCGTTCATGGACTGGCTGGTGTCGAAGGAAGGGCAGGACACGATCGCCGGCTTCAAGATCGAGGGCCAGCAGCTCTTCTTCCCGGACGCGCAGTGAGGTAGCGTGCGGCGATGAACCGCCGCCGCTTCGCCGCCGCCGCGGCGACGCTCGTCGCCGCTTCGGCGCTGCCGCGTGCCGCGAGCGCGCAGGCGGTCAGGGGCGAGGTCGTCGACGACGCGGGCCGCAAGGTCCGCGTCCCCGCGCGCGCGGCGCGCATCTTCGCGTCGGGGCCACCGGCGTCGATCCTCGTGTTCGCGGTCGCCCCCGATGCGCTGATCGGCTGGACCACGCCGTTCCGGCCCGCCGAGCGTCCCTACGTCGCGCCGAAGTACGCCGACCTTCCCGCGCTCGGAAGGCTGACCGGACGCGGCAACACCGCGAACGTCGAGGTCGTGATCGCCGCGAAGCCCGACGTCATCGTGGACTACGGCGCGATCAACGACACCTACGTCTCGCTCGCCGACCGCGTGCAGCAGCAGACCGGCATTCCCTACCTGCTGCTCGACGGCGCGTTCGACCGCATTTCGGCGTCGCTGCGCACGATCGGCGCGCTCGCCGGCGACGAAGCGCGCGGCGAGGACCTCGCCACGTACGCGCGCGCCACGGTCGACGACGTCACGCAACGCGTCGCGCGCGTGCCCGCCGCGAAGCGCCCGCGCCTGTACTACGCGCGCGGCCCGCGCGGCCTCGACACCGGCCTCGCCGGCTCGATCAACATGGAAGTGATCGACCGCATGGGCGCGACGAACGTCGCCGCGTCGATGGGCCGCGGCGGGCTCGTGCAGGTGTCGCTCGAGCAGGTGCTCGCCTGGAATCCCGAGGTGATCGTCACGACCGACCCCACGTGGTTCGCGTCGGTGCGCCGCGATCCCTTGTGGCGCCCGGTTGCCGCCGTCGCGTCGGGCCGCGTCCATCTCGCGCCCGCCGAGCCGTTCGGCTGGATCGACTTCCCGCCTTCGATCAATCGTCTCGTCGGCCTGCGCTGGCTCGGCCGCATCCTTTATCCTGACGCCTTCCCCGAGGACCTGCGACCCGCCGTGCGCGAGTTCTACACGCGTTGCTACCACCAGGCGCCGACCGAGGCGCAGCTCGCCACGCTGATCGCGACCGCGGAGCGCACGCCACCCGCATGACCGCGCGGACGGCGTGGGTCACGCTCGGCGCGGTCGCTGCGCTCGTCGTCGCGGTCGCGCTCGCGTTTTCCGTCGGCCGCTACCCGGTCGCGCCGGGCGACCTCGCCGCGCTCGCGTGGTCGAAGCTGACCGGCGCGCCGTCAGGCGTCGCGCCGACGGTCGAGGCGATCGTGTGGAGCGTCCGCGGCCCGCGCATCGGCGCGGCGCTCGCGATCGGCGCCGCGCTCGCCGCGGCCGGCGCCGCGTACCAGAGCCTGTTCCGCAATCCGCTCGTGTCGCCCGACATCCTCGGCGTGTCCGGCGGCGCGGCGGTCGGCGCGGTGCTCGGCATCTTCTTCGCGCTGCCGATCCTCGCGATCCAGGGACTCGCGTTCGCGTTCGGGCTCGTGGCGGTCGCGCTCGTCTACCTGATCGCGACCGCGGTGCGCGGCCACGATCCCCTGCTCGTGCTGGTGCTCGCCGGCGTGCTGGTCGGCGCGCTGCTCGGTGCTTGCGTGGCGCTGCTCAAGGTCCTGGCCGATCCCTACAACCAGCTGCCGGTGATCACGTTCTGGCTGCTCGGCAGCCTCGCCGGCGCGGCGCCGGTCGACCTCGCCTCGGCGCTGCCCGCGATCGCGGTCGGATTCTTTCCGCTGTGGCTCCTGCGCTGGCGCGTCAACCTGCTGTCGCTCGGCGACGAGGAAGCGCGCGCGATGGGCGTGGAGACGACGCGCGTGCGGGTCGCGGTGATCGCGTCGGCGACGCTGATGACGGCCGCCGCCGTGTCGATCGCCGGCATCGTCGGCTGGATCGGCCTGGTCATTCCTCATTTCGCGCGGCTCGCGGTCGGGCCGGACTTCGGACGACTGTTGCCGGTGTCCGCGGTGCTCGGCGCCGCGTTCCTGCTGCTGGTCGACACGCTGGCGCGCACCGCGGCGCGCATCGAGGTCCCGCTCGGCGTGCTGACCGCGTTCGTCGGCACGCCGCTGTTCCTGTGGCAGCTCGTGCGCTCGCGGCGGAGCTGGCAATGACCGCGCGATTGGAAGGCATCGCGCTCGGCTACGGCTATCCGGATCATCCGGTCGGCCGCGATGTAAGCCTCTCGCTTTCCGCGGGCGAGATCGTGTGCCTGCTCGGGCCGAACGGCGGCGGCAAGTCGACGCTGTTCCGCACGCTGCTGGGGCTCCTCCCCGCGCAGGGCGGCGAGGTGCGGCTCGACGGCGATCCGCTCGCGACGCTGTCGCGCGCCGCGATCGCGAAGCGCGTGAGCTACGTGCCTCAGGCGCACGCAGGTTATTTTCCTTTCACGATGCGCGACGTCGTGCTGATGGGCCGCACCGCGCACCTGTCGCCGTTCGCCGCGCCGGGCAAGCGCGACGTCGACATCGCCGAGGCTTGCCTCGCGAAGCTCGGGCTCGCCCCGCTCGCGGACCAGGTCTACACGCGCGTGTCGGGCGGCGAGCGCCAGCTCGCGCTGATCGCGCGCGCGCTCGCGCAGCAGGCGCCGCTGGTCGTGATGGACGAGCCGACCGCGAGCCTCGACTTCGGCAACCAGGCGCGCGTGCTCGACGAGGTGCGCGCGCTCGCCGCGTCGGGCATCGGCGTGATCATGGCGACGCACGACCCCGACCAGGCGTTCCTGTGCGCCGACCGCGTCGCGCTGCTGCATGCCGGCAAGCTCGTCGCCGACGCGCCGCCGCGCGAGGCGATCACGCCCGCGACGATGCGCGAGGTCTACGGCATCGACGCCGACGTCCTCGACGTCACGCTCGCGACCGGCGAGACGCGGCGCGTCTGCGTCCCCCGCTCCCGCGCCTAGCTACCAGCGCGGGCGGATGCGGAAGGTCGCCGAGCAGCCGCTGTCGACCCAGACGCCATCGCGCGTCCAGCCCCACGAGCGGTCGCGCACGCACGGCGCCTTCGAGCGCTGCTCGAGAAGCTGCGCGCCGACGATCGGTCCGGTCGAGCAGAAGCTGTAGCGGAAGCCCTGGCTCTCGCAGGTCGTGATGCCGGGGCCGTACGGCGGCGTCGGACGGTACGACGTCTGCACCCGGAACTCGGCCTGGCAGCCGTTGTTGACCCACAGGCCGTCCTCGCGCCATCCCCAGGTGCGCCCGATGACGCACGCCGACTGCGATTTCTGGCGCACCATCTCGGCGCTGTACACGCGCGCGGGCACCGCGCAGAACTCGTACTGGAAGTTGCGGCTGTCGCAGCTCATGCGATCGCCGCCCGACCACGGCGGCGGCACCGGCTGGAACGTGTCGACGCGAAAGCGCCCGCTGCAGCCGTTGCTGACCCACACGCCGTTGCCGCTCCAGCCCCACGTGCGGCCCTGGACGCACGGCGCGTTCGACTCCTGGTGCACGATGAAGCCGCGCACGACCTCGCCGGGCGCCGAGCAGAACTGGTACTGGTAGTTGCGGCTCTGGCAACGGATCTCCTGCGCCGCGGCGACCGATGGCCACGCGACGAACGCCAGCAGGACGATCAAGGCAGCTCGCAGGTTCATCGCTTGTCTCCCCTACTCGTTCGCCACGCCGTGCGGAACGTGCCCCGACGGCACGTGCCTCGACGCCGAGTCGACGTGGCGCGTCTGGTCGTCGAAATAGAAGTCGGGCTCGAACTCGCGCAGGAACGCGCCTTTGTCGAGCCCGCCGAGGAACAGCGCCTCGTCGACGGCGATGTTCCAGTCCATCAGCGTACGGATCGCTCGCTCGTGCGCGGGGGCGCTGCGCGCGGTGACGAGCGCGGTGCGCAACCTCATCGGCACCTTGTCGCGGTCGTCGGCGACCTGCAGCCGGTGCAACGCGCCGAGCAGCGGCTTGAACGGACCGGGAGGCAGCGGCCGCCCCGCGTGGTCGGCCTCGTGGGTCTGGAACGCCGCGAGCCCCTGCGCCTGGAAGACGCGCTCGGCCTCGTCGGCAAACAGCACCGCATCGCCGTCGAACGCGATGCGCACCTCGTCCGGATGCGAGTCGGCCGCCTTGGATCGCGTGTAGACGTGCGCGGCAGGGTAGCCGGCCTCGAGCGCCGCCTTCACGTCCTCGGCGTTCGCCGACAGGAACAGGTTCGCGTTGAGCGGACGAAGATAGCTGTACGGCGCGCGCCCGCGCGTGAACACGCCGCGCTCGATCGCGAGCCCCGAGCCGCGCACCGAGCGGAACACGCGCAGGCCCGACACCGGGTCGTTGCGCGACAGGATGACGACCTCGATGCGCCGCACGCCGTCGGCGTTGAATCCCAGGAGCTTGCGCACCAGCGGAAACGCGACGCCGGGCTTCGCGGGCTCGTCGAGGCGCGCGAGCTGGAGCTTCGTGTACGCCCGGTCGTCGGTCGTCTCGAAGACCCGGTTCTCCTCCTCGAAGTCGAACAGCGCGCGCGAGCTGATCGCGACGACGAGTTGGGCGACGGGCGCGTTCGCCATGGCTCCGCAGTATACGAGGGGCGCCGTTGCGCCATAATCGACTTCCGGCGGGCGTGAAGGCGCCCCCCGGCATCGCGATGTCCAGCGAAGCCTCCCGCCCCCTGCCGATTCCGCAGCCGCCGCGCGCACGCGCGACCGAGCGCGCCCCGGCGCTCCTTCCGTCGCTGCTTCCGGCGCTGAGCCCCGGCTGGACGCGCGCGCTCGCGCTGGGCCTGATCGCGATCGTCGCTTTCCTCGACTACGTCATCGCGTTCGAGATCCGGCTCACGATCCTGTACGTGATGCCGGTCGCGATGGTGACGTGGGTATGCGGACGCAAGTCGGGCTACGCGTACGCGCTGGTCGCGACCGCCGCCTGGGCCGCCACGATCGACACCGCGCACGGCTACTCGCACCCGGCCTATTTCTACTGGGACGGCGCCGTGCTCGGCGTGATGCTGCTCCTGTTCGTCGAGCTCCTGAGCCGGCTGCGCAGCGCGCTCGAGCATTCCGACGAGCGCTTCGTGCGCGTGCTCGACGGCATCGACGACGCCGTCTACGTCGTCGACGAAGCCGGCGCGGTGCTCTACGCGAATCCGCGCCTCGTCCGCCTGTCGGGCGGCGTCACCGCCCCGGCCCATGCCGCGCGGATCGCCGAGCGCTTCGTTCCCTACGGCGAGCCGGCGACGTCGCTCACACCGTCGGCCGCATGGCCGGACGGCGCGATGCTGGCCGACCGCCGCGACAGCCGCCGCTACGCCGTGCAGGCGCGCGACATCACGTGGGTCGACGGCCGCGGGGCCCATCTGGTCGTGATGCGCGACATCACCGACCAGGCGATGGCGCAGGAGATGCAGCGCGACCACCAGGAGGCGCTGCACCGGACCGCGCGCATCGTCGCGCTGACCGAGACCGCCTCGACGCTGGCGCACGAGCTCAACCAGCCGTTGATCGCGATCGTGGGCTACACCTCGGCGACCGCGCGCCTGGTCGAGCAGCCGGACGGCGACCCGCAGGAGGTCATCGCCGCGCTCGACAAGTGCCATGCCCAGGCGGTGCGGGCAGGCGAGATCCTGAAGCGGCTGCGCGAGCTCACGCGCCGGCGCACCCCCGAGTTCGACGAATGCGACGTGAACACGATGGTGCGCAAGGCGCTCGCCTGGACCGGGCAGGACCTCGAGCGCGCCCACGTCAAGGTCGACCTCGCGCTGGCGGACGACCTGGCGCCGGTCCAGGCCGATCGGGTGCTGATCGAACAGGTCCTGCTCAATCTCGTGCAGAATGCGATCGACGCGATGCGCGACGTCGCGGCCCCGGAGCGCACGCTGGCGATCGCCACGTCGGTCGACCCGGACGGCGCGGCGCGCGTCTCGATCAGCGATCGGGGACACGGTATCGCGCCCGACGTCGCCGAGCGCCTGTTCTCGCCGTTCTTCACGACCAAGCGCGGCGGCCTCGGGCTCGGGCTGTCGATCTGCCGATCGATCGTCGAGATGCACGGCGGCCGCATCGGCCACGCTCCCGGCCCGCAAGGCGGGGCCATGTTCACGTTCACCTTCCCGAGGCAACGATGACCCGTCCCCCTGCCGCCCGTGTCGCCGTCGTCGACGACGACGAAGCCGTCCGCGACGCGCTGGCGATGATGCTCCGGACCGCCGGCTACGCCCCCGACACGTTCGCGTCGGCCGCCGAGTACCTGAACCGCAAGCCGCCCCCGCCGCCCGCCTGCGTCGTCCTCGACGTGCGCATGCCCGGCATGAGCGGTCTCGAGCTGCAGGAGAAGCTTGCCGAGCGCGATTTCGACCTGCCGATCCTGTTCCTGACCGGCCACGGCGACGTGCCGATGGCCGTCCGCGCGATGAAGAACGGCGCGTTCGATTTCATCGAGAAGCCGGTCGATTCCGAGCGCCTGCTCGGCGCGGTCAAGGCTGCCGTCGCGTACTCGGCGCAGCCCAAGCCGATCGAGGCGCCGGTCGGGCCGACGCCCGCGGGACTTGCGTCCCTGTCGCGCCGCGAACGCGAGGTGCTCGACCTCGTGCTCGCCGGCCATCAGACGCGCGCGATCGCGGAAGCGCTGTTCATCACGGTCAAGACCGTCGAATTCCATCGCGGGCGCATACACCAGAAGCTCGGCGTTCAGTCGATGGCCGAGTTGTTCCGGTTGTGCTTTGCACGGGAGCCTTCGAAGGCGAATTGATCCTGCACGCGAGGGCAAATCTAGGGTAAGTACTAGTAGCCGCTCCGAGGAGGGGCTGGCTACGATCCCCCGACCTCGGTGATTCCCGTCTCTCGCCCACGCGCCACGAGCGCAGGGCGATCAAGGTTTTCGTCGTAGATCAAAGACTTGTAAGCCAGCGGTTCCAAGAGGCGCCCTCCAAAGCGCCCCCTAAGCTCACCGCAGCCATCACTTGGCATTCAGCGACGCGCCGCCGCCGGCGGACGCGAAGCGAACAAACAAACGAAGGAGGGGATTCGGATGGCAACGATCGTCAAGCCGGGCGGCCCGGCGAGTCACCCAAGCGATTTCAGCGGCGAAGAGAAGAAAGTCATCTTCGCCTCCTCGCTGGGCACGGTGTTCGAGTGGTACGACTTCTACCTCTACGCAGTTCTCGCCCCGTTCTTCGCGGCGCTGTTCTTCCCTCCCGGTAACGCCACCGCCGCGCTGCTCTCGGCCTTCGCCGCCTACGCCGCCGGCTTCCTGGTCCGGCCGTTCGGCGCGCTGCTCTTCGGGCGCATCGGTGACCTGGTCGGGCGCAAGTACACGTTCCTCGTCACGATCCTGGTGATGGGCTTCTCGACGTTCGCGGTCGGCCTCCTGCCGACGTATGCGTCCGTCGGCTGGCTCGCGCCGATCCTGATGGTGAGCTTGCGACTTCTGCAGGGCCTCGCGCTCGGCGGCGAGTACGGCGGCGCGGCAACCTACGTGGCAGAGCACGCGGGCCCCGGCAAGCGCGGCTACGACACGGCGTGGATCCAGACGACGGCGACGCTCGGCCTGTTCCTGGCCCTTCTCGTCATCGGCCTGTGCCGCTTCACCGGCTGGATGACGCCGCAGCAGTTCGCCGAGTGGGGCTGGCGGCTTCCGTTCCTGGTCTCGCTGATCCTGCTGATCTTCTCGATCTACATCCGGCTCAAGCTGAACGAATCGCCGATCTTCCAGCGGATGAAGGCCGAGGGCAAAGGCAGCAAGGCGCCGCTGACCGACAGCTTCCTGCGCTACCCGAACAACAAGTACGTGCTGCTCGCGCTCCTCGGTGCTACCGCAGGCCAGGGCGTGGTGTGGTACACGGGCCAGTTCTACGCGCTGTTCTTCCTGACGATCACGCTCAAGGTCGACGGGCAGACCGCGTACACGCTGATCGCGATCTCGCTCCTGCTGGGCACGCCGTTCTTCATCTTCTGGGGCTGGCTGTCCGACAAGATCGGCCGTCTCAAGATCATCCTGGCCGGTTGCCTGATCGCGGCGCTGACGTACTTCCCGCTGTTCGGCGCGCTGACGCATTACGTGAATCCGGCGCTCGAGACGTTCGCGCAGAAGAACGTGATCACGGTCGCGGCGAAGGACTGCAACTTCCACATCTTCGTCGGCCCCTGGTCGAAGTTCACCGATTGCGACCGCACCAAGGACTTCCTGACCAAGGCGGGCCTGTCGTTCACGTCGACCACGCTTCCGGCCGACGCGCCCGACAACGTCGTCACCAAGATCGGCGATACCGAGCTCAAGGGCTTCGACGCTGCGAAGTACACCGCAACGCTGAAGGACAAGGGTTACGCGCCGGCCGCGGACAAGAACGCGATCAACTGGGGCATGACGCTGCTGATCCTGTTCATCCTGGTGATGTACGTGACGATGGTCTACGGCCCGATCGCGGCGTTCCTGGTCGAGATGTTCCCGACCAAGATCCGCTACACGTCGATGTCGCTGCCGTACCACATCGGCAACGGCTGGTTCGGCGGCATGCTGCCGCTGCTCACCACCGCGATGGTCGCGGCGAGCGGGG
>Ga0207648_10007983_pt1 | contig 10323 bp, 12 predicted proteins | sample KBSMisM32_FD_184310 | JGI IMG/M metagenome (GOLD analysis project Ga0207648, IMG submission 184310) | Miscanthus rhizosphere microbial communities from Kellogg Biological Station, Michigan, USA - KBS Miscanthus M3-2 (SPAdes) (version 2) | ecosystem: Host-associated > Plants > Roots >... | reverse complement strand
GAGCCCGTCGTGCCGAGAATGGATTTTCACCGTGCCGATCGCGTCGCTGTCCGCGACGTGACCAGTCGTCTGCTCGACAACGAGAAGGCCGACGCCAAGGAACTCGTCCGGCTCCAGAAGGAGCTGCACGAGGTGAGCGACACCACGCTGTGGGCCCTGCTGGTCGAGCTGATGCAACGCGACACCGACAAGCACATAGCCATCCTCACATTCGTGAGAAAGCACATGAACGCGTTCTACTGACGACGGATCGGCCTGGTCAGTCGGCTACGACCGACGGCGTCAGAGTCTCCGGCTCGACGCCATCCGCTGAGAGCATCTCGTCGGATGCGATGGACGGTGCGACCGTACGACGTGCGCCGATGTCCACCGCGATCGCGATCAGAAGGAGCACGATCGCCACGATGCCATCCAGCCACCAGTGATTGCCGGTCGCCGAAACGACCATCATGGTCAGTGCGAGATGCAGTAGGAACACCCAACGCCAACGGCTGGTGCTGACGGCGACGATCCCGAACGACACGACAGCCGCCCAGGCGACGTGGATGGACGGCATCGCCGCGAACTGATCGGACACCCCGGTCCCGACCGGGCCATACAGCGACAATCCGTAGTGCGACGCCAGGTCGATGTACCCGAGACCGGGCACCAACCGGGGTGGCGCAACACGAATGAATCGGATGACCACACAGAACCCGGTCACAATCGCCAGCGCGTTGCGCCAACGCGAATATTGATCGCGGTGTCGCACGAACAGCCACGCGAGGAACGCGATCAGCGCAGGCACGTGAAGGATGGCGTAGTAGTAGTTCGAGAACCGCGCCAACCAGTCGTGGCGTAGCACCAAATGCTGCAACGACAACTCCGTCGGCAGATGAAGAGTGTGCTGGAACTTGTCGATCTGGCGAGCACGATCGATCGCGCCGTCTGATCGGTCGAGAGGCAGCACCCTGGCCACTCGCCACACGGAGTACAGAGAGGCCAGGATCGCGAGCTCTGTGGCCGTTGACAAAGCCGCAATTCGCAACCGTGTGGGTCGCAAGCGACGTAGGACAAGAGTTATCACTGCGCACGCCAGTGCTGCCACAGCGGCTTGATTCCACGTCGGCCACATCATCCCCACCTAGCCTGCCGCTCGCGGTCGCTCGACACAAGCCGTGGAACGCGCACCGCCGATTGACGCTCACCTCACGGTTGTGATGCGGCGGCCTCATCCTTCAGCATCTGAACCCACGCCAGATATGTGCCCACGTTCGCCCTCAAGCGGCGCGCCGTCTCACAGGTGTTGTGATCGCAGGTGGGCTGCCCGTCGTCAACCGAGAAATCGTACATGCACTGGTTGCAGGTGACCTCGAGCTCTGCCGGAAGACCCGGACAGTCGTAGAAGCTGCACGGACGTGCTCCGTCGATGGTCGCCTTCTCCGGCGTGCAGCCAGGGCACTGCGGACGGAAATTGCGGACCGCCGGTGGCAGTGCGCTGTAGTCGCGGTGTGAGGAGTAGGTGGCTTCCATGCTGACCCCCTTTACGGATCGATGATCCTCCTCGTACGGCCTCATCGTGGGCCTACCCGCCTCCTAGTGACAGAGGCGAAAGTCCCGTGAGCCCCGAGATGCTCGCTCGCCTTCCTGCATCTCTTGCAGCTTCGGTTTCAGACGACGGCGGTCATGCCACCGTCGACGTAGAGGATGTGTCCGTTGACGTAGCTGGACGCGTCGCTTGCGAGGAACACGATTGCTCCGCCGAGCTCTTCGACGCGACCCCAGCGGCCGGCAGGTGTCCGTCGCTCCACCCACGTGGAGAACTCAGGGTCGGCAACAAGTGCCGCGGTGAGCTCCGTCGCGAAGTACCCGGGACCGAGCCCATTGACCTGGATGCCCAGCGGCCCGAAGTCAGCGCACATCCCTCGCGTCAGCATCTTCAATCCACCCTTCGTGGCGTTGTACGCAGCGACCGTCGGTCGGCCGACCTCGGACATCACCGAGCAGACGTTGATGATCTTTCCGCGACCGCGTCTCACCATGTGGCCGGCGACTGCCTTGGCGACCGTGAAGGCGGAGACCAGGTTCACCTCGATGATCCTGCGGAAATCATCGACGTCGTAGTCGAGCACAGCGCCGCGCTTCTGGAACCCGGCGTTGTTCACGAGCACGTCGATCGGCCCGATGTCACGCTCGAAGGAATCGACGGCGTCGACGACCGCAACCGGATCGCACACGTCGAACGCGCGGACGTGAACGGTGAGGCCCTCGCTTCGAAGCACCTCAGCCGCCGAGTCGAGCGCGACCTGGTCCCTCGCGTTGACGATGAGCTCAGCTCCGGCGTTACCAAGCGCTCTTGCAAGTGCGAGGCCGATCCCCCGGCTGGAGCCCGTCACGAGGGCGACCCGGCCCGACAGGTCGAACGGTGAGGAACTCATCAAGCGCGACCCGGTGTTGAAATCTCGTTGCGATGGATCTGACCATCCTTCATCACGAGGTTGATCCGGTCACGATCCTGCAGGACCGCAATGTCGTCGAGCGGGTCGCCGTCGACGACGATCAGGTCGGCGAGCCAACCGGTCCGCAGCTGTCCCAACTCGTCACCTCGTCCCATCATTGCGCCACCGTGATTGGTCGCGGCAACGAGTGCCTCCGCCGGCGTGAAGCCGAAGAGGGAGACGAACAGCTCTAGATCGCGCGCGTTTCGACCCATCGGTGTGCACACCAATCCGTAGTCGCCGCCGGGAACGACGCGCACACCGCGCCGGTGCAGCTCCCGCATGTTCCGCGCGGTGATCTCGAGCTCGTCCTCGAGGTCACGCCTTGCGTGCGCCGACAGGTGCAGGCCGAACTTCTCGCCGTCGTGGAGATAGGCGTACGGAAAGCCGACCGCTGGCGCCACGAACACGGTTTCCTTCACGGACTCGATCATGTCGAGAGCCTCCGAATCGGCGAAGGCTGCGTGGTAGATGATGTCGACGCCGTGCCTGACACACATCTTCACCGACTCAGCGCTGGTGGCATGGCCAGCCACGCGGCGTCCGCGTCCGTGGGCAACCTTGACGAGTGCGGCCAGCTCGTCATCGTCGATCAGGGTCGTCTTGGCGTCGGCGCCCATGTGACCCCAATCGCGATCGCCTGAGACGTTCACTTTGAAGATGTCGACGCCCTCGCGAGCAAATCGACGGGCGGCGAGCCGGAACTCCTCGGGTCCGTCGCAGATGCACGCGAAGCGCGCTGCTTCAGGAATCGGCAAGTGTGCCTGATCGAGGTCACCCAGGTTGCCCGTGGGGGTGATCTCCTGGCTGGCTGCCAACATTCGCGGACCGACGATCTGCCCGGCCTCGATTGCGTTTCGAACGACTACGTCGACCCGAGGCTTCGCGGCCGCAGCGCTGACGAGACTGGTGAACCCGTGGTCGAGCATGAGGGCTGCATTGCCGATCGCGGCGATGAGGTTCTCCTCGGCCGGCATCCGCACCAGCTCCATGAGATCCGCTACTCCAGTGAAGGAGATGTGGGCATGCCCCTCCACGAGTCCCGGCATCACGGTGCGGCCGTCGAGCTCGACGCGCAACGCGTGGTCGGGTGGGCTCCACGAATCGCCGTCCGCGACGACGGCGTCGATACGGTTGCCAACGACCAGTACGTCGCCTGGGAACAGCGCCGAACCGGTGCCATCGAAGATCAACCCGCCGGCAAGGTGGATCGGGACTTCGGCGTCGGTCTGCATCGGATGGCGATGCTACGCGCCTCGAGACAGGGCCCTCCGCTATGCGGGTTCGTTGGGCTCGGACGGATCGGGTTCGTCGATCGTGGCGCCTGGACTGTCATGGTCCGGCGCGGGGCGACGTGGCCGAGTTGTGGCGCCAAGTTCTTCGGACTTCTTCTCCAGATCTTCGGCAACGCCAGCTGGAGACGTTTCCGCCGCTGGATCTGCCTCGTCCGATCTTGGCTGGTTGGGGTGCGAAGTCATAACCCTCGTGTACCCAGCAGGCGAGGTACCAAACGGCAAGGAGATGGCACGCGCCCCTACGCGGCGTCGCGCTAGCGTCGCTGAGGACAGCGAAGGAGCTGACATGCGGAGTCCAGCGATGTTCGTGGCGGGACTGGTCGTGGCACTGCTGGGCCTGCTGTTCATGTTCCAGGGCCTCGGTGTGGTCAAGGGCAGCTCGATGACCGACTCCAACTTCTGGGCCGTGGCTGGCCCGGTGATCGCCCTTGCCGGTCTGGTGTTGGCGGCACGCGGGGCGCGTCGTCGCAGTTCCACGGGCACACCGTGACATCGCGGATGGCGGATGGACACTGAACCGCCCGAGCAGGACACCACGGAGCTCGGCACACCGGTCGGTCGACGGCTCGTTCTCGCAGTGGCCGGCGTCGGCCTCGCCGGCATCATCGTGGGCCGAGACGTGCAGGAGCGGCTGGCTCGGCTCCTCGCACCGATCCAGCAGCGCGACCCGACGGGGCTCACCGACCTGTTGCCGCTGGGCAACACCTTCCGCTACTACTCGGTGACCGGGTCGGTCCCGAAGCAGACCGCGAGCACCTACCGGCTCGACGTCGGTGGTCTTGTCGGGACTCCCGCGAGCTACACGATCGCCGACCTGAGCGCGATGCCGCAGACGTCGCTCGTCCGCGACTTCCAATGCGTCACCGGCTGGCGCGTGCCCGAGGTTCACTGGAGCGGCGTCCGCCTCGCCGAGTTGCTCGATCGCTCCGGCCCGTCACCGTCTGCGACCGCTGTCGCATTCCGCTCGTTCGACGGGACCTATACCGAGAGCCTGACGCTCGAGCAGGCTCGGCGCGGCGATGTGATCGTCGCGCTGCAGATGCTCGGTCAGCCGGTGACTCACGACCACGGTGGCCCCGTACGGATGTATGTCGCGCCGATGTACGGCTACAAGAGCACGAAGTGGCTGAGCGGAATCGAGCTCACCGCCGAGGTCGAACCCGGCTACTGGGAACGCACCGGCGACTACGACGTCGACGGCTGGATCGGTGCTTCGAACGGGCGCGAGGACGAGCCGGTTGGCTGAACCTCCGCCGTCCCCGACGGAGCTGGTCCGCTTCAGTCGAGTCGAACACGCCGTGCATCGCACTGTGGCGATCCTGATGGTCGTGTCGATCGCCACGGCGGCGATCCTCTACAACGGGTTCCTGGCAGTGCCCATCGGCCATCGCCGGATCGTCAAGCTCGTCCATGTGTATTCGGGGTTCGCGCTGCTCGTGCCGATCGTGGTTGGTGTTCTGTCGAGGACGTATCGGGCCGACCTCCGCCGGCTGAACCGGTTCTCGAAGGATGACTGGCGATGGTTGCGCTCACGTACGCGTCGAGACGGCACGATCGCGGTCGGCAAGTTCAACGCCGGACAGAAGCTCAACGCCGCCCTCAGCACTGGTGGCATCATCGTGCTCCTCGCAACAGGCACCGTCATGTACTACCCGGACCTCGTCCGCCTGTCGTGGCGGACCGGAGCGAGCTTCGTCCACGACTGGTTCGCGTTGGCGATCGGCCTGCTCGTCGCCGGCCACATCTCGTACGCGATGCGCGATGCAGAGTCACGCCGTGGCATGCGCACGGGCCGCGTGTCGACGGTGTGGGCGAGAGACCATCACGGCGCGTGGGCCGACGAGGCCGCCGGGGCGCAGGCGACTCCGACCACCGCCGGCACTCGGACTAGGCGTGGAGTCGCTGGGAGCTGATCACGATCGCCTCGGACACGCCTCGTCGCTTTGGCCCAATCCGCCGTAAATGGCCTTTTACCTGGTGTTCTAGTGGAGCTGAGGCGAATTGAACCCCTGACCCCCTTCCATGCCATGGGCAAGCCCGGCATCCGAGAACGCAGCGAGCATCACCGGATCGAGATCCGCAGGTTTTCGCATTCCGGTGTTCTGGTGGTCCGGCTCGCGGTAGTCTCGCGACAGAGTTCGTTCGCGTCAGCGATGCTGTCGTAACGATCGGTTCGTTGCTCCTGACCTCGGCAGCGGTGTCCCCAACCGCCGACAGCGAAGGAGCCGCTTTGCAAAGCCAGCCCACCATACGATGGCTCGATTCGGCGCTCGGCGGTCTGATCGACACGGGCGCGCCGCGTGGATGATGAACGTAGCCGTCGAATCGCGGCGCGATTCGCGCCGGGCGTCGGCACGACGCTCCACGAGAGCCTGTGTGAGCGATGTGTCGAGATCCTCCGCGTCCAGGGCGCCGGGATCTCGATCATGAGCGGGCGCAACAGCGGGCCGGTGTGCAGTTCCTCAGAGCGCGTCCGTGAACTGGAAGACCTGCAGTTCTCGTTGGGTGAAGGCCCGTGCCACGACGCCTACACGACCGGCACGATGGTCGCCGTGCCCGACCTCGTGAGTCGAACGAACATCGACTGGCCGAACTACACACCATCGGCGCTCGAACTCGGAACATGCGCGGTGTTCGCGTTTCCCCTTCAGGTCGGAGCCGGCGTCGTCGGCGTCTTGACCCTCTACCAAGGCACCGTCGGGATGCTCACCGAAGAACAAGTTGCGGACGGACTGGTGCTCGCCCACCTGCTTCCGCCGATCATGTCAGCGATCCAGGCCCGAGCGCCAAAGCCGCTGCCTGCCGGGGTCTTGAGTGACGCTGACGCCCATCGCGCCGAGGTCCACCAGGCGTCAGGGATGACAGCAGTGCAGCTCGGCATCCACGCCGACGAGGCGCTCATCCGAATGCGCGCGCACGCGTATGCGACCAGCCAGACGGTGGCGGAGGTGGCCGGCGAGATCCTGGCGCACCGCCTCCATATGGGCGACGATAGATCCGACGACACGGAGCCTTTACATGATTAGTCCCACCGGAATTGGGCCAACCCGAGAAGCCCAGGTCATTCGCACCTTTCTCGAACTCGCCGACACACTCGTCGCCGACTACGACATCATCGACTCGCTCACGGTCCTCGCGGCACGGTGCGTCGAGATCCTCGATGCTGCAGCAACGGGCATCCTGCTGGCCGACGCCGATGGACGCCTCCGGCTGATTGCCGCGTCCAGCGAACAGGCTCGCCTCCTCGAACTCTTCCAGCTCCAGAACGACGAAGGGCCTTGCATGGAGGCCTTCGCCTCCGGTCGCGCTGTCGGCCATGTCGACCTCGCGGCGGCGGTCGAGCGATGGACGCGATTCGCCCCCTACGCGGTCGGCGCCGGATATCGGTCCGTGTACGCGATCCCGTTGCGGCTGCGCGGTGACATCATCGGTGCTCTGAACCTGTTCCGATGCGAGCCCGGATCCCTCGACGACGATGACGTTGGCCTTGCCCAGGCTCTTGCCGACCTCGCCAGCATCACGATCCTGCAAGCGGCGGCGGCAACCGAAGCACGACAACGCGAAGACCAACTCCAGCATGCACTCGACAGTCGCGTCATTGTCGAGCAGGCCAAGGGCATGCTCGCCGAGCACGCACACATCGACATGCCCGCCGCCTTCGACCGCATACGCACCCGCGCCCGCAACACCAACACCAAGCTGACAGATATCGCGGCAAGCATCGTCGGCGGGGAACTCGACCTCAACGCTCTCACCGCCGACTCGACCCGCAACCGCTGAGTCGCGGGTTCAGGGCGGTGCTTGCATTCGGACGACTTAGGCGTAGGATGCCGCTTGAGAGCGCTGTGCTCTCGATCGCGTTGCTCTTGACCCTGGTCGCGTGTGAACCGCCAGGAGGCTTGACGTGTTCGGTGAGCAATGCGATACGACGACTCCGTTGGTTGGCTCGCGTCTCAACACAGGTTGGGACGCAACGTCAGCAGACCCGGTCACGATTCTTGTCGAGTCCCGCGACGACGTGCGCGTCGTCAGGATCGCCGGCGAACTGGACTTCTCCAGTTGCGCGCTCGTCACCCGTTCCTGCATCGAAGGTCACGCCCGCGACGTCGTCGTGGAGTTGGCGGATCTGACCTTTCTGGACTGTGGCGGCTACCGGGCATTCGAGGCTGCTCGGACTGCCCTCAGGCAACAGGGTCGAACTCTCACGCTCGTCGGCGCCGTGGACGAGCCTCGCTATCTACTCGCACTGATCCAGCAGCTCGAAGGGACAGGACTCTCAGGCCGAAAGTCGAATGGGTTGGCCTTCGACGCTGTGACACAACATTCGTGCACGACCACCCTGATCCAGACATCGTCGGTGTGAGCAGCATGAACCCAGCCGAGGCACTGCCGTCGGCGAATGACACCCAATGAAGGGAAATCCATGTCCACTGTCCCCATCACCGCCCCCAGGACGCCTCTCGCATCCAGCGCGTCGACCGAGGTATCTCCCAAGGTCGTCGCCGCCAACCGGCGGTTGATCGACGGTGTGCTCATCGGTGCCGGCGTCCTCGCCGTCGTCGTCTTGTTGATCGCCGCGGGCTTGCTCACGTGGGGCAACCGGTTCGCGGCCAATTACGTCGGCGACGAACTGTCGTCACAGAACATCAAGTTCCCCTCGGCCGACGCTCTCACAGGGCAGGGACGAGACGACTTGGTGAAGTACGCGGATCAGCGCCTCGATACCGGCAAGGAAGCTGAGGCCTACGCCAGCTTCATCAATGGTCATCTGCAAGGTATCGCCAAAGGGGCCACTTACGCCGATCTCGGCGCCGTCGAATCCGCAGCCAAAGCCGACGTAAAGGCCGCCGTCGACGCCGGCCAACCCCAAGCGAAGATCGACGAGCTTCAAGCGACTGCCGGCGGCATCACCGCCCAACGCGATTCGCTCTTCAAGGGCGAAACGCTGCGCGGGTTGCTCCTGTCCGCCTTTGCGTGGTCGACCGTCGGCATGATCGCCGGCATCGCCGCCATCGCTGCCTACATCGCTGCGCTGCTGATGGCCGTGCTGGTGGTGCTCGGGATCGTGCATCGCCGCCGTATGGCCGATTCCACGCCGGGCGCCGCCAACGAGGTGGCAGCGTCATGAAAGCACTCGTTTACCACGGTCCCGGACACATCGCATGGGAGGACGCTTCGGATCCGCTCGTCATCGATCCCACCGACGCCATCGTTCGTGTCGAAGCCACGACCATCTGCGGGACCGACCTGCACATCGTCAAGGGTGACGTACCGGCGGTCACCGACGGTCGCATCCTCGGCCACGAAGCGATCGGCACCGTCACACAGGTCGGAACCGCCGTACGACGCGTCGCTGTCGGCGACCGCGTCCTCGTTTCGTGCATCACTGCGTGCGGCACGTGCCGCTTCTGCCGCGATGGTCACGCCGGCCAATGCCTTGGCGGCGGCGGCTGGATCCTCGGCCATATGATCGACGGGACCCAGGCCGAACTCGTCCGCGTCCCGTTCGCCGACCTCTCGACCTACCCGATCCCTCACGGTGTGTCCGACGAATCCGTGCTGATGTTGGCCGACATCCTCCCGACCGGCTACGAAGTCGGCGTCCTCAACGGTCACGTGCAACCCGGAGATGTCGTCGCCATCGTCGGAGCAGGACCGATCGGACTATCAGCGATCATCGGGGCACAGCTCTACAGCCCAGCCACCGTGATCGCGATCGACCTCGCCGACAGCCGACTCGAAGCCGCCAAGGCCTTCGGCGCCGACGTCACCATCAACAACAGCCGCGAGAACGCGCTCGACATCGTGCACTCACTCACCAATGGACTCGGCGCCGACGTTGCCATCGAAGCCGTCGGCATTCCCGCCACGTTCGAACTCGCCGCAACACTGATCCGCCCGGGCGGCCACATCGCCAACATCGGCGTCCACGGAAAACCCGTCACCCTGCACCTCGAGGATCTGTGGATCCGCAACGTCACCATCACAACCGGCCTCGTCGACGCCTACTCCACCCCGACGCTGCTCCGCCTGATCGCGAACGGCGACCTCGACCCGGCTCGACTCGTCAGCCACCACTTCCACCTTCACGAGCTCGAGCACGCCTACGACGTCTTCGAGCACGCCGCCGACACCGGTGCACTCAAAATCGTTCTCACCCCGCAGACCGACAGCGGGTGACTTGCGAGGTATGAAGTTCTGGCCGCATTCGCAGCGCACAAGAACGAGGTGACCGAGGGATACAACGCCTCGAACCAGGGGTCCAATTCTCACGCCACCGCGCTCCGCGTCGATCGATGACGGGCCCGCTATCGGTTGCGCCCATCCGATCCCGGACTCCGAGGACGACCTTCTTTGACCGGTTCGCCGGTCTCACCGCGCAGATAGCGAGTCGACCGCCGTTCTTTTCGTTCTGCTGGTGATCATCCGGCTGATTCAGGGAGCCGTCGAGATCATTTCGCATCGAAAGTTCTCGGCGTTGCTCGAAGGCCAGTATCAGCTCGAGATCATCGACGTGAGCTACGACAAGATCTTGATCGAGCCGTTCCAGG
>Ga0207648_10007982_pt1 | contig 10325 bp, 10 predicted proteins | sample KBSMisM32_FD_184310 | JGI IMG/M metagenome (GOLD analysis project Ga0207648, IMG submission 184310) | Miscanthus rhizosphere microbial communities from Kellogg Biological Station, Michigan, USA - KBS Miscanthus M3-2 (SPAdes) (version 2) | ecosystem: Host-associated > Plants > Roots >... | reverse complement strand
TCATGTGCGCTGACAAAATGATTTTCAATTAAGCTGGCATAGGTTTCATCACCCAAAAACCATTGCTTTTGTATATCCTTATTCAGGCCTTTTGTAAGAGAGGTCAGTTTACTCCTATGAATATTGCTGCTGGAAGTTGAAACCAGCTTCATTCTCACGGTTACATAGTTATCGGCGTTGACGGCCTTCTTTTCTGTTTGATAACCGTCTAACCAAAAAGTAAGCGTATCGGTACTTTTCTCAGTCAAAATACCAAAAGAGCCATAAGTCCCGGTGTGATAAATATAACCAGTGGTCTGGAGCAGAATATTTACATTCTGCAAAGGATTGCCTGATTCATCCTTTACTTCTCCGCGTATATAAAACTGTTGGCCGTAGAGAGATGAACCGAAAAATAGAAAGAACAATATATAGCAAGCAGCTCTCATCGATTTTCCCTGGATATTAAATACAAAGCAAAGCCTTTATTTGTGATTATACAACCTGGTAAATTTCCTTAAGATTACGCCCGAGGCCGTCATAATCCAGGCCATAACCTACAACAAATTTATCAGGAATCGAAAAGCCGACATAGTCAAGGTTCAAGGGAAAGCGGGTAGCCTCCGGCTTATGCAGCAAGGCTGCTATTTTTAAGGATGATGGATGATGGTCCCTTAATTTAGGCAGGAAATTATACAATGTTTTGCCCGTATCGACAATGTCTTCTACAATGATCAGGTCTTTTCCAAAAAGATCGGCGTCCAGGCCAATGGAAGTGATGACATTCCCGGTCGATTTCATCCCCCTGTAGGAGGCAAGCTTGATGAAAGAAATCTCCGATCTAATGGTGAGGTATTTGAAAAGATCCGCAGCAAACATGAATGAGCCATTTAAAATAGCAATGAACAATGGCTGTTTGTCCTTGTATTCCTGGTTAATTGACTCGGCGATACTTTTTACTCTTTCCTGGATAGCAGTTTCAGAAAGATAAATTTCGAATACTTTATCATGGAGCCTGATGGTGGACATCATCTGTAAATTTTCAGCGATTGACCAATCTTCAGATCATAATCCTGCAATTGGTTCCAGCTGATAAGGTCATCTGCGCTGATGTTATACTTTTTTGCAATTGAATACACGGTTTCTTTTGGCTGCACCTTATGAAAGATAAAATTATTTTTTTGATGAATTTCCTTTTTTCCTTTCCCATCATTGTTATCATTGCTCATAGCATCGTTCGAAACCTCTGAATTGAATTTTGCGGCTATGGAATTTTTGGTGACCAGATTTGGGATAACAGACGATTTTGAACGAAGATATAAGGTTTCCCCCGCGGCAGGCTGCATGTTCGCTGTCACATTATTGTATTCGAGCAGGCTTTCCAAACGCAAAGCTTCAGATTGGGCTATATCATTCAACGTTTCGCCGGATTTTACTGTATGAAATTCATGCTCACCGGTCTTTCTTTTACGCTGAATAAAAACTAATTGGTCATCAGCTGTCACTTCCTGCTGTTTCAGATCATTGAATTCAAAAAGTCTTGCCAGTGGAATTTCATATTGCTGAGCGATCGTGAGATAAGAAGTACCTTTTTTTACATAAACAACTCTCGTATCATTGATCTTAAATTCCCCGGAAGGATAATTTACTTCGGTTACGGCGGAACGTGTTTCTTGTTCCGTTTTGTTAGCTGTGCTGCCACTTTCTGAGCTTTTTTCAACATCATTATCTTTTACCTGCAGCATTGATGGGCTTTTATCAGTGGCAACTTCATTATTCTTTGCAAGCGCATCGTCCCCTTTCATCTTACCCATCGCGATCAGCGTGTAATCCTCAAGATTGTAATCCTGGATCAATTTGATCAATATCTGCGCATACTTTGGATTGGTAGCATACCCTGCTTTTTTCAATCCATATGCCCACCCCTGGTAATCAGTTGGGTCAAGCGTAAACAATGAAGCATAATTTGAACGTGTCTTCAAAAAATCGGAATGATCTCTGTACGAATCTTCAGCTACCGCGTATTTACGAAAACATTCGCCTCGTGCATCATCATCGTGCGAGACAGATTGACCCCTCCACTCATCCTTGCATTTGATCCCAAAATGATTATTCGATTTTTTTACCAGAGGGCTGGTACCTGCTTCTGTTTCATGAATACCCTGCGCCAGGGTAATAGCGGCAGGAACGCCGGTTCGTTTCATTTCCGAAATGGCAAGATCTTTATACCTGGTAATGTATGCCAGTATTGCATCAGCAGATTGTCCGTATGAAAATGAAAAAGAGAAACTCAGCACAGATACAAGAAGGATGGCCAATTTTTTGTTTTGCATGGAGTATTACAATTTTCTGATCAGGAACAGGCCGTCGCGCAAGGTAAGGATCACTTTTTCGATATCGTTTCTCCCTTGAATGTACTCGTTAAATTCCTTTATGGCTTTTGCATTCTTCCCTTTCACCTCCTCCTCCAGCACCTGTCCGTGAAAAAATATATTATCGGCGAAAATAAATCCGTTTTTTCTCAGTTTAGGTAAAACAAGGTTAAAATATTCAATATATGCCGGCTTGTCAGCATCAACAAACACAAGATCCCACGTCTCATTAAGCGCCGGGATAATATCTAACGCAGAACCAAGGTGTAAAATTATCTTAGATGGCCAGGCGGACCTGGAAAAAAACTCTTTGGCTTTTATCGCCTCCTCCTCTTTTACTTCAATAGTGTGAAGCTGCCCGTCTTCCGTAAGCCCTTTTGCCAGGCAAAGAGCACTATAACCGGTAAACGTTCCAATCTCGAGGATCCTCCTGGGCCTTATCATGCAGCTTAACAGCTCAAGAACCTTCCCTTGCAAATGGCCGCTAAGCATATGTGACTCGGGATGTTTTTGAGTGAATACGTTTATTTCTTTTAACAATTCATCTTCCGGGGATGAATATTGTTCGGCATAAAGTTGCACTTTCGGATTGATCAGGTCCATGTAACGGGGAATTGCTGATTAATTATTACGCAAAAATCTAAATAATCAGTAATCAATAATGAATAATCTTTAAAAGAACCCTATTCCTGAATTAAAAATTGGGCTGCAATGCATGTTGAGAATAAAAATCTAAAACATGCTTTGCCACTTCATCGGCAGTATCAGCCAATTTTACAAGTTCAAAATCCTTAGGGGAGATATTGTTTTCCTTGTCCATCATCACCTCTTTTACCCATTGTAGCAAACCACTCCAAAATTCATTGCCTACCAGTATCAATGGAACCTGTAACATTTTCCCGGTTTGGGTTAATGTGAGCACTTCAAAAAATTCATCCATTGTCCCAAAGCCGCCGGGCATCATGATAAAAGCTTGCGAATATTTTACAAACATTACTTTGCGAACAAAGAAATAATCAAAATTCATACTGTGCTCTTTATCGATGTATGAATTTGAAAACTGCTCGAAGGGTAATTCAATATTCAATCCGACCGACTTACCGTCGCCCAATTGTGCTCCTTTGTTGGAGGCCTCCATTATGCCGGGGCCACCACCGCTAATGATTCCAAATCCTTCTTCAGCCAGTCGCTTTCCGATGTCTACGGCTAAGTCATAATAGCGGTTTCCGGGCCTTACCCTGGCTGAGCCAAATATGCAACAGCAGGGGCCAATTTTTGCCAACGCCTCAAAACCATCCACAAACTCGGCCATGATCTTAAAAATCTGCCAGCTTGAATGTGCTTTTGATTCTGTCCAATTGCGTTGACGTGATTTTCGTATTCGTTCGTTCCAGCGTTGTTCCAATGTTTAAAAATTTTTTGTTTCGTAATAAGCAGCATTGCATGTTTACTTTCGTTGTGTGCCGGCGCAAGCGTTTGATTTCTACCGGCAAGAGAGAAAAATCATATCAAAAGTAGAGTATTTACAAACGAAAGACAGCTCCCGAATATTGTCAGATTTTCTTCTTTGAGATCAATAATAATCCCAGGAAGGTGAGAAGACCATTATAGATCAGTAATTCATACCCGATCTTAAATTTGCCAAAGACAGAGTGCGAGAAAGCTTTTATTGATTCAACGGAGTTACCGCTTAAATGAAATTGTTTTTGATACCATTCTATATTATTTATAAAATCAACTCCCCAAATAAGTAGAGGAGCCGCAATACAAGCATAGATCGAGAACTTATCGTTGATGGATCGTTTTGTTGTGATCCCAAATGCAAACAAACCAAGCAAGGGACCATAGGTAAATCCTGCCACTTTCAGGATAACATCAATGATGGATTTGTTATCAACCCATTTAAAGCCCATTACCATCAAAAAAAAGATGATCGCAAAAATAAAATGCACCGTCATCCTCCTGCGACGTTTCATTTTTTCATCCCAATCTGAACGCCGTTTCATGCCCAGCAGATCGATACAGAATGAGGATGTAAGCGCGGTCAATGCCCCATCTGCGCTCGGGAAAAGGGCAGAAATCAGGCCGATCACAAAAATGATAGGGATCACATTTCCCATAAAATGCAAGGCCACGGTTGGGAAAAGATCATCAGGAGGCGTATTGATCCCCTTTGTTGATGCAAATAAATAAAGCAACCCGCCCATCAGCAGGAACAAAAAGTTCACAATTACAATGATAAAACTAAAAGTAAGTACATTCTTTTTGGAATCGTACAGCGTTCTGACACTGATATTCTTTTGCATCATTTCCTGGTCAAGACCGGTCATGGTGACGGTAATAAATAACCCTCCGATCAACTGTTTTAAAAAGAATCCCGGGCTGTTTATATCTGTATTAAAAATTTTTGTGAGACCCTTCGTATTTAGTTCATGCAGCGTGGAACTCAAAGAATGCCCCATGGTGTTCATGATGTAAATGATACAAACGATTAAACCCAGCAGCATGAACGTTGTTTGCAATGTATCTGTGAATACAATTGTCTTCACACCCCCTTCGAATGTATAGAGTAGGATCATCAGCAAGATCACGAATGAAGTAACGGCAAATGGGATATGCATATCTTTCAGGATAAAGATCTGCAGTACGTTGATCACGAGGTAAAGGCGGGCAGTAGCGCCAAGTATCCTCGATAAAATAAAAAACAGCGCACCAGTTTTGTATGATACCATTCCAAACCTGTGTTCGAGATAATTGTAAATAGAGGTCAGGTTCATCTTGTAAAAAAGCGGCAGCAAGACAAAGGCAATGATGAAGTAACCCAAAAAATAACCAAGTACCACCTGGTAATAAGCAAATCCCGATGGCCCGACTGTACCCGGCACCGATACAAAGGTCACGCCGGATAAAGAAGTACCGATCATTCCAAAGGCCACCAGCATCCAGTTTGAATTACGGTTACCAATAAAGAAGGATTCATTATTTGCATTGCGTGACGTATACCAGGCGACAATAAGCAGTAAAACAAAATACCCGATTACAAAAGCAAACAATAAGCCTGCGGACATAAATTAATTTTTGTTCAAAAGCAGAATGAAATTTTCATTATTATCTCCAAATATGAAGCAATGAATTTTGAAGATAAAGAAATTTGTTTTCCTTTTGACAAGTAAATCGTTAATCATGCCGATCACTTCACTCGCTGTTTTCTGCGGATCGAAAGACGGGATTGATGGTGTATATGTGAACCATGCACTACGATTGGGAGAACTCATGGCGGGGCATCGAATAAAGATGATCTATGGTGGTGGTTGTTCTGGCCTGATGGGAATAGTTGCTGATTCTGTAATGCAGCACCGGGGCAATGTCGTTGGCATCATACCTCACGTTCTTGTTGAATGGGAGCGACAGCATCATGGCATTAGCGAGTTGATGATCGCTGATGATATGCATGAACGAAAGAAAAATATGTATGAACTCTGTGATGCCGCTATCATTTTGCCCGGCGGTTTCGGGACTCTTGATGAATTGTTTGAAATGCTGACGTGGAACCAGCTTTCCATCCATGACAAAGACATTTTTATTTTAAACTCCAATGGATTTTATGATCATCTCCTCGCGCACATTGAGCAGTTAGACAAGCAAGGATTTCTTTATGAAAGCGCAAAAGAAAGGATCACTGTATTGAGTGATCCTGCAGAACTTGTTCAATATCTTTTATAGATTGCTGTAATTCTTTGGCTGCCTGTGGCCATTTCCCCTCTGCTCGTTCTCAGGATTATTTTTCCCCTGAAACAAGGCTACGTTTATACCGGCTCTGAAAATAGGAAGCGCATCTGTTCTTGCAACCTGGCCTGATGGATCGTATACATTATTGACGTATGGAGAATATTTATTCTTGAGAACATCGAATAGAATTTCGATGTAAAAAAAAGAATTGGAACCCTTTTGCCTGCCCTGCGCCCAGCCGCCTCCCAAAAGCAAGGAGTTTGCGTCTGTTACGTCACTTTGCTTATAGCTCCCGTCCGCATTTGAATAGTTCCAATTGTTGAAATTATGCTCCGCCTGGGCGTGTAAAAACAGCATAGGAACCGGGTATATTCTCGTAAACACGCCTGGTCCAAACACATGTTGACGGATCTTGTCATTGATCTCGTAGTTGTCACGGGATCCCTGGTAAGTATAATTAAGGGCAACACCGGCATCCAGCCAGTTTGCGATTTTATAACCGAAAATTGGGTTCGCTCCCAGGATAGTCCCACCTGAATAAAATGACATAGTGACGGAGCCGCCTGTGAAAAGATTTTGCTTCTTAAAACCTTTTTGTTCCTCGTCCTGTGCAAACACAAAACTGGTTGACACACTCAACACAAGCACAGATAAAACTATTCTTTTCATACAATAGATTATTTATTACCTAATCAAATATTTTTCCTGCATTTAAGATATTATTGGGATCAAATATTTTTTTGATCTCCTTCATCAAACGCATTTGCGTATCGTTAAATATGATATCCATATACTCCTTTTGCACAAGCCCGATACCATGCTCACCGCTGATAGTACCTCCCAAACGTTTTACCAATTCAAATATTTCGCGGATTCCCTCTTTTAACGAACCGTTCCATTGCTCTTCTGTAAGGTCCCGACGAATAATATTCACATGCAGATTGCCATCTCCTGCATGTCCATAACATACGGAATGAAAGCCGTATTTTTTCCCGATATCTTTTACACCTTTCAAAAGAACAGGAAGTTCTGCTCTTGGAACAACTGTGTCTTCTTCTTTATAAATTGAATGCGCTTTTACTGCCTCTCCTACTCTTCTTCGCATTTTCCACAGCTCGGCTTTTTGTTGTTCATCTTCGGCGAACAAAATTTCGCCACAACCAAACTCTGTTGCCAGAACTGAAATGCCTTCGATTTCCTGCATCAGCACCTCTGGATTATTTCCATCGACTTCGATCAGCAAATGTGCCTGAACATCGTCATCAATTTTTACTGAGGTCTCCACAAATTGACTCGCCCACTCTAATGCATCCCGTTCCATGAACTCCAAACCGCTGGGCATATACCCAGCGTGGAAAATAGCAGCGACCAACGCGCAGGCATTTTCCGCTGAGCGGAAAGGGACCAACATCAACAGATCATGTTTTGGTAGTGGAAGCAATTTCAAAACAATTTTTGTCACAATACCGAGTGTCCCCTCGCTGCCGACAATTAATTGGGTAAGATTATAGCCTGTGGCATTCTTTAGAACATTCGCTCCCGTCCACATGATCTCACCCGTAGGCAAAACCACTTCAAGATTCAATACATAATCTTTGACGACACCATATTTCACGGCTTTCGGTCCGCCACTATTTTCTGAAATATTTCCGCCAATAAAACAGGACCCTCTACTGCTGGGATCGGGTGGATAAAACAATCCTTTTTCTTTTAATTCCATTTGAAGCACTTCGGTAATGATCCCTGGCTCGGTTGTTACCTGCAGGTTTTTTTCATCGACATCAAGGATCCTGTTCATTCGCTCGGTAGAAAGCAATACGCCACCTAAGTGGGGAAGTGCTCCTCCGCTTAACCCTGTGCCGGCACCACGCGGTGTAACAGGGATCCTATACTGATTGCAAATTTTAAGAATACCACTGATCTCTTCCGCTGTTCGTGGTTTAAGGACAACGTCCGGCAAAAAATGAAAATCTTCTGTTTCGTCGTGAGAGTAGTTGTACAATGAATCTTCGTCAATGAACACATATTTGTCACCGAGGATCTTTTTAAACTCGTCAATGTGTTGTGATGCAAGAGTAAATGGTGAGGCTGTTGCCATCATAAGATTATGCTTGGTGCTGTAAAAATCGGATAATTCAGCAATATGCTGAACTCCCGGCCCGTACTGGCAGATTATTGTAGAAATTTTATTTAAGAGGGCCCTTTGATAAGTGGTGGCCGGAATCAGAGAAGCCTCGATCGCAGCTCCCGGAAGATAGTTTAACCTTAGCACCTTTTTGGGAGTTACAGAACAATAGCTGCTAAAAGATTTTTCGATATTCTGACAGCATTTTTTCTGCCGAAAAATTGTTCCTGACGAAACAGTGTATAGCCTCTTTTGAATAGTTTCCGGTCAGTACAGCTGCCCATTGTTTAGCAATGTCATTGTCCTTTACATCACAAATTTTTCCGTTTAACCCGTCCCTGATCATTTCGCCGGCGCCTCCAATATTAGTGAGAACACAGGGAAGTCCACAGCCCATTGCTTCCAATGCTGCTATTGAAAAAGTTTCAACGCTGGTAGAGCAGAGCGTGAACAGATCGCTCGCCCAATAAAATGGTCGTACATCTTTCTGCATGCCTGTTATCCTTACATGGTCCCCGATCTTTAATTCACGGGCCAGTTTCTCGATTCGCTCATGCATAATGCCATCTCCAACCATAAGCAGGTAAGCTCTTTGCTGATACACATTATGTAGTAATCGCAGTGCTCTGATTGCGCCCAGATGATTCTTCTCAACTCTGAACATGGCGGTCAGCACAATTAATTTGGCAGCAGCTGGGATGTGATATTGCTTCCGGATATGATTGCGGATCCGATCGTCTGGCGAGGGATGCCAATATTTAAGATTAACTCCGTTGTGTATGGTTGTAAATTTAGAAGCCGGAATGTTGTACTTTTTATTCGTATAGCTCGCCTGTCCGGATGACACAGTGATAATGCTGTCCTTTTTTGTCAATAAGAAAGCGTATAATTTGTGAAGCAGATGATCTTTTCTCGTTACGTGTATCGTGGTATGATAGGAAATGAGGCGGCGGCTCTTTGTTTTCAGCCAGATCATCGCGCACCGGCTGATGAAGTAACTATAGAAATTGATACAAAAAATTACGGAAGGCTGCTCCTTCCTTATCAAGTCCCTGAGTTTTAAGACCGGGTTCAAATCGAATTTGAATTTACGCGGAAGCGTTATAAAGCTAATCCTTTTGTCGAGTTCCTGCTGCAGCGTATTTACAGCTTGCAAGGTTACAACTACCTGTTTTTCTTTTTCGTCCATTAATGAGTTAGAAAGAAGTATCAGGAACTTTTCGGCTCCTCCAACAGACAAAGCAGGAGTGATGTACAATATCTTATTATGATTGCCGGAGCCATTCAATGTTTCCGATACGAGCGATCGAGTGTCAGACCGGCTGTAGTGTTCTTCTTTCGCCATGAGTATAGTTGTTCGATGAACATCATCAACAAATACATGCCTTCCTCTTTAAAAATCTTTTTGAACTCTATATTTGCTTTGGAATAACGATAAAAGGGAAGCCATTGCCATATAACTGCCGTACTTAGTGTCATCGGGAAGCTGTCGAATTATTAAGAGAATTTCAGAGAGAGGATTGAAGCTCGCAGAAAGATTAATGCGAATATATAAAGGTTGAAAAGTTTTTTGATTGTGTCAATAGTAAAATAACGACCCGATTGCTAATATGATTTCACGCAATGACGCAATGATCAGTAGCTGTTTTTAAAATTGGGGCAAAGTGATTGCCTGTCGGTATGACCGGCAGAAAAGAAGCCATCTTTCACAAGAGAAAATTCAAAAGCTCCGCGCGTGTTGTTATAATTTTTCAATGTTGACATGGTAGCATCATAAGTGAATGTAAAGGTATAGTCCTTGTAAACAAGCCCCAGCATAGGAATGATAGCATCTTTATAGCGATAGTACAGACCACCGATCAACTCACTTTCACCCGCTCCATCTAAATTGTAATGAGCGTTCAACCCACCGACAATTTCAGACGCCTTTGCCTGTTCTGAAAAATAGATATTCGGATTGACTATCCACTGATCGTTCACTTTAAAACTTCCGTTCAAAAACCCGGTGTAGCGAACCGGAATGCGATTGTCGGCATTAGCTGTTTGATCAAAAAAAGATTCCCTTGGGCGGTTCACATGCATGGCAGAGACTCCCGCGTTTAAATAGACTTTGTCTGAAG
>Ga0207648_10007979_pt1 | contig 10326 bp, 9 predicted proteins | sample KBSMisM32_FD_184310 | JGI IMG/M metagenome (GOLD analysis project Ga0207648, IMG submission 184310) | Miscanthus rhizosphere microbial communities from Kellogg Biological Station, Michigan, USA - KBS Miscanthus M3-2 (SPAdes) (version 2) | ecosystem: Host-associated > Plants > Roots > Rhizosphere... | reverse complement strand
ACCGACGCCTCGATGGCGCCGGGCTTCAAGACCCAGGAGGAATTGAAGCAGTCGAAGGCGCAGGCCGATTACTGGGCGAAGAAGCCGGCGCAGCCGCAGACTGAGGCGGCGGAGTAATTTCTCTTAGCCCCTCACCCTGAAGGAGCCTGCCGTCGCTTTTGCGACGGCAGGCGTCTCGAAGGGCGAGGGCACTTGCACAGCTCTTGGCCATCCTTCGAGGCCCGCCTTCGCTGCGCTTCGGCGGGCGCCTCAGGATGAGGTCGGTGATTTTCCATGGACGCATTGGTCAAATCCGCGATCGCGCATTGGGCGCCGCGCTTCGTCGCCAACGGCGTCGCGCTCACCGATTTCGAGGAAGTGACCGCAAGCGTCGCCACGTGGAACGACTGGTGCGGTGCTTGGTCGGACAAGGCCGCCGTGCACGAGGCGATGGGGCGCGAGGCGCTCGCGACGAGCAAGTTCATCAGCGCGGGCGAGCATCTGCAGCGCGCCGGCGTCTACTACCATTTCGGCAAGTTCCTGTTCGTGCACGACGTGCCGCAGATGAAGACCGCGCACATGAAGGCGGTCGCCTGCCGCAACCTCGCGCTGCCCTACATCGATCCGCCCGGCGAGCACGTCACGATCCCTTACGAGGGCAAGGCGCTCTACGGCATCCTGCGCAAGCCGAAGGGGGTCGCGAAGCCGCCGCTGCTGATCATGGCGGTCGGGCTCGACTCGGCCAAGGAAGAGACCGACGCCTACGAGCAGCCCTATCTGGCGCGCGGCATTGCGACGCTGGTCTTCGACGGTCCGGGGCAGGGCGAGGGTGAATATGATTTCTCCATCCGCGGCGACTACGAGGCGGCGGTCAAAGCGGTGGTCGACCACGTGATGACGCGCGACGATATCGACACCGCGCGCATCGCGCTGTGGGGCGTCAGCCTCGGCGGCTACTACGCGCCGCGCGCCGCGGCGTTCGAAAAGCGGCTGAAAGCCTGCATCTCGCTCGGCGGTCCCTATGACTGGAGCGAGATCTGGCCGAGCCTGCCGGAACTGACGCGTGAGGCGTTCCGCGTGCGCAGCCATTGCGCCACGCAGGAGGACGCGCTGCGCAAAGCCGCGACCGTGTCGATGAAGGGCGTGGCGCAGAACATCACTTGTCCCATTTTCGTGATGACCGGAAAGCTCGACCGCCTGGTGCCGTGGCAGCACGCCGAGCGCCTCGCGAGCGAAGTGAAAGGCCCGTGCACCTTCCTGCTGATCGAGGACGGCAATCACGTCGCCAATAACCGCGCCTATCGCTGGCGCGCGCAGAGCGCCGACTGGCTGGCGGAGGTTCTCGGTGCGTAGCCTCAAGCTCGGACGTCATCCTGAGGCGCCCGCCGAAGGCGGGCCTTGAAGGATGGCCACAGGCTCCGAGCAAGCGCCGTCGCCCCTTCGAGGCTCGCCGCAAGCGCGGCTCGCTCCTCAGGGTGACGGCTCCACTATTGTGAACCCTCTCGGCACTTGGTGCATCCGCTCCACACCCTCCCGCGTGATCAGCACCATCTCGCCGGTCTGCACGCCGGCCTTGTGATCGCGCGTCGTCACGTTGGGCTGGATCACCACCGTCATGCCCGCGCGGAAAGGTTCGTCCGGCACCGGCCCGGCCGAACGGCTGGCCGAGCCTAAAATCGGCGGCAGGTAACCGCCGCCATAACCGTGCAGCAGGTCGTCGATGGTGGTGAAGCCCGCATCCTCGATCACGCGCGCTGCCTCGATCACCTGCGCCGGCATCGCGCCGTCGCGCAGCACGGCGGCCATCGCGTCGAACGCCGCGTCGGCCGCCGCGTGCAGGTCGCGATAGAGCGGCGTCGGCTCGCCGAGCGCGACGCTGCGCAGCACCTGCCCGGGATAGTCCCAGAACGCGGCGCTGATCTCGGCGAACACGATGTCGCCTGCCGCGACGACCCGCGTGGACGGAAATTGAGCGGGCACCGCGATCTGCGGATCGCGCATCCGCGTAACGCCGAAATAATGGATCACATTGGTGCCGCCGAGCTTTACGTACGCGCGCTCCACCAGATCGCCGAGCTCGCGCTCGGTGAGGCCGGGCCTCACGCCATCGCGCAGCGCCGCCATGCCCAAATCCGAAAAGTGCGCGCCAATGCGCAGCCAGTCGAGTTCTTCGGCCGACTTGATCATGCGCAGCCGCACGCAGGCCTTGTTCAGGCTCGCGACCGTGCCGAATGCTGCGGTGAGCGCCGCGTGCTGCTCGGCGCTCACCGGCCCGAGCGTTGCGACTTTGTTCGGCCGTGCGCCGCGCTTCTTCAACTCGGCAAGCGCGCTCGCGATGGCAGACTGCCCGCCCCACGCGACATCCGCATCGGCCGCGAGCCGCCGCGCCAGCGGCACATGATTGTGATACTGCACGAACAGCGCATCGCGCTCGCGCGTCGTCAGCACGCCGACCGCTTCCGCCGTCACCGGCCAGCCGGTTAGCCACTGCACCGCCGAACCGAAGCGATTGGCGCCGCAGAACACCAGATGATCGCAGCCGGCGTTGCCGAGCAGCCCCTCCACGGCATGCCGCCGCCGCGCCATCTCTTCCCTGGAGAAGCGGGGGTATTCGGCTTCAAGAATCGGCCGCAGGCGCTCGGCAATCATTCCAATCCCTTATGTCAATTTACATGGCGTGGCGGGGATCGAACTCCCGCCCCGCTTGCGCGTTAGGTAGGTCAAGGCGTGCAGGCGTTCATGAGCAAAAATCATCGTTCACCCCGCAATCACAGTGGCGTGATGCCGTCGCGGGCGCCATCACGAAATTTCGATCCCGTGTCTTGGCTCATCGCTGACACAATCCAATATAACAAGAGGCACGCGGGGCCCGGCTCCGCCTCTTTGCGGGGACGATGATGCCACCTGCCGCGCTGCTCAAGGAAGCCTCCCTTTCTCCCGACCGCGCGCGCTGGATCGCAGCGTTCCGCCGGGTGCGCGGCGAGACCGAGCGGCGCGCGGCGCCGCTCTCGGCGGAAGACCAGGCGATCCAGTCGATGCCGGACGCGAGCCCGACCAAATGGCATCGCGCGCACACGACCTGGTTTTTCGAGACGTTTCTCGTTCAGCCGAATAACCCAGGTTATAAGGTGTTCGACGAACGCTTCGCCTTTCTGTTCAATTCCTATTATGTCGCCGCCGGCCCGCGCCACGCTCGCCCGAAGCGCGGGTTGATCACGCGGCCGGACGCCGGCGAGGTCGCCGCCTATCGCGCGCATGTCGACGCGGCGGTGGAGACCCTGATCGCCGAGGCGAGCGGCGCCGCGCTTCCCGAAATCCTGCGGATCCTCGAGATCGGGCTCAATCACGAGGAGCAGCATCAGGAACTGCTGATCACCGACATCCTGCATGCCTTCGCGCAGAACCCGACCGCGCCCGCCTATGACCCGAACTGGCAGCCGCCGCGCGCCGCCGCGCAAGCCGGTTACATCGAACTCCCCGAAGGCATTCACACCATCGGCCATCAGACCGACGGCTATTGCTTCGACAACGAGGGCCCGTCGCATCGCGTGCTGGTCGGCCCGGTGCGCATTGCGCGCGCGCTGGTGACCAACGGCGAGTGGCTCGATTTCATCCAGGACGGCGGCTACGCCAACCCGGCGCTGTGGCTCTCCGACGGCTGGGCCGCGGTGCAGAGCGACGGCTGGCAGGCGCCCGGCCACTGGCAGGATCATGACGGCGAATGGCGCCAGCTCACGCTTGCGGGACTGACGCCGATCGATCCGGCCGCGCCGGTGATGCATGTCAGCTACTACGAGGCCGATGCGTTTGCGCGTTGGGCCGGCAAGCATCTGCCGACCGAACAGGAATGGGAGGTCGCGGCGCGCCAGGGCGCGCTGAACGACGCCTACGGCATCGTGTGGCAATGGACGCGCAGCGCGTATTCGCCTTATCCGGGGTTTTCCGCCTGCGACGGCGCGCTCGGCGAATACAACGGCAAATTCATGATCAACCAGATGGTGCTGCGCGGGTCGTCATTGGCGACGCCGGACGGTCACACCCGCGTCACCTACCGCAACTTCTTCTATCCGCCGGCACGCTGGCAGTTCACCGGCCTGCGCCTTGCCGACTACGCCGACCGTTTCGCACTCACGTAAATTCTGAGGACATAAGCCATGGCCGCCCTCGCTCGATCCGTTTTGCGCTATTCAGCGCGCCACGAGGCGGCAGCCTCGGACAGTTTCGCCGATCATGTGATCAACGGCCTTACCGACAATCCGAAATGGCTTTCGGCCAAATACTTTTACGACGCGGCCGGCTCGGACCTGTTCGAAGAGATCACGCGGCTGCCCGAATATTATCCGACCCGCACCGAGCTGAGGATTTTGGCGAGCAATGCGCGCGCGATGTCGGCTTACATTCCGCTCGCCGCCGCGCTGGTCGAGTTCGGAACCGGCTCCACCAAAAAGGCACGCATCCTGCTCAACGCCACGCCGCAGATCGCCGCCTACGTTCCGGTCGATATCTCGCCCGAGTTTCTCGCGCAGGAGGCAGCGGCGGTGCGGCGCGATATGCCGAAGGTCGCGGTGCTTCCCGTAGCGGCCGACTTCACCCGCGACTTCGATCTGCCCGCTCAGATCCGCAATCGCCCGCGCGTCGGCTTCTTCCCCGGCTCGACCATCGGCAATTTCGAGCCGCAGGATGCGGCGGAATTCCTCCGCCAGGCCGGACGCATTCTGGGTGCGGGCGCGACCATGATCGTCGGCGTCGACCGCATCAAGGACGAGGCGGTGCTTAACGCCGCCTACGACGATGCCGCGGGCGTGACTGCGCAATTCAATCTCAATGTACTCAAGCGCATGAACCGCGAGCTTGACGGCGATTTCGATCTGTCGGCGTTCCGCCACCGCGCGTTCTACAGCGCCGCCGACCACCGCATCGAGATGCATCTGGAAAGCCTCAAAGCCCAGACCGTCACGGTCGCCGGACGCAAGTTCACGTTCGCGAAGGGCGAGACGATCCATACCGAGAACTCCTACAAGTACACGGTGGAGTCGTTCCGTACGCTTGCGCAGGATGCCGGCTGGCGGCCGGTCGCGACCTGGACCGACGCGAACGATTATTTCGCCGTGCATGCGCTGAAGCTGTAGGTCTCTTGCGCACCATTTACTCCGCCCTCATCCTGAGATGCCCGGCGAAGCCGGGCCTCGAAGGATGGCCGCGCACGCCCTCGTGCTTCGAGACGTCGCCTTCGGCGGCTCCTCAGCATGAGGGCTAGGCGAGATGCCCATATGCGAAATCGATCCCTGGCGCATGCAGTATTTCGCGGGCGTGCCCTGTCCGGCCGACGTGCTGATCTCGACCGAGGACTCCGACAGCTGGACCTGGTATCCGCGCCACCGCTGGGTCTACGACAAGGTCGCGGTCGCGCTCAGCCAAAACCTCGAAGCGGCGCCGCACGGGGTCGAGCCGAAGCGCTTTCCGGTCTTCTCCAAGCCGATCATGAATCTCAAGGGCATGGGGGTCGGCAGCCGCGTGCTGCGCAACGCCGCCGACTACACGATGCACTATGCGCCCGGCCACATGTGGATGACCTTGCTCGAAGGCCGCCATGTGTCGTCGGACGTGGCGGTGCTCGAGGGCAAGCCTGTCTGGTGGCGCCATGCGACCGGTGAGCCGGGTGAGGAGGGGACGTTCGACTACTGGACCATCCATGCCGAGGCCGACACGGAGATTGAAACGCAGGCCGGTGCGTGGATTTCAAAACATCTCGCCGGCTACAGCGGTATGATGAATCTCGAAACCATCGGCGGGCGCATCATCGAGGTGCATCTGCGCTTCGCCGACCAGTGGCCGGACCTTTACGGCGCGGGCTGGGTCGAGGCGCTGGTGCGGCTCTATCAGCACAACCGTTGGGACTATCCCGACGCGGACCGGCGCGACGGATTCAGCGTGGTTTTGTTCGGCCCGCACGGGCCACGCTATCGCCATCCGCCGCAAGCGCTCACCGATGAGGTGCGCGCGCTGCCGTCCGTATCGAGCGTGCAGATCACGTTTCATGAAAACAGGCCACCTGGCCAGCACGCCATGCCGCCGGGCGGGTTTCGCCTCGCGATCGTGAACTGCTTCGATCTCGCGCAAGGCCGGGTGGCACGGGAGAAACTGCGCGCGTTCTTCCTCGCATACTGAGTGGGCAGCGTGGGACGCGCTCATCTGGCGCGCCGCGATTGGATGCGATAGTGGAGCGCATAAACAGCGAGGAAACATGCTCACCAGCCGCGACCGCATCCTGACCACGCATGTCGGCAGCCTGCCGCGCAACGACACCATCACCGAGCTGCTGATCAAGCGCGAGGCGGGCGAGGCGATCGATCCCAAGACGATGTCCGGCGAGCTCGACCGCGCGGTCGCCGAGGTGGTGAAGCGGCAGAAGGAGTGCGGCATCGACATCGGCAATGACGGCGAGCAGCAGCGCGTCGCGTTCCAGACCTACATGGCGGCGCGCATGACCGGTTACGGCGGCGAGTCGAAGCGCCGCGTCGGCAAGGATTTCGTCGAGCATCCGGACCTGTTGGCGACCTTTGGTCGACGTTTTGTTCACAGAGCGAAGATCTCCAACGCCCCGCAGGCGATCGCCGACGTCAAATACACGGATATGGGCCCGATCGAGGACGAGATCGCGCGCTTCAAGAGCCACGCCGCCGGCGCCTTCTCCGAAAGCTTCATGACCGCGCCGTCGCCCGGCATCGTGGCGACCACGCTGATGAACGTGCACTACGACTCCCACGAGTCGTACGTGGGCGCGCTCGCCACAGAGCTGGCGAAGGAATACCGCGCGATCCACGAGGCCGGCCTGATCCTGCAGGTCGATGCGCCCGATCTGGCGATGGAGCGCGTGATGATGTTCCAGGACGAGACCGACGAGGGTTTCGTCAAGATCGCCGAGATGCACCTCGCGGCGATCAACAAGGCCTGCGAGGGCATTCCGGCCGATCGCTGGCGCCTGCATGTGTGCTGGGGCAACTGGGAAGGCCCGCACGTCTACGACATTGCGCTCGCCAAGGTGCTGCCGGTGTTCTACCAGACCACCGCCGGCGCGATCTCGATCGAGTTCGCCAATCCGCGCCACCAGCACGAATATGCGGCGTTCAAAAAGCATCCGTTCCCGAAGGACAAGATCCTGATCCCCGGCGTGATCGAGTCGACCAGCAATTTCGTCGAGCATCCCGAAGTCGTGGCGGGCCGGATCGAGCAGGCGGTTGGGGCGGTCGGTGACCGCGAGCGCGTCATCGCGTCGACCGACTGCGGCTTCGGCACCTTTGCCGGGCGCGAGTGGGTCGCGGCCTCGATCGTCTGGCCGAAGCTCAAGACCATGCGCGAGGGCGCCGACCTTGCATCGCAGCGCCTTTGGGGCAAAAAGGACGCCTGACCTGCTATCATGCGCTAAACGCGCCAAGCCCGATCAAGCCGAGGAGCCCACCCATGGACGAGACGGTCCGCAAGATCTCCGCCGACGACATCAACCCGCGCTACAACTGGGGCCGCGCATTGCCGGCGTTCGGCGCGATGGGTGTCGACTTCGAGGAACGCGTCGACTACCGCCGCCTGCACAATTATCGCCTCGCGCGCGCGCGACAGGCGCTGGACAAGTCCGATCTCGGCGCGCTGCTGGTGATGGACGTCAACAACATCCGCTATCTCACCTCGACCAAGATCGGCGAATGGGAGCGCGACAAGATCTGCCGCTGGGCGTTGCTCACGCGCAGCTCGCCCGATCCGATCCTGTGGGACTTCGGCTCCGCGGCTGTGCACCACAAGCTTTATGCGCCCTGGCTCAAGCCGGAAAACTGCAAGGCCGGTCTGCTCGGCCTGCGCGGCACTGTCTCGCCGTCGTTCGGCCTGATGGCCAAGCACGCGGGCGAAATCGCGTCGATCATCCGCGAGGCCGGCGTCATCGACATGGCGGTCGGCATCGACATCATCGAGCCGCCGATGCTGTTCGAATTGCAGAAGGCGGGGCTGAAGGTCGCGGACGGCCAGCAGGTGATGCTGGAAGCGCGCGAGATCAAGTCGGCCGACGAGATCGCGCTGCTGAACCGCGCCGCCGCGATGGTCGACGGCGCCTATCATCTGGTCTACGAGCAGCTCAAGCCCGGCGTGCGCGAGAACGACATCGTCGCCAACGTGAATCAGTTTCTCTATCAGCACGGCTCCGACGACGTGGAGGCGATCAACGCCATCTCGGGCGAGCGCTGCAACCCGCACCCGCACAATTTCACCGACCGCATGCTGCGTCCCGGCGATCAGGCTTTCTTCGACATCCTGCAGTCGTTCATGGGCTACCGCACCTGCTACTATCGCACCTTCAATGTGGGACGCGCGACGCCCGGCCAGCACGACGCCTACAAGAAGGCGCGCAACTGGCTCGACAAGGCGATCGAACTGATCAAGCCCGGCGTCTCGACCGACAAGGTTGCGAGCGTGTGGCCGAAAGCGGAAGAGTTCGGTTTCCCCGATGAGACGAGTGCGTTCGGCCTGCAGTTCGGCCACGGCATCGGCTGCGCAATCCACGAGCGGCCGATCATCTCGCGCGTGATCTCGATGGATCACCCGACCGAGATCAAGGAGGGCATGGTGTTCGCGCTGGAAACCTATTGCCCGGCGAAGGACGGCTATTCGGCCGCGCGCATCGAGGAAGAGGTCGTGGTGACCGACAAAGGCTGCCGCGTCATTACGCTGTTCCCGGCCGAGGAACTTCCGATCGCCAACCGGTATTGATGGGGGGCGCCCCGGCCTCTAGAACGGCGCCGGGCCGGCTCCGGCCGGATAAGGGACAATCGACCCAAGGAGACCTTTTTGCGATGAAGATCGGTTTATTGAAAACGATGCTGGCCGCCGGGCTTGTGCTGGCGTTCGGCGCTTTGGCGACGCCGGCCGGCGCGCAGCGCGCCGACGACATGCGTGGCGGCGGTGGAAACCCCTGCGTCGGCGACGCGCAGAAGATCTGCAACGAGTTCATCCCGGACCGCGGCAAGGTTGCCTCGTGCCTGTTCAAGAACAAGACCAAGCTGACGCCGGCGTGCCGCGCCGAACTGGGCGGCGGCGGACAGAAGGTGACCAAAACGCGCAAGGGCAAGCGTCACGCCAAGCGCCATCGCCGCCGCTAGGCCTTGCTTCACCAAGAAACAAAGCCGGCCGCGTGATGCGGCCGGTTTGCTTTTGAGAATACGTCCAATCAAGCGGCGCGCGGGCTGAACAGGCAGCAGCCCGCAACTTATATGAGGCGGGATCATCAGAGGATCGTTCATGCCTGCGTCCCAAGCCACCGTCCCGACCCCCTCCGCCAGCCGCTACCTGCAGCAGCTGTGCAAGCACTGGAGCCACAAGTTCGCGGTCGAGTTCACGCCCGAGCGCGGCACCATCCCGTTCGACGCGACGCGCCGCTGCCTGCTCGATGCGTCGGCGGACACGCTCGCCCTGCGCATCGAGGCGGCCGACGACGCCACCTTGGAGCGTACGCAGGGCGTGGTGATCGAGCACCTGAAGCGCTTCGCGTTCCGCGAGGATTTGGGCAACGTGCAATGGACCCGGGCGGCGTGATCGTCAGCGTCCGGTAAACGCCGCGCGCCACGGCCCAAGCCGCTTCTCGGCGTCGTCCCAATCGGCCGCATCTTCCTCGCCGCGATACATCGCGAACTGGCGCACGTCCGAGACGTAGTAATCCACCATCGCGTCGGGACGGAATTTGTCCACCTCGTATCCGTTCCAGTGCACCATCGCGTCGAGCGGCCGGCGGTAACGCGACGCCAGATCCTTCTCCGGCACGCCCACGGGAATCGTGCCGACCGCGCGCATGCAGTCGGGATAGCCGAGCAACGCCGCGAGGTCGCGGTTGGTTGTATCCTCGCCGCCGCCAGAGAGCCACGCCGAGGTGAGGCCCACGGCGGTTACCGCGAGCTGGATGTTCTGCACCACCGCGCCGATCGAGGCGAGCAGGATGCGCTCGTTGTTCTCGCGATACTCCCCGGCCCATTCCGGCGAGGTCGCGACCGGAAACGCCGCCTTCCAGCGCGCGTCGGCGAGCACGATGAAAATCGCGACCGTGTTCGCCATGTAGGTCTTCTTCACCGCCGGGAAACCCTTCACATGATCGATCAGCCGGTTCGACTGCGCGAGGAAGGCGTCGAGCACGCGCTCGCGCATATCCGGGTCGTCCACGATCACAACCTCGAAGCATTGCGAGTTGGCACCGGTCGGCGCCCAGCGCGCGGCTTCCGCGATGCGCAGCAGCGTCTCGCGCGGCACACTTTGGCCCTGCGCGAAGCGGCGCACGCTGCGTCGCTTGCGCACCACCGCGATCAGGTCGTC